>Ga0137415_10001509_pt1 | contig 23125 bp, 25 predicted proteins | sample CZODoug3_1_1_16f_FD_183082 | JGI IMG/M metagenome (GOLD analysis project Ga0137415, IMG submission 183082) | Vadose zone soil fungal communities from Angelo Coast Range Reserve, California, USA - CZODoug3_1_1_16fungal (Hybrid Assembly) | ecosystem: Environmental > Terrestrial > Soil > Vadose...
GTGGCGCGCGTGCTGATGTTCGCGCTCTCGACCGTCGGCTTGATGGTGGGGGGCATCGGCGTCGTCGCGATCATGATGATCTCGGTCACCGAGCGCACCCGCGAGATCGGCGTGCGCAAGGCGCTGGGCGCGACCCGCCGCGAAGTCATGTGGCAATTCCTGGTCGAGGCGGCGACGTTGACGCTGGTCGGCGGCGTCGTCGGCATGGTGGTCGGCTGGGGGATCGCCATCCTGATGCACAGCTTCACGCCCGTGCCGGCGTACGTGCCGCTGGGATCGATCATCCTGGCGCTGACGGCGGCGGCGGTGACCGGACTGCTGTTCGGCATTTATCCAGCCAGCAAAGCTGCGCGGCTCGATCCGGTAGAAGCGCTGCGTTACGAATGAGGTTCACCGAGGCCGTACGCCTCGCTTTCCAGACAATCCGGTCACAGAAGCTCAAGAGCGTCTTCTCGATCATCGGCGTCTTCATCGGCGTCATGTTCCTCATCGCCGTCGTGTCGGTCGTGCAGGGGATGAACCGCTACATGACCGACAAGTTCGCGGGCACGCTGCTCGGCGTGAACACGTTCCGGCTGCGGCAATTCCCCGACGTGCAGATCGGCAACGTCACCGACTCGATGTGGCGATCGTGGCTGCGCCGGCCGCGTGTCACCTACGAGGACGCGCAGGCCGTCATGCGCGGCGTGAGGGTGCCGGTGCTCGCCGCCTGGGAGTCGAGCACGCGCGCAAAGCTCGTCGCGGGCCGCCGCGAGGCGAAGGACGTGCAGGTCACAGCCGCGACCGATCTGTATTTCGAAATTCGCTCGCTCGCGCTCGAGGAAGGCCGCGCATTCACGGCGCAGGAGGTGCAGGCCGGCGTGCCGGTGCTCGTCCTCGGCCATGACCTCGCCGACAAGCTGTTCGAGGGGCAGGACGCGATCGGCGCCGAGGTGAAGATCTTCGACCTTCCCTACCGGGTCATCGGCGTGGTCGAGAAACAGGGCAACCTGTTCGGACTGTCGCTCGACAAATTCGCCGTCGCGCCGGCGAGTGCCCCGCTCAAGCGCTTCGTCAATCCGCCGCGCGTGGTCGATGCGCTGGCCGTGAAAGCCGGATCGCAGCCCGAGATGCGGAAGGCGATGGAGCAGGCGGAGGCGGTGATGCGTAGCCGGCGCCACCTGCGCCCGCGCGAAGCCAACGACTTCGCGATGGAGACCGCCGATGAGGTGCTCGACTTCTGGGGCAAGATCAGCCGCGTGCTGTTCGTCGCGCTGCCGGGGCTCGTGGCGGTCTCCCTGGTCGTCGGCGGCATCGTGATCATGAACATCATGCTGATGGCCGTGGCCGAGCGCACGCGCGAGATCGGCATCCGCAAGGCGCTGGGTGCACGCCGCAGTGACATCCTGCGCCAGTTCCTCGTGGAGGCGACGACGCTGGCCACGGTGGGCGCTGCCGGCGGCGTCGCCCTCGGGGTCGGCCTCGCCGCCGTGGTGGCCGCGACCACGCCGCTCCCCGCCGCCGTGGCGACCTGGTCGATCGTGGTGGGCGTGCTGCTGGGCGCCGGCGTCGGCATCATCGCCGGCGTGTATCCGGCGGCGCGCGCGGCCCGCCTCGACCCCATCGCCGCCCTGCGGCACGAGACATGACGCAAGCCTTCCAAGGGGTCGGCATCGCGCTCGAGTCGCTGCGCGGCAACAAGTTTCGGGCGGCACTCACCATTCTCGGCGTGGCGATCGGCGTGGTGGTGGTGATGGTCATCGCCGCCATGATCAGCGGCATCAACAAGAGCGTCTCGGGCATCATCGAATCGCTCGCGCCGCGCACCTTCCTCGTGTGGCGCTTCTTCCAGGCCGGCGTCAACGTCTCCGACGGGTCCGACGAGAGCAGCCCGTGGCGCCGCAACCCGCAAATCGTGGAAACGGAAGCCGACCGGATTGCCCTGCTTCCGTCGGTCCGGTTCGTGACCCGGCGTGAGGAGAGCTCGGCCACGGTGGAGTTCGGCGACCTGCGGCTCGAGTCGGTACAGATCAGCGGTTTGTCGGCGCAATGGGTCGAAGTGAACGGCGGTGACGTGTACCCGGGACGGACGTTCTCGCGACTCGAGGATCTCGCCAACGCTCCCGTCGCCGTCATCAACCGCAAGCTCGAGGATCAGCTGTTCCGCGGGCGCGACCCGATCGGCCACGCGATCCACATCGCCGGCGTGCCTTTTACCGTGATCGGCGTGTATACGCCGCCGCCCAGTCTCTTCTCCGGCAGCTCGCCGCCGTTCGTCGGCGTGCCGCACGGCGCTTTCGTCAAGCACGTGCCGTACCTCAAGGGGTGGATGCGCCTCGCCGTCGCGCCCGAGGCGGCCTACACGCAACAGGAAGCAATGGACGAAGTGGTGGCGACGCTGCGCTCGCTGCGCGGGCTCAAGCCTGGTCAGGACAACAATTTCTCCATCGTCACCCAGGACAAGCTGCTCGATTCCTGGAACAAGGTCACCGGGATGTTCTTCCTGGTGATGTTGGTGCTGTCGTCCATCGGGCTGATGGTCGGCGGCGTGGGCGTCGTGGCGATCATGATGATCTCGGTGACCGAGCGCACGCGCGAGATCGGCATCCGCAAGGCGCTGGGCGCGACTCGGCGCGCGATCCTGTGGCAGTTCCTGGTCGAGGCGTCGACGCTGACGCTGGTGGGCGGCGCGGTCGGCATGCTCGTCGGCGGCGCCCTCGCGTTTGTGATCTCGCAGGTGACGCCGATTCCCGCGAACGTGCCGCTCTGGTCCATCGTGGCGGCGCTCGCTGCGTCGGCGCTCACCGGTGTGGGCTTCGGCCTGTATCCGGCGAGTCGCGCGGCGCGGCTCGATCCGGTAGAGGCTCTGCGATACGAGTAGGAGCACGGTAGCTTTGTGCCGTGCGTATCACCGAAGCCATCCGCCTCGCCCTGCAAACCGTCTGGAGCCACAGGCTCCGCTCGTTCTTCACGCTGCTCGGCATCATCGTCTCGGTCGCGTTTCTCGTCGCGGTCGTCGCGGTCATTCAGGGGATGAACGCGTACGTCCGCGAACGGCTCGCCGGCGCGATCGTGGGCGTCAACGCCTTTCAGATCCGCCGCGATCCGATTCAGGTCGGCTTCATCGACGACGAGGCGTGGAAGCAGATCCAGCGGCGGCCGATCATCGCGCTCGAGGACGTCGATTTCATCGAGCGCGCCGTGCCGGACGCTGAGGCGATTGCGCTGCAGTCGGGGTGGCCGACGCCGATGGCGGATGTGCAATGGCGCAACCGCACCACCGGCGACGTCTTCATCTTCGGCGTCACCGCACCGTACGTCGTCGTGCAGGATTACCGCTTCGCCGCCGGGGCGCCCATCACGGCCATCGACATCCAGCAGCGGCGCTACGTCGCGGTGCTCGGCTACGACGTCGCCGACAAGTTGTTCGGGAATGTCGAGGCTGCGATCGGCCAGACTGTCCGGGTTCACGGGATTCAGCTGCTCGTCAAGGGCGTGATCGCGAAGAAGGGCACGGTCCTGGGACAATCGTGGGACGGTTTCGTGATGCTGCCGCTGACGACATTCGAGTCGATGTATGGCCGGCGACAAACGATGGTGATTTCGGTGAAGATGCGGACGGCCGAGGGCGTTGCGCCCGCGATGCTGCGCGTGGAGGAAGCGATGCGTATCGCGCACCGCCTGCGCCCGGGGGCGGATAACGACTTCACGATCGACACCGGTGAAGGACTGATCGCGTTCTGGGGGAAGCTGACGCGAGTCATCTTTACGGTCGTGCCCGCCGTCGTCGTCATCGGCATCGTCGTGGGCGGCATCGTCATCATGAACATCATGCTCATGAGCGTCACCGAGCGCACCCGCGAGATCGGGATTCGCAAGGCGCTGGGTGCGGCGCGCCGCGACATCCGCCGCCAGTTCTTCGCCGAGGCGCTGACGCTGTCGTTGCTCGGCGGCATCGCCGGCCTTGCCGTCGGCGCGGGGCTCGCCGGACTCGTGCAGGTCCTCTCGCCGCTGCCGGCGCGCGTCACGGCGTGGTCCATCGGCATCGCGCTGGCGCTCGGCGTCGTGGTCGGGGTCGCGTTCGGCGTCTACCCCGCGCATCGCGCCTCGCTGCTCGATCCCATCGACGCGCTGCGCCAGGAATAGATGGCCGGGCCCGCTCCCCTGCACACGGTGCGCGAGGGCTGGCGCATCGCCTTCGATCAGCTGCGTGCCAACAAGCTGCGCTCGGCACTCACGGTGCTCGGCGTCGTGATCGGGATTGCGACCGTGATGGCCATGGCCTCGATCGTTGCCGGCTTTCGGGAGCAAATCGTCAATACCCTCGAGGTGGTGGGCCCGACCACGTTCCGGGTGCTCCGCTATTTCTCGACCACCGGCGTCAATCCCGACGCGGTGCCGCGCGAGGTGCGCATCCGGCCGAAGCTGATGCCGCGGGACGCCGAAGCAATCGCCCGCCTCCCCGAGATCCACTACGCGGCGATCTGGACGCAGGTGTTCCAGCGGTTCGAGTACGGCGGGAACCACACCCGGATACTCGGCGTGTTCGGGGCGGACGACCGCTTTATGGAAATCCTCGGCGGCGGCATCACGAACGGCCGGTCGTTCACTGCCGCAGAGCTGCGCGGCGGGGAGCCGGTCGCGATCGTCGAACAGCGGACCATCGATCGACTGTTCGGCGCCGTCAATCCGTTCGGCCGCGTCGTCCAGATCGGGGGCCATCCGTTCAAGGTGCTCGGGGTCTGGCAACGACCCACGAATATCTTCGAGGTTCCGGGGACCCCCGAGATCGCGGCGGTGGTGCCGTTCGAAGCGGCACGCCGCAGCTTCATCATCGACGAGTGGAACAGCCTCATCATTCTCGTAAAGCCGAAACCGGAAGTCAGTGTCAATCGCGCCATGGACGCCGCGACGGTGAGCTTGCGGCGGCTGCGCGGCCTGCGCGTCGGCGACGCCAACACGTTCGATTTGCTCACGTCCGATCAGGTCCTGAGTATCTTCGACAGTCTGACGTTTGCGTTCTTTTTCGTGATGCTGGTGCTGTCCAGCATCGCACTGATGGTGGGAGGCATCGGCGTGATGGCGATCATGATGGTGTCGGTCACGAGCCGCACCCGGGAGATCGGGCTGCGCAAAGCCCTCGGCGCAACGCGCCGGGCCATCCTGTGGCAGTTTCTGATCGAGGCCGCGACGCTGACGCTCCTGGGCGGCATGATCGGGATCGTGCTGGGTATTGGTGTGGGAGAATTACTGAAACGACTGCTCGCCTTCAGCACGACCATCCCGGTCGTTCCCGCCGCGATTGCGACGGCGGCGTCGATTCTCGTTGGGCTGGTGTTCGGCATTGCGCCGGCGGCTCGCGCGGCGAAACTCGATCCGGTAGAGGCGCTCCGCTATGAGTGATCAGGTCGATCTGCTCGCGATCGCCGCGCACCGCGACGACGTGGAGCTGACGTGTGGCGGTACGCTCGCGAAGGCAGCGATGGGCGGGCGCCGCGTGGGAATCATCGACCTCACCCAGGGCGAGATGGGGACGCGGGGCGATGCCGCGACGCGCGCGGCCGAAGCCGCAGCGGCCGCGAAGACGCTGGGCGTCGCGGTGCGGCTCAATGCGGACATGCGCGATGCCCATCTGACCAACGATGACGCGTCGCGGCAGAAACTCGTCGAGCTGATCCGTCGCATGAGACCGCGGGTCGTCATACTGCCCTTCGCTGTCGGCAGGCATCCCGACCACCGCATCGCCTCAGAGTTGGGTCGCGACGCCTGTTATCTGGCGGGCCTGGCGAAGTATGACCCCGGCACAGGCGGCGAGGCGCACCGCCCGTACAAGCTCCTGTATGCGCTCGCCTACCGCGAAGACCCGGTGAAGCCGACGTTCGTCGTCGACATCTCGGACGTGTTCGAAGCGAAGATGCAGGCGATTCGCTGCTACGCGTCGCAGTTCGACGGCGCGAAGGCGGCCGGCGAGGTATTTCCCACCGGACAAGACCTCTATGAATTGATCCGCGTGCAATCGGCCCACTACGGATCGCTCATCCGGCGGCGCTACGGCGAGCCCTTCTATACCGCCGAGACCCAAGAAGTCGAGGACGTGCTCAAGCTTGGCGTGCAGTCCATCTAGTTTGTAGATTGCGGCTTCCATGACCAAGCGCATCACGTATCTGGACAACGCCGCCACGACGCCGGTGCGGCCGGAGGTGCTGGAGGCGATGCTTCCCTATCTCGGGAGCGAAGCCTTCGGCAATCCGTCGTCCGCGCACCGCTTCGGGCGCGCCGCGCGCGCCGGCATCGAAGAGGCCAAGCGCGCGGTGGCGGACGCCGTCGGCGCCGAGCCGAACCAGGTCGTGTTTACCTCCGGCGGCACCGAAGCGGATAACCTCGCGATCGTTGGCGCCGCGTTGGCGTCGAAGACCCAAGGCGGTCCCTTCCGCGTCGCCGTCTCCGCCACGGAGCACAAGGCGGGGCTCGCCGCGGCGCATGCGGTGCAACATCTGGGCGGCGAGGAAATCATCCTGCCGGTCACAGCCTCGGGATTGCTCGACAACGAAGCGCTCGACAACGCGCTCGCCCGCGGCGTCGCGATCGTCAGCGTGATGTGGGTGAACAACGAAGTCGGGACGGTGCAGCCGGTGCGCGGGCTGGCGGATCGTTGTTGTGAGGCCGGCGTCCTGTTCCACTCCGACGCGGTCCAGGCGTTCGGCAAGGTTGCGGTGTCGCTCCGCGACGTCAACTGTACGCTCCTCACCATCTCCGGCCACAAGATCGGCGCTCCCAAGGGCATCGGCGCGCTGATCGTGCGCGACCGCAAGGCCGTCGAGGCCATCATCCACGGCGGCGGGCAGCAGTTCGGCATCCGGCCGGGCACGGAGAACGTCCCGGGCATCATCGGCCTGGGCACGGCGGCTCGCCTGGCGGCAGCCGAGCAGCAGTCGCTCGCAACCCGCCTGCGCGAGCTGCGCGACGAGCTGGAGCGCCGGCTGCTGGCGATCGTCCCCGACGCCCTGATCAACGGCTGGCAGGGCGAGCGCGCACCGCACATCACCAACGTGTCGATCCCCGGCACCGACAGCGAAGCGCTGCTCATGCATCTCGATCTCGCCGGCGTCGCGTGCTCGTCGGGCTCGGCGTGCAGCACGGGCGCCATCGAGCCGTCGCACGTGCTCACGGCGATGGGCGTGCCGAAGGAGCTGGGTATCGCGGCGCTGCGGTTCTCGTTCGGCAAGGACAGCACGATGGAAGACGTCGAGGCGGTTGCGGCGGTCTTCCCGCGCGTCGTGGAGAAGGTCAGATCGCTGTCGGCAGTGTTGCACCGATGAAAGTGCTGGTGGCGATGTCGGGCGGCGTCGATAGCTCCGTCGCCGCGGCGCTGCTCGTCGAGCAGGGTCACGAGGTCATCGGCGCGACGATGAAGCTGTTCTGTTATGGCGACAGCGTCCCCGACCGCCCCTGCTGCTCGCTCGACTCCATCACCGACGCCAAGCTCGTCGCGCACAAGCTCGGCATCCCGCATTACGTCCTCAATCTCGAGGACCGCTTCGGGCACGACGTCATCGACAACTTCGTGGCGGAGTACGCGCGCGGCCGCACGCCGATTCCCTGTGTGCGCTGCAATTCGTTCACGAAGTTCCGCGATTTTCTCTATCACGCCGATGCGCTCGACTGCGACGCCATCGCGACCGGCCACTACGCCATCGCCAAGGGCGGCGCCTTGTTCCGCGGGCTCGACCGGCAGAAGGACCAGTCCTATTTCCTCTGGGGCATCGACCGCGCGGTGGTGCGCCGCATGCTGACCCCGGTCGGCGAGCTGACGAAGGAGCGCACGCGCGAGGTCGCACGCGGTTTGCAGCTGCTCACAGCAGACAAGCAAGAATCGGTCGAGATCTGCTTCGTGCCCGACGACAACTATGTCGCGGTGCTGGAGCGCCATCTTCCCGCCGACGCGCCGGCACTCACGCCCGGAGCGTTCGTGACGACGAACGGCGACGTGGTCGGCGAGCACGACGGCTTCGCGCGTTACACCGTCGGCCAGCGCCGCGGATTGCCCGGCGGCTCGAGCGAGCCGCTCTACGTCGTGGCCATCCGGCCCGAGACGCGCGAAGTCGTCGTCGGCCGCGGCGCGGAGTTGTTCGGACACACCGTGTCTCTCGAAGAGGTCAACTGGCTCGCCGATCCGCTCTCGCCGGGTGACGCCGTGTGGGTGCAATGCCGCTATCGCGCGCGTGCCGTCCCCGGCACGATTGCTGCGCACGCGGAGGGGGACGGTCGCATCGCGCTGCGGCTCGCCGAACCGGTCCGGGCGATCGCGCCAGGGCAGTCGGGCGTGCTGTATGACGCCGAAGACCGGCTGCTCGGTGGTGGCGTAATCTCCTAGCCTGGCGGGGCGTGCCGGAGGTCACAGCGTCTCCGGCTACAGCGCGTGCAGAATTCAATTTCGTCCCCACTTTTCCCTTTTGGAGGCCGTATGCGGTTGTTCCTTCGTGCCGGGCTTGTGCTCGGGCTGGCGGCGACGGCGTGTGGTAAGGACTCGCCGACGCCCACCGACTTCAACAACCCGGCGGCGGTGTCGGCCAACCTCTCCTCGGCCGATTCCGCGTTCGACAGCGACGTCTTCCGCAGCTTCAGTAACGCCACCTTCATGCTCAGCGCAGCCACCTCGCCGGCGATTCGTCCGGCGGCGACGCTGCTGCAGACGATCCGGCCGCAGCTGGTGCGCACCGGCGGCCAGGCGTTCCTGCCCGGCCTGCTGCAGGCGCGGCGCCTGCAGGCGATGCTGCCCAACCTGAGCGTCTCCGCGGCGCAGGGCCGCATCATTCCCGATTCGATGTACGGCCGCGTGTTCGAGTACGACACAGCGCTCAATCAATACACATACCAAGGCACCACCGTCGCCGGCCTGAACGGCGTGCGCTTCATCCTGTACGCCACGGGCCTCGATGGCGCGGTCATCGAGCCGGTGAGCCCGATTGGGACGCTCGACATCGTCGATCAGAGCACGCCGTCCAAGCTGCAGCTGAACATCCTCGTGCAAGGCCCGGGCGGCGCGCCGACGTATGTCGATTACACCGTATCGTTGCAGCCCAACGGCGCCACGTCCGCGACGGCCACCGCCAGCGGCACGATCTCGAACGGGTTGAGCGGCGCCGACAACAAGACGCTGTCGTTCGACGAGACCTTCACGATCAACGCCAACGGCGCCAGCGCACATGCGTCGTTCGTCCTGAACAATCCGGCGATCACCCTGCAGCTGAACGAATCGGTCTCCTACAGCAATCCGGACCTCGTCATCAACGCCGATTTCCGGCTGATCGAGAACGGCCAGACGATCCGCACCGTCGGCCGCATCGCGCTCAACATCGCCACTAGTGTTGCAACCGTGACAGTCACGGTCTCCGTCGACGGCCATCCGGTCGCCTCGATCAGCGGCGACCCGAGAGATCCCACCACACAGTGGGTGGATGCGGGCGGCCAGCCGCTGACGCTGGAAGATCTCGCGGCGCTCGATCATCTGTTCGATGCGCTCGAGCGTTTCCAACTCGCCGTCCAAGGCTTCTTTGCGCCGGTCGCGACGTTCGCGGGCCTGTAACAAGCAATCGGTAAAAACACCCCCCGTCCGGCTCTGGCCGGGCGGGGGGTTTTGCTTTATACGTTCCTGATGGCCACTCGACGCCACTTCCTCGAATCGCTCTTCGCCGCTGCCGCCACACTCCCTGCTCTCAAGAACGACGCCCTATCGCGCATCTTGCCTACCCTGCGGCAGGCCGATGGCCGCAGCGCGGCCGCGGTCGCGGAGGACGAGGATTTCTGGCGGGAGATCCAGGCGGCGTTCGACATCGACCGCGGCATGATCAATCTGAACAATGGGGGCGTCGCGCCCAGCCCACGCGTGGTCAACGCCGCGTTTCAGCGCTATCTGGCCGTCTCCAACCAGGCGCCCGCGATTACGATGTGGGCCTGGATCGAGCCGGAGATCGAGGCGGTGCGGCATCGGCTGGCGGCGAACTTCGGCTGCGATCCCGAAGAGATGGCGATCACGCGCAACGCCAGCGAGGCGCTCGAAATCGTCCAGCTGGGACTGCCGCTGCAGCGCGGCGACGAAGTCCTCACGACCACGCAGGACTACCCGCGCATGATCACCACCTGGAGGCAGCGAGAGCGGCGCGACGGCATCGTGCTCAAGCAGATCACGTTCCCCGTCCCGCCGCCGTCACAGGACGACCTGGCGCAACGCATCGAGGCGGCGGTCACGCCGCGTACCAAGGTGATCCACATCTGTCACATCACAAACCTCACCGGGCAGATCTTCCCCGTGAAGCGGATCGCGCAATTCGGCCGAGCGCGCGGCATCGAGGTGATCGTGGACGGCGCGCACGCCTACGCGCACTTCCCGTTCACCCGCGACGACCTCGATTGCGACTACTACGGCACCAGCCTGCACAAGTGGCTCACCGCGCCGATCGGCACGGGCTTCCTGTACGTGCGGCGCGCGAAGATCGCCAAGATCTGGCCGATGATGGCGGCGCCGCCCGAGATGAACGAGAACATCCGCAAGTTCGAGGAGATCGGGACGCACCCCGCCGCGAACCACAACGCGATCGTGGAGGCGCTCGACTTTCTTGACGGGATCGGGCCCGAGCGGAAAGCCGCCCGGCTGCGGTTCCTGCGGGACCGCTGGGCCAAGCGCCTGGAGCGCGTGCCCGGGGTGAAGCTGCTGACGCCGTACGATCCGGCGCAGTCGTGCGGGCTCGCGTCGTTCACGCCGGGGCAGCTCGACGTCGGCAAGCTCGCGGGCTACATGTTCGACCGGCATCGCATCATCGTCACGCCGATCGCCCATCCCGAATTCAACTGCCTGCGGATCACGCCCAACGTTTACACGACGCTCGCGGAGATCGATCGCTTCTCCGACGTGATGGAGGACGTGCTGCGGAAGGGGCTGCCGGCGTCTTAGGCAATGTGTGATGCATATCTCTAGGGCAGTAGCGCCACGATCCGCAGCGGCCCGCCGCTGCCGCCACCGATCTTCATGGGCAACGCAATGACGAATGCCCCCGTGAGGGGAAGCTTCTCGAGTTGGGCGACATTCTCGAAGGCGGGGACATTCGACGCGAACAGCCGGCGATGGACGACGTAGGTGGTGGACTGACCGTAGTCGATACTCGGCGTATCGATACCCACGGCTTTGACCTGCCGCCGCACCAGCGCCCGCGCGGCATCCAGGTCGAGGCCCGGAAAGTGGAGGTCTGCAACCCCAGCCGCCCCTGTCTTGGTCGTGCCGAGGTATCGGGCGCGGTCAGGCCAACGGCTCCCCCACCCGGTCCGGATCAATACAATCGCGTCCGGCGGGATGTCCCCGTGCGCCGCCTCCCAGGCCGTGATGTCGGACTGGTGAAGGCGATAATCGGCGCTCGAGTCGGCTTGCCGGGTTACATCGATGACGATCGCCGGTCCCAGCAATTGGCTGAGCGGAATCTGATCGGTGGTGCGTTTCTTTTCGATGAAATGGACCGGCGCGTCGACATGTGTGCCGCCATGCTCCGCGGCCGACAGGTTGTTCGCCGCATAGTAGTAGCCGGCCGGCAGACGCCGCGCCGAGACCACGGTCAGGTGGAACGGCTGCGCCGTCGGCCAGTAGATGGTCGTGGAGTCGAAGGTATAGGTCAGGTCGATCCAGGTCCCCGCTGACAAACGGTCGGCGAGGGATGGGCTGCGACACGCCAAAAACGGTGTGAGCGCGACGACGATGAGCAAACGGCGCATGGGGTCTCCCATCTGAGCTACGTTGAGTTGCAACCCTAGGGCAGATTGTTAACGTTGCGAGCCATGAAATCAATCCTTCGCGTCGTTCCTCTCTGCTTCGTCGTCGCCTGCGGCGGTTCGGACAAGTCCAAAGAGACCGTGAACCGCGACACGCTCACGCAGCGTCAGAAAGACAGTATTCTCGCGAATTCGCGGATTCCCAACGCGCGCGCGGTCGGACGCGCGATGAAGGCCGCCGATTCGACCAGCGCCGGCATCCTGCGTGCCGATAGCGTGGCGAGGGATACCACGGAGTTCTGATGCGCGCCGTGATGTGTGGCGTGGGACTCGTGGTCGCCGCGTGTGGACCTCCCAACCCCTGCTCCGGTCATCAGTTCGACCGCCTGCGGCGCTATTCCATCCCCTACGCCGGCCACTGGATCGTGGTGCGCGGCGATACCCTCACTTTCCCCGCCGCACCCTCGATGAGCGATCGCTTCCGTTTGGGGGCCATCATCCTCGACACCGCCACGGTCGTCATGAATCGCGAGTGCCTGTTTCGCGGCCAGATCGTGTTTCGCACGCCGCGCGCTGAAACGTTGGCGGTGAACTGGTTCGGCCAGCCGGAACAGGCCATCGTCAGTGGCTGGCCGGCGGACGTGGGCCCATTCGCCGGGGTGTCGCTCGCACCCGCAGGGGGGGGCGGGGGCCCCGATTCGCTGAGCGGCTCCATCCTCCTCGATTCCAAGCTCGGCGTGCAGGCCCGCCCGGGAATGACCGCCCGGTTCGTCGCGGGGCGTGCGCCGCGGTTATCTTCCGCCCCATGAAAGGCTTCATCGTCAGACTGCTGATCACCGCGCTGGGGTTGTGGGTCGCCGATCAACTCCTCCCCGGCATCGAGATCACCGGCACCGGGGCGCTGATCGTGTCCGCGCTGCTGCTCGGCATCGTCAATGCCATCATCCGGCCGATCCTTTTCGTCCTCACGTTCCCGTTGACGGTCATCACGCTGGGTCTGTTCTTCCTGATCCTCAACGGCATCACACTCGGGCTCGTGGCCTGGCTGGTGCCGGGCTTCCACGTCGCGGGACTCGCGTCGGCGACGCTCGGCGCCATCATCGTGGGACTCACGGGCTGGGCCGCGTCGGCCTTCGTGGGCGGATCGGGCAGGATCGAGCGGATGAAGCGGGTGGAGGTCACGGGCCGCCGCCTTGATTGACGTAGAAACCCCTGCCCTTTTGCTCTATCACGATGTGATGGAGCGGAACCTCACGCATATGGCAGAGCGAGCCAAGCGTCTCGGCGTCTCGCTGCGGCCGCACATCAAGACGCACAAGTGTCTCGAGCTGGGTCGCCGCCAGGTCGCGCACGGCGCGCGGGGCATCACCGTATCCACGCTGCACGAGGCGGAGACGTTTGCCCGCGGCGGCTTCGCTGACCTGACGTGGGCCTTCCCGCTCGACCGAGCGCACATCCCGCACGTCCAGCGCATCGCCCAAACCGGCGTGACGTTGCGCGTCATTCTGGATGATCTCGACACGGCCAAGGCTCTCGCTGGCAGCGGCCTCCACGTCTGGCTGAAGGTCGACTGTGGATATCACCGGGCGGGCGTCGACCCCGCGTCCCGCTATGGACTCGAGGTCGCGCGCGCGTTGAGCGCGGAACGGGGCCTCACGTTCGACGGCATTCTCAGCCATTCGGGCCACGCCTATCGCACGCGCGACAAGGCCGAGGCGGCCCAGATCGCGGAGCAGGAACGGCAGGTCATGGTCTGGTTCGCCGAATTGCTGCGTACAGACGGGCTGCCGGTGCGTGGAGTCAGCGTAGGATCGACGCCCGCGATGTCGGCCGCAAAAGACTTGACGGGCGTCACAGAAGCGCGCCCGGGGAACTACATCTTCTATGACCGAACCATGGTGCTGATCGGGTGCTGTGAGCCCCGCGACGTGGCCGTTTCCGTACTCGCCACCGTCGTATCCCATCAACCGGGCGCGACCCACTTCGTCGTAGACGCGGGGGCGCTATCGCTCTCGAAGGATCTCGGGCCTACTCACCTGGGTATCGAAACGGCGTTCGGGGAAGTCAAAGGGCATCCGGAGCTCGTGGTGGCGTCGGTCTCGCAGGAGCACGGCGTGATTCGCGCGGCAGCGCCCGCGGCGATCGAAGGAAAATTCAAGGTCGGCGAGCAGATCGAGATCATCCCGAACCACTCCTGCCTCACCGAGGCGCATTTCGACGAATACGTGGTGATCCAAGGAGATCGCGTTATGGACCGCTGGCACATCGAGCGTGGCCGATGAGAATCCTGAGCCGTCATTTTTTCATCGCGCTGCTGCCGTTGATCTTTGGCCTCGCGGCAAGCTGGGGCTTCGCTTTCTCGCAGGACAAGTGCGGGCGCTTGGTGGGTCCGATTTTCGCACCCAAGTGCCATTGGATTCAGCTCGAGTATCAGCTCGGCTTTCAGATGGCCGGGACGCTGCTCGGCTGTTTGCTCGCCGCGGTCATCGGCGCCTGGCTGGAACGGCGCAGCCGGCGCGCGGCGGAACGTGCCCTCGTATCTTCAACCACGGAGTGACGACATGAAACCGCTACTTTCGCTGGTGCTGCTGTTGGGCGTCGCAGGATCGGCCGCGGCACAGGATACGACACATGCTGCACCTCCCGCTGCTCCGGCGGCACCTGCCGCCAATGTCAACGTCGAGGCTGTCCTGGCGCGCAACGTGGCGGACCGCGCGCCGCAGGATACCGGCACCGCGTTCTCCGACAGCGTCGGGACGGTCGTGCTGTGGATGCGCGTGACCGGAGCCAACGGACAAACGCTGCATCACGTCTGGTTCCATGGCGGCGATCAGGTCGGCGACGTCCCACTGACGATCGGCGGATCGCCGTGGCGCTCGTGGAGCCGCAAGAATATTCCCGCGGACGCGAAGGGCGCGTGGCATGTTGAGATCAAGGACGAGGCTGGAAACGTTCTGAAGCGAATTGATTTCACTGTCGGGCAATAAAAACGCGGACCTGCAAAGACTAGGCAGCAGACGTCTAGTCTTTGCATGTCCGCGTTTTTGCATTTATTGTTGGCCCTCATGGATCTCGTCGAGCTGATCGTCGCCAACCTCGAAGTCGAGCCCGGCCAGGCCGAAAAGGGCATCGGCGCCATTCTGATGGCGATGCGGATGGCGGTCGACAAAGCGACGTTCGAGAAGGTGCGCGCCGCCGTGCCAAACCATGAGAGCTACATGGGGCGCGCGCTGATGAGCGGGGCGCGTACCGGCGAGATGATCGGCGTCGCTGGGCCCGCGGCCTTGATGGCCGGCCTGTCCGCCGCGGGGTTTCGCAAGGAAGACGTGCCGAGGCTGGGGCGGATCGTGCTGGAGCACATGCGGCCCACCGTCGGCAATGAGGCGATCGACAAGTTCCTGGCCGGCGCGCCGGCACTCCAGGGATAGCTAGAGCCGCATCTTTTGCAGCAACGCCTGGAAGCGGGCGTTGGGCCGCAGCGCATCGAGCATCGGATTTACCTTGAAGTAGGCCAGCCAGCCCCGCCGTTCGTCGTACGCACGCTCAGCCCAATCCAGCGCGCGATCCACATTCCCCAGTCCGACGTGCACAATCGCAAACGCCACCGGCGACACGTAGCTGTTTTGGGCCACCCGCTCGAGCTCACGCAGCTGTTGCTCAGACTCGGCGCGTTTGCCGGCGCTGGCGAGAACCCAGCCCAACGTCGCCTGCGTGTACGCGCCGGCCCCCGGCAGCGGCAGCGCATCACGCAGGATCCGCTCCGCCTCGGCCCACTGCCCCTGCATGCCAAGCGTCGTGCCGAGGATCCGGTAGCTCTCGACGGCCATCGGATTCATTTCGATCGCGCGCGCCAGATGGTCGAGTGCCTGGCCGTAGCGCCGAGCATAGAACGCGAGCCAGCCTACGCCGCGACGGGCCGACACCGACGCGGGATCGAGCTCCAGCGCCGTCAATCCTTCGCGCAATGCCGCATCATGCTCGCCCCGCGACGCCAGCAGAAAGGCGTACCACTGATGCGCGCTCGAATAGCGCGGGTTCAGCTCAATCGCGCGGCGGAACTCCCGATCGGCGCCGTCCCAATCCCAGTCGAAGACAAACAGTGACCAGGCCAACGACGCGTGCGCCGACGGCAGCGATTCATCGAGCTGCAGCGCCTTGCGGGCGTACTCCTTGGCGCGGCCGTATGACGCCGCCACCGGTATCGCCCGGTAATCGACGTCGAGCGCGTAGGAGTCGGCCAGCCCCGCGTACGCCGGTGCGTAGCTCGGGTCCTCCGCGATCGCCTGTTCGAAGTAGCTGACCGCCTCGGCGACGCCTTCCTGCGTCCGCTTGTTCCACGCATATCGGCCTTTGAGGTACAGGCCGTAGGCGTGGATGTTTTCGGTGTAGCGCCGCGGCGTATGCTCGGACACGTCGGCGAACATGGTGGCGCGCAGCGTATTCACGATCGTCGCGGCGATCTCGTCTTGAATGGCGAACACATCCACGAGCTGGCGGTCGTAGCGCTGCGACCACAGCAGCCGCCCGTCGTCCGTCGAGGTCAGCTGCGCGGTGATGCGAAGCCGATCGCCCGAGCGGCGGAGGGTCCCTTCGAGCACCACCGCGGCGCCGAGCAACGCACCGACCGCGCGCACATCGAGCGGCTTTCCTTTCAAGGCAAATACCGAAGTGCGCGATGAGACGCGCAAACCCGCGATCTTGGCGAGCGCGTCGATGAGCTCGTCGGTGATGCCGTCGCTCAGATACTCGTTCTCGGCATCGGAGCTGGCGTTCACGAACGGCAGCACGGCGATCGAGCGGGTGATGGCAGGAGCTCGCGTGGGGACGGCAGACTCCGTCAGCAGGGCTGTAATGAACTCCGCGACGCTTGCAAAACGCTGGGCGGGATCTTTCTCGAGCGCACGGGCCAGGGCCTGCTCGACCGCCGTAGGCACTTCGGGCCGCCGCCCGCGGACCGGGCGGGGCGTCTCGGTCACTTGCTTCGCGATCGTCGCCCGCGCGCTCGTGCCGTGAAACGGGGGCTGGCCCGTCAGCATTTCGTACACGACACACGCCAGGCTGTACACGTCGCTCGTGTTGTCGAGGTCGGTCTCGCCGCTCGCCTGCTCCGGACTCATATATTCGGGCGTTCCCACGGCAAACCCGGCGTCGGTGACGACGTCCATGGCAGGCGCGGCACCAGGCGTGCAGATCGCGCGCGCCACGCCGAAGTCGGCGAGCACCGCGTGGCCATCGGCGAAGAGGATGTTCTCGGGCTTTACGTCGCGATGCACAAAGCCGTTGCGGTGGGCGAAGTCGAGGCCGGCGCCGACTTCCTGCGCGATGCGCAGCGCGTCCTTGAGCGACAGCTGGCGCGCGTCCGCGAGCCGCTCGCGCAGCGAGCCGCCCGGGACGTGCGGCTGGACGTAGTACAGCAGACCACCGGCTTCGCCGGAGTCGATCAGCGGCACGATGTGCGGGTGCGCAAGCCGCGCCGCGATTCCGATCTCGCGCAGGAATCGCTCGGTGCCCAGCGCGGCGGTGATTTCCGGCCGCAGCACTTTGATGGCGACTTTGCGGCCGTGCTTCTTTTCTTCGGCGAGATAGACGGTGGCCATGCCGCCGCGGCCCAGCTCACGCTCGACGGTGTAGCGATCGGCGAGTGCGGCGGCGATGGGAGGGGGCTCCGGCCTGGCGCGCGACACGGAGCCAAGCTAGCCGCTACGCTACGGCCGGCTCAATCCCCTGTCGCGCTGACCCCAACGGCCCAGCGCGAGCAGCAACATCACCGCCCCGATCGTGATGCCCATGTCGGCCAGGTTGAAGGTCCAGAAGCGCACGTTTGCCACACCGACGTCGATGAAATCGACGACGCCGGCCGACGACCGCAGCCGGTCGACGAGGTTGCCGAGCGCACCTCCGGCGACGAGGGCGACACCGATCACGCGCAGCCGCTCGGAGGGCCGGGTGCGGTGATACAGGATCCCGAGGACGCAGAGCGCGGCGATCGTCATCGCGGAGAGCACGAGGCGGCGGGAGTCGCCGCCGACCTGGAAGCCCATCGCGGCATTCGTATTGTAGGACAGCGTCAACCGCACCACCTCGCCGACCAGCGGACGCGGCTCCCCCACGGCGAGGCTGCTCTCGACCGCGCGCTTGCTCGCGCAATCCGCCACCAGCAGCGCGATCGCCAGTGGCCAAAACCACCGCGCCTTGTGGCTCACGCGACGCCCAACGCGCGGAGCACCCAGAGCGTGAGCAACGATCCCAGCGCGAGCAAGCCGATAGCCATAGCAGAAACGCCACAGATGACGAGCAGCACGAACGAGCGATCGGCGCGCGCGGCCCGGACCGGCGTCGCCAGATGCCGCTCCAGCAGGGCCACGTTCCGAAGGTTGGCTTTCCATGCGAAATCGAAAATATCCCCGATGAGCGGAACGGCGCCCAATGCCGCATCGAGCGCCACGTTGCCCGCGATCCGCAATACTGTGGCGCGTGATGCGCCCAACCGGACCGCTTCTATCAGGATCCATCCAGCAAGAACGGCGCCAGCGGCATCGCCGAAGCCGGGGACCAATCCGAGGATCGGATCGAGACCGAATCGCAGACTGGTGCCGGGAATGCGAAACCCGGCATCCAGCCAATACGCGAATCGGGAGACGGCGGCGAAGCTAGGTGACGACGTCGCCCGCGCGCCTGCCGACGAATCGCCGGTGCTCACGCGCCGGCGACACGTCGATGATGAACGCGATGCCGAGACCAACGATCGTCCAGAGTGACCACACTCCTCCAAACCAGTGCAGCACCACCGTATACCACAGCAACGACGTTGGCAAGAAGATGAAGCCGAGGATCGGCCACATCGAGTTGGTAAACAGTCCGTCAAACCACGTCGTGAACACCCACAGCAGCACGATCGCGATGCGCGGCGCCAACAGCGCGAGGATGGCGAGCAGGAGCGGCATTTTAGGAAGGATCACACGACGTCCGGCCGGCGGGAATCGGTCGAAGGGGTGGAGCGGGCTAAATCCGTAGACCTACTGGGGCGGGAGGACTCGAACCTCCAACTTCCCGGTTAACAGCCGGGCGGTCTGCCAGTTGACCTACACCCCAAAAGAGCCACTACTAATACTTCATCCCCGCCTTTTCCGCAAAATTCTTCAACGACTCTTGCTCCTCGACACTCAGCTTCTCGGGGAGCGTGACGTGCGCTTCCACGTACATGTCTCCGCGCCGGCCGTTCCTCTCTATGCCATGCCCCGGGATGCGGAATTTCTGGCCATGCTGCGTCCCGGGAGGAATCCGCAGCACCACGCGTTTGTCGTCGAGCGTCTTCACCTTGATGCGCGAGCCCAGTAGCGCCTGCGCCAGATTGATCGGCACGACACCGATCAGATCGAGCCCTTCGCGGCGGAAGAAGCGGTCGGGAGCCACGTGAATCTGCACGATCAAATCGCCGCGGCCCTTGGGTCCCTGATTCTTGAGGCGCAGGCGCGCCCCCTCCTCGACACCGGGCGGAATCTCGACGTTGACACGCTTCTCGACGCGCACTTCGCCGCTCCCCTGACACGTCGGGCAACGCTGTGACGGGACGGTGCCCTTCCCCCGGCAGACGGGGCATGGGCGATTGACGGCAAAGCCGCCCTGCCCGAACGAGACTGTCCCTCGACCCTTGCACTCCGGGCACGTGTTGACCGTCGCGCCTTTCGCAGCGCCGCTGCCACCGCACGTCGGACAGACCTCGGGCATCGAGAGCGTGATCGGCACCGTCCCGCCCAGCGCCGCCGTGCGGAACGGAATCGTAACTTCCGTCTCGGTTTCCTCGAGCTCGGCTTCCCGTCCCGCGCCGCGCCGCCCGAAGATGGACGAGAAGATGTCGCCGAAGCCGCCAAGATCGGAAATGTCGAAGTCAGCGCTGTCTTCAGGAGCGCTGCGGCCGCGTCGGGACCCGCCGGCGGGACTCGCGAAGGCTCCGTAGCGGCGCAGCTGGTCGTACTTCTTGCGCTTCTCGACGTCGCTCAGCACGTCGTGCGCTTCGTTGATCTCCTTGAAGCGCTCAGCGGACTGCGGATTGTTGGGATTGCGGTCGGGATGGTGCTGCTTCGCCAGCCGCCGGAAGGCCTTCTTGATTTCGTCGGTCGTGGCGGTTTCGGCGACTCCCAGCACCTGATAGTAGTCGCGCTGTGCCGCCATTACTGACCTTGCCAGGTCAGCACGATGACGCGGGCCGGGCGCAGCAACGTATCGCGCATCTTGTAACCGGGTTGCACCACCTGGCCTACGGTGTGGTCTTGCTCCGGTTTCGCGGCAGGTTGCGTCGTCACTGCCTCGTGCACTTTCGGATCGAACGGCACCCCGGCCTGATCGATGCGGGTCACGCCGGCGCTCTCGAGCTCCTTCCACACTTTGCGCTCCACCAGATCGACTCCCTCATGCAGAGTCTTGGAGTCGATGGCCGCGGGATCGATGTGCGCGAAGCGCGACAAATCGTCGAGCGCGTCAGCGAGTCGCGAGACCAGCTCCGCCTGTGCGCGCTGCCAGGTCTCCGCGCGCTCCTTGGCGGTGCGCTTGCGAAAATTGTCATACTCGGCAGCGAGCCGTAGATGTCTGTCCTTCCACACATCCACTTCCGACGGTTCTGTCGCCGGCGCAGACGCAGCTGGCGCAACAGGCGCAGCAGTAGTCTCCAGCGGTTCCCCCGTATCGGGGTCGAGCGAGGGAGCGGGCGGTTGATGAGATCGCGGGTGTTTGTTGGTCATAGGGGAACTTTCGGTCTGGCAACAAGATACCCCGGGGCACTTTGTCTGGAAAGCGCCCCGGGGCGAGAAATCAGCTCTTGGTTAGTAACCGAACAGCAAACCGACGCTCAGCGGCACAAACGTAGTGGACGAGCCACTTGTCTGGATGCTCAGATACCGCGCCTCCGCAAATGCACTGAGGCCGGCCAGGTTGAAGGTCACGCCGCCACCGAACGCATAACCGATCTTCGTTTCCGAGCCACCTGCGTCGCGGTTGAAAATGCCCAGGCCGCCGAGAATGTACGGACGGGCCTGTGCCGCCGGAGCGCTGAAGTGATACAGCACGCTCGCGGTACCGCCGAGGATCGACGTGTTACCGGTGATCCCGTCGTGCGCCGTCGAGGAATACAGACCGTCGACGCGCAGATACAGCGGGCTGTTCGCAAGCGGTGTCTCGAACACGCCGAGGATGTTGATGCCCATCTTGTCGGCGTTGCCATAATCCCCCATCGGCAGGGTTGCACCCAGGCCGAGACCAAACCGGAATCCTTCGGTCCGCTGGATGAGTTGTGCGCGTAGCGGCATCGCAGCACACAGCGCCACCGCGATCGCCAGCGCGCTCAAAGACATCCGTTTCATTGCAGCTCCTTGTTGTGGACTCACTGCCATTCGGTGGGGACTATACGCAGGCAGACAGGAAAAACGCAGGCGGCAATGGGTGCAGCGTCTATTCACTCCTTGGATCGCGCTCCGAGGAACGATAGGTCGCGATGAAACGCATCACGTCTTCCATCACGTGTGGCACCGTGAGCAACTCATGCGGCAGGTCCGCGTACCAGTTGAGCTGCGCGCGCGGCGCGAGATCGTCGGCGAACCGCCGGGCGACCGCGGGGTCGGTCACGCGATCCTCACCTCCCAGCAGCACCAGCAGCGGGCGCTCGATGCGCTGAGCGTCCGCCAGCACCGCGCGCTGCGCCCACTGGAGCTCCCCGCGCGCACCGGCAGTCATGTAGTGGTTTCCCCGCCCCGTGGGCAACGTCGGCCACAGATCGGCGAGCCTCGCTGCCAGACGTTTCCAGGCAGCGGGCCGGCGACGCCACGCGAGCCAGGGACTCGAGATGACGGCGGAGGCGGGAGGCTCGCCCGGCTGGGTTTCCAGGTAGCGCAGCACGACCAGCCCACCGAAACCATGGCCAACCAGGATCTGCGGGATGTCGTGCCGGCGGCGGACGGCGCGACGAAACGCCTGCAAGTCACCGAGCAGCTGGCTGAAGCGGGAGAGGTGGCCGCGTCGTCCGCCGGAGCGGCCATGGCCGCGCTGATCGAGAAAGTACGCCGCGTATCCGGCAGCGCGGAGCTGCGCGCCCGTTGCGGCCGATTGCTCCGCTGGTTGCGCCGGTTGCGGATCCCAATCGTGCAGAAACAGCACCGCGACGGCGGGATGTGCGGCCTCGTACGCATCGTAAACGAGTGGTGTGCCGTCGGGTGCATTGACCCGATTCACGGCGCGCCCGCAATCAGACGCCGCAACAGGTCGAGGGCGGCTTGCGCCGCGCGCGCGCGAATCTCGCCACGGTCACCGGGGAAGATGCGCTTCAGCGCACGCACCTCGGCGCCGTAGCGCGCGGCCAACCACACAGTGCCGACCGGCTTCTCCGCCGTCCCTCCCGTGGGCCCCGCAATGCCGGTGATCGCGAGCGCGGCATCCACGGCGAACTGGCGCTGCACACCCTCCGCCATCGCGCGTACGACTTCCTCCGACACGGCGCCGTGCTTGTCGAGCAGCTCGGGGCGAACGTCCAGCGTCTCGCTCTTCACGACGTTGTCGTATGCGACGACTCCTCCGATGAAGACGTCGGATGCTCCGGGAACGGCCGTGATCCGACCGCTGACCAGGCCACCCGTGCATGACTCGGCGACGACCAGGCGCGCGTTGCGCGCGCGGAGCAGCTCCAGCACCACGGCGGCGAGATCGGTCCCATCCTCGCCATAGCCGTCCGCGCCGGCTCGCACGCGCAGCTGCGCCATTGCCGCAGCGAGACGGCGCTCCGCGTCATCGGCGGGCAGTCCCCACGCCGTGACACGCAGCTCCACACCGTCGGTTGAAGGCAGATAGGCAAGCGTCAGCGGCGCGATCTCGTCCTCGATCGGGCCCACGCGCTCGGCGAGCGCCGACTCGGCGACGCCGGTGGTGCGCACCGTGCGCGAGCGCACCACGAGGCCCGAGCCGCGCTCGACGAGCCGGGGCAGCACCTCTTCGGCCAGCAGCCCACGCATTTCCGACGGCACGCCGGGCAGCATCACGACGACACGGCCGCGGTCTTCCACCCACAGCCCCGGAGCCGTGCCACGGGGGTTCGGCAGGACGGTGGCACCGTCGGGGACTTCGGCCTGCGTGCGATTCACCGCGGGCATGGCGCGGCCCAGCCGCCGGAACCGCTCCTCGAGCGCGCGCAGCACGTCAGCGTTCAACCGTAATGGTTTGTTGAAGAGGGCCGCGACTTCCTTCTTCGTCATGTCGTCGCGCGTCGGTCCGAGGCCGCCGGTGGTGATCACGAAGCCGGTGCGGTCCAGCGCCTCAGCCACGGCGGCGCGAATCGCGTCGGGCCGGTCGGCGACAGAGCTGCGCCGGACGACTTCCACTCCCGCTCCGGCGAGCGCCCGGCCCAGCT
>Ga0137415_10001510_pt1 | contig 23125 bp, 17 predicted proteins | sample CZODoug3_1_1_16f_FD_183082 | JGI IMG/M metagenome (GOLD analysis project Ga0137415, IMG submission 183082) | Vadose zone soil fungal communities from Angelo Coast Range Reserve, California, USA - CZODoug3_1_1_16fungal (Hybrid Assembly) | ecosystem: Environmental > Terrestrial > Soil > Vadose...
CCTTGAGCGCGAAGTTTCGAGCTTCGAACGCATGCTGGAGGGCATCACGATGGTGCTAGCTCCGGAGAAGGCCTAGATCGAGCTACATAAAGGAAGGCAACGCCATGTCATGGTTCCAGCGTCTCTTTACCCGTCGCAGCATTTACAGCGATCTAGCTGAAGAAATGCGTGAACACCTGGAAGAGAAGGTCGAAGAGCTGATCGCTGCAGGGATTCCGCGCGAAGAAGCTGAACATCAAGCGCGGCGCGCATTCGGCAACGTAACACTGCTCGAAGAGCGCGGACGTGAACAATGGCAGTGGCCTACGCTGGAAGGTTTTTGGGCTGATGTGAAGTTCGGGCTCCGGCAGTTGCAAAGATATCGCGGCTTCACGATCACCGCAGTGTTGACGCTGGCCTTGGGAATTGGCGCGAACACCGCTATCTTCACCTTGATCGATTCCATCATGCTGCGCCCCTTGCCTTTCCCGCAACAGGAGCGGCTGGTGTCCATTTCTTCCGGGCATGGTCTCTTTCCCAAGGGCTGGATACGCGCGCTGCAGGAACATTCCCAATCATTTACTTCGTTTTCCGGATATGGTTCTGACGTTGAATCGAACGTGAGTGGCACGGGTACTTCGGAGCGTATCTTCGGATCGAGAGTGACAGTCAACACGTTTGACACATTAAGAGTTCAGCCGGCCTTAGGCAGTTTCTTCGCTCCAGAAAATGCAGTGGATGGTCAAGACCTGGTCGTTGTACTCAGCGAGGGATATTGGCGCGAGCGCTTTGCTGGGAATCCGGCGGTCATTGGGCAAACCATTCGCATAGATGGAGTTTCGCGCAGAATCACCGGGATCATGCCTGCCGGAGTCCGCTTCCCTTATTCCGACACACAGTTCGTGATCCCCATTGCTTTCAAAGGTGGAGACCCATTCGATCCGTGGTCAGGGAATAGCCAGTACGATCTGCATGGGCTGGGCCGTCTCAAAGACGGAGTTACTCCAGCAGCGGCGCAGGCAGAATTACGCAGGTTGCAGCCTTTTCTGCTTCCGCTTTTCCCCTGGCGCATGCCTGACATCTGGGCCTCCGATGTTTTTGTCGTTTCTCTACTCGATTCGATTGTCGGTGATACGCAGCCGAGGCTGCTACTTCTGTTTGGCGCTGTCGGGCTTATTCTGCTGATCGCATGCGCAAATGTAGCCAATCTGATGCTGGCGCGGGCTGCATCGCGTGAGCGTGAAATGGCGATTCGCGGCGCCCTTGGCGCTTCTGGATGGCGCATCATACGTCAGCTATTGGTGGAAAGCGTTCTGCTCGGCGCAGTGGCTGGAGCGGTAGGGTTAGTTGCGTCTTCGGTAAGTCTTCATGCGCTCACGCAGATGCTTCCGGCAGACACTCCTCGAATCGCCGATATCGCTCTACACTGGGACGTATTTTTGTTTGCCGCAATTGCATCCGTGCTTACAGGCGTTTTCTTTGGATTCATGCCTGCAATCAAGATGGCCTCTCCACATCTACAGCAAACGCTTCGATCGGGCGGTTTGAGTGTGATTGGAAAGGGCTCGCAGTTTCGGATTTCCATGCTGCTTGTTGTGGGGCAGATCGGTTTGTCGGTTGTCGTGATTACTGCTGCCGGGCTGATGCTCCACAGCCTTTACAGCTTGTCCCGCGTGAATCCTGGGTTCCGCACGGACAGAATTATTACTGCGGAAGTATCGCTAGATGCTGGAGCCTGCAAGCAACAAGGGTATTGTCATGCTTTCTTTCAGGAACTAACAGAGCGGAGCCGTGGTATTGCCGGTGTGGAGAACGTTGCGCTTGTGGATGCACTGCCGATGACGGGGGCTGACGCAAACTACATTTACGACGCCGAAGGTCATCCACGAGATGCAAAACAGGGAGCAATGGTCGCAGCTGGCCGCAAAGTATCAACTAGTTACTTCGAAACTATTGGTCTGCACCTGCTTCGAGGCCGCTTCTTAACAGATTCAGATGAGTCGGGATCGAGCCGCGCGGCGGTTATCAATCAGCGCATGGCTGAATCCTTGTGGCCAGGTCAGGACCCCATCGGTAAGCACATTCTTTCAGTAAACGATGAGAAGGCGCCGGCCGTGTTTGTCCCTGACCTTGCTTCCATTGTGGTTGGCGTAGTCAGCAACACGCATCATGCAAGCCTTGCCAGCAGCTTTGATGAGGAAGTCTACCTTCCCCTGGCACAAAAGAACGAACGGCCAGCCATGACCATTCTTCTTCGTTCCCATCTGCCTGCTTCGCAGGTAGCGAGCGCGTTGCGCAATGTCGTCACTGGAATCGACCCGCTTGTTCCAGTCACACACGTGCGCACGTTTGATGAAGTTGTCTCTGCCTCGGCATCCGCCTCGCGTTCACTGGCGATCCTTCTATTCGGTTTGGGCGTGCTTGCTGTTGGCGTAGGTGGAGTAGGTGTCTATAGCCTGATCGCGTATATCGTGAGTTGGCGCACACGGGAAATCGGCATCCGGCTTGCTCTTGGCGCATCGCGATGGCATGTCGTGCGCATGGTCGTGAAGCAGAGCCTTCTATTGGCAATTACAGGTTCGATTGTTGGACTGATTGCTTCCATCGCATCCACGCAAGTGTTGCGCCGCTTTCTGTTTGAGGTAAAGCCATTCGATCCAATCACGTTTAGCGCAGTGTTTTTATTGATGGTGCTTCTTGCGCTGCTCGCTGCATGGCTGCCTGCGCGCCGCGCCGCGTCCATTGATCCGATGCGTACGCTACGATCTGAATAAGGAGATACTCGCTGTGAATTTATTCTGTCGCGTTCTCTCACACCGCCGCATCTACGACGATCTTTCGGATGAAATTCAGCAACATCTCGATGAAAAGATCGAAGAGTTAGTTGCCGCTGGTGTTCCCCGTGAAGAAGCTGGAAATCGGGCGCGGCGTGAGTTCGGGAATACGACACTTCTGGAAGAACGTAGTCGCGAAGTCTGGCAGTGGCCTACGCTCGAGAGTATTTGGGCGGATGTAAAGTTCGCCCTGAGGCAGTTGCGTAGATCCCCAGGGTTCACGATTATCTGTCTTTTAACGCTTGCGCTCGGTATCGGAGCGAATACAACGGTTTTCAGTATCATCCAAGCTGTCCTTTTGCGTTCGCTGCCATATCACGATCCCAATAGGTTGCTGCTTCTGGTTGATCCTGAAGACCCTCAAAATGAAGGCATCTTTTATAAAGATTTTGAAGCCTGGAAGCTACAGAGCCGAGCGTTTACGGATATGGCTGTCTATTATCGCGACAGTGGCTGGTCTCGGGTGACACTCACCGGTTCGCAGGAGCCAGAGTCAGTGCAGGGCGCATTTGTCTCGGCGAACTTTTTCCCATTGCTCGGCGTTTCGCCGCTATTAGGTCGAGGATTTACTCCTGAGGAAGAATCTCGACACGAGCGCGTCGTTGTTCTGGGTTACGGCTTATGGCAGCGACGCTATGGAGGATCGCCCGATATTGTTGGACAGAAGCTAGAGATAGATGGAAACGCATCGCAAATAATCGGTGTAATGCCAGAGAGCTTTCAGTTGCCAGCCAGAGATTCTCAATTCTGGACACCGATCACAACAAACCGCTTTTGGGGAGATCCAGCGCTCAACAACAGCAATGGTTCGCATGCTCGTGGTTTCTACGCGCGGTGGCAAGTCATTGCGCGCTTGAAGGAAAGTTATAGCCCGCAAGAAGCACAGGCAGGGCTGAATACGATTTCCAGCCGTTTGGAAAGAACTGATCCAGATCCGAATAGAAGCAGTGGAGTCAAAGTACTGCCGCTCCGCATTCAACTCAGTGGGAATACGCGTCTGGCGCTCTACGTTCTTTTTAGTGCGGTGTGCTTGTTATTGTTAATCGCCTGCAGCAATGTCGCGAATCTCGTTCTTGCGCGTGGGGCATCTCGGACGAATGAACTGGCAGTACGCACTGCGCTAGGCGCAGGTCGTGGCCGCATCATCCAACAACTCCTTACGGAGAGTGTTGTACTGGCGGTTCTTGCTGGATTCATCAGCCTGGCGATTGCATTTCTAGGCATTCATGCGTTGATTGCAATGGGTCCTCCGGATATACCGCGACTCCATGAAGCAAGCATCAATACAGGTGTGCTGGGATTTACCTTTGTGGCTGCGATGTTCTCAGCATCAATCTTTGGACTGGCTCCTGTCATAAGAATCTGGCGTAGCGATCCTAACGAGCAATTGAAATCCACTCGCAGGACGACTTCAGATTCAATTGGCCTTAAGAGTACGCGCAGCATTCTGATTATTGTGGAGTTTGCACTTTCAGTCGTATTACTGACCAGTGCAGGACTGTTAATACGCAGCTTTCTCATCGTCAAAGCCGTTGATCCAGGATTCGAATCTGAGCACGTTCTAAACATGAGCGTGGCGCTGCCTAGCGGGAGTTCTGACCAGCAAGCAACCTCTTTTTATGATTCCGTAACAGCGCGATTGCGAGCAGTTCCTGGAGTGAAGTCAGTGGGAGCAATAGACGGGTTATTTCAACTAGGCTCCACAAACAATTTGGGACTACGCAGCATTGAAGGTCGATCTCCCGAGCCGCGCGAACAGTGGACTGCGCTCAACTGGGATACAGTGCGAGGAGATTATTTCCAGGCAATAGGGGCTCAACTGCTGCGTGGACGCTACTTCTCCCAAGATGATAGGTCCACATCGCCCCTGGTCGCCGTCATCGATGAGAGCATGGCGCGCCGTTATTGGAAAGGTGAAGATCCAATTGGCAAGCGCTTCAAAGGGCAAGATCAGCGCGGTCTTAATGATGACTGGTTAACTGTCATAGGCGTAGTACAGGATATACGGACTCACGGCCTTGAGAGAGTAGCCACGCCGCATGTTTATGAGTGGTATCAACAGGCTAACAACAGAACGCCAGATTTGGTGATACGAACTTCGTCTGACCCAAAAGTGCTCGCCGCGACATTGCGCAGTGTAGTTCGCAGCGTGGCTCCTGCAGCGATCATTTCCAACATAACGACAGTGAAGCAGCAGTTATCGCAGCAGCTTGCACTTCGCCAATTCCAGACATCTTTGCTCAGTCTTTTCTCATTCCTTGCGCTTGTGCTCGCGACAGTTGGTATCTATGGGCTGATGCATTACTCAGTAGTACAACGGACGCATGAGATTGGAATTCGCATGGCTCTTGGCGCCAGCGCGGTGATGTTTGGCGCATTGTCGTTGGCCAGGGTTTGCTACTGGCATGTTGTGGACTTGGAGGAGGCTTAGCAATAGATTGGGCATCGATCAGGGTTCTTTCAACATTGCTCTATGGCGTGACTCCTTTTGATCCCCTCACGTTCATTACTGTGTCCTTGATCTTAGTGGGAGTCGCCCTGTTTGCATGTTTTGCCCCTGCATGGCGGGCGATTCGAATCGATCCTGTCCAAGCACTGAGAGCCGAATAGGAGATCAGCATAATGTTTTTCGCTCGCCGCCATGTCTATAACGATCTTGCCGAAGAGATGCGCATGCACCTAGATGAGAAGATCGAAGAACTAGTTGCTGCTGGTGTTCCGCGCGAAGAAGCTGAGCATCAGGCTCGTCGCGAATTTGGCAATGCGACTTTGCTCGAAGAGCACGGACGTGAAGTATGGCAGTGGCCTACGGTCGAAAGTATTTGGGCGGACATAAAATTTGCGGTGCGGCAATTACGCAAATCGCCTGGTTTTGCAGCTACGGCAATCTTGACGCTCGCACTTGGCATCGGGGCGAATACGGCCGTCTTCAGTCTCTTTGATACGGTCCTTCTGCATCCGCTTCCTTATCGCGATCCTGGCAGGCTCATGTTGGTGACGGAAATAGATCGGAGGGTGGAAACGGAAGAACACAGCGTAGCTGCTCAGGAGGCGCTTGATTACAAAAAACAGAATCAAGCTTTCTCGCAGATGGCAACATTTGAAGATGCCGGTTTTAATCTGACTGGCAATGGTGAGCCAATGCGCATCAACGCTGCGCAGGTTTCGTCTTCCGCTTTTCCTTTATTGGGTGTTGCTGCGGTACTGGGTAGAACCTTCACTGCGGATGAAGAGCATGAAGGTAAGAACCACATCGCTGTGCTTTCGTGGAGGCTTTGGAAAAATGCTTATGGTGGCGATCCCAAGATTCTTGGCAAAGTAATCAAACTTGATGAAACGCCGTACACCGTGATCGGCGTGATGCCGGCATCTTTCCGTTTCCCTTTCGATGGCAAGCCACTTTCGGAGATGGCAGATGTTTGGGTACCGGATATATTCGCGCCCTATCGTCTCGACCCCGGAAATCGACTGATGGAGTTTGGAGTTGGACTTATCGGTCGCCTGAAGCCAGGTGTAAGCGCTGAACTGGCGCGTGCGAATATGACACAGATTGCAGATGAGTTTCAGAAAGAGCATGCGGATGTTTATACCGGCTCGCTGCGAATAGAAGCACGGACGTATAGTTTCGCTGGCTACTCGATGAAGAAGGCTCGCCCTCTCGTAGTTCTCTTGATGTGTTCTGTGGCTTGTGTATTGCTAATTGCCTGCGCGAACGTTGCAAATTTGCTGCTCGCCAGGGCCAACCATCGTGGTCGAGAGATGGCGATTCGTGCGGCGGTGGGCGCAAATCGTGCTCGACTGTTGCGGCAGTGCCTGGTGGAAAGCCTGCTGCTCTCGCTCAGTGGAGCAGCTCTTGGTGTACTGCTTACTGAAGGCATTCTGTTCGTGCTGCGTTTATGGGGCCCGCAGTCTGTTCCACGCTTGCATGATGTGACATTGCATCCACTGGCGCTTGCCTTCACTCTGATACTTTCTCTCCTTACCGGGATTCTGTTTGGTTTCGTACCAGCGTGGCGTCTCTCGCATGTTTCTCCGCAGGCCTCGCTGAAGGAGTCGGCACAAGCAGGCGCAACGCGCAGTCATCAACGTCTGCAGAATGCAATTGCCATTTGCGAAGTGGCACTGGCGATTGTTTTACTGATGAGCGGTGGATTGCTCGTGCGCAGTTTTGCGCGGGTGCTGCATACACCCTTTGGGTTTGATCCTGACGGTACCTTCGTGGTGCGTACACTCTTCGATGGCAAACGTTATCCAAAACCACTCGTAAGAAAGGCGGCGCAGCAAGAGATGCTTGCGAGGTTGTCGCACCTGCCAGGAGTAACCCAGGTCGCGGCGGCGAGCCATTTGCCGCTCAGCGATGAGCGCGAGATTGGCTTTCGTCTCGAGCATGCCGCCCCGGATGATTTTCATTGGGCAGCTAACTCGTTAATCAGCCCTGGATACTTTCGCGCAATGGGCATCTCTTTGTTGCGCGGCCGCGACTTCGATGAGCATGACCGTCCTGATTCGACGCAGGTAGCTATTGTCAGCCAGGCATTCGCAAAACAATATCTGTCCGGACAAGATCCAATCGGTCAGCGTTTCCATTGGGGCGACCGTGCGCTGTTCACGATTATTGGTGTTGCCGCCGATGTACATATCGCAGCGCTCGATACCGATCCTCCTCCGATGGTTTACAACTCGATGTTTCAGGTAGAGAGTGGCGCAAGTGGACGAACGGCGTTGATTCTGCGCAGCCAGAATGATCACCAGGTTCTGTTCCAGGAAGTGCAGAAGATAGTATGGTCGCTCGACCGCGATCTGCCTCTTTACAACACAACAAGCCTCGCAACCCTCGTTTCCGAATCGCTTGCCCAACGGCGTTTTACCATTCTGTTGCTTGGCAGTTTTGCCTTCAGCGCAGTCTTGCTTGCTATGATCGGATTATTCGGCGTCCTCTCTTATCTTGTAGGCTTGCGAGAGCAGGAGATAGGAGTCCGCATGGCGCTGGGTGCCGACCGCGGAATGATTCTCAAATGGATGCTTCGGAAAGGCTTTGCTTTGGGCCTTGCTGGCTGCGTGTTCGGTCTGCTACTCGCAACCCTGAGCACAAAGCTGTTGCAGACAAGCCTGTATCATGTGAGCCGCTTCGATCCGCTTACCTTGATCGGAGTACCATGTCTGTTGTTAATTATTGTATGGGTGGCCGTGTTTATTCCAGCGCGCCGTGCGGCATCGATTGATCCCATGCAGGCTTTGCGATCGGAATAGCGCAGGAGCCTACAGTGTCTGGATTGTTACATTTCCATCGCTGGTGCGTATCAAAAGTGGTGTGCCTCCGCCATTCAGCTTGCCGTGCAGCCCATGGCCTGAGGAGTCGCCATTGCTGCTAAAGTGATCCATCGTAAGCGGCAGCGCGCATTCCACATGGCCATCGCTGGTGTGAACATCAAGGTCGGCTGTGAAGTCATGCGGCACGCGAATGTGAACCTTGCCATCGGAAGACTCAATGCGCGAAGCTTCGGTGAGCTTCGATCCGTCACGCAACGTTAGATCGAGATTGCCATCGCTGGTATAGAGTGCGATCGCGTGAAAAGTGCCATCGACTGTGAGGCCTCCATCGCTCATGCGGGCCTCGAGCGCGCCTTCGGCATTGGTGAGGCGAACGTGGCCATCTCCCGACTCTACGCGTAATTTTCCTTTCACATCGTCCATATCCACGTTGCCGTCACCGCTCCGCAAATTGAGCTCGCCGCGCAGGCCGCTGGCCTCAAAGTGTCCATCGGAAGTGTGCGCGTCAAGTGCGAGTTCGGCGGGCGTATCTATCGTTACCTTGGGCTCCGACCGATGCCAATTTACATGAAAACCGAAACGCGACCGATCTTTCATATGTTCTTTCAGAGAAAAGCGAATGGCATCGCCACGTTGGCTTTCTTCCAGCCGGTAATCGCTGAGCTTTTGTTCTTCAAGTTCGACGTGGATGCTTACCTGACGGCAGTCGCCACAAGAATGTACCTGCACGTTGGCATCCGAGATGTCGAGCGTCAAGCTTGGTTTCCCTGTCACAGCGTAGGTCTTTGACCAGGAATGGTCGCTATTTTGCGCATACACGGTATATGGAAAGGTAGCCAACAGGCACAGACTGGCCAGTGAGATCATCGTTCGCATGCAGGCAAGTACGCATTTGCCCCAGAGATAGTTCCATGTGAAGTACCGAATATCGAAAACATGAACTCTGTGTCACGCATCCAAAATTCGTGGATTCACGCATACCTATCACTACATCATGGTAGATTGGCTTGAATCCGAATCTGTTCTTAGGAGACTGGATGGGTATTATCGACAACTTGATCGGCTACTCCACCAGGCCCGTGCCTCTTCGTGTGCTGGCGATGCGAAAACTTCTGCAGCGCTTTCCGGTGGGTTCCTATACTGCCCGTCTGAACGCAAATGCGGTAGAGCGACCTTGGTACGGCTGGTGCCTGTACAACGCCGCTGCCGAGGCTAAGGCGCTTGGATACAAGGCAGTCACTGCGGTAGAGATGGGCGTTGCCGGGGGAAATGGTTTGGTTTGCCTGTGCAAGCACCGTGAGGAAATTCAAAAGAGCCTGGGCATTGAAATTGTACTGACAGGCTTTGATACAGGTGCTGGCCTCCCCACAACACAGGATGCTCGCGACCTGCTCTACTGCTGGCCCTCCGGATCGTTTGAGATGGACAAGCCGGCGCTCGAAAGGCGGATTGCCGGGCGCGCAGAGCTGGTGATTGGCAATGTCGAACAAACGGTGAAAACCTGGAATCCGCGTCCGGATGCTCCGCTCGGTGTGGCAATCTTCGATCTCGATCTATACAGCTCCACCGCAGCTGCCCTTCCTCTGCTTACGCGTGAAAACGTGCTTCCGCGAGTATGGTGTTATCTGGATGACATCTCAGGGTATCCAGATAACGCCTATACGGACGGGATTGGTGTGCGTGCGGCCGTGGTGGACTTCAATGCCAAACCCGAACGCGCCATCATGCAAGATCACATCATGCAGGCGCATACCTTCAAAGGTCAGATACCGGAAGGCTGGCATCAGCAGATTTACGTCTACCATCGCCTCGGCCATCCCAACTACAACACCTGCCTCTCACAGGAGAAGCATCAGTTATCGCTGACAGCTTAGGGCGTGGGATTACACACGCCCTAAGTCTTGAGAAGATGCCGTCTTTGGCAAAGCACCTATAGTTCCATGCTCTTGCTTGCCACAAGTTCTTGTATTTTGCTGACGAACGCATCGAGCGGTACCGAACCCTGATCGCCTCTACCGCGAGTGCGCACGCTGACAGCATTGGCTTCGGCCTCCTTGTCGCCCACCACTAGAACGTAAGGAACTTTCTGCATGGTGAAGTCGCGGATTTTTGCGTTCATCTTCTCGTTGCGACTGTCTAGTTCCACGCGGAATCCGGCTTCTTGTAACTGCAACTGTACTTTTTCCGCATAAGCTTGATGGCGCTCGCTGATAGGAACAATCCCAATCTGTACTGGAGCAAGCCATAGCGGGAAAGCTCCTGCGTAGTGCTCGATGAGCACGCCGAAGAAACGCTCCACGCTGCCGAAGAGCGCGCGGTGCACCATCACCGGCTGATGACGCTCGCCATCTTCGCCAACATATTCAAGTTCGAAACGCGCTGGCAGGTTGAAATCAAACTGCACAGTCGAGAGCTGCCACAGACGTCCCAACACATCGACCAGCTTTACATCGATCTTTGGTCCGTAGAACGCAGCTTCGCCGGGAATGGTCTTGTAGGGAATACCTTTGCGTTTCAGCGCACTTTCGAGCGAGTTGATCGCGAGTGCCCACTTGTCGTCCGATCCGGCATAGCTTTGGCGATCCTTCGGGTCCCAGGTCGAGAGCTCAACCTTGAACTCAGCAAAGCCAAAGGTGGTGAGAACACTCTGCGCAAAGTCGATACAGGCGACAACTTCATCTTCAATCTGTTCGGGAGTACAGAAGATGTGCGCATCATCCTGTGTAAAGCCACGCACGCGCAGCAGGCCGTGCATGGTGCCAGATCGCTCATAACGATAAACATTGCCCAATTCTGCCAACCGCACGGGCAGATCGCGATAACTCTTTGGCGAGTTTTTGAAGATGAGGATGTGCCCCGGACAGTTCATCGGTTTCAGCCGGTAATCTGCGTCATCGAGCTCCATCGGCGTATACATATTCTGCGCGTAAAAGCCCTCGTGGCCGCTGGTTTTCCATAGCTGCGTACGCATCACATGCGGCGTGTAGACCAAATCGTAACCGCGGCGGATACATTCATCGCGCATCCAGTCTTCCATCGTTTTGCGAATGATGGCGCCTTTGGGATGCCAGAAAATGAGGCCGGCTCCGGCGATCTCCTGAATGGAGAAGAGGTCGAGCTGTTTGCCGAGGACGCGGTGGTCGCGTTTCGCTGCCTCTTCCAATTTTGCAAAATGCTCGTCCAGCTCTTTCTTCGAGAAGAATGCTGTTCCGTAGATGCGTTGTAGTTGCGGATTCTTTTCATCACCTAGCCAGTAGGCTCCGGCGAGGTTGAGCACTTTGAAAGCCTTCACGCGGCCCGTAGACGGAACATGCGGGCCGCGGCAGAAGTCTACAAACGCGCCGTTGCGGTACAGAGAGATATCTTCGCCGGGCTTGGTGAAGCGCTCAATGAAATGGATCTTCATGAAGTCATTGTCGGCGTGGAAACGAGCGAGACCTTTTTCACGCGGCTCCCACTCACGAACAAACTTCTCATCGCGCGCGACAACTTCTGCCATGCGGCCCTCGATTAGCTTCAGATCCTCCGGCGTGAATGGTGTTGGGCGATAGAAATCGTAGAAGAAACCGGAATCAGTCGCAGGACCATGACCGAGCTTCGTCTCTGGAAACAGCTCGAGCACCGCGGTCGCCAACACGTGCGCGGCGGAATGGCGCACGACCTTCAGCGTGTCAGGATCTTTTTCCGTGAGTAGTTGCAGCGCAACATCTTCCTGCAGTGGAGTGCTCAAGTCCACGATCCGTTCGGCCTCCGGGTCTTCCGCGCTGTACATGGAAGCTTCGCTTGGCGCAGAACCGTCTGTAGTAGCCGTTGTGCCAGTTGCACTCAGCGGCTTAACGCGGGCAACGACCGAGGCGGCAGCGAGACGCGGCGAAATGCCTTCGGCGATTTGAAGCGGCGTGGTTCCCTTGGCTACTTCTTTGACCGTGCCATCTGGGAGTTGAATTTTGATAGGGCTTTCGATTGCACTCATGACGTACTTTAAGAATACTTCGTTGAGGGCAACCCTGCATCCTGTTGCCCTCGTGAAGCAGGCTCAAAGTAGAAGTGCTACTTGTGTCCCATAAAAGCCGCTGCACCCGACGGCACAAGAGGATCTTTGCCGTTGCGGTTGCGAGCCATCATTTGCCCACGGTCGGATTCGCGCATGCTGCGACCAGGATTTTTTAACAACTCATCTATCGTAAGGTTTGCTTGTTCGATACCGTGGTCGCTGTGCGAGGCGCTCTGCGTCGCAATATGAATCCATTCGTGAATCAAAACGTGAGAGATTGCCTGGTCCATAGCCCGTCTCCGTCCTTCTTGGTCCAGCCCTAGCGTTGCCGGGCCGAGCAACAGCGCAAGCCGTGTGCAATCGATAAAGATGAAGGGCTGGATCTCTCCTGAAACCAGCGAAACCCATCCAAGAGGACCCTTCGGCAAGGGACGATATGCCTGCGGCACTACGTCACAGCGTCCTCGTAGCTTCACCTCAACCACATCGGCAAAATCAATTCCCTTGGCAAGATCGCTCCCGCGAAGGAGCGTGGGATTCCGGTCAGGAAGGGCTGTTTTCTGCAGATCGCTGTTCTCGATGGATAAATCCTCCTGTAAAACCTGAAACAAGCCAGGCCACAGCTGTTCGCTCACCGAACGCTCCGCGAAAAATACGATCGCCGTATGAGTGCGCGAAGAGGGAATTGCCTGAGCCACCAGTGCCACACAGCTCATGGCTATCAGACCCGCCAGGCATGCGAGCCAGAATCCTGCCGAAATGGCCATCTTCTTCCAGTTCATACTGGAAGCATGGCTTAGGCTTTGCGCAGAAACACTCCGCAGCTTGCGGTCAAACTTTGGGAATTCGCTTCTGATTCTTGAGGCGCTCATACCCTAAGCTTGAATTTGCTTTGCCTATCCGTCCAATAGATTGTTAGAATGTAATTGATCTTAAATTGAGATGGATGAGGCTAACCCTATGGAAGTCCGTCAGCTACAGACTTTTTGCATTCTTGCCGAAGAGCTGAATTTCACGCGTACCGCCGAGCGGGTACACACCGTGCAGTCGAATGTGACTTCGCAGATCAAGGCTCTTGAGGAAGAGCTGGGGTCACCGCTCTTCGATCGGCTCGGTAAACGGGTTGTGCTGACGGAGGCTGGACGCCGCTTCAGGCCTTATGCGGAAAAGACACTGGCTTTGATGGATCAGGGCCGCCGCGCCGTGCAATTTGGGGATGAGCCTGCGGGTCCTCTGTATATAGGAGCTCCTGAAAGCGTGCTGACCTATCGCTTGCCTGAAGTGCTGAAGCTTTTTCGCAAGCGCTATCCAAAAGTAGAACTCATCTTCCGCCCGGATATGGACGAAAAGCTGGCGGACTCTCTCGAGGGCGGCAAGCTCGATCTGGCTATCAGCATGTCAGATTCGGTAGACAATGAGTCATTGCGCTCTATCAAACTGCGCACCGAAGACGTCTTCCTCTTCGGCCATCCCGATCATCCGCTATCCAGCGCGAAGAAAATTTATCCTGAAGATCTGACCGATCAAACTCTGCTGTTGACCGAAGCAGGTTGTGGATACCGCAAGAAACTCGATCTGCAATTGGCGGAAGCGAATATCAAACCGCAGAGCGTCACTGAATTTTCGAGCGTAGAAGCCATCAAGCAATGCGTGAGCGCCGGAATGGGCTTTGGTCTTTTACCGGAGATCGTAATCTCCGCGGGACTTAAGAAGAGACAGTTTGTTGTGTTGAACTGGCAAGGACCGAAGATGACGATCGCCACGCATATCGTCTGGCATAAAGACAAATGGATATCCCCCAGCATGCAGGCGTTTCTGGATGTGCTAAAAAGCAAGCTGGAGGAGTCACCTTCGCTCGCCGTGGTGCCAGCTCTCGCTGTTTGATTCCGATGAGGAATTCGATGAGTGGCTGGCTTTCCTGCGGATAAATCTTATGTTCGCTTGCAGCTTAGATGGTCTGCCGAAACCCAATTGAGATTTGCTGTTTTGCTGATTTCCCAGTCGACAGTGAAGGCATCTGGTTTGTCGATGTGAAAGACAAAACGATTCGCAGCATAAGGAGCTTTCGAGTCATCAGAAATGGGCGACGTCAGCGCAAGCGTGCCATTTTGCCAGCCTGCTTCGCTGGTGTATGTAGCAGCGCTGAAGTTGTTGGCATCGAATTCTACAATCTTCTTCTGTTGTGCGTCATAACCAATCAGATATTTCGCCACATATCCTGTCTTGGGCTCAATATCCTGCTCCGATAGTTCGATCCAGGTCTCTCCTAAGATCATTTTGCCTTGATAGGCAGCGTGATGTGTTTTGCCATTCCGAAAGGTTCCAGCGCAGTCCCATGTTCCGTCAAACTTGAAACCGTCAGGCGGCTGAACGGGCGAAGGCTTTCTTTCCTGTGCCAACACACAGATGCAGGAGAGAGTGAATAACCAGGCGAAAGCGAACCTCGAAAGAGTAAAACGCTGCATGAGCAAAAGAATATCCCAGTCTGGAGAGGTTGCTGCGTGTCAAAGACAAAGGGCGCAGAAGAAAGATTTTTCTGCGCCCTCTGTCATAGTTCTATGGAATTACTTCGAAGGTTCTACAGCGCCAGGAAATACCCCCGGCAATGGTGCATTCTGTTTCTGTTTCAACTCGGGATGCGGCAATGGTTTGCGTGGCAGCATCTGGTCACGCTGGGCTGCGTTGTAGACGAAGATTGCTTCGATGACCGCAGCCTGTTTCAGGTCGTTAGGCTGTAGCCGCTCAAAGGTGTCCATGTTGGAGTGGTGAGTACGGCTGCCATAGTCCATTGGCTCCTGAATGAACTGGAAGCCGGGTATACCCACGGCATCGAACGACAGGTGATCCGTGCCGCCGGTGTTCCGCATGGTGAGTGTAGTCACGCCGAGATCTTTAAGCGGTGCAATCCATTGCGCGAAGATGGGTGCGACGGCGGCGTTCTCCTGCAGATACACGCCGCGCAGTTTGCCCGTGCCATTGTCTACGTTGAAGTAGCCAGAGATCAGCTTCTGCTCCGGTTTCAGCTCAAGAGGTCCACTATCGCGCAAGAATGCCGGTAGCTGTTGCTGATCAGGCGTATTCAGCGGTTCTGCATAACCGAAATGCTCCTTCGCATAGCCGCGTGATCCGAAAAGGCCCTGCTCTTCGCCGCTCCACAGAGCAATGCGAATCGTGCGCCGCGGATGCACATCAAGCGCCTTGAGAATGCGCATGACTTCCATGGCCACAAGGGTTCCCGCGCCGTTGTCTGTTGCTCCAGTACCTGCAATCCAGCTATCGAGATGGCCGCCCACCATCACGACTTGTTCTTTCAAATTCGGATCAGTACCGGGAATCTCGGCGACAGTATCGAACCCATGTTCATGGTCTCCAGTGAACTTCGTCTCGACATTGACTTCCAGCGTTACCGGAACATGTGCCTGAAGCAGTCGATAGACGCGACCATAGTTTTCGATTGCGGCAACAACTATCGGGACCTTCACTTCATGTCCGCGAATATAAGGCTGGCGTCCTAATGCTGCGCCATTGTCATCGAAGATCGTTCCGCCGGAACCGCCGCCATTCTCGCCATCGCGACTAGGACGAATGACTGCGGCCACTTTTTCGTCTGCGAGAAACTGCGCAAGTTTATCAGCGATAGTCATCCGTTTCAGGTAAGCCTTGATGCGCACCTGCATATCGGCTGCGTTGGCGCTTGTAGGAAACTGCGCAAGCTCCTCGAGTTCCTTTTCACTGTAGCGCTCAAAAAGTGCTTTATCGACCGGGGGCACTTCGCGCATCTCACCCAGCAATACAATCTTGCCCGCAAGCTTGCCCTTGTACTGGTCGAAGTCCTTGTCTTCCTGGATATTGACGAGCACAGCCTCGCCGCTGACAGGACCGCTTGTAGCCGGTGACCACGGCGTAGCCTGCGCGATAAACACAGCCGTATCCGGCGCAGTCATGCGCACCCAGGTATTGAGCTGCTGCCAGCCCATTCCGAACTCGCCCCAATCGTCGAGATGCGCATTCACGCAACCCATTGCCGTGAGCTGATCGCGCGTCCAGGCATTGGCCTTCGCCATGTTGGGCGAACCGGTAAGCCTCGGGCCTATATCGTCGGTCAACGCAGAAGCGTATTCCATGATGTGCGAGTGTTGGAAGCCCTCCTCGCGGATGCGCGCATACATGTTGAGGTCGAGATTCTCAACGGCAGGTTGCGGTTGTTCCCAGGCGGGTTTTTCTGGCGTAGTGGTTTTTGCTTTGTCTGCTGCAAAAGCAGGAACGGCAAGGGCAAGCAGCGCTAACGAAAGCGAACAGCTACTGTGTTGGAACATTCAGGTAGGTCCTCCGAAAAGTAATGCAAGAACGGGAAGAATAACAGAAACAGCCGCCTGTTTGAGCAATTTAGAAGTTGGAAATGGTATGAAATGTCAGCGGCTATTGTGGCTGAACCAATAGCTCGTCTAAAAATCGGTGAAGATGCTCACGCGCAATCTGGCGTGCTTTTCTGTTGCCTTCCAGCCGGGCCATCATAACGCTGCCCTCCAAGGTTGAAACGATGACAGACGCAACCGTGCAGAGTGAAGTGTGCCTGACAATTTCCCCGCGTTCTATGCCGTCCTCCAGTGTCTGCTCGATCAAGCTGACCCATTCGCGCAGAGCCGCGCGTGCATGCGCGTGCAAGGCTGGATTTCCATCATCGGCATCGATAGCAGTGTTCAGGAGTGGACAGCCGCCAGGCAGGTTTGAGCCCCTGTCTACATGATTGTCGATCATGGCATGCAACTTTCCAACCGCAGAGGGAATATCTTCGAGCCCTTTCAGATGCCACTGTTTGGATTCAGCCCAGGCGTAATCGAATGCGGCGACAGCCAGTTCTTCTTTGTTTTGAAAGTGCCGGTAAAGACCGCCTTTTTCCAAACCGGTGACCTCCATGATGTCGGCCATGCTCGTGCCTGCGTATCCACGCTGATTGAAGACAACAGCTGCCTTCTCAACGATTCGCTGCCGCGTTCGCTCTCCTTTTTGCATATTTGTGTTCACGAGAGAATCTTAACAAAATAATGCGACCGAACGGTCTCTTTGTGAATCTTTGCCTCATACCGCTCTTCCTGAGGCCCCATGAGCACCGCAACTTTGCAGCCAGCTATTGTCCTCCCTGCCAAGCCTCAAAAGACGGTGAATCCCTGGGCTGTGGCGATTACGGTAACTCTGGCGACGTTTATGGAGCTGCTCGATACCTCCATCGCCAACGTATCGCTGCCGCACATTGCAGGAGGGTTAGGCGCAAGTTTCGACGAGACCACATGGGTTCTAACTACATATCTAGTAGCAAACGCGGTCGTGCTACCGCTAAGCGCATGGTTGAGCCGCGTTTTCGGCCGCAAGCGCTATTACCTGATGTGCGTGGCACTCTTCACGGTGACATCGTTCTTGTGCGGTATTGCTCCAACTCTCGGCATGCTCCTGCTGTTTCGCGTATTGCAGGGAATTGGCGGTGGCGGACTTGCTCCAGTAGAGCAGGCCATTCTTGTAGATACGTTTCCCGCTTCGAAACGTGCAGCAGCTTTTGCACTTTACAGCATGGCCATTGTGACGGCTCCGGCGATTGGTCCTCCTCTAGGCGGATGGATCACGGATAGCTTCTCCTGGCGTTGGGTTTTCTTCATCAACATTCCCATTGGCATACTGTCACTCATACTTAGCAGCAGGCTGGTGCAGGACCCGCCGCAGTTCAAGGAAGAAGTCGCGCGTCTGCGTGCCAGCGGAAAACTGAAGATCGATGTACTCGGCATTGCGCTGATTGCTGTGGGCTTCGGATGCCTGGAGTTCGTGCTCGATCGCGGGCAGATCGATGACTGGTTTGGCAGTCACACGATTCTGGCTCTCGCTTTGACTGCAGGCGCGACATTATTTTTCGCCATTTTCTGGGAGTGGCGCCACACCGATCCTGTTGTCGAGTTGAAATTGCTCAAGGACCGCAATTTCGCACTGGCGACAATCTTCTATTTCCTCTTCGGCTTTGTGCTCTTCGGCAGCACAACCATGATTCCCGAAATTCTGCAGACGCTCTACGGATACACAGCAACAGACGCCGGTCTGGTTCTTGGCCCTGGCGCTCTGGTGATTACCTTCCTGGCTCCAGTTGTGGCGAGACTCGTGCAGTCAGGCAAGATCAGCTCTAAAAAGCTGATTGGTTTTAGCTATTCAGTCGTAGCTATCTCAATGTGGTACTACGGCAGCTTCACACCGCAGACCGACTACTTCCACTATGCTTTTGCACGAGCCATCCAGGGTTTTGGTTATGCGTTTTTATTCGTGCCCGTGAGTGTGCTGGCTTATTCCTATCTTCCGCCTCACAAGAACAATAAAGCATCGAGCCTTACCAACCTCGCCCGTAACTGGGGTGGAAGTTTCGGTGTAGCATTCGTCACAACGATGCACGAGCGCAGAATGGATCTCCATCAGGCGCGTTTGGCCGATACCCTGGGCAACGGTGCAACTTTCTATGGCTCAACACGCGATACACTCGCTCACTATCTGTCTCAGCATGGATATTCCTCTACCGACGCCATGCAGCACGCTACCGGCCGCATGTATGGCTTGCTGGGCCAACAGGCCAGCCTTCTGGGATTCACAGACTGTTTCCAGGCATTGGCCTGGATCGCGCTTATTGGGATTCCGTGTGCGTTTCTCATCCGCAGATTCAAACCCGGCGGCGGCGCGGGTGGCGGACATTAATTCTGCTGCTAGTTATCGTGCCCGGATATACGTGGCCCGGCTTGCCGGGATTGTATAAAAGATAGCCAGGGCAGTATTCAAGAGCAGACTCAGCCGCACACTGTAATAAGTGGTCGTAAAACAGACTAAATACAATATGGGCCCTAGTGCGTATTGGCGCGAAATATTGCGAATAGGGTCTGAATTGCGGTCTTGATCCAATAGGCCCCGATGCAGGATATAGTGCCAGAGAATATTGAACAGAATGGCTGTCACCAAATAGGTTCCGTTGTATAAGAAGGTGGCAGTGCGCGCATTGGGTGTAGCAAGATGTGCCGCCAGTACGGATGTCGGAAATGGAACAACCGTCACGCCGAGCAATAACAGCAGATTGATGACTAATAATCCGTCGTCAGCTTTACGAATCAACGTGAACAGACGATGGTGATTCACCCACATGATGCCGATAAAAATAAAACTCAGCACAAAGGCGAAGTAAGAAGGCCACTGTTTTAGAAGATTGGCCGCAAGGTTCTGCCCAGCAGGCGGAATCTTAATTTGAAAAACCAAAAGCGTTGCGGCAATGCCAAAGATGCCGTCGGAAAAGGCTTCGATGCGTCCTTTCTCTGATGCCATGGCGCTTTGTGCTCCTGCAACGAGGTTAGAAACTGCATTTTCGTCCTCACCATAGTACTAAGAGAAAGACTTCTCTCGCGGCAATTGGAAAGGATGGCTCATATTAGGTCTATTTGAAAGGGTGAAGGCCGGGTGCCCCATACTCGCTTCCGTGCTAGCGGAAGTTAGTGTGGGTCGAATAAGTCTGCGCGGAGCGCATCCGAATTCAAACTTATTAGGAGAAGAGCGAAGCTTCAGCCACGCGTCAAACATTGGTAATACTGAGAGCGTCAGGCCTGTGCCTTAGAATTCATGGATGTCTGTAGTTGCTACCCTCTAAGGGTAGAGTTGAAGTAGTGTGCCCTCGTTAAATGCAAAATACAGAAAAACTCGCTGGAATTGGCCAGAATTTACGATGAGCTCTGCATTCGCTATACGTTGGATTATCTCTAGGTCAGAGGCCTTTTCATTCATCCAGCGAAATGGCGTGTTGTGTATGAGACCTCGAACTCCGTAATGTACCAGCAGAATTAGTTCCGAAAGGTTTTGTCTAGTGCATAGGCCATCATCATACTTCTTTGTTTTATTTTGAATGCAATGCAACAACCCCGTAGTGGCAGAGGTTGGATCGTATGCTCCGCCTTCAGACACAAAATGAATCCAATGTTCAGGCAAAGTAGTCTTCGCAGTGAATACAACATCAAGTATGTGTTGCCTCAATAATTGATAGCGAGAAAAATCACGGACTAAGAATTGCCAACCATATTCTTCAAGCATTGGGGTGTCCATCTCATGGATAAACTTTCTAAATTCGTAGCGAAAGGCCGCGGCGAGACCGGGTTCTGGCCGAGGTTTCAATGGAGGTTCCCTGTATAACTGTCTTGAGAATAGAGGGCAGATCGTCAAACTACCAAAGTGTTTTGGCCTATACTCTTTCACAAATGGTTCGAGAGCTAGACGAAGCTTCAAGCGGACGTTTTGCCTATTGATCGACAGCCTGGTTTGCTCAGGATGTAGCCATTCTGTCAGCTCCAATCCAAATCTTTGACCATTAAGAGCAATAGCAAGGAAGTCTGGCGGGTTATCTCCCGTTGTCCATTTCAAATCTGGTAGTAGGAAATCTGGAGCTAATTGCAGGACACCATCCAGAATCATTCGTTCTTCCTCTGCTTTTGTTCTCATCCTTCCTTCTCGCTTTGATATATATAGATTGCCGGAAGGGTTTACACCAACCTCGCACCGGCAATCTTCTCCAACACCTTCAATGGAGAAACCTCCGGGGCAACCAGCGCCTCAGGTCTTACCAGAAAAGTCTGTTCCAGCGCATACTGCCCAGCCAGCACAGCGTGTGGAACTGTATCCGTATAAACCATCCAGCTCGATCCAGAAGGGAACTGCCAGGGATACTTTGCGCACTCCGCCTGAAACACCGCATTCTCTTTCAGAAAATTATGGAAGCGCATCATGAAGTCGTCATAAGGCGAGCGCTTGATGGAGGGGATCGCCGCTCCCAATCCCACCGCTCGCCCCAGCGATTTGCCCGTACGGCTCAACGCAGTATCCGGACGAGGAGCAATTTGCTCAGGCACAAACTGCTTCACCACTGATGCGAATGGATCGCCTACCACCCAGTCACGCGTGCGAGTGGGATGAATGTTATTGAAGAAGCGCAGAATACGCGAACCGTAAGTAGGCCGGGTTGGAAAAGCATCTGTATGCAGCAGATCGTTGCGTTTCCGCAGCGCAAGATCGCGGCCCTCCTCTTCCTGCGGACGAAAGCTCGCATAGTCTAACTGCCAATTAGCCTTGTAAGGTGAAAGAAATCCAGTCAAAAACTCGGTGACGGATTTCGAATACTGTCGCATGATGCCTTGCAGACGAGCTACAGCCGCGGCGTCCGCAGTCTTCGTATCGACGCCGCTTAGTGTGTCAATCTTTGGCTTGTAGGCGATGTTCTTATGCAATGAGCTATCTGTCTGCTGCTGTCCGAGCAGAAACTTTACGTCATCCGGTGTGAGCGAGATCGGCGTCTGAGGGAAATAGAGAATATCGCCAGCTTCAAGCTGCGCACACCAGGCCCGGGCCTGTTCCAAAGACGGAGGCTGCCCGTCAGGCAAGCTCTCCAACGGAATTGTAACCAAAGCCATCGCGCTATCTCCCGGTAAGCTTGCGGCGTAGCCAGAACCCGATCAGTATCAGGAAGCTGATGACCAGAACCGTGCATCCCACGGGAAAGGCGATATAGCGGTAGCTCACGTTGAAGTTCACCGCATGGTGCCCCCCGCGGTTGTAGATCATGATGCCGAAGATGGCAAAGAAGCAGGTTGCGAAGAAGGCTAGAAAGCCGCTGGCTACGGACATCAGCAGCGTAGAAAAGAGGCCAAAGTTGCCCAGCGGAAGCCCCAGAACCTTACCGGGCGACGAATGCAGGTGTTGTGCGCTTACTTCATGTGCTGACATAGAAATCTGAGAGATGGATTACTCTCTACCTCAGCTAGAATAAACGTTTATGGTTGAAACCGCCCAGATTCCCCTGTTGCCAGCGTCGCAGGTCGCGCAGGAAGCGCACGTGCAGCAGGCTTCCAATGGCATCTGCTATGCCAGCTTCGGGGACACGCATCTCACAGCCGACGAGCTGGAGAAGATCGTCCAGGCCGTGCCTTCTGGCATTGCAAATGCCCTTACGCGCCGCGCCTACTATTTCGTACCGCTGACTATTGGAGAAGACGACAAAACCACGGTCATCGCGCCTGACTACACTGTCGATCTGGGCGATCGCGCCATCTGCCATCGCAACGTTGACCTCGGCGGATCGGAGTGTATCTTCATCTCCACGCGTCTCATGCAAGACCGCTTCGCACTGGCCTTCGAGTACTTCATCAACGTCGGCCATCACTTTGTGGATGCCGTGGGCGTGCCGAAGAGCTTTTCCGATCTCATCTGGTCGCAGGCTAAGGCAGATGTACGCGGCGAGTCCAGCCAGGATGCGTATGAAAGCCGCCGCCGTGCGCTCGATCGCAATCCAGAGCGTGCTGGCTCGCCGGCTGAAAAAGCGCAGGAGAACAAAGCTTACGATGAGAAGGCGATGTCCAGCTATTTCGAGGCGGCTTTTTCAGATGCGCTCGCTATCTACATGCTTTCGATCACCATCGACTTCGATTACTACGATCTCCGTGAACGGGAATACCCTCTGCTCGCCGCTCCAGCATTGGCCGAGCGCCTGCGCCACGTCGCCAGCCTCTTCCCGCCGAATCCAGGCTACGAATTTGAAATCCGCTACCGGCGGAAGAATTAGCCGGGCCGTCCCATGATCGCTCACCTGCGCGGACGCCTCTTCTCCAAGCAACCAGGCCAAGCCATCGTAGAAGCTGCTGGCGTCGGCTACGACGTCGTCATCAGCGTGCCCACCTTCACCGCGCTGCCGCAGGAAGGCTCCGAGGTCTCACTGCATATCCACACGCAAGTGCGCGAAGATACGCTTGCGCTCTATGGCTTTCTCGATCTCAAGGAGAAGCGCCTTTTCGAGCGCCTCATTACCGTTTCTGGAGTAGGCCCTAAGCTTGCCGTCACCATCCTCAGCGGACTCAATCCAGAGCGCACCGTAGCAGCTATCCGCGCACAGGACCATGCCACTCTCACACGCATACCAGGAGTAGGGAAGAAGCTCGCCGAGCGATTGGTCGTAGAGTTGAAGGACAAACTAGAAGACATGGCCACCGCGCCAGTGATC
>Ga0137415_10001514_pt1 | contig 23113 bp, 16 predicted proteins | sample CZODoug3_1_1_16f_FD_183082 | JGI IMG/M metagenome (GOLD analysis project Ga0137415, IMG submission 183082) | Vadose zone soil fungal communities from Angelo Coast Range Reserve, California, USA - CZODoug3_1_1_16fungal (Hybrid Assembly) | ecosystem: Environmental > Terrestrial > Soil > Vadose...
CTCGGGGAGCAGCAATCCGTCCTTCTGCAGCGCTATCGCGGCCGCATGGATCTTCGCCGCGTAATCAGCCGGCCCCTGATAGCGTTCCTCGAGCGACAGGCGCCCGTCGCCGGTCTGCTCGCGCTGGGCCTTGGTCTTGGCGAAGGGCAAAGCGGCGCCGTCGAGATAGCACAATTCGCCGCCGCCGCCGGCGGACGCGCCGCGCACCGACCAGCCGGTGGTGGTCGCGACCGGCACCGCGACGTCGGGCAGCACCACGCCGCTCGTCTCGTTGCCGTCGCGGTCGACCTTGGGGACCAGAATTCCGTAGCGGTCCGACAGCGCGACAGGCAGCGCCTTGCCGATGATCCCCTTGGCGAAATCCGGGCCGTAGTCGAAGCGCGGCCGCTGGTTCGGGCCGCGCGCCGGCGCAAATCCCGGGATCGCGACGCCCGGCGCGGTGTTCTCGACCAGCGAGCCGTCGGCGATGCGCGGATGCCGGCTCGGCGGCGGCGGCGTGCCGTCGGCCACCCAGCGATCGAGCGACACCAGGTCGGCGCGCAGCAGCGCGCTGTAGTCCACATGGTTGGGCGGCATCGCGCACACGCCCTTCGGCATGGTGGCCTGGGTGCCGACATGGTGCGTGCCGGCGAAGTGATAGATGCGCACATTCTCCGGCGTCGCGCCGTCGGCGCGGCCGAGCGCATCGGTGGTGACCAGCGACTGGCCGGACTGCCAATACTCGGTGCCCGTCGTGGTGTGGATGATCTTCGGGCAATTGCCGCGCGCGCCGCAGCGCGCCAAAATTCCGTCGCGCGTGCCGGTGAAGGGATCGGTCTGCGTCTCGTAGGCGAAGGGGAAGCTCACGTCCGGATAGAACATGAAGCCGTGGCCGAGATTCACCATGCGGTTGGGCTGCGCGAAGCGCTGGTTGAGGAACATCCGCGCGGTCGCCACATGCGGGTTGATGCCTTCGAACACGATGCGGTTGTCTTCATCCTCGTTGAAGCCGCGATAGACGAAATCGCGCAGGTAGCGCCCGCTCTGCGAGGTGCCGTGCGCGAGCGCCCGCCCGATCGCCGGCTTGGCGCCGAGCGCGAGCGGATTGGCGGTGCCGGCCTCGTCCGCCGCCTCATGGCGCAGGAACGACACCAGGTCGCGCGTGGCCGCAAAGCCGATGCCCGACACCGGCGGATTGGCGGCCCGGTAGACCAGCTGGTAGATCGCGCCGATGCGGAAGGCGGTGCCGGCGGGCTTGAGGCGGACGGACTGCGGGCCGGCGAATTCCCACTGATCGGCCGCGACGGTCGTCGGCTGGTCGGCGTTGCGCTCGCGCACCAGCAGGGTGGCGCTCTCGGGCGTGGTCGGGCGGAAGCTCAGCCGCGCCTCCTGGGTCGTCGTGTCGTTGAACAGCAACTCGTCCCACACCGTCTGCTCGATCGGGCCCGACGCGGTGGCCGCCGGCACCTCGATCCGCAGCGCGTTGTCGGCGGGCGGCAGGCCGGGAATCCATCCGCTCCACACCACCGAATATCCCTGCCGCATCAGGAAGCCGTTGCCGGCCTGCGCCGGCGGGCTCGGGTCGTTGCTCGGCGGCGCGCTGTTGAACTGGATGAGGGCGCGCTTGTTGCCGCGGTTGTTGACGTCGTAGAGCAGCGCGCCGTTGCCCTTGGCGAGATCAGCCGGCCGCAGGATGTAGAAGTCGGAGGAATATTCGACCCGGCCGCGCGCGTTGCGCGGCGCCTTGTCGAGGTCGACGATCACCGCGTTGAGCGGCGCCGCCGGGTCGAGCTCGCCATGGAAGCGGCCGACCACCTTCTGGTAGGGTCCGACATTGCCAAACGCCTGTCCGGCCGCGAAGGGCTCGGTGCGCAGGATCTCGATGCGGGTGACGCGGGCCTGCGCGGCGGTGGTCAGCAGCAGAAGACTCGCCAGTGCCGGTATTGCGCGTCGCATGATGTCCTCCCGTGGTTTTGAGGGATGCTACGCCAATTCCGGGAGGATTTCACGCGACGCGTCGTGACGGTGGTCTCCCTCCCCCGCTTGCGGGGGAGGGCGGGGAGGGGGCGCCGCTTGCGCCGTGCTTGTGGCTTCCCCCTCTCTGTCTCTCCCCCGCAAGCGGGGGAGAGGACGAACGAGCCGCAGGCGGCACGTGTGCGCTAATCGATCGAGATCTTCGCCGCCTCGATGACCGGCGCCCAGGTCTCGGTGCTCTGCTCGATCATCTCGCGCATCTGCTTGGGCGTGCCGCCGATCGGCTGGGCTTCGAGCGCCAGGATGCGGGCATGCATGTCGGGCTGCTTGAAACCCCGGCCGATGGCGTCCGCCACCTTCTCGGCGATGTCCGCCGGCGTGCCGGGCGGCGCCGATACCGCCATCCAGGTGTCGGCATAGACGCCCGGCAACGTCTCGGCGATGGTCGCGACGTTGGGATAATCCTTCAGCCGCTCGCGGCTCCCGGTGGCGAGCAGCTTGATCCTGCCGACGTCGATGTTCTGCTTGTTGGCCAGCAAATAATCCGGGACCATGTCGATGGTGCCGGCGAGCAGGTCGTTGATCGCCGGCGCGCTGCCGCGATAGGGAACTTCGGTCATGCGGATGCCGGCCTTGAGCATCATGAGCTCGCCCAGCAGATGCCCGGTATTGCCCTTGCCCTGGTGCCCATAGGTGAGGATGCCCGGATTGGCGCGCGCGAGGGCGATGAACTCCGGAAGATTGTTGGCGCCCAGTCCCGCGCGGGCGATCACGATCAGCGGATAGGTGGCGAGCACGCTCACGGGCACGAGCGCGCGCGGGTCGAAGGCCGACTTCTTGAAGACCAGATGGGTGATGCTGTAGTTGAGCTGCGTGCCGCAGAGCAGCGTGTAACCGTCGGGCGGCGAGCGCAGCACCTGGTCGATGGCGATGCGTCCGCCCGCGCCGCCGGGGCGGTTCTCGACCACGACCTGCTGCCCCAAGAGTCCGCCGGCCCGCTCGGCCGCGAAGCGGCACAGCAGGTCGGCGGTGCCGCCCGCCGGATAGGGCACGACCAGGGTGATCGGCCGGGACGGATAGGCCGTCTGGGCCTGCGCGCCGCCGGCGAAGGCCGCCAGCGCGGCGGCAAGCAGAAACCTTTTCATGTTTGATCGCCCGGTCGAGACATCGGCCGCCACGATAGCATGCCGGGCGCACGGCGGGGGAAGGGCCGTGAGGCGGCAGCGACGCTGCGACGTTGACCCGCCGACCTGCCGGGGCATAGTTTCGCGGTCCCACCGGAGGCATCCATGATCAAGGTCACGCGCATCGGCCACGCCACGTTCGAGACGCCGGACCTCGAGCGGCAGATCGACTATTTCACCAACGTGATCGGGCTGGTGCTGGCGGAGCGCGACGCCGGGCACGCCTACCTGGCGACCCGGGTCGGCGATCTCGCGGTGCAGCTCGACAAGGGCGATGCGTCGCGCTGCAGCCGGCTGTCGTTCCAGGCGGCGCCCGGCACCGATTTTGGCGAGCTGCGCCGCGGACTCGCGGCGGAGGGCGTGAGCTGCGACCTGCGCGCCGACCCGAGCCCCGGCATCCCCGAGGCGATGAGCTTCGCCGACCCCAAGGGCACGATGATCGACGTGTTCACGTCCGCGCAGCCGTTCGATCGCAAAGGCCCGGCCGCCGGCATCGGCCCGCTCAAGCTCGGCCATCTCGCCTTCTGCGTCGAAGATCCGAAATTCTTCGCCGATTTCTACATGCGCGTGCTCGGCTTCCGCCTGTCGGACTGGATCGAGGACTGGTTCGTCTTCCTGCGCTGCGGCCCCGACCATCACACGGTGAATTTCGTCCAGGGCAAGACCACCCGCATGCATCACGTCGCCTTCGAGCTCAAGGACTGGGCGCAGATCCAGACGGCCTGCGACTTCCTCGGCGGCCGCAACATCCAGCTCGCCTGGGGCCCGGGACGCCACGGGCCGGGCCACAACATCTTCACCTATCACCGCAACCCCGACGACCAGATCGTCGAGCTGTTCACCGAGCTCGACAAGATGATGGACGAATCGCTCGGTTATTTCGATCCGCGGCCCTGGCATCGCGATTGGCCGCAGCGCCCGAAGGTGTGGGGCAGCGACGCGCCGCGCGACATCTGGGGCCCGCCGCCCACGCGCGACTATCTGCGCCAGCGCGATTAGGCGCGGCGACGCGACATCGTGGCGCGCAGTGATGACGCAATACGCGCGGTCTCCCTCCCTCGCCCGCGGGGGAGGGGGATGGGCGCAGCTTGCGGAGATGGGCGTGGCGGCCCCTCCCGCATGCCGCGCACAGCGTCGTGACATGGGTGTCGCTTTTTGCGTTGGATCAATTCGGCGTCCCGGCAAGGGAAGAAACTGGTGTTTCACGGCGGGCAGCCGCCCGCCGCGAAGAAGCCGCCCGGGCCGTCCCCGGGTGGATGTGCTGACGTGAACGAGTCCGCTCCGGAGAGCGGCCACAGAGGCGTTGGAGGACACCATGCGTAGGACTTTGCTGACCATCGCCGCCGCGGCAAGCATCGCCGCCGCGGCCATTGCGACTCCCACAAAGGCCGAGGCGAGATGGTGGGGTGGCGGATGGCGCGGCGGCTGGGGTGGCGCCGGCTTGGCGGCGGGCCTGGTGGGTGGCGCGTTGATCGCGGGGAGCGCGTATGGCTACGGCTATGGCGGGTACGGCGGCTATGGCGGGTACGGCGGATACGGTTATGCGGGCTACGGCGGGGATGGGTGCTACGGCGGTTACGGTTACGCGCCGGCCTCTTACGGATATGCGGGCTACACGCCGGCGTCCTACGGCTACGCTCCGGCCTACTCCGGCTATTACGCGCCCCGACGCTACCTGGGCTATGGCTATGGCGGCTACCGCGGCATCAATGGCGGCTACCGCGGTTACGGCGGCATCTACGGGGGAAACCGAGGCTTTTACGGGGCGCGTCGCGCCTATGTGGGCCGCCACTACGGTGGCCGCTTTCGATAGCGCGGCGGATCGCGCCGACGGAATGACGAACGACGCGGCGTCGCCTGGCTGATCGACCCGCGCAGCCGTGACGCGGCAGCGTGGTGTCGCGCCCGCGACGCCGCGCGTCGTGGCGGGCATTCCATTCAATATCAACCGGTGATAGCGTGGCCCAGCCAATGCCGACGGCTTCCGGCGTTACGGTGCCAACCACTACCAAGTCGAGGGAGGGCCGCGTGATGGAGCCCCGACATGCCGGCCTGTTCGCGGCGGGCATTTTGCTCGCAATGCTGCTCGGTCCGCCGAGCGCGAAGGCGGATTTGTTCGGAGGAGTTTCGGCCTGCGCGACACGACCGGAGCCAACCACAAACCCACCATCGAAGTCTTGCCGGGCGGAACGCCCATCGATCGGGTTCGGCCGCACCGAGACTCTCGCGCAATCAATGCCTCCTCCGCGGAAACGGTATTCGGTGAAAAAACACGCGCTTCCGCGTCAACCCCCGCCGCGGGAGCCGCCAATGGTATCGTCGCCGCCGCCGCGCCAGCCTCCGGCACGGTGATGGCGCCGGCGACCTGCTTGCAAAGCTGGCGGTCGCCGCCGCCCCAGCCATCTCCCCACATGGCAAATTGATGAGCGACCGTCGCGACGCGGCAGAACCCGCCCAAGAACAGCCCGCATCGGGCGCCGATGAATCGTGGAGCATCCTTGGCCTCAAGGTCGCCCGCAAGACGGAGATCCTCGCGCTGGCGGCTTTCATGATCTCCATCAGCGGCATCTTGTGGCAGTTGCTCAATTACGCCCGCGGGCCGGTCATCAGCCTGTTTCCCAGCGATCAGGTCACCATGACGGCCGCCAACAAGCTCGGCCGTAATTATGCGGGCCAGGACAATCTTCTCGCGCTGATCGCGACCATGGCCTACGTCAACGAAGGAGAGACCGGCAAGAACGGCGTCATCCGGCGCGAATATATCGCTTTCGATCTGGGAAGCCGTCACATTGAGCACCGGTGGTACGAATTCGGGAGCTCCGACGTTCAGGACGGCAACATCACGTTCAAGCGCACGGGCGAAGCCAGCCCGCTTCCCGTGACCGCGGGCTCGGCGATCAGTCACGAAACCCTTTTTGCCGCCTGGGAGAACGATTGCGAGAATGCGCCGGCGGGGTGCGATCCCGGCGGCAACTTCGTGAAGTGGGACGATTTCCTCAAGGCGATAAAGACCAACAACCGGCTCGTGATTTCCACCAGCGCGGACATTTATCCGTCGAAGCGGCTCACCGCATCATGCGTGGTCCGCCTTCGCGACTGGGAGATCGCAATCCTCGAAAAGGAGCAGTGGCTCACCGCCACCTGTGCGGAAATCGGCCGCCCGGCCGAGCGGACCCCGCAACGCCGGCAGGGCGGACCGGAAATACCGAAGTAGAGAGAATGACGGTGGCCAGGCTTCGCGTTGCCGGCCCCTTGTCCAATAGCGCCGGGATCCGAGAAGCTAAGCCCGCGCCTCGGTGGCTAGCCCGCCCAGGGGTTTCATGGTCGCCCGGCTCCGCAACACCAGCACCAGGATCCCGCCGAGGCCGGCGGCGAAGAACAGCAGGAGCGCGGGGATCGCCCAGTTCCAGAAGGGACCGCGGTCGATGATGACGTCCTGACGTGGCGAGTCGGCAAGATAGAGCACCGTCACCTTGTCGCCCGGCCGGTAGCTGGGCGGATTGCTGCCGACATTATCCTTGAATTCGACCGACACGTTTTTGTCCGTCCGGTAGCGCACGATCGGATAGTAGCTGTAGCGGGCGTTGGAACCGGAGCCCAATTCGGCCTTCAGGCGCACCACCGCGCCGGGCGCGCGCAGCCCGCTCGATTCCAGCCGGGCGATTTCCCGCGCCTGGAAAATCCCGACGCAGAGAAGGATGACGGCAAAAATGGCGAGGATGGGCGCCGCCATCCGGTTCGTCTGTCGTTGGGTTTGCTGCGTCGACTGCGCATCGGGCGTGGCAAGGATCTTTTCGATCGGCTTCACGTCGGCGGGATCGATTGCCGCGCCCAGGCCGTGTTGCTTGCGCCATTCCTCGATCGACAGCCGCTGCCCTTTGGGAATCAGGACACGACGGCCGTGGAATGCCAGGAAGACCAGCATGACAACCGCCATGACCCCGGTCTTCCAGGTGACGGGGTAGGAGGTCAGCGCCGCGTAGGCGAAGGCGATCCCGGGGGCGATGATGACCAGGCCGATCGCATCCAGCAGATAACTGTTGGCTTCCCGCGCCTGCGTCGGATTGTGGGCGGAAATCATCAGCGGCACGGCGCGCCCGGTTTCCTTGCCCCGCGCCCAGCCCGAGCTGGTGTCCGATTTCGCCTCGTGAGTCTGCCCGTCGGCCAAGGTGTAGCGATAGACCGGCGTATACATGCCGCCTTTGTCGATCACGCCGATGACGGTGCCGGTGGCGCGCAGCGCGTGCAGGCGCCAGTAAAGCGAATTGCCCAGGATCAGCCCGCCCAACCCGAAGCAGACCAGCGCCCCGAGGAACAGACCCGCCTGGTTGTAAGCCTGGATGCCGTCGGCGATGAAATCGAACATGCGATCTCCTTCGTGACGCCACACAATACGGCACGAAGGTTAGGGCCGGGTGAATCCGTTCTCTCGTCTTGAATCGATAAGGGCAACGACCATCCCCCGTCATGCCCGCGACAAGCCCGGCCATGACGAAATCCGGTTTCGGATGCATTAAATCCGGCGCAGCGGATTGGTCAGGGCGAGAAAGAATCCGGCCGTCGTGAAGGCCGCCATCGCCAGGAAGGCGGCGCGGAAGGCGGCCGCGATATCGGCCTGGATGGCGGCCTGCGCGGCCGGCGACAGGGTGGGCCCGAGCTGGCGCCCATGCTCCATCATGCTGGCGAACGAACGGGCGGCTTCCGGATTGCGCCACGACAGCACGGCGAAGAGCACCGTCGCGACGATCGCGGTTCCGAATGCGGCGCCGATCGAGCGCGAGAACTGCACCGAGGCGGCGGCTTCGCCCAGCCGCAGCGGTCCCGACGCGCTTTGCACCGTAACCTGCACGACGCCCATCACGGTGCCGAGGAAAAGTCCGTGCCACAGCAGCAGGCCGGCGAGCGCATAGGTGCCGAGCGTGGAGGCCCAGAAGGCGAGCGCCACGAGGTTGATGGTCACCACGGCGAGCCCGAAGACCGGAAAGACCGTGGTCCGGCCGGTCCGGCTGACCAGCCGTCCGGTCAACAGCGAACCGGTCCCGATCCCCACGGTGAGCGGAACCAGCAAGAGGCCGGTGCTCGACGGCGATTCCCCGCGCACCACCTGCAGGTAGATCGGCACGAAGGTGATCAGGGAAACCAGTGCGGCGCCGTGGCAGGCCGCCAGCGCATCGCTGCGCCAGATCGCGGGCCGGCGCAGCAGCGCGACCGGAATGAGCGGGGAGGGCGCCCGGGTCTCCTGGCGGATCAGCAGCACCAGCGCCAGGGTGCCGAGCGCGAACAATCCGCCCGCCAGCGGCAGCGCATCGAGCGCGACGCGCTGGGTCTGCTCGAGCGCGAGCAGGGTCGAGACCACGAACACGGTGAACAGCACGAGCCCGGCGGGATCGGGTTGCCATGCGACGCGTTCCGCCGTGCGGACCGGAAGCCGCCAGGTGAGCAGGCCGGCGACCAGCGCGATCGGCACGTTGATCAGGAAGATCGAGCGCCAGCCGAATTGCTCGGTCAAAAGGCCGCCGGCAACCGGCCCGAAGGTGTTGGCGCAGACCGCGATCGCCGCCAGGTAGCCCTGGAAGCGCGCGCGCTCGCGCGGCGGGATCGCCTCGCCGACCAGGGCTTGCGACAGCGTCATCAGGCCGCCGCCGCCCAGGCCCTGCAGCACCCGCGCGGCGGTCAACAACTCGACGGTGGGCGCCGCGGCGCACAAGAGCGACGCCACGATGGTGACGGCGAGCGCCACATACATCATGCGGCGGCGCCCGAAGGCGTCGCCCAGGCGGCCATAGATCGGCGCCGCGATGGTGGCCGCGATCAGGTAGGAGACGACGATCCAGGAAGCGCGCTCGACCTCGCCGGTCGCCGCCGCGATCGCCGGCAATGCGGTGGCGACGATGGTCTGATCCACCACCGCCAGAAACATAGGCAGCATGATCGAGGGGAAGACGGTCAGGAAAGCCGGATGCTTCGCCTCGCCGGGGCCCGCAGGGCTCTTGTTCTGGTCGGGCCCATTCGGCAATGACTTGGTCCTGAAACTTGGGTCTTGAGACTTGGTCTTGAGATTCGGCCCCGATGCTTGGTCCTGAAATGCGCCATCAGTGTGCCATCAGGACCGGCAGGTTGGCGTTCGCCAGGATGTGGCGCGTCGCGCCCCCGAACATCATCTGGCGCAGGCGGCTCTGGGTATAGGCGCCCTTCACCAGGAGATCGCAGCCGAGCTTGGCGGCGTGGTCGAGAATGGCCTCGCCGGTCGAGCGCGTTCCGGGCTTGGCCGTCAGGGCGGTCGCCTTCACGCCGTTGCGGCGCAGGTGGAGCGCGGCCTCCTCGCCCGAGGGGCCGGGCGTCGTTCCGCCTTCCACCGTCAGGACCGTCACCTGCTCGGCCAGGCGCAGCAGCGGGATCGCGAAGGCGTTGGTGCGCGCCTGCTCGGTGCTGTGGTTCCAGGCGACCAGCACGTTGTGGCCGAGGCCGCGCGGCGCGGTCGGCGGCACGATCAGGGCCGGGCGGCCGCTGTCGAACAGCGCCGCCTCCAGCGGCGGCATGCGGGGATTTTGCGGCGCGCGCCCGGGCCGGCCGAGCGCGATCAGGTCGAACACCCGGCCGTAGCTGCCGATGAGGGCGTCGTCGCCCGACTCGGCGTGCGGCCAGCCGTAGGAAAAGCCGCTGGCCTGCGGGCCGGCGCGCGGCACGCCGTGCTGCTGCATGTAGGTTTCGAACACGCTGCGCGCCTGGGCGGCGAGCTCGGCGTCGTTCTCATAGGCGCCCGAGATCGCCAGGCTGCTCACCGGCTCGACCGCCACATAGGTCGCGGCCGAGGGATGCACCGCGAAGCCCTCGATGTAGCTGTCGAAGATGCGCGCCAGCAGCCGGGCGGCTTCGAGAACCGCCGGCATGGCGTCGTGATCCTCGGTCGGGATCAGAATGGTCTTCATGCGGGTGCCATCCGGTCGATGTGAGAGTCGCGCCCGATGCGCGCGCCTCAACATAGCGCACCGGGAACCGCCCGGGGAGCGCCGATTTGCCGCCCGCCCGGATATGGTTTACCGCCCCGCGCGCCCTGTGCGATGCTGGCGCGTGCCGGGCGTTCGGGCCCGCGAAAGGGATTTTGCCATGGTCGACAAGATAGCGGCGGACCAGAAGCCGGCGGACGGCAAGCCGGGGAAAAAATTCGATCGCGCCGCCGCCGATATCGGCAACATCGTCAATCTCGGCCACCTCAACGTCAACATCGCCGACCAGCGCCTGGCCACACACTATTATATCAGCGCCCTCGGACTCACGCGCGATCCCTTTCTCAACACCGGGGTCCGCATCATGTGGGTCAATGTCGGAGTGAGCCAGTTTCATTTGCCGACCGGCGAGCCGCATCTGTTGCGCGGCGTCACCGGCCTGGTGATCCCCGACCGTGCGGCATTGCTGGCGCGGCTCAACGAGGCGGCCAAGAATCTGGAAGGCACCAAATTCTCGTTCCGCGAGACCAATGACGGCGTCGAGACCACCTGTCCGTGGGGCAACCGCATCACCTGCCACGAGCCGGATCCGGCCCGCTTCGGCCGCGTTGCGCTCGGCATGGCCTATATCGCATTCGACGTGCGGCCCGGCGGCGCGCCCGGCATCGCCCGCTTCTACCGCGACATCATGGGCGCGCCCGCCGAGGTGGTCACCGATCACACCGGTCCGCACGCCAAGGTCGCGGTCGGCGACAAGCAGTATTATTACTTCCGCGAGACCGATGCGCCGCCGCTGCGCTACGACGGCCATCATGCCCAGATCTACATCGCCGATTTTTCGGGCCCGCACAAAAAGCTGATCGACCTCGGCCTGATCACGCGCGAGTTCGATGCCTACGAGTACCGCTTCAACGACATCATCGATCTCGACACCCGCGAGGTCCTGTTCACCGTCGAGCACGAGGTGCGCGCCCAGACCCATCCGATGTTCGGCCGTCCGCTGGTCAACCGCAACCCGGCCCAGAGCAACCGTGACTACAAGCCCGGCCACGACGAGATTTCCTGGGCGCTGGCGTAGGCGGGGAGACCGTAGGGTGGGCTGAGCGCAGCGAAGCCCACCGACTGAATTTCGCTTGGGCACGGCGCGTTCCGCGCCTTTGCCCACCCTACGCATTCCGAGAATGAACCCATGCTCCAACGCCGCGCTCTGATCATCGGCGGCTCGCTCGGCGGGCTGATCGCGGCGCATCTGTTGCGCAGCGTGGGCTGGGACGCGGTGGTGTTCGAGCGCAACGCCGTCGATCTGCCGAGCCGCGGCGCCGGCATCGGGACGCATTCGCACCTCATCGACGTGCTGCGGCGCGCCGGCATCCCGTTCGACGACTCCATGGGGGTCAAGGTCGCAAAGGTGATCTGCCTGGACCGCGACGGCAAGGTGGTTCTGGAGAAACCGACCGCGCGCCTGATGAGCGGCTGGGCGCGGCTCTACCGCTCGCTGCGGGCACCGCTGCCGCCGGACTGTTACCGGCTCGGCAGCGCGCTCGATCGCGTCGAGCAGGACCGCGATAGCGTCACCGCGGTCTTCGCCGATGGCGCGCGCGCGCGCGGCGACCTGCTGGTCGGCGCCGACGGCATCCGTTCGACCGTGCGCGGCCAATTCCTGCCCGACCTCCAGCCGCTCTATGCCGGCTACATCGCCTGGCGGGCGATGCTGCAGGAAAGCGAGATTCCGCAAAAAATCCGCGCCGAGATTTTCGAGAGCTACACCTTCTGCCTGCCGGAGGGCGAGCAGCTCATCGGCTACCCGGTCCCCGGTCGCGACAACGACACCGCGGCCGGCCGGCGCGCCTACAATATCATCTGGTATCGCCCGACCGACCCGGCGACCACGCTGGTCGACCTGTGCACCGACGCGACCGGCCGGCGTCACGAATTCTCGATCGCGCCGCCGCTCATCCGCCCCGAGATCATCGCCGGCATCAAGGCGAGGGCGCGCGACGTGGTGGCGCCGCAGATCGCCGACGTCTTTGCGCGCTCCGAGCCCTTCTTCCAGCCGATCTTCGATCTGGAATCGCCCGCCATCACCTTCGGCCGGGTGGCGCTCCTGGGCGACGCCGCCTTCGTGGCGCGTCCGCATGTGGGCGCGGGCGTCACCAAGGCGGCGCTCGACGCCGCCTCGCTCGCCGATGCGCTGCTTGCTCACGACGACGATCTCGTGGCCGCTCTGGCGCGGTATCAGCGCGAGCAGATGAGCTTCGGCCGCGGCCTGGTGGCATTGGGGCGCGAGGAGGGGGCCTACATCTCGGCGCAGCTCAAGCCGCCGGGGGAGCGCCGCGGCGCCGAGCTTCCGCGCGACATCCACAGCCTGATGGCGGCCCATCACGCGAGCCGGGAGCGCGTGCTCCGGCTGGCGGCGGAGCGGGGCTGAGGCGACGTGCTCAACCGCGCTTGCGCGCGCGGATCATCATGTAGCGCACGACGCGCTCGCGGCCGAGCCGCTCCAGCAGCAGGCCGCCGATCTCCGCTTCGCCGATCCGCCGCAGGCCGAGCAGATCGCGCCAGCGGCGGCGCCGGCGGACCTCGCCGATCGCCTGCGACACCTCGCGCTCGGAGCGCGGCCGCATCAGGCCGCTGAGGTCGCGGGTGTCGACGACGTCGCATTGCGCGGCGGCGAGATGCGCCGACCATTGGGTCGCGGACGGCATCACGGGGCAGCGCCACGCTGTCTTGAAGCCCGCCAGGTCGCCGGCGAATTCCGCCGGCACCGGGTCGACCGGCATGTCGTCGACGATGATGAAGGTACCGCCCGGGCGCAGCGCGCCCGCCAGATTGGCGACCGTCCGGGCCGGGTCGATGCTGTGGACCAGGCTCTCGATGCCGTAGATCAGGTTGTAGCCGGGCGTTTGCGGCTCGTCATAGGACCCGCAGGCGAAGGTGACCGCATCGGCGAGGCCCTTTTGGCGCGCGGCCTTGGCGCCGACCGCGCATTGCCGCGGCGAGATCGTGATGCCGTGCCAGCACCCGCCCAGCGCGGCCTGCAAGGCGAACATCGTTCCGCCATAGCCGCACCCGGCATCGAGCGCCGCGATCGGCGTGTCGGCGAGGCCGCCCGCCAGCATGATGGCGTGAATCGTCGCCGGGCTGAAATCGCCGCTGTCGGGATGATCGAGCCATCGATGAATGGCGCGCGCCTCGATTCCGGAAAAAGCCCGGAACCCCTTGTTGAGCCGCGTCCACAGATGGAGCAGATCATAGTAGCGCGATACGTCGGTCTGTTCGGCCTGACTCACCGGTTCCGCTGCTCCCAGAGTTTTCGGATTTTCAGCCGAACCGAAAGGCTCGATGCCGCCCCGATAGATGTAACAATCCTTCGGCCCGACTATTCCGCCTGTTCCGAGCACAAGCGGGGAAACTCGGGTCCCGCCCGAGAGCGTTGCGATTCTCGGCCGCGCGATCAACCCCTACACTTGCATCCGGCGACCAGAAAGGCGACAGGTTGGCGCGGCGTCCAGCCGGCCGGAGTCGACATGGGGACGGATATCTTGCAGTCGGGCGAGCTGCGGCGCGCCGCCCGGCCCGATGCCGCGGTTGGTTCCGCGGCGGCGCTGCGCACCCTCGTGGTCGCGCTCGGGATCGGCTGGTCGGTCCTCTTCGTCGTCATCGGGCTGCGCTACGACCTGCAGATGTATGGCGACGGCTCGATCTTTTCCTACGCGGTCGCCGTGCAGGATGCCTGGGCATTCCATCTGCACAACATGCCGGGCCGCCTCCTCGTCTATCTATTTTCTTTCGTCCCGGCCGAGGCCTATGTGGGCCTGACGACAGACGCCCGTGGCGGCATCGCGCTCTACGGATTCCTGTTCTTCGTGGCGCCGCTCGTCGGGCTCGCCGCCACCTGGGCGGCCGACCGCTCGCCGGGCCGCGTCGTCTTCGCTTACGCCTGTGCGTCGACTGCCTGTGCGGCGCCGCTGGTCTTCGGCTTCCCGACCGAGATGTGGATGGCGCATGCGCTGTTCTGGCCGGCGCTCGCGGTCTGTCACTACGCGCGCCAGAGCCTCGGCGGGGCCGTGCTGGTCTTCGGTCTGCTGCTCGCGCTCGCCTTCACCCATGAAGGCGCGATCGTGCTCGAGCTCGCCATCCTGGCGACGCTGGCGTTGCGCGGAATGCGCGACGCCGCCTTGTGGCGCGCGGCCGGCGCCTTCCTGGCGGTGCTGGCAATCTGGGCGGCCGTGAGGGCGGCATTCCGGCCCGACGATTATTACGCCGGGGTCTTCACCGCGGCGGCGCTGCACTTCTTCGACCCCGACCGGTTCGTCAACGCCTTTTTCCTGTCGCTGGTGGGCGCGCTCGCCAGCTACGGGATTCTCTTTGCAGTCCTTCGCCGTTTCGCGCCGGCGGCGGCGCAGCTGGTCGCCGGCGCGATCGTCGCCGCGGGGCTGGCGGTCTACTGGCTGTGGTTCGACCAGTCGCTGCACACCTATCACCGATATTTTTTTCGCACCATGCTCCTGATCGCAACGCTGGGATTCGGTTGTCTCGCTGCGACGCATGCGCTCGATGCCGATGGCCGGCTGAGCGTCCCGATCCTGCGGCGCCTGTCGGCGGCGCTCGGTGGCGCGCGCGCGCGCGACACGATCGCGCGCGCCGCTGTCGGCGCCATCGCGCTGGTGACGCTGGTGCACGTGGTCGAGACCGCGAAATTCGTCGTGGCCTGGACGCACTACAAGGCCGACATCGAGGCCCTCGCCACCGGCACCGCATCGGATCCGGCGCTCGGCGATGCGCGTTTCGTGTCGCCGGACAGAGCCGGCGCCAATCGTCTGTCGTGGAATTCGACCACGCCCTATTTGTCGGTGCTGCTGGCGCCCGGCTTTGCGCCCTCGCGACTGGTGGTCAATCCGCGGGCGAATTATTTCTGGCTGTCCTGCGCGGTGGCGACCGCGAACCGCGACGCCGCGCGCGCGGTGCCGGCGGCGAGCCGCGCGCTGGTGCGGGTTTACGCCTGCCTGCATCGCTAGCGCATGCGACGCCGTTCTTCGAACGGCTATGCCCGGCCCTGACGGAATTCCCGGTTCAGCTTGCCGGACGTATCTGACCCCACACGCGGGCACCGGCGACGTACGGGATGCAACCTGTCGTGCATCGACGCGGGAGGTTGCTCGCGTTCCGCCCCCGGGGGTATGCGAATCGGGGGACATAACCCGTTGAGAATCCTGTCGCCCCAGCGGCCGTCCGCTCATCCGCCCGATCCTTAACAATAGTCGTGAAAATCCGCACCGGGTGGCGTTAACGCCATGGCGTTGATGCAAGGAACCGAATAGTTTTCTGCGAGTTTGCGAGCTAGGCTGCCGTCTGGGGAGTAGTGATGTCTGGTAAAGGCGTGGAAGGCTCGCTTTCGGGCGGCAGGGCATTGTCGGTGATCGGACGTAGGCGCCGGGCATTGGCCGGCGGGGTGGCGGCCGCCATCCTGTTCGCGGGTGTCGGTTCGGCGCATGCCGATTGGGACCGTTGGGAGCGTCCGGGCCGCTGGGACCATGGCGATCGCTGGGACCGTTGGGACCGGGGGGACCGTTGGGAGTCCCGGGAGCCGGTCGCCAAACGCGCCGTGCAGGCCAAAAAGGCGCCCAAGGTGTCCAAGGCGCCCAAGGCCGCCAAGGCGCTTCAGATGCCGCTCATCGCCATCTCGATCGCCAGCCAGCGCCTGACGCTCTACGACCGCGGCGAGGTGATCGCGCAGTCCCCGGTGTCGACCGGCATGCCGGGACATCCGACCCCGACGGGCGTGTTCAGCGTCATCCAGAAACAGGTTTTCCACGAATCGAACATCTATAGCGGCGCGCCCATGCCCTATATGCAGCGGATCACCTGGTCGGGTGTCGCGATGCATGCCGGCGTGCTGCCCGGTCATCCGGCGTCCCATGGCTGCATCCGCATGCCCTATGATTTTGCCGTGAAACTCTACGGCCTGACGCGCGCGGGCGCCCGCGTCATCATCACCCGCAACGAGATTACGCCGGTGGCCTTCGAGCATCCCGGCTTGTTCCAGCTGACCAAGCCCGCCGTCGACAGCCTCAGCCAGCTGACCGCGCCGCCCGGACCCGAGAAGCCAGGCGCGGCGGTCAAGACCGCGCAGCGCCAGAGCCCGACGATGATGTCGGATGCGGGCGATCCGCGGACGCCGGCCGGCGTTTTCAAGCCGAGGGTCGAGGCGAACGCCGCCGGGCCGCATCAAGACGCCGAGCCGCCGGTCGCCACGACCGCCGATGCCGCGAAAGAACCGGTCCAGGAGAAGCCCCAAGAGAACGCCCCAGAGAGCGCCCAACAGGCCACGCAAGGGTCCGCGCAAGGACCCGCGCGAGCGGCCGCCCCTCGCGACGCCGCCGGGAACGCCGTTGCGCCCGTCGACAACGCCTCGGCGGAGCTGCGCGAGCCGGCGGATCTGGCCGCGGCGACCGACGCACCGGCGGTCCCGGACGACGCCGTCCAAGATCACGCCCAGGAAGACGCGCAAGAGGGCGTGCAAGACAGCGTGAAAGACAGCGTGAAAGACGCTGTGCAGATCGGCGCCCGTCCCGCCGGCGAAACGGGCACGCCGGCGCTCACCCCCGAAACCGCCGCGCCGTCCTTCGAGCCGGCGACCGGCACCGTGATGGTGAAGTCCGTCGTCGTGACGCCCGCGCAACCGATCGAGATGCCGAAGACCTTCGAGCAGGCGGGCGCACCGAAGCCCGAGAGCGGCCCGAGGGCCCTCGAACCGGTGATCGCGCCGCCCAAAGTCCAGAGCGCCGTCGTCCCGTTCGGCCCCGAGCGGCCGCTGCGGCCCGGCCCGATCACGGTCTTTGTCAGCAAGAAGGAAGGCAAGGTCTTCGTCCGCAAGGGCTTCCAGCCGGTGTTCAACGCGCCCGTCACGGTCGCGCGGCCCGAGCTTCCGCTCGGCACCCACCTCTACACGGCCAGCGAGGCGCTGCCCGATGGCGTGAGCTTCCGCTGGCTCGAGCTCTCGTTGTCGGACGAATCCGCCAGGGCGATCGAGGCGCTCCGCGTCCCGAAAGGCAACCGGAGCCGGCACGTCCAGAAGACCGCCGCGCCGCCGGTCACGCGGACCGCGAGCGCCGCCGAGGCGCTCGATCGGGTCGAGATCCCGGCCCCCGCGCTCGCGCGCATCTCCGCCTTGATGTCGCAGGGCGCCACCTTGATCATCTCGGATCAGGGGCTCGGGCCCGAGACCGGCAATGAAACCGACTTCATCGTGCTGACCCGCTAGCCGCGCCGCCGGGCGTTTGCTTGGCGGACACCTCCGGGCAAATACCTAGTGCATCGGCGGACGCCCTCTCTTAAGAAAGAGGGCATCCGGCGGTGGCCGATTCCGGCGCGATAATTCTCCTGTCTTGTTTCGGTCACGCTTGCGCGCTCCGGGCGCGGCGGGCACTGCGCGCGCTGCGCGCGTCGCGTCCAGACGAGACGAGGTGATCGGCATGGCGGTGTTCGTCGGGCTGGGCTGCGTGGCGGCATTTTTTGTGGTGTCGGCGCTCACGCTCGTCCGCGGCCCGTTCGGGACGACCTTCGTGTATGGCGCCTCGGGCGCGATCGCGCTCGTCGGGCTCGTGGTCGGCGCGACGCAACTTCTCGCCGGGACCGCGTCCGCCGTCATCCTGCCGCTCGGCCTCGCTGGGCTCGGCGGGCATTTCCGCATCGACGCCTTGTCGGCCTTCTTCCTCACCGTGATCGATCTGGGCGGCGTGGTGACCAGCCTTTATGCGCTCGGCTACGGGCGGCACGAAGCCGCTCCCATGCGGGTGTTGCCCTACTATCCGGTGTTCCTGGCTGCCATGAACCTGGTGCTGATGGCGGATGACGCTTTCGCCTTCCTGCTCTCCTGGGAGCTCATGTCGCTCGCCTCCTGGGCGATCGTGCTCGCGCATCACCGCGACCCGGCGAACGCGCGCGCCGGCTATATCTACCTCGTGATGGCGAGCTTCGGCACGCTCGCGTTGCTGCTCGCCTTCGGGGTGCTGGCGGGCCAGCAGGGCGGCTATGCGTTCGATGCGATCCGCGCCGCGCCGCCGTTACCGCTCGCGGCCGCGCTCGCCGTCCTGCTCTGCCTCATCGGGGCGGGGTCGAAGGCCGGCCTGGTGCCGCTCCATGTCTGGCTGCCGCTCGCGCACCCGGCGGCGCCGAGCCATGTCTCCGCCCTGCTGTCGGGGGTCATGACCAAGGTCGGCATCTACGCCTTCGTGCGCATCGTGTTCGACCTGGTCGGCGCATCGGCGCCGTGGAACGGCCTGCTCGTGATCACGCTGGGCGGCATCACCGCCGTGATCGGCGTGCTTTACGCCATCCTGCAGAACGACCTCAAGCGGCTGCTCGCTTACAGCACGGTCGAGAACATCGGCATCATCTTCGTCGGTCTCGGGTTGGCGCTGGCGTTCCGCGCCAACAACATGGGGTGGGCCGCCGCGCTGGCGCTCACGGCCGCGCTGCTCCACGTCTTCAACCATGCCGTCTTCAAAAGTCTGCTGTTCTTCGTGGCCGGAGCGGTGCTGACCGCAACCGGCGAAAACAGCATGGAGCGCATGGGCGGCCTGATCCACCGCATGCCGCGGACCGCGGTCGCGTGCCTGGTCGGCTGCGGGGCGATTTCGGCGCTGCCGCCGCTCAACGGCTTCGTGTCCGAATGGCTGATGTTCCAGGCGATCCTGGTCAGTCCGCAATTGCCCCATTGGGGACTGAAGCTGATGGTGCCGGCGGTGGGTGCGCTGCTCGCCCTGGCGGCGGCGCTCGCGGCCGGCTGCTTCATCAAGGCGTTCGGCATCACCTTTCTCGGCCGTCCGCGCTCGCCTGCGGCGCGGGAGGCGCGGGAAACCGACGGCTTCTCGCTCGCCGCCATGTTCGCCTTGTCGGCATTGTGCGTCGTCGGCGGGGTGCTGCCCGGATTCTTCATCGATCTCCTCGGGCCGCTGGTGCAGGCCCTCACCGGGGATGTGCTGCCCCGGCAGGCCGGCCTAGCTTGGATGTCGATCGTGCCGATCGCCGAAAGCCGCAGCTCCTATAACGGCCTCATCATCCTGGCCTTCCTGATTTTCTCGGGCACCACCACGGCGATCGTGATCCATCGCTTCGCCACGCGCGCCACCCGCCGCAGCGCGATCTGGGACTGCGGCTTTCCGCTCGCCGCGCCGCAGACGCAGTATTCGAGCTCCAGCTTCGCGATGCCGATCCGCCGCGTGTTCGGCGGCGCCGTGTTCGGGTTGCATGAAATCGTCGACATGCCGGGCCCGGGTGAGATGCGGACGGGCAGCTTCCGGGTGCGGGTGATCGACCCGGCCTGGCGCTTCGGCTACGGGCCGCTCGCGCGCTACGTCGGAACGGTGTCGCTCAGGCTCAACCGGCTGCAATTCCTGACCATTCGGAGCTACCTGACGCTGGTGTTCTGCGCCCTCATCCTGCTGCTCCTGGTGGTGGCCGCATGGCGATGATCGTCGAGCTCGGCCTGCAGGGCCTGCAGATGCTGCTGGTGGTGCTGATCGCGCCGCTGGTGCTCGGCATCACCCGCAAGGTGAAGGCGCGGCTGCTGCGCCGGATCGGCCCGCCGGTCCTGCAGCCCTATCGCGATATCTGGAAGCTGATGCACAAGGAGGCGGTGCTCGCCCACAACGCCTCCTGGATCTATCGCGTGGCGCCCTATTTCATTTTCGCCGCCACCTGGGTCGCGGCCGCGCTGGTGCCGACCTATGCGACCGCGCTGCTGTTCTCCTGGTCGGCCGACCTCATCGCCCTGGTGGCGCTGCTCGGGACCGCGCGCTTTGCGCTCGCGCTCGCCGGCATGGACGTGGGCACCGCTTTCGGCGGCATCGGGTCGTCGCGCGAGGTGATGATCGCGTCTCTGGCCGAACCGGCCATGATCCTGATCGTCTTCACGGTCGCGCTCGTGGCGGGCACCACCCAGCTCTCGGCCATCGCGACGACCTTCATCACCGCTTCGGTCGGCCTGCGCGTCTCGCTCGGGCTGGCGCTGTTCGCCCTGATCTGCGTCGGCATCGCCGAGAATGCCCGCATCCCGATCGACAACCCGGCGACCCATCTCGAGCTCACCATGGTGCACGAGGCCATGGTGCTGGAATATTCCGGTCGCCACCTCGCGGTGATCGAGGCGGCGGCTGCGCTCAAGCTCGTGCTGTATTTTTCGCTCGTCGCCTGCCTGTTCGTGCCGTTCGGCATGGCGACGGGCGAGAAGACCGTCGGCGCGCTCGCGCTCGGCATGGGAAGCTATCTGGCGAAGATCTTCGTGCTGGCGGTCCTGCTGCCGATCGGCGAAACCAGCGTCGCGAAGATGCGCGTCTTCCGCTACCCGATCTTTCTCGGCGGCGCCTTCGCGGCAGCGGCGCTCGCGGTCTTTCTGCTGTTCGTGTCGCGGGGGTTCTGATGGGCTCACTCGCCTTCGACATCGCCCATCTGCTCGCCGGCACCATGCTGGTGCTGAGCTTCGTGTTGCTCTACCAGGACCGCGTCACCGCCGTGCTCAACGTGTTCGCGTTGCAGGCCATCGTTCTGGCGCTGTCGGTCGCCTGGCAGTCGGTCGCGCAGGCCTCGCCGCATCTGGTCGTGACAGCCGCGGTGGCGCTCGTGGTCAAGGGCTTCATCGTCCCGGCGGCGCTCCATCGCATCGTGCGCAAGCTCGACATTCATCGCGAGATCGAGCAGGTGATCGGCGGCGGGGTGACGATGCTGGCGGGGCTGGCGCTCGTCGCCCTCTCGATCCTGCTGGTCCAGCCGGTCGGCGAGGTCAACATCATCACCCGCGAGGATCTGGCCTTCGCGCTCGCCGTGGTGCTGCTCGGTCTCCTGATGATGATCACCCGGCGCAACGCCGTGACCCAGATCGTCGGATTCATGTCGCTCGAGAACGGGCTGGTGCTGGCCGCGACCGGCGCCAAGGGCATGCCGCTGGTGGTCGAGTTCTCGGTCGCCTTCTCGGTCCTGATTGCTTTCATCGTGTTCGGCGTCTTCGTGTTCCGCATCCGCGAGCGCTTCGATACCGTGGACGTGAGCGCGCTCGACAGCTTCCGCGGCGAGCGGAGCGACCGCATATGAGCGTTCCGATCGAACTCCTGCTGCTGCTACTCGTCCCGGCGGTCGCAATCGTGCTGCTGGCGCTGGTCACCAACTACCGGCTCGGCGCCGCCCTCAACGTGCTGGCCTGCGCGCTGACCTTCGGGGCGGGCGTGGGACTCTTGTTCGTCCCGCGCATGCGCAGCGACATCCTGATCGTCGACGATTTCAACATCTTCTTCGTCGTGCTCACGACCTTCATCGGCTTCACGACCAGCATCTTCAGCGCCACCTATATTGCGCATGAGCTGGAGACCGGCCGGCTGACGCCGTTGTTCCTGCGCTTCTACCACGCCATGTATCAGGCGATGATGCTCGCCATGAACGTGGCGCTGCTCGCCAACAATACCGGCCTCATCTGGGTCGGGGTCGAGGTCGCGACCCTCTCCACCGTCATGATGGTCGGCATCTACCGCACCCCCGAGGCGATCGAGGCGGCGTGGAAATACTTCATCCTTGGCAGCGTCGGGATCGCGCTCGCTTTCTTCGGCACCATCCTGATCTATCTGGCGGCCCAGGAGGTGCTGGGCGAGGGCCTGCCCGCGATGGCGTGGGACCGGCTGGTCCAGAATGCCGCCAGGTTCGATCCGCGCATGATGTCGCTCGGCTTCGTGTTCCTGCTCGTCGGCTACGGCACCAAGGTCGGGCTCGCGCCCTTCCATGCCTGGCTGCCGGACGCGCATGCGGAGGGCCCGACGCCGATCTCGGCGGTGCTCTCGGGTCTCCTGCTCAACGTCGCCCTCTATGCGCTGCTGCGCTTCAAGATGGTGCTGGCCGCCAATCCGGCGTCGCTCAACGTGGGCGCCATCATGGTGGTGCTCGGGCTGATCAGCCTGTTTTTCGCGGCTTTCATGCTCTATCGCCGGCGCGACATCAAACGGCTGTTCGCCTATTCGTCGATCGAGCACATGGGGGTGGCGGCCTTCGCGTTCGGCATGGGCGGCCCGCTCGCCAATTTTGCCGGGCTTTTGCACATGACGATGCACTCGCTCACCAAGTCGGCGATCTTCTTCGCGGTCGGCCATATCGCGCAGGTCAAGGGCACCCAGCGCATCGCCGAGATCGGCGGCCTGTCGGTCACCCATCCGGTGCTCGCGGTCGGGTTTGGGTTCGGCGTTCTCGCCATCGCGGGGCTGCCGCCCTTCGGCATTTTCGCGAGCGAGTTCATTCTCATATCGTCGACTTTCGCGCGCCAGCCGGTGCTGGCGGTGCTGCTGGTGGTCGGCCTGCTGGTCGCTTTCGGGGCGCTGATCCTGCGCTTGCAGGACATCGTGTTCGGCGACCCGAAGGGGCCGAAGGATCCGGTGGAAGCCTCCTACGTGCCGCTGTTCCTCCACCTCGCGCTCGTGCTCGTGGCCGGCCTGTGGCTGCCCGCCGCCGTGGTGGGCTGGTTTCGCGCCGTGGCGGTGCTGCTGGGATGACACAAATGGCCGACAGCTCGATCGTCGCGCTTCTCGCTGGCCGGGATCCGGTCCCGGCGCACAAGCCGTGGCCGCGCTACGAGGTCGACGCCGCCAACTGGGACGCGCTCGGCGCGGCGCTGGGGCGCGAAGGCACGCTGCTCGGGCTGTGGGGCGAGGCGGGCGCCGTCCATATGGGGCTCAACGCCGCCGCGCTGGCCGCGCCGGGCATCGTGTCGCTGCGCGTCACCGACGGCGTCTTTCCGTCGATCGGCCGCCATCATCCGGCGGCGATCCGGCTCGAGCGGGCGATTTGCGATCTCTACGGCTTCGTCGCGGCCGGCGCGCCCGACACGCGGCGCTGGCTCGACCACGGCGCCTGGGGGCTGCGCGCCCCTTTGGGAGCCAACGCGGCGGCGGAGCGCAGCGATCCCGCGGCTTACGAATTCCTTCCCGTCAAGGGCACCGGCCTGCACCAGATTCCGGTCGGGCCGGTCCATGCCGGCATCATCGAGCCCGG
>Ga0137415_10001516_pt1 | contig 23090 bp, 15 predicted proteins | sample CZODoug3_1_1_16f_FD_183082 | JGI IMG/M metagenome (GOLD analysis project Ga0137415, IMG submission 183082) | Vadose zone soil fungal communities from Angelo Coast Range Reserve, California, USA - CZODoug3_1_1_16fungal (Hybrid Assembly) | ecosystem: Environmental > Terrestrial > Soil > Vadose...
TCGAAGGCGTCTCGCCGCTGGGTGACGCCGAGAACCCGCTGACCGCGGTGTGGCGCTCGGCGTCGGGTCACGTCGCCGCACCGACCGCCGGGCCGCTGGGGCCGGCGCTGTCGCGGATGCTGCGCGTCGAGCCGGACGAGCGCCCCGACGCCGCCGAGGCGAGGCAGCTACTCGAACGCACCGAGGTGCCCGCGAAGGGCTCCCGGAAGAAGGTTGCGCTGCTCGTCGCCGCGGCGGCCGGCATCACCGCCGCGGTCGCCGTGGGCGTCACGATCGCGGTCACGCACGACGATCCGGGCGCGAAGCCGCAGCACCGGGCCGACCCGGCCAGCACGGTCGCCACGGTGGGCGATCCCCGCACCGCCGACGTGTGCGCGTTGCTGCGGCCCGCGACGCTCAGTGCGTTCGGTGCGCCGCGACTGGTCACCGACTACGGCGGCTTCAACCGGTGCGACGTATTGATCAGCAAGAACGACGTGGACTTCGCCGATACCAACGTCACGCTCGAGCTCGGCCCGGCCCCGCAGTTCGACGCGCAGGCGACGCGACAGACGCAGGGGTCGATCACCGTAGTGTCCGAGCCGGGCGACGACCAGGGCTGTGACCGGTACCTGCTGCTGCCCGACGGCAACCTGGCCGTCATCGAGGCGAAGCTGCTCGACTCGGGCTCGATGGACCTGTGCGCCGCCGCATCGGCCGCGACGTCCTACGCGACCACGGTGCTCAACCGGGCCGCGATCCCCCGCCGGGCCGGCGCGTGGCCCGCGGCGTCACTGGCCGACGTCGACGCGTGCGGGCTGCTCGACCCGTCGGTCCTCGCGCGGACCGAGGGGTTCGGCGCGCCCCCGGCCAGCGCCGGATTCGGCCGGTGGGACTGCGACTACGCCGACGACGCCGGCGTGCTGGCCGCCGACGTGCGCTTCGACCGCAACTCGACGCTGACGTCAGACGACGGGCAGCCGACCACGCTGGCCGGGCGGGCGGCGTTCGTCTCCCCGGAGGACAGCGGCCCCAAGACCTGCCTGGTCAGCATCGTGTACCGGTCCTATCGCAACCCCGACGGCGACGCGATGGAGGAGATCGTCGAGCTCGAGGTCGACGGCTCGCGACCGACCAGCGAGCTGTGCACGGACGCCAAGTCGCTGGCTACCGCCATCGCGACCAAGCTGCCCGGCGGCGGGCAGTGACATGACCCTGCTGCAGGCCACCCACGGCAGCCTCGCTCGTGGGGTGAAGCCGGCGCCTCCCGGCACCATCCACGTCCTCGGCCTGCGCGGCGGTATCGCCATCGGCCCGCTGGAGGGGCGCACCGTCACGTTCGGGCGCAACCGCCCCGAGGTGCACGTCGGTCTGGGCGAGGACGACGCCCGGATCAGCCGCCAGCACGGCACGTTGCGCCACCACGAGGGACGGTGGTGGCTGGCGAATATCGGACAGGTGCCGATCCGGGTGCCACCGGCCCGGCTGCTGTTCCGGGACGAGGAGCCGTTGCCGCTTTCCGAGGGCTACACGCCGCTGTTCATCCGCGGCACCACGCATCGCGAGCACGTGCTGGAGGTGCACGTGACCGGAGCGAGCGGGCAGGCGCCACAGCCCCGCCACGTCGACGTCACGCAACCGCCCAAGACCTGGCAACTCACCGATGACGAGCGGATCGCGCTGATCGTGCTGGGCCAGCGGTACCTGCTGCACGAGCAGCGCCCGCAGCCGGTTTCCTGGCGCGACGCCGCCGACGAGCTGACCATGCTGCAACCGCAGGGCGGCTGGACGGCCCGGCGGGTCGAGCACCTCGTGGCCGGTGTGCGGATCCGTCTGTCCCGGGCCGGCGTGTCCGGGCTGACCCGCGAGGAGATCGGCGAGCCGCTCGGCAACGCGCTGAACGACAACCTCATGCGTGAGTTGCTGTTGAGCACCACCCTGGTGCCGCCCGATCTCGCCCTGCTCGACTCTGAATAGCTGGGAAACAAAGGCCGCGCCGTGGGGACCGGTCCCGGGCAAATCGCCCTATGATCATGCGCGCAACAGGTCTTCAGCGACCCCGACGAGCACGCACAGTGAATGTATCGCCAGTAGACGGTGCCTGGACTACGGCGACGGACCGTGATAGTTCAGCACGAAACCCACCGAGAGGGTGAGCCGGTGGCCCGTTCCGGACACAGATCGGTCACGTGGTGGGCCGCTGGCGTGGTCACCTGCCTGGTCGTCGCCGGCACCACGGGCCTCGGCGGTCGCGTGCCGGCGCTAGCCCTGCGCCAGTCCGGGCACTGGGTCTACAACAGCACGATCGGTGCGGTGCTGCACGTCAACGGCGCGAGCAAGAACGTCGACAGCACGATGCCGTTGCCGGGCCTGGGCCCGGGCCTGGGCCCGGCCGATCAGGTCGTGCAGGACGACAAGAACGGCTACGTCATCGACCATCGGGGCGGGCGGATCCTGGTCTTCGGCAAGTCCACGCTGACCGTCGGCACCACCCTGTCGACCGGCACGAGTGAGCAGCCGCTCAGCCTGGAGGTGCCGGGCGGCCCGTACCTGATCTACCCGCACGGCGGCACCATCGTCCGCCTGGGCACCCCGGCCGCGACGATCGCCGCCGGCGGCCCGCTGGCCACCCCGGCCGCCACCAGCGACGGCACCGTGTGGGTGCAGCGCACCAACACCGGGTCGCTGTGCAAGCTCGCGCCCAAGTCGACCACGCTGCGCTGTCCGGCCCGGGTGCCGGCCGGGCACCACGGCACGCTCAGCACGCTGGATGACCGACCGGCATTCGTCGACCAGGCCGCCGGCTCCATCCGGCCGATCCAGTCAGGTGGGTTGGGCTCACCGGCACCGGTCGCGCCCGGGCTGCCGACGACGGGGCAGGTCGCCAGCTCGGATGCCGGCGGCCGGCTGCCCGTCGTGACCCCGGCCGGCGGGGGCGGCTCCTCGCTCGTGCTGGTCGACACCAGCACCGTCGCCAGCGGTCGCACCGGCGCGGCGCCGATCACGGTGCCGCTGGGCGCCGGGGCTTTCGACATCCCCGTCACGACCGGGGCGGCCATCGTGCTGGTCAACCGGAGCGCCCGGCAGATCGTCACCTACTCCAGCACGGGGGCGCGCACGGCGATCGTCTCCGTCCCGGCCACAGCCGGGACGCTGCACGTGTCACGCGGCGAGGACGGCCGCGTCTACATCGACAACGCCGCCGGAACCCAGACGTTCGTCGTGGACGGCGACGGGTCGGTCGCGCGGGTGGACGACAACGGCGGCCCGGCGAAGTCGACCGGACCGGCGGGTCCGCCGACCACGCCGCCGCCCGGCCCGCCGTCAGGGGCGCCCAGCACGGCCCCGCCGGCCACCCACCCGCCGACGAAACCGACCCCGCCCGCCCCGGTTGACTCGCCGAATCCACCACCCCCGTCGCCGACGCCGAATCCGCCCGCGCATCCGCCCACGCCGACCGCGCAGGTGCCCGACGCTCCGGCCACGGTCACGGCCAGCGCCGGCGACGGGCAGGTGGCCGTCAACTGGACGACGCCGGCCGACAACGGGTCCGGCCTGACCAGCTACCTGGTGTCCTGGTCGGGCGGGTCGAGCACCGTCTCGGGCGGCGCCCGGCAGACGACGGTCAGCGGGCTGACCGACGGCACCTCCTACGTGATGCGGGTCGCCGCCCGCAACAGCATCGGGCTGGGCCCGGCCACCGCGTCAGCCGCGGTGACGCCGGTGTCGGCGCTGCACGCCCCGACCGGAGTCACCGCAACGGCCAACCCCGGCGGCGCGGTCAGCGTGAGCTGGCAGGGGCAGACCCGCAGCGGGGTCCGCTACACCGTGACGACCGGCGGGCGCACCGTCGCGCAGACCACGGCCACCCACGCCACGGCGAGCGGGCTGACGCTCGGCCAGTCCTACCGGTTCACCGTGGCCGCTTCGGACGGCACCCGCTCGCTGTCGACCACCAGCGGGGCGGTGACCCCGTGGGCCGCGCCCGGCGCACCCACCGGCTTGACCGCCACACCCGGCAAGGGGCAGATCGGCCTGACCTGGGGGGCGGCGCCGACCAACGGCAGCCGCATCACCGGCTACACGGTGACCGGTGGCGGCGGCAAGACCGTCACCGGCACGAGCACGACCATGACCGGACTCACCACCGGGCACAGCTACACGTTCACGGTGCGGGCCAACGGCAGCGATCCCAACGGCAGCGGCCGAACCGCGACCGGCCCGCCGTCGGCCAGCGTCACAGCCACAGCAATGGCCCCACCGACGGTGACGATCACCGACGCGGGCACGGACGGCAACCAGCATCCGACCGTGACCTTCACCTTGGACGACGGCGGCGGCCCGACCACGTGTGTGATGACCTACCTCGGGAGCCAATCCGTGCCGTGCTCGAACGGCAGCAACAGCGGCACGCTGACCAGCGTTCAAGCCCGCGACAACACCGGGATCTCGATGGTGGTCACGGCCACGAATGCGGCCGGCCAGGGCAGTGACTCCGTACCGCTCAATACCGGCAACAGCAACAACGAGTCGAACATCGTCGGCGCCCGCAGCCTGCCGCCGGCCCGCGTCCGCAGACGAAGGAGAACGTAACTATGCGACCAGGTGAGGCGTACCAGCTGATCGCCGACAACGTGCAGAGCGTCGTTCAGGGCAAGCCGGAGGTCGTGCGGCTGGCCGTCGTCGCGATGTTCGCCGAAGGGCACCTGCTCGTCGAGGACGTGCCCGGGCTCGGCAAGACCACACTGGCCCGCTGCCTGGCCCGCAGTCTCGGCGGCAAGTGGAACCGCATCCAGTTCACCCCCGACCTGCTGCCCAGCGACATCACCGGCGTGATGGTCTACCACCAGCGCGCGGAGAGCTTCGAGTTCCACCCGGGCGGCATCTTCGCGAACATCGTGCTGGCCGACGAGATCAACCGCGGCACGCCGAAGACCCAGTCGGCGCTGCTGGAGGTGATGTCCGAGAACCGGGTCACCGTGGACGCCGTCACGCACGAGGTGCCCCGCCCGTTCCTGGTGATGGCCACCCAGAACCCGATCGAGCTCGAGGGCACCTACCGGCTGCCCGAGGCCCAGCTGGACCGCTTCCTGATGCGCATCCAGGTCGGCTACCCCGACCACGACGCCGAGGTGCGCATCGTCCTGGGCGACGCCGGCGGGGTCACGCCCGACCAGCTCTCCCCCGTCGTCGACCTGGCCGGCATGCAGGAGGTCATCGACACGGTGCGCGCCGGGCGGATCGACCCGCAGCTGAGCTCCTACGCGGTGCGCCTCGTCGCGGCCACCCGCGAGCACGCTGCCGTCCGCTACGGCGCCAGCCCGCGTGGCACCGTCGCGCTGGTGCGGGCCGCCCGCGCGCTGGCCGGCACGCATGACCGCGCGTTCGTCACGCCAGACGACATCAAGGACGTCGCCAAACCGGTGCTCGCCCACCGCATCGTGCTCACCCCGGACGCCGCTCTTCGTCAGCACACCGCCGAGGAAGTCGTCGACGATGTGCTGCGCGCGGTGCCGGTGCCCGGTGTAGCCGCGATCAACCGGGGGTGATGCGGTGCGGCTGACGCTGCGTGGCTGGGTGGTGCTGGCGGCCGTGCCGGTGCTCTACGTCGGCGGCGAGCTGTCCGGGTTCGCGTTGTCGCGCGCGCTGGCCGGGCTGGCCGCGGGGGCACTCGTCGCGGCCCTGGTGGTGACGAGCCGCCGCCCGCAGGTCACCGTCTCCCGCGAGGTCTACCCCGATCGGGTCGAGTGCGGCCAGCCGGCAATGGCGCTGCTGCGCGTGCACAATCCCGGTTCACGCCGTCACCCGGGGTTCATCGCCAAGGACCTGTTCGCCGGCCACGAGCACGACGTCGCCGTGCGAGACCTCGCCGCGCGCAGCTCGGCGACCCATCGGTACCAGCTGCCGACCGAGCACCGCGGCGTCTACGCCGTCGGGCCGCTCAACCTGGAGCGACGCGATCCACTCGGGCTGGTCCGCAGCCGGGTCGTGGCCGGGGACGTGACGACGCTCTGGGTGCATCCGCGCCGGTACCCGGTACGGACGGTCAAGGTCGGCTGGCCGCGCCACCACTACGACGGCCCGGGCAGCCGCGACCCACTCGCCGGGTCCACCCAGCTGCGCCAGATCCGCGAGTACGTGCCCGGGGACGAGGTGCGCCACGTGCACTGGAAGGCGGTCGCGCGCACCGGGACGCTGATGGTGAGCGAGTACACCGATCCGCCCGAACCACGCTTCACCCTCGTGCTGGACGACCGGGCCGAGGTGCTTTCCGCGCAGGGGTTCGAGCAGGCCGTCGAGGTCGTCGCGTCGCTCGGCTACGCCGCCGTGCACTCCGGGCACCGCACCCGGTTGGTGACCGTCTCCGGCCGGCTGGACCGGCACCCGCAGCGCGGGATCGTCGGCGCCCACGACCTGCTCGACCACCTGGCCGACATCGAGCAGCAGCCGACCGTGGACAGCGTGCCGGGCGTCGCCGGCGGCGCGGTGGTGCTCGTCAGCGGCGGGCGCGGCATCGATCCGGGACTGCTCGCCGCCCTCGGCGTGGGCCAGAGCGCAGTGACCGTCGTCGACCTGGGGCCGGCGCCCGGGGCGGCGCTCGGCGGGGTGCGGGTGATCGCGGCCACCAGCGCCACCGACGCGATCGGGATCTGGAACGAGGCGGCGAGCGGATGAGACCGGCCGCGTTCGTGCGCCGCCCGCTGCCGGTTACCATACCGTGGCGTACGGTGCGTGATGTGGCGGCCCGCCGGCGGGAGTCTGGCCGGGCTCGGCGCCGGACGTCCGACCGGCCGGCGGTCGAGCGGCCGGCGGTCGAGGTCGCCGGGCGGGTGCCGGTGCTGGGCGCGATCGCCGCCTGCGTGCTGGCCGGATCACTCTTCGGCCCGGCGTTCGGCTCGCCGTTCCCGCCCGCGGTGATGGTGCCGGTGCTCGCGGTCGGGGCGGTCGCCTACGCCGGCTACGAGGCGGTGCGCGCCCGGCCCGGGCTGGAGAGATGGCGCCCGGCCCTCACCGTGCTGGCCGGCCTGCTGGTGATCGTCGAGATCACCCTGCACGACACGACCGCCGGTGGGCTGCCCACGGCCACCTCCCTGCGCGCGCTCGGCGACGCGGCCCGCCGGTCGTGGTTACTGACCCTGCAGTCGACCCTGCCGGCCCGCCCCGAGGCGCACCTGGTCGGATTCGTTCCGCTGCTGGTGCTGGCCGCCGCGGTGATTTCGGTGCAGGTGCTGATGCGGACGCAGTCGCAGCTCGGCGCGCTGGTGCCCGGCCTCGTGGTGGCCGGGCTGGCGCAGGCGTTCCATCCGCTGTCGACCTCCTCGGCGGTGCTGGCCGTGCTGGTCTACGCGGTGCCGGCGACGGCGGTGCTCGGGACGCCCACCCGGCTGACGCTGCGACTCGCCGCGCTCACCCTGGCGGTGGGTCTGCCGGCCCTGCTGCTCGGCACGGTCACCGGCACCTCGGTCGACCCGGCGAAGCGTTCTGCGTACTCGCTGCGCGACCAGGCAGCGCCGGCCCCGGTGCCGACCGCCGTGGTCAACCCACTGGACGAGATCGCCTACCGCCTCGAACATCCCGACGTGCCGCTGTTCCACGTCAGCGGCCTTCAGGCATCAGTCGACCGCTGGCCCCTGGCGGTGTTCGACCACTTCGACGGCAGCAACTGGACCAGCACCAGCCGGTTCCGCTACCTGGGTGCGCGCATCGACACCTCGCCGGGGCTGACCGGCCCGACCCAGCCCAACCGGGCCGCCGTCACCCTGGCCGACCTGCCCGGCCCGTGGCTGCCCAGTCAGCACAACCTGAATCAGGTCGACGGCGTGGACGCCGTGGTGGACGAGGCGAGCGGGACCCTGCTCACCGACTCGGCTGCGCCTGACACCCAGTACCAGGTGCGGTGGTCGTCGCCGACGATCGGCGCCACCGCCCTCGCCAAGGCAGCACTCGCCCCGCACGCGATCGAGGCCGAGCGCAACCCCGGGCCGGTACCGCCGACCGTCCTGACCGTGGCCCGCGACGCCGTGGGGGACGCCGCGCCGTCGTTTCAGGCCGCCCTGCTGCTCGAGCGGTACCTGCGCGAGAACTACCGGGTCGCGATCGGGTCCGACCTGCCGGCCGGACACGGCTGGCCACAGATCGTCCAGTTCCTCACCCCCGGCCAGCACGGCGCCGGCACCAGCGAGCAGTTCGCGGCCGCCTACGTCGTGCTGGCCCGGGCGGTCGGCATCCCGGCCCGCCTGGTCGTCGGGTACCGCCAGCCCACCGAGTTGCAGCCCGACGGCAGTTACCTGATCCGCAACCGAGACGTGCTGGCCTGGCCGGAGGTGGCGGTCCGCGGGATGGGGTGGATCCCGCTCGACCCGTCCGGCGCGCGGCAGCAGGGCACCGGCGGGGCCAACCCGAACTCGCTCGCCGCGGCCACGGCCCAGGCCCGGGACACCCTGCCCCCGCCGAACGCGTCCTCGCCGCCGCCCGACGAGGATGCCGCGGCGGCCCCGGCCGACCCACAATCGGCGGGCGGCGTGGACGGCAGCCGCTGGGCCGTCGTCGCCGGACTGGTGCTGCTCGCGGCGCTCCTCGGCTGGCTGCTCGGCGTGCCGCTCGCGAAGGGCGTCCGGGGCAGCGCGCGCCGACGACGAACCGGGCCGGACGCGGTTGTCGCGGCTTGGCTCGAGGCCCGCGACCGGCTGCGCGACCACGGCGTCCGGGCCAGTCCGGACATGACCGCGCGCGACCTCGTCCGCAGCGGGCGCGACATCGTCGATCCGGTCGCGCAGGACGCATTGGCCAAGCTGGTGATCATCGTGGACACAGCGCTGTGGTCGGGGGCCCCGCCGCCGGGCGGGACGGCCGAGTTCGCCTGGTACGCGAGCGACACCGTCCGCCAGGGCCTGGCCCGTCGCTCGCTCGTCGCCCGGTTCGTCGCCGCGGTGGATCCGCGCGGGCTGCGTCCGGTGCGGTGAATCTCACGCCCCGGCCGGTACCTTGACCGGCATGCGGCCCGGGTGGTGGAACGCCGTCCTCATCGGCATCGCCGTGCTGCCCGCCGCCGTGATGCTCCTCGTCGAGCGGACCTCCAGCTCGTCAGACGCCGACGACATCGCCACGACGCCGGCGATCGTCGGCTCGGTCGCCATGCACGTGGCGCGAACCTCGCCCGGGGGACTCGTGGTCGCGACCGTCACGATCGCCGCGGACCGCCCGGTTCACCTCGGCGGCCTGATGGTGCAGGTGCGCGACGCGCAGGGCCGCTCCCAGGACGCCGCCGGGCGCCCGTTCAGCCCGCCCACCCTGGGACAGCTCGAACTCAACGCCGATGCGCAGACCCTGACCGCGGCTCGGCAGATCCGCGTATCCGGCACGTTCTCCTACGTGCTGGCCTACCGTGACGGCAACGCCTGGACGACCCTGCCGCCGTACGACACGTTCACGATCACCTGACGCAGCGGCTGTCTGCGAGCCTCGCTCCGCCGGTCACCCCCGCCGGTCGTCCCCGAAGTTGTCCGCGCTTAGCGGTGCTGGAGCATCGCGAAGCGCGGACAACTTCGGGACCTATCGGGACCTAGAGACATCGGGCCTTATCGGGCCCTATCGGGACCTCGAGGCATTGTCAGGTCACCCGCGCGTTCCCCTCTTGATCATCTCTGCCGAACAGACCAACCATGGTCACTTCAGCCGAGATCATCACGCACAACGACCTTCACGATCACCTGGCGGCCGGCGAGGCCACGGCCGCTGATGATCATGACGTTACGGCTGCTATTCGACCACAACTCCATGATCAACATGGACGACTACGCGGGACCTTCGTTCCCAAGTTGTCCGCGCTTAGCGGAGCTGGAGCACCGCTAAGCGCGGACAACTTCGGAGTTTTGGTCGCATCAGGGGCGTCCGAGCACCAGCTCGAACACCGCGCCGCCGCCGGGCGGGTTGTGCACGCGCAGCGAACCATCGTGCGCCTCGGCGATCCAGCGCACGATCGACAGGCCCAGCCCGGTCGAATCCCCCGTGCCCGCGGCGACGCCGTCGAACGGCGCGGCGTCCAGCGGCTGGTGCATGCCCGGGCCGTTGTCGGCGACGATGACGCGCCCGTCGGCCACGGTCACTGTGACCAGGGCCGGCTGGCCGGGTCGCCGACCGTACTTGAGGGCGTTGTCGATCAGGTTGCCCACGGCCCGTTGCACGAGCGTGGGGTCGGCCAAGACGGTGGACGGTTGAGTGGTCAGCCGCAGCTGCGCGTCGTCGGATTGCGGGGTGCTCTCCACGACGCTCTCGACGAGCTGGTCCAGCCGCACGGGTTGGCGCCGGACCTGCTCGACGCCGGCCGCCAGCCGGGCCCGGATCAGCAGGTCGTCGACCATCCGGCTCATCCGCGCGGCGAGGGCGACGGTGCGGGGCAGCAGCTCGCCGCGTTGTCGCGGCTGGTCCAGCGCGGTCTCGGTCAGCGCGCGCATCGCGGCCAGCGGGGTGCGCAGGTCGTGCGCGGACTCGGCCAGGAACCGTTCCTGCTGGTCCAGGGTGCGGCTCGCCGGGCGCAGCGCCCGCCCCGACAGCAGGTGGCCGACGAACGCGAGCAGCAGGACCAGCACGGTGCAGCCACCGGCGGTCAGCCACAGCACCCGCTCGTGCCGATCGCTCTCGGGCTCCGCGTCGACCACGGCCACGACCGCTCCGGCCACCGCCTGGCCGTGATAGAACGGCTCGGCCAGCATGCGGACCGGGTGCCCGCCCCCGGCGACCGTGCCATCGCTCGCGACGATGCGGTTGGTGCGCGTGGCCTGCGTGGCAGTGCGGTTCAGGGAGATCAACGACGCCGAGGGGCACTTGCCGAGGCTGCGCAGGCCGAGGAACGGCGCGGCGCTGCCCGGCAGCACGGCGAAGGCCGGGCATTGCATCGACAGCCCCGATCCCACGAGATCGGTCAGCGACACCGCCCCACCCTGGTAGCCCACTCGCTGGATCGCGGCGAGCGTGACCCGCTGCAGCTCGCCGTCCAGGTGTTGCCGGCCGCGATCGGCGTCCTGGCTCACCACCAGCGCGGCGAGCACGAGCAGGCCAACGGCGTTGGTCGCGGTGAACGTCACGGTCAGCACCCAGCGCAACCGGCCGAGCGTCGTCCGGGCGGCCGAGGTCGGGGCCTGGCGCCGGGCGCGGTCGCGCAAGGCAGCGATCACGTCGCGCCGGTCTCGGCGTAGAGCCGGTAGCCCGCCCCCCGGACGGTGGCGATCAGGCCGGGCGGACCGAGCTTGCGGCGCAGCTGGGCGATCACGACGTCGACCACGTTGGACATGAGCTCGGCCATCGCGTCCCAGCAATGCTCTTCGATCTGCGCGCGCGACACCACCTGCTCGGGCCGGCTCAACAGCAGCTCCAGGACGGCGAACTCCTTGGCGGTCAGCGTGAGCAGCACCCCACCCCGCCGTACCTCGCGGCGCGCGACGTCGAGCTCGACGTCGGCGTAGCGCAGCACCGGCGGACGGCCCTGGCTCGCCCGCCGGCACAGGCTCACCACCCGGGCGACCATCTCGGCGACGTCGAACGGCTTGCCCAGGTAGTCGTCGCCGCCGTGCTCGAAGCCGGCCACCCGATCGGCCGGGCTGTCGTAGGCGGTGAGGAACAACACCGGGACGCGCAGGCCGGCTCGGCGCTGGCGGTAGACGTAGTGCAGGGCGTCCCCGTCAGGCAACACCCGGTCGAAGACCGCGCCGTCGTAGCCGTTGCTGAACAGCATCTGGTCGGCCGCCCCGAGGGTTGCGGCCTCGTCTACGGCCAGGCCCGCGCCCCGCAATGCGGTGCCGATCGCAAGGGCGAGGTCCCCGTCATCCTCCACAACGAGAACCCGCATCGCCTGCCCGCCCCGACTTCATCGAATCCTCATGATCTGTCTCGAATGCTACGTCCAGCGGGGATCCGGCCCGTGTCTAGTGGAGGTACACGGTGATGACCGAGAACGTAACGCCCAGCGTGACGTTCAACGTGCTCGGCCCGCTCGAGATGCGCGCCGGGGCGGGCTCGGCGCAGCTGTGCGGCAAGCCGGCGACGCTCCTCGCGCTGCTGTTGCTGAGCGCCAACACCTGGGTCGACACCGGGCAGATCCTCGATGCGCTGTGGGGCAAGACGCCGCCGGTGTCGGCCAATCGGAACGTGAAGACCTACGTCTGGCAGTTGCGCCGGATGCTGCCGGTGACCACCGACGGCGTAGAGCGCCTGCAGGGACGCCGCGGCGGGTACCGCATCCGGGTCGGCGCGGACGAGCTGGACGCGTCGGTGTTCGAGCAGACCGCTCGTCGCGATTGGCCAGACACCGACCCCGGTCACGCCGCGCACCGGTTCGAGGCGGCGCTCGCGTTGTGGCGGGGCACCCCGTTCGCGGACCTGCCCGACGAGATCACCCGGGTGGCCGTCGCCCGGCTCGAACAGATCCGCTGGAATCTGCGCGAGCAGCTCTGCGAGGCGCTGGTGAGCTGCGCACGTTTCACCGACGCCATCGCGCTGCTGCAGCCACTGATCGCCGAGGACCCGCTACGTGAGGGGTTGTGGGCCCAGCTGATCCTCGCCTTCAGCGGGGCGGGACGGCGCGGCGAGGCGCTGTCGTCCTACCAGCGGGCGCGGCGGGTGCTGCTCGAGGAGCTGGGCGTCGAGCCCAGCCCAGCCCTGCAGGCGGCGCAGCGGCACGCGCTCGGCAGCGAGTCCCCCTACGTCGACGCCCTCACCCCGGTCGCCGCGCCGGTGCCGCCGCGGTTCCTGCCGCGCGACCTCCCCGACTTCGTCCGGCGCGAACCGCAGGTCGAGGCCCTGCTCGCCGCCGGCGATCCGAATGCTCCGCAGATCGCTGTCGTCGCCGGGCTGCCTGGCACCGGCAAGACGGCCCTGGCGGTGCACGTCGCGCACCGGCGCAGCGCCGAGTACCCGGACGGACAGGTGTTCTGCGACCTGCACGGACACGACCCGGACGAGCCGCCAGCCAAGCCGGTCGACGTCCTGGCCGGACTTTTGCAGGCGTTCGGGGTGCCCAGCGCGGCGGTACCCGACGGGTTGGAGCGACGCTCGGCACTGTGGCGCTCGGTGCTGCGCGAGCGACGGGTGCTGCTCGTGCTCGACGACGCCGTCAACAGCACCCAGGTCGGCCCGCTGCTGCCCGGGGGCGGCAGCTGGCTGGCCCTGATCACCACCCGGCGGCGGATGGCTGGCCTGGACGGAGCGCGGAGCGTCGAACTCGATCCGCTGCTCGACGCGCCCGCCCTGGACCTGCTGGCCCGCGGCGTGGCCGACGACCGGGTGACCGTCGAGCCCGACGCGGCCCTCGCCACCGTCCGGTACTGCGGCAACCTGCCGGCGGCGATCCGCATCGCGGCGATCCGGCTGCGCCAGCACCCGTCCTGGACGGTGGCCGCCCTGGCCCGGCGCCTGGAGCGGCCCGAACGGCGCCTGGCCGAACTGCGCACCAGCGACCGGGATCTGTCCGAGCTGTTCGCGACGTCCTACCAGCGGCTGCGGCCGGCCGGTCGGGACCTGTTCTGCGCCCTGGCCGTTGCCTCCGCCCGTCCCGGTCGGCGCGCGATCTGCCCGGGCGGGGGCGGCCCGGACGAGCGCCACGGGGGTGCTCGTCCGGAGGGCCGCTGCTTCGACGCCGACGAGGTGCTCGCGCTCGCCGGCCACCCCGGCGACGACGCCGACCGCACGCTGGAGCACCTGCTCGACCACCATCTGCTCGCGCAGTGCCCGCGCGGGCACTACCGCATGCACGGCCTGCTCAGCCAGTTCGGTCAGCACCTGACCGCGGTGCCTGCTGGTGGCATCGACCCGCCCGCCGGCGACGTCGACCCGCCGGCCGCCCGGACCGCCTGACGAGGCCACCATGACCGGTCCCCACGCGTCATCCCCGGCGCCGGCCAGACGCTCGTCGCGGCTCGGCTGGTCGCTCGCGGCCTGGCTGGCGCTGAGCATCGGCACGTGTCTCGCGGTGCTCATCACTCACCACTCGGCCCAGCCGGCCGCGAATGACGCCGTGATGTCGACGGCGCCTTCCGTTGCGCCCACGCCGCCCGTCGCCTCACCCACCGGGCGCGTCGCCACGCCCTCCTCGTCGGCGCCCGCCGCGCTCACCCGGGACGGATCAGCCGACTGGCAGCTGCGCCTGTTCTTCACCGCGACCGAGGCGTACTACCACGGGGCGCCCGTCCGGGTGCGCGGCTGCGCCGACCTCGCGTGCCAACGGGGCCAGGTCGACCTCGGCCGCTATCCACGCGACTTCCTGGCGGCGGTGCGCACCCAGGGCAGCGGTCGCATCGGCACCGGCCCGCACGGCGGCGGCTTCCTCGACTGGGACGCCGTCCGCGGCTACTGGATCGACACGGCACCACGCGCAGCCGACGGGGCGCCGCTACGCCCCTTCGCCTCGGTGATCAGCTCCACCTCGCAGCTATCGGCGTACACGCCGCTCGAGGTGCTCTCGTGCGGGAAAGGGTCGCGGGCCGGATGGGCCGCCGTGTGCGCCCGGCTACGAGCGGCGTCGTGGAGCGTCGCCACGGTGGCGGTGCCACGGGGCAAGCGCACAGTCCGGCTGTACGTCGGGACGGAGACCCGGCCCGGCTTCGCCGCCGGCCCGTGGGCCGACACGTTCCAGCACGCCGTGCTGCGTGTGGGTTGACGACGATGACACTCCCCAGGATGTCCGCGCTCAAGCGGCTACGTGCGAGGCGAGAGGCGCCCCCGGCTCGCGGGTTCCCGAGCCCGGCGCCGGGGCTGTCTCGGGGCGAGCCGTTCGAGCTGAACGCCGCCCCCGGCGCCGCGCGCTGGATCGCGGTCGCCGGCATCGGTGACGACGCCGGAACGACGACCGTGGCCGCCCTGCTGAGCCTGGCCTACGCGACGCATCGGCGCTATCGCATCGTCGCGGTGGACGCGCACCCCGTCGGCGGCGCCCTCGGCGCCCGCATCGCGACCCGGGCCGCGGCGGGCGTCGCCCAGATCGCCGCGGCCGCGCCGGACCTCTCCTCCTTCGACGCGCTGTCGGCCTACCTCGACCAATCCGCCGAGGGGATGTGGGCGGTGACCGGGGCAGCCACCACGGCGCCCGAGCCGGAGCAGTGCCGCGTCGCGGTCGAGACGCTGTCGCGGTTCTTCGCCCTGGGTGTGCTGGACTGCGGCCCCATCGGGCCACCACTCGTCGAGGCCGTGCTGGACCTGACCCACGCGCACCTGCTCGTCGCGCCGGCGACGCCCGAGGGTGTGCTGAGCGCGGCCTGCGCGCTCGACTGGCTCGGTGCCCGCCGGGATTCCGCCGACCCGTGGCATACCGGGGTGGCGCTCGTGTCGACGTCGCGCCAGCCCAACACCGACGTCGGATGGGCCACCCGGCTGCTCGCCGGGCGGGGCGGGCGCGCGATTCCCGTACCGTACGACTCCGGACTCGTCACCGGGCGGATCAGCCCGGCCTCGGTCTCGGACGGGGTGTGGGCCGCGGCCCGCCGCCTGGCGAGCGAGATGCTGTCGCGTGCGGCCCGGCCGCCGCGTACGGTCGGATGGGGTGGGTGAGGGCGGGTTGGCGAAGGTGACGAGTTACCCGAGCAGTGTCGAGCCGCCGGACGTCCCGGGCGTGTCCGCGCTCGTCCGCATCGACAGCCGGGGCTTCGCCACGGTCTACCGCGGCCGGCAGACCGAAACCGGACGCGGGGTCGCGGTCAAGGTGTTGCCGGCATCGCTCGACCGGACGGGCCGGGCCCTGTTCGACCGCGAGCAGAGTCGGATCCGGCAGCTGCGGGACGCATCGGCGATCCTGCCGGTCGACGAGGCCGGCGTGCTGGCCGACGGGCGGCCGTACCTGATCGCGGAACTGTGCGTCGAGTCGTGCGCCGATCGGCTGCACCGCGACGGACCGGTTGCGGCCGGGGCGCTCGCGTGGCTGGGCCGCGAGCTCGCGGGCGCCCTGGCTCGCGCCCACGCGCGCGGGGTGGTGCACGGCGGGGTCACCCCCAGCAACGTGCTGTTTCGCCGCTCCGGGCAGGTGGTGCTGGGCGATTTCGGCACCGCGCTGCGGCAGATCTACCTGGGCGACCCGGACCGTGACGACGAGTTCGCCGCGCCGGAGACGCTGTGCGACGGGGTGCTCAGCCCGCGCTCGGACCTCTACGGCCTGGGCGCCACGCTCTACGCCGCGCTGACCGGCCGGCCACCTTTCCCGGCCCTGATCGGTGAGCATCCGGGCGCACGGCTCCTGCAGGTCATCAACGAGCCGGCGCCCGCTCCTGACCTCGCCCCGCCGGCGTTGGCCGGACTGCTCACCCAACTGCTGTCCAGTGACCCGGACGGCCGACCCGAGAGCGCCGAGCAGGTAGCCGACCGTTTCGCGGCGCTGGCCACCGACCCGGCCCTGGCGCCCCGTCCGAACCCGACACCGCCGGCCGCCCCCACTCCAGCGCCGGCCCCGCCGGCCGCCCCCACTTCAACGCCGGCACCGGCCCCGCCCGAACCGATTGCCGCGCAAGAGCCCGACGAGCGCGAGCCGGACTCCCTACCACCGAATCCACCGCCGAGCCCCGTCGCGATCCCGGCCCCGAGGCCAGCCCCGCGCCCGCCCGCGGAGCCGAGCACCGACTGGTCCGGACTGCTCGACGAAGTCCTCTCCGAACCCGAACCGGCGCAGCTACGCCCGGCCCCAGTCCCACGGGAGCGTTCCGGGCCGGCCCGGATCGCTCCGGCGCGCTCGGGCACCGACCCGCCCCCCAACTCGCCCGACGCCCCGCCGGACCATCCCGACGACACCCGACCGCACACGCATCGGATCGCGAGCCTGCTCGCCGCCGTCGTGGTGGCCCTGCTGCTGCTGGCCCTGGTCACCCGGCTCTCGAACCGGTCCGGCGGTGGGGTCGCAGCCGGGACGGGCCGTCCGTCCGGCCCGTCGAGCCCCCCGACGGCCCAGCCCGCCTCGGCGCTGGCCGTGCACCTGGTGACGGTTCGCGACGGCGGCGCGACGGCTGCGCTGACCTGGACGGGTGATCCGGCGATGGAGTACGCGGTGGTCGTCGCCCAGTCCGGCCATCCGCCCGACGTGGTGCTGGTCAACCACGCGCACAGCGCCCGCGTCCCGATCGTGCCCGGCCGGCCGTACTGCTTCCTCATCCAGGCCACCAACGGCGCGGAGGTGGTCGAGACCGATCCGCGTCCGATCCGCGGCGCCGTCTGCAACTCCTGACATCCCTGTCTGTACCTGTCGGGAGTCGTTCGACCTGCGGCGGGCCATGGCCTGATCATCTCTGCTCTGGGGACCAGATTTGGTCCCTTCAGCAGAGACCATCAAGAACGGCGACCACATCCGTCCCGATTCCAGCCACATGATCAAGAGGGAGAAGTGGTCGCCAGAGCAGCCACTTCTCCCTCTTGATCATGTGCGACGCGCGGCCGGGTCGGCGCGAGAAGGCCCGGTCAGCGCACGCGGCGCAGGCTGCGAACGTCCACGCTGATCGCCACCTGTTCGAACAGCGACCGCCGGCGCAGCCCGAGCCGGATGTCCTCGGCGGCCCGCCAGGCCGCGTCGGCGCCCGGGCGACCGGCCGCGGCGCCTGACCACAGTGCCTCGTCGACCAGCCCGCCGAGCTCTTCGAGCGCCCAGCCGCCCCGCGCGTCGACCAGCCGGGTCCCGGCTCGGGCCACCTCCCGCACGGTCATGCGGGCGTCGACCGCGACGCCGTGTTCGCGCAGCCGGTCCCGGGTCTCCAGCCAGGCTGAGAGAACGGCGGCGTTGCCGACCCGTCGGCGCCGCACCTCCGTACGCACCCGTTTGGCCAGCGGAACGCCGAGCAACCAGGCCGCGAACACGGCCAGCGTGGCCCGCAGACCACCGCCGGCCGCCGCCGTCAGCCAGCCACCGCCGGCCGAGCCCGACGCCGCGCCCGCCGAGCGCGGGGTAGCGTCGCGCGGCGGACTCGGCGGGGGCGGCAACTTGGCCCGGGCCCGGTCGAGGGCCAGCGTGGTGGCGTTCTGGCCACCGCTGCCCGGCTCGCCCATCGGATCCATCGGCACCCAGCCGATGCCGCGCACGGCAACCTCCGGCCAGGCCAGGACGTCCCCGTTGCGGATGACGTAGGAGCCGTCGGGGTTGGATTGGCCGGGCTGTCGGAACCCGACGGCGAGCCGCGCGGGGATGCCGGCGATCCGAGCCAGCACCACGTACGCCGCCGCGAACTGCTCGCTGGTGCCGCTGCTGCCGACCGTCGAGGCGCTCTCGGCGCCGCCGGCCGTCGTCACCAGATCGGTGCTCCCCCCCGACGCCGGCTCGCCGAGGAACTGCACGAGCCGGGTCCAGTCGTGACCGGACGGCACGTCCGCCCCGGCCGCCGGCTGGTAGTGCTCGCGCAGGTAGCGCTCGAGCAGCAGCGCGGTACGAAACGTCGGCCCGGACGAGCCGGACGGGCCGGACGAGCCGGTCGCGCCGACCGAGCCGACCGCGGCCCGGCCCACCGCGACAATACTGGGCGGTACGGAACCCAGGGTCGACGCGTCGGGAGCGGCCTGCGTGGCCAGGGCCGCACCGGTCAGATCGGCCTCGGCGAGGTCGGGCGACGTCCACCGAACCCGGTAACCGAGGAAGGGCTTGACCGCACCGGACAGCAGCACGCCGGTGCCCTCGTCGACCACCGGGTCGATGCCGGACACGGACGTGAGCCCGTCCTGGCTGGGCAGCCACGGCCCGGGCAGGGCATCGACCAGGACGCGGGCGTTGTGCCGGCTCGTCGGTACCGGCCGGCCCCGGGGCGGGTCGATGCGCGCGCCGAGGTAGCGCAGATGATCGCTGCTCGTCCAGGTGCGGCCGTCGAAGCCGTCGTACACGGCCAGCCGCCAGGTGTCGGTGCCGGGCGAGTCGCGCACCGAGAACACCGGATCCTGCGGGTGTTGCAGCCGGTAGGCGATGTCGTCCAACGGGCTGACCGCCGAGGCCGGCGCCGCCACCGACGGCACGTGATCTCGCAGCGAGTACCCCGGCTGGTGCCCCGGATCGGCCGCGGCGCCCACGAACGCGCCCAGCACGACCGCCAACCCGACGCCCGGCAGCCCGGCCAGCCCGGCCCCCCCGGCCAGCCCTGTCACTCGATCGCGCACCCGCAGCCGGATCGATCCGGGCCGGGCGTCGTCGCGCGCGCCCCGATCCGCCAACACCGCGGTCGCGGCCGCCGCGAAGCCGATCACCAGCACCGCCGCGCCGGCGGTGGACACCGGCCGGAACGCATGGGCCACGCCGGCGACGACCAGCCCGGGCAGCAGCGCCATCAGCCGGCGGCCCGCGTAGAGCAGCCCCACCGCGGCCACGGTGGCGAGCAGCACGAGCATCGGCACGAACACGATCAGGTGCGCCAGCGGACGGGCCGGCGACGTCGTCTGCAGGGTCAGTAGCCAGGACCGTCGCGGGCCCTCGTACAGCGCCCGCAACGTCGCCGTGGTCGGCAACCCGCCAAGAGTCGTGGACCGCAGCGTCGTCTCGACGATCGCGACCAGCCCGAGCAGCAGCGTCAGCGCCCAGCGCGCCGGGGCCAGTCCAGACCGGGCCCGGACGGCCTCGTCGACGGCATAGCCGGCGGCAGCGACGCCCAGAAGTGGCACAACCAAAGGGCCGGCCGAGCCGAAGGTAGGCCCGAACATCAGCCCGGTGATCGCGGTCGCGAGAAGCGCGCCCAGCACGGGGATCCGGCCCACCATCAGACCGCCAGGTTCCACTGCCGGATCGCGTCGACCGCGGTGGCCGCCGCGATCACGGGAACGCCGGGTGAGCCGGGCCGGCGTCCCATCGAGCTCAGGTCGAACGCGGTCACCGCGGTCCGGTCGGCGCCGACGTCGGCCAGCACGCCGTCGACCGTCCCGCCGCCGACGAAGATCACCGCGCCGCGGTCGACGGGCGGCGCAGTCCCGGCGCCGGGTCGTTGCTCGAGCTCGGCCAACCGGTCCAGCACGTCGCGGATGCCGGCGGGGCCCGCGTTGGTGTCGATCCGCAGGTCGCCGCAGGTGGTGAGAACGCCCGTGCGGTACGAGGCGTTCAGGGCGGCGCCGGCGAAGGACGCGGCGACCTCGACCGCCTCCTCGAAGGCCGCCGGGGTGAGCGCGTCCGCCCGGTTGTCCAGCACGACTGTGAGCCGGGGCTCGGACGGATCGGTGTACTCGCGCACCATGAGCGTTCCGGTCCGGGCCACCGCTTTCCAGTGCACGTGCCGCGTCTCGTCGCCGGGTACGTACTCGCGGATCCGGCGCAGGTCATTGGTGCCGGCCGGTGGTCGCACGCTGCGCTCGCCGTCGGGGTGGTACCGCGGCCAGCCCAACCCGGCGGTGCGCACCGGGTGGCGCCGGGGGTACACCCACAGGTGCGCACCCGAACCGGTGACCAGGACGCTGCGCACCAGGCCCAGCGGGTCGCCGCGCTCGAGCACCAGCGGTCCCACGGGGAAGCGTCCGCGCCGCCCGGTCCGCAGTTGATAGCGATACGTCGCCGCCGCGTGCGGGGCCAACCCGCGAACGAGCACCTCGCGGTACACGTCGTCGACGACGTCCTTGGCGATGAACGGCGGGTGTCGCCGGCTGCTTCGGTTGCGGACCTCCAGGCGGGCCATGGCGGGTTGGTCACGTTCGACGCGGTCGGGGTAGACCTCGCGCGCGACGTTGACCCGGGGGCGGCGCATCACCCGCGGCACTCCGGCGACGACCGCCGCGAGCGCCACCCCGGCCAGCGCTCGCGCGAACGCGAACCCGTACAGCTCGCCGGCGAGGTACAGGATCGGCGCAGCGGCGAGGACGGCGATGCCACGCGAGGTGAGGTACACGCCTGCGGCCCACCTCTTCTCCGGATGGCACGAGCCTCAAGATTGCCGGGCAATCGTCCATTCGCGATCCACCGCCGATACGCCGAGTCGCGGATGTATCGCACCTGGACTGCCCGTGGACGCCGGCGCGAAATCCTGCTGCGGAAGGTGCAGGAGGTGCGACTCATGCCTGGTGGCTGGCAACCACGCGAGTACTGGCGGCGCAGCGCCGTCGCCGTGGCCGTCGCGGCCCTCGCCCTCGCCGCGGTCGCCGCCTGCGGCACCAGCCGCACCGGGACCGCGCCGCCCCCGTCCGACCCGCCGGGCGAGCTCTCCGCGGTGCTGTCGCACACCGTTGCCGTGACGGTGACCGCGGCCCGCGGCTGCCACGCGGATCGAGGTACCTACGCCGCCGGCCAGTTGCTCGTGTCGATCACGAACCAGGACGCCGTCGGGGTCAGCGGGGTCCAGCTACTCAACGGGGCGCAGATCGTCGGCGAGCGAGACGATGTGCCGGCGGGATTCACCGGGTCCTTCGCGGTGACGGCACCACCGGGCAGCTACACGCTGTCCTGCCCGGGCGCGGCCGGTGGACGGGTCGCGATTCGGATCGTCGGCGCCTCGATGCCGGCCGCGGGTTCGAGCCTGCAGCAGTTGCTGGACCGGGCCGGCAGCGGCTACGGGCACTACGTCACGACCCAGGCCGGGCAGCTCGTCACGGCGGCGACCGCACTGCAAGCGGCCTTGGCCCACGGCAAGCAGGCGGCGGCGCGGTCGGCCTACGCCAAGGCGCGGGCGGCCTACGGACAGATCGCAACCGTGGTCGAGCCGTTCGACGACGAGATCAACGCCCGTGCGGGCGAGGTGCCGGCCGCCGACTGGAACGGCTTCCATCGCATCGAGAAGGGCCTGTTCCAGCAGAAGAGCACCACCGGCCTGGCGACCCACGGCAGCTGGCTGGTCGACCACGCGCGCAAGCTGCAGTCACTGGTGTCCAAGCTCCCGCTCGAGCCGGGCGACCTGACCCACGCGGCGATGGATCTGCTCACCGGGGTCTTCCGATCCGCCCTGCTCGGTGAGGAGGAGCGGTACTCGCACTACGACCTGCTCGACGTGTCCTCCAACGTGGTCGGCGCCGCGCAGGCGTTCACGAGCCTGCGCCCGGCGCTGCAACGCGTCGACCCGAAGCTGACGGCGACGCTCGACAGCGCGTTCAGCAACCTGCGTACCCAGCTCAACCGGTATCACTGCTCGTGGATGCCGTCGGGGTTCGAGCCCTACGGATCGCTGACCGACGCGCAGCTGACCGGGCTCGCGCACGCGGTGCAGGCCGTCGTCGAACCGCTGTCGATGGCCGCGAGCAAGGTGGTGAGCGGATGAACGACCCGTCCGGGCCGAGCCGGCGCGGGTTTCTGGGCGCGGCGCTCGGCGGCATCGGGGTCGTCGCGGCCGGCGGTGGCTACGGCATCGCCCGGGCCACGGCGGCGACGACCGAGACGCAAGCGGCGACGGCCGCGCCGGCCGCCGCAGCGGCCGCGGTGCCGTTCTACGGCGAGCACCAGGCGGGCATCGCCACTCCGGCGCAGGCCCGGGTCGTCTTCGCCGCGTTCGACCTCACGACACACGACGTCGAGGCCGTCAAGGCGCTGCTCGGATCGTGGTCGGCCGCCGCCGCGCAGCTGACGTCCGGGCACGAGATCGGGTCCGACCCCGAACTCGCCGCCGAGGTTCCGCCGGACGACACCGGCGAGGCGCTGGGCCTGCCCCCGTCGCAACTCACGATCACCGTGGGCTTCGGCCCGTCGTTGTTCGACGGGCGATTCGGACTGGCGTCGCGGCGGCCGGCAGCACTCGTGAACATCCCGCCTTTCCCGACCGACGCGCTCGACCCGGCCCGCGGTGGCGGCGACCTGGGCGTGCAGGTCTGCGCCAACGACCCGACGGTCGCCTTCCACGCCATGCGCAACTTCAACCGCCTCGCGCGGGGCACGGCGGTGCTGCGCTGGTCGCAACAAGGCTTCGGCAAGACATCAGGCGTCGCCGATCCGGCGTTCACCGGCCGCAACATGATGGGCTTCATCGACGGCACCAACAACATCGCGCCCAAGGTCGGGATCGACCTGGACGCGTTCGTCTGGGTCGGCGACGAGACCGATCAGCCGTGGATGCACGGCGGCAGCTACCTCGTCAGCCGCCGGATCCGCATGCACGTGGAGTCCTGGGACGCTGCCGCCATCTCCGAGCAGGAGACGATCATTGGCCGCCGCAAGGGCAGCGGCGCCCCGCTGACCGGCGCCCACGAGCACGACACCGTCGACCTGGCCGCGG
>Ga0137415_10001518_pt1 | contig 23077 bp, 17 predicted proteins | sample CZODoug3_1_1_16f_FD_183082 | JGI IMG/M metagenome (GOLD analysis project Ga0137415, IMG submission 183082) | Vadose zone soil fungal communities from Angelo Coast Range Reserve, California, USA - CZODoug3_1_1_16fungal (Hybrid Assembly) | ecosystem: Environmental > Terrestrial > Soil > Vadose...
ATGGCGACACGATTGAGTATCGGGTTATAACGACGACCACGAAACATCCGCTCGCGCCGGATTTCTGGCTGCAGCATACTTTCGACCGCTCGGGCCAAGTGCTCGAAGAGGATTATGAGCTGGAACTGCCGGCATCCCGCGAGGTGCAGCTTTACATTTCGCCATCAACACCATCAGCGAAAAAGGCTCAAACAGGCGAGGGCGAGTCTACCTGCGTACTTTATGAGTGGAAACTTGCCGCGGATAGCTTCAAACACACCACCTCAGCGTCTGAAACGACCGAACCTGACCTCGTCTTGACCACCTATTCCACCTGGGAACAATTCGCGACTCGCCTTGGAAAGCGGCTCATCCCGAATCAGAATGTGGTGAACGAGCTGTATCCGAAGGCAAAGGAAATTGCGAGAGGGGAAGAGGCATCGGGCAAGTGGATTGCTCCGCTGTATGAGTTCGTTTCCCAACAAATCAGAACCGTCGATCTGCCGCTGGGCACGACAGGATTTCAGACCCGTTCTCCAGCGGACGTCCTCGCCTCGGGGTACGCAACTCCGGAAGATAAGTTCGCGTTGTTCGCCGCCTTTGCAAGGGGCTGCTGCGGGGTGCAGGCTGGCTTTGTTCACTCTGTCGAAACGATGCCATTGGGAGGGCTGCCGAGGCCGACTCTTTTTGATCACATACTAACGAGGTCCGGTTATTTTTGGATGGATTTGAATCTGGAGGTCGCGCCTTTCGGCATGATCCCTTCGCAATTTCGCGGTAAATCAGCACTGCTGGTTGAGCCAGGATCGAACGAACTCTGGCCTCAAGTCCCCAAGGAACCCTCGATTGCCGGATCCCAAAGCGTCACAGTCAATGCGGCTCTTTCGCCGCAGGGACTGCTGACCGCCAAGGTGAAATACACCATGCAGGGAGACAACGAGCTATTGCTACGCGTGGCGTTTCACCAGACGCCGAAGGAGCGGTGGAAAGAGGTGGCAGGATTGCTGGCGCTGTCTGATGGATTTCGAGGGACGATTACGAATGTGACGGCTTCGGATCCAATGGCGACGAAGGACCCGTTCACGGTGGAGTATGAGATTACGCAGCCGAAATTTGTGGACTGGTCGAAGAAACCGGTGCGGATACCGGCGCTGCTGCCGCAGATCGCTCTGCCGGATGCGCCGGGGAAAACGGCGGGGAAAATTGAGTTAGGGACGCCGCTGGATGTGCAGACTAGTTTGAAGTTACAGCTCCCGGAGGGAACGACCGTCCAGACGCCAGCGGCGACGTCAGTGGCGCGGGATTATGCGACTTTTGTGTCGAAGTACGACGGGCATTTGAATACAGTTAGCGTTTCGCGGCACATCAATTTTCTTAAGAGGGAGATTCCAGCGGACCGCGCCGCGGATTACAACGCGTTTTTGCGCGCGGTCCAGAATGACCAGGCGCAGGCAATTATCTTGTTGCCGCCGTCCGCTGCAGCCACTACAACTCCATAACTTCGCGTTCCTTGGTGGCGGAGAGATCTTCGATTTTCTTGGTTTCGGCGTGTGAGAGTTTTTCGAGTTCGTCGAGGGAGCGCTTCTGTTCGTCCTGGCTGATTTTCTTTTCCTTCTCCAGTTTGTCGATGGCTTCCTTGATGTCTCGGCGGATGTTGCGGACGGCGGTGCGGTGATTTTCAAGCGCCTTGTGAATCTGTTTGACGAGTTCCTTGCGGCGCTCGCCGGTGGGCGCGGGAATCGGGATGCGCACAACCTTCCCGTCGGTGGTGGGATTCAGGCCGAGGTCGGAGCTGCGGATGGCTTTGTCGATCAGCGGGACGACGCTCGGATCCCACGGCGTGATCATCAGCATGGAGGCGTCGGGGATGGTGAGGTTGCCGAGCTGGTTCACAGGCATCGGCGTTCCGTGATAATCCACCCGAACATTGTCCAGAATCGCGGCGTTGGCGCGGCCGGTGCGGACGCTGGTGAGTTCCTTTCGAAAATCGTCGACGGCCTTTTCCATGCGAGTTTTCGCCGCCGCGATCGCGGCCTTTGTGCTGTCCAGATTGGTCATCGTTCCATCCTCAAGGTTAAATATTGTTCCCGGTGCAGCCACTCGCCCAAAAAAGCACGAGGATTCCATTCGTCCAGGGACCCGATACAGAAATCAAATTAAGCCGGAGTGACCGTTGAGCCGACGCGCTCGCCAAGCACGGCGCGGCGAATGTTGCCGGGCTGATTCATATTAAACACCACGATGGGCATGCCGTTGTCCATACACAGCGAAATAGCGGTGGAGTCCATGACCTTCAGATTCTGGTGCAGGACTTCGCGGTAGGTGATTTCCGCGAAAAATTTTGCGCCGCTGACTTTTTCGGGGTCAGCATCGTAAACGCCGTCCACGCGGGTGGCTTTAAGAATCACGTCGGCCTTGATTTCCATAGCGCGCAGGGCGGCGGCAGTGTCCGTCGAGAAGTAAGGGTTGCCGGTGCCGGCGGCGAAAATCACCACGCGGCCTTTTTCGAGATGGCGGACGGCGCGACGGCGAATGAAGGGCTCGCAGACCTGATGCATCTCAATGGCGCTCTGCACGCGGGTGTGCACGCCGAGCTTTTCGAGGGCATCCTGCAAGGCGAGGGCGTTGAGGACGGTGGCGAGCATACCCATGTAGTCGCCGGTAGCCCGGTCGATCTCAAAACCCTTTTGCCGCGCGCCGCGAAAGATATTTCCGCCGCCGACCATGATGGCGATTTGCGTGCCGAGTTTGTCGACTTCGCGCAATTCCTTGGCGATGCCATAAATGATTTCGCCATCAATGCCGAATCCGTGCGGGCCTTGAAACGATTCGCCGGAAAGTTTGAGGAGAATCCGGTGGTAGGCCGGGCGCTTTTTGCCGCTTTTCTTCACCGCTTTCGATTGCGATGCCATGTGTCTCCGTTTGGTGAAAATGAACCCTGCCGATTGTAACAAACAACCAGAGGTTCGGGATAATTTGGGTGGTCGAGGGGAAACCGTAAAAGTGGAAGCCGAGCTTCCCTTCGGAAAGACTCAGGGCAAGCCGCACTCAAATATAAAGGAAAACGCCCCGGAGGCCGGGGCGTTTTGGGCGGCAATAGATTGTCGCCAGGCTCGTGTTGGTGAACCAGCGCTTAGGCCTGGTCGGGAGCGGGCGTGCCCACCTGGTTGGGGACTTCGCCGACCTTGAAGCGGGCAAAGCGGCGAATTGTGATGTTTTCGCCGAGCTTGGCGATGGCCTGGGCAATTTTCTCGCCGATGGTCATGGTCTCATCCTTGATGAAGTGCTGTTCGTAGAGGCAAGTCTCCTCGTAGAACTTCTCCATCTTGCCAGTGACGATCTTCTGGATGACGGCGTCCGGCTTGCCGGTGGCGCGCGCCTGGGCGGCGTAAATTTCGCGTTCCTTCTCGAGCATCTCGGGCGTCACGTCTTCGCGGCGCACGTAGCGCGGGTCAACGGCCGCGATGTGCATGGCCACGTCGTGGCAAAGCTGTTTGAACGCATCCGTGCGCGCGACGAAATCGCTTTCGCAATTGATTTCGACGATCACGCCGATTTTGCCGCCGGCATGAATGTAGTGGCCGATCAGGCCTTCGGTGGCTTCGCGCGTGGCCTTCTTGGCCGCGGCGGCCTGGCCCTTTTTGCGCAGGATCTCGACAGCCTTCTCAATGAGTTTCTTGTTGTCGGCAGAATCACCCAATTGGGCGGCCGCCTCGACAAGCGCGGCGCGGCAATCACTGAAGCCAGCGTTCGTAAGCTCTCTCAATTCCTTGACTAGCTTGGCTGGAATTTCCATAACTGGTTTTGAAGTACTCATCCTTTTCTCTTTTTCTGGTTTCTGAAGCCTAGTTTATAACTTCGAAATCCGGGTTTTCGATTTCCTTTAAGGCGCCCGCCTCAGAAGGCGGCCGCTACAATTCGCGATTACAAAATTTTACAAAAATGGCCCGGTGTGGATTTCGCTTTCAGCACCGGGCCAACAGAATGATTTAGCCTTGCGCCGTTGTTAGCGGGGTTCCTCGTCGGGAGGAACAGTGGTTCCGGTCGCTTCGATGAAGGCTTCGGTGCCCTCGACGAAGTCGCCTTCCTGTTTCTCGTACTGCTCGTAGGCGCTGGTGTCCACGTAATCCGGGCCGGCTTCAAGAGCGGCCTGATCGGCGGCAGCCTTCTGGTCGGCAACCTGGGACTGCTCGTACTGCGCGCGGCCTTCGGCGACGGAGTCGGCAATCTTGGTGGTGAACAGGCGGATGGCGCGCAGGGCGTCATCGTTGCCGGGGATGATCCAGTCAACCATGTCAGGATCGCAGTTGGTGTCCACGACGGAGACCACGGGGATGCCCATGCGGCGGGCTTCCTTCACGGCGATCTCTTCGGCATTGGAGTCGATGACGAACATGGTGTCCGGCAACTGGGTCATGTTCTCAATGCCTTCGAGGTTCTGAAAAAGGTGCTTCATCTCGCGGTCCAGACGCGCGCGCTCTTTCTTGGAGAGCTCCAGCATGCGGCCGTCTTCGGTCATGGCCTTCAAGAGTTTCAGGCGCTTGATGGATTTCTGGAGCGTGGCCCAATTGGTCAGCGTGCCGCCCAGCCAGCGATGATTCACAAAGAATGCACCGCAGCGCTTCGCCTCTTCGGCGACCGCTTCCTGAGCCTGACGCTTGGTACCGACAAAAAGAACGGTCCTTCCCTGCCCAGAGATGTCGGTGACGAAGCGGCTGGCTTCGCGGAACATCTTCAGGGTTTTCTGCAGGTCGATGATGTGAATGCCATTGCGTTCCCCGAAGATGTATTCCTTCATCTTGGGGTTCCAACGGCGCGTCTGGTGACCGAAATGAACGCCGGCCTCCAGCAGCTCCTTCATGGTGATTTCTACTGCCACTTTCCCTCCTAGTTAGATAGCTGCTTTTCGGAGCGTTCGGGGCCACCTGAAGGTGGCCGCTACTTGCCTCGCAGCAGCCTCTTGCCGGCAGCTTGCCGGCCGTGATCTTGGCGGCGCCGCTTGCACGGCACCGCCAGAGCTCGTTGCAGCGGGGAGTTCCCCCGCCCAATTCTTTAACGCTTCGTGAACTGGAAGCGCTTGCGTGCGCCCTTCTGCCCGTACTTCTTGCGTTCCTTCATACGGGAGTCGCGCGTCAAAAATCCATTCTTGCGAAGAGCCGGACGAAGCTCGGGGTTAAATCGGCTGATCGCGCGGGACAATCCCATGCGAACTGCTCCCGACTGCCCGCCCACGCCGCCGCCCTTGGCCGTGGCTACGACATCAACCTGCTCGGCAAGGCTCGTGAACTTCAGCGGCTCCGTGGCGTCATGCAGCCACGCGTGATTCGGAAAATATTGCTCGGCGGTACGGCCGTTGACCGTAAACTTCCCCGAGCCCGGCCGGATGAAAACGCGCGCGATAGATTCCTTGCGGCGTCCCGTGCCGTAAAACCAGGTCTTGCTGCCCGCTGCGGGCGAATCAACAGTACTCAAAGCTCCTCCTCAAACCCTTTTTGACGAGACGGGTCCTGCTCGTCTCATCGAAATTCACGTTCGGCTGGATCCCTGCTAAGGCAAAACTTAGAAAGGAACACCCACGTGCGGAACCAAGTAGCACAGGCTTTAGCCTGTGAACTTCGCGCCTCGCCCTGCCAGGGCAACACAGGCCAAAGCCTGTGCCACCTCAAATCTTAAACCGCGACGGCCTGGGGCTTCTGCCCGGCGTGCCGCGCCAACCCAACTGCATCGCGATAGACGCGCAATTTCTTGGCGCGCCGCGCACGCAGCTTGTTCTTGGGCAACATGCCGAGAACTGCTTCGCGAACCACCCATTCCGGCTTGGCCTGGCGAACACGCTTCGCCGGAACTTCCTTCAGACCGCCGGGGTAGCCGCTGTGCGAGTAGTACACTTTCTGCTCGATCTTGTTGCCGGTCATTCTGATCTGGTCGGCGTTGATGACCACAACGTGGTCACCAGAATCGAGATATGGCGTAAAGCTGGGCTTGTCTTTGCCGATCAACAAGCGGGCCACTTTGGTGGCCAGGCGCCCAAGCACCTGATCTTTTGCGTCCACAACAAACCACTGAGCGCCCACTTTCAGGGCTTCAGCTTCTTCTCCCTTGGCTACGTACGTCCTCATCGCAACAGTCACACCTTTCCCTGTAAAGACAAAATCTAAGTCTAGGGGGTGAGTGCAGGTTTGTCAACGAAACAGTTTGCATGGAAGCGTGAAAAACGCGGCTAAACCGTGAAACCTGTGGATGTTGGGAGTTCCGCGGCGGCGTGGATTGACCTTGTTCAGTTTCCGGGGTAGCGTTGGCACGCTGCCGCTTTTGATACTTATGACCTTTCCCGTATACATTCCAATCGATTCACTGAAAATCCATCCACATCTGATTTTTGAAACCGCGGCCTACGCGATTGCTTTTCGCATTTACCTTGTCATGCGAAAACGCGCAGGCGACGCGCTGGACGATGGAAACCGCTGGTGGATCATCGCGGCCGCGACAATGGGCGCGATGGTCGGCAGTAAGTTGCTCTACTGGTGCGAATATCCTGCCTTGACGCTGGCCCACTGGCGGGAGCCTGCCTATCTGATGAGCGGGAAAACGATTGTCGGCGCGCTGATTGGCGGCTTATTTGCCGTGGAATTGGCGAAGCAGATCCTTGGCATTAAGCGGCGCACCGGAGATCTCTTTGCAGTTCCGCTCTGCCTGGGTATCGCGATTGGCCGCATCGGGTGCTTTTTGACTGGCTTGGAAGATCACACCGCGGGAATAGTCACCTCACTGCCGTGGGGGGTAGACTTCGGCGACGGAACTCCCCGGCACCCGACACAGCTTTACGAAGGGCTGTTTGCGCTTGCACTTGGAGGGTATCTCTGGCGGCGAATGCAGTTGCCGAGTGTTCCGGGCGACATCTTCAAGAGTTTCATGGTGGCATACTTCGCGTTCCGGCTGGCGTGTGATTTCCTGAAACCCGAGGTGCGCGTGCTCCTTGGCCTTTCCTCGATTCAGTTGGCGTGTATGGCGATGCTCATTTACTACTCTGCGGATTTGCGGCGCTGGCTGAGTCCGCGCGACCGTTTACTGCCCGCTGCGCCCAGCCCTGCCTCAAGCCACTCCCTTGCCGCGGATCAACTGATGGAGGAATCTGATGAATGACAATTTGCCTTCACCACCGCCGGCGGCGAAATCGAGTTACAAGCCTATCTTGTTGAGCCTGCTATTTTCCTTCCTGCTGGCCGGCGGCACATGCTTCGGCTTCCTCAACACCTTTAATCTCAACCGGAACTCGACGGTGAGCATGGTATACGCGGGAGGGTTCGCATTTTGCGTGCTGACATTTCTCGGCTCGCTTCTCTGGCTGGTAATCAAAGCGGTGAGCGACGTAATCAGGGGAAGCAGGGGCGCAAAATGACCGAACGCGTGCGGCCATACCTTTTTTACGATGTCGCGCTGACCATCTGTTCGAAGTGCTTTCGCAAGCTGGAAGGCAAGATCGTTTTCCAGGACGACAAGGTTTTCCTCCTCAAGCGCTGTCCGGAGCATGGCGGAGAGCGCGTGCTGATCGCCGATGACGTTGATTATTACCGGCGATGCCGCGAGGTGTTCATCAAGAAGCCGGAAATGCCGCTGGTATACAACACCCCGGTAAAGTGGGGCTGCCCCTATGACTGCGGTTTGTGCACCGACCACGAGCAGCATTCCTGCCTTTCGCTTGTGGAAGTGACCGACTCATGCAATCTGCGTTGCCCGGTGTGCTACGCGGGCAGCGGCCCAGAGCGCACCGAACATCGATCGCTCGCCATGATCGAAAAGATGCTGGACGCGGTGGTCCGAAACGAGGGGCATCCCGACGTGGTGCAACTCTCCGGCGGCGAGCCCACGCTACATCCCGATTTTTTCACTATCGTCAAAATGGCGAAGGCGCGGCCGATACGCCATCTGATGGTGAACACCAATGGACTCAGAATCGCCCAGGATGACGATTTCGTAAAGCGCCTCGCCGAAATCGAGGACTTCGAGGTCTACCTGCAATTCGACTCCTTCGAACGCGAAGCGCTGCTCGATTTGCGTGGCGGCGATCTGCGGAGCATTCGCGAACGCGCCATCGAGCGGTTGAACAAATATGAAATATCAACGACCCTGGTTGTCACGCTTCGCAAAGGCCTGAACGACGGCGAAATCGGAAAGATCATCGACTACGCGCTGCAACAACCGAGTGTCCGCGGCGTAACCCTGCAACCCATTCAGGATGCCGGACGCCTGGAACGCTTCGACCCCGCAACCGACCGGCTCACCCTCACGGAAGTCCGCCGCAAGATTCTCGAACAATCCAGGGTCTTTCGCGCGGAGGACGTGATTCCCGTGCCCTGCCATCCGGACTCCCTCGCGATGGCCTATGCCCTGAAAATCGACGGAAATGTACTTCCGCTGACCCGCTTCATCGAGCCTGATGTGCTGCTGAATGCCGCGCGCAACACGATTGTCTACGAGGAAGAGCCCGGTGTACGCGATTGCCTCTTCAAACTCTTCGCCACCAACCACTCACCGCAATCGGGAGCGCAATCGCTGCGCGAACTCCTGTGCTGCCTGCCGAAAATCGCGGCTCCCAGCGGTCTGTCCTACAAAAACATCTTTCGCGTGCTGATCGTGCAGTTTCTGGACGCCCACGCCTTCGACGTACGCTCGGTCAAGAAAACCTGCATTCACATCGTGCATCCCGATGGACGCCTGATTCCCTTCGACACATACAATCTGTTCTACCGTGATGACCTGGAGTACACCCGGCTCGCACCGCTTCGCGCCTCCAGTCCGGCTTTGCTTTCCATTTCTCCGGGCCCAGGCAACCTCGCTATTCAAAGTCGAAATTGTCGCTAAACCGTGAAAGCTGCGGATGTTGGGAGTTCCGCGTGGGCGTGGATTGTACACATGCCCTTTGGTATGCTCGCGGTAACTTGAGGATTCCCACCTATACTTACTGGAAGAAGTGAACCGGGAGCGTTCATGTCCCAGCAGCCCTTACCGCCTTTTTCCGAAACCGTAAAACTTGCGTGGCGTCTGGCAGCCGAAGAAGCTGTGCATGCCGGCCTTCCGCAGATTGAGCCGCCCCATTTGCTGCTGGGCATCTTCGGCGTGGAACGCGTGATTCGGGAAGAGGCTTGGGAACGCTACGCGGTTTCCCCCGCGCGGTTGGGGCTTGTGCGGCAGGAGTGGAATGAGGTCAGCTCCGCGGCCGCATTGGCGGGGCTTGACGCGATCCATCTTCGGCGAGAGGTTCGCTCGCGCCTCCCGCAGAATTCCATCGCGCTGCCCGCGAACCATGTGGCGAAACGCTCCGACTCGGCGCGTGCCATTTTTGATCAGGCGGAACAGCGCGCGGGGACGATGGGGCACGCACTGGTGAGCTTGTTCGATCTGCTGGGATGCCTGCTGCCGGCGATGGTCGAAAAAGATCCGGTTATCCCCACGCACTTCGGGGCGCCGCTGCAAAAACTGCAAACCCTGATGGCGCCACCTCCGGTTTCGGGTGTGACGCTGTTGCTGGATGCAACACGGACCTCGGTGCAGGAACCGCTGGAGCACTTGAAGACAACGCCGCGGGAAGCGCTCTTTTACGACCTTCCCCTGCAGATGGCGTCGCAGGCGAATTATCAGGCGATGCTGGATTGCGCGGTCAGTTCCCTGCTGAAATTTTTTCCGGCCGCCAGCCATGCGGTAATGCTGCTGCGCGATCGCGGCTCAAACTGCCTGCTGTTGCAGGCGCATGTTCCCGCGGGGGAGCCCTCGGCGAGCATGGAACTGGCGGAGCACGTGTTGCAACAGAACTCCGCGGTGATCTGGAATCCGGCCGCGGCGGCGGAGAACGACATTGGGGCGCGCAGCTTGATCGGGATGCAGACGACCTGCGCGATGTATGCGCCGCTTTCGTGGCAGAACGAGCGGTTGGGTGCGCTGTGTGTTGACACGCGGCGGGCTGGCTCTACATTCACGCCGGACGACTTGCGGCTGTTCATAGCCATCACCCATCACGTTGCGCTTTCGATTTATTCGCAGCGGCTGACGCGCGACCTGCAAGCGCAGAACCAACTGCTGCAGCGCCTGCTGACGCATTTTTCACCCAAGGTCCGGCAACGATTGCTGGAGCGCGCCGGGCGCGGCCGTCTGACACTGGGAGGCGAGCGATCGGAAGTGAGCATCCTGTTTTCAGATATCCGCGGATTCACGCGGATGAGCGCGACGATGGAGCCGGACGACGTGCTGGACATGCTGAATGCCTACTTCGCGGCGCTCGTGGAAGCGATCTTTCGTTGCGAAGGCACGGTGGACAAATTTATCGGAGACGCGATTCTGGCGGTATTCGGGAGTCCTGACCCCGATCCGGAGCATCACCGGCAGGCGTTGCACGCGGCCCTGGCAATGCAGGAAGCGGTGCAGAAGTTAAATGGCGAGCGGAAGGCTCGCAATCAGCCCACTTGCGAAATCGGGATTGGCGTTCACTCGGGCGACGTCCTGCACGGTTTTGTCGGAACGCAGGAGCGGCTGGAATTTACCGTGGTGGGCGATGCGGTGAACCGCGCCTCGCGCTTCTGCGCCGCTGCAGGAGCCAACGAAATTATCGTGAGCTCGGAATTTCTGAAGCACGTGTGGCGCGAAGTGGAAGTGGAGTCGCGCGACGTGCCAACGAAGCACGAAGGAACCTGGGCCGCCTTCCGGGTGCTGAAAACCAAGCTTCCCCGCTGAGGAACGCGTAACCGCTTATGGCTCCCTTCTCGAGTCAGTCACCGCGGTGGTTTTACTTCTTTTCCGCTTAAACATATTTCCCCGTTGCGGAGGGCGGCTTCCTTCATTAACATACGGGCAGATTTCCGCAGGAGCGCGCCTTTACCGGGTCCCCCATTTTGCGCTCCGCCCCAAGGAGTCCTCACTATGTCGCATGCACGTATTTCCCGAATGGCACTCGGCTGCGCACTGGCAGCCTTGTTCGCGCTGCCTTCTCGGGCGCAGACCGCTGCCGCGCCAACGGCTGCGGCGCCGGCTGCCCCGGCGGTTCATAAAAAGCGCGTGGCGGTGATGAATTTCGACTACGGCACCGTGCGCACAACGGTCCAGCAGATTTTCGGTTCGGACCAGGATGTGGGCAGGGGCATCAGCGACATGCTGGTGGAAAAACTTGTCAACGGCGGGCAGTACTCGGTGATCGAGCGCAACGAACTGGACAAAATCCTGAAGGAACAGAATTTTTCGAACAGCGACCGCGCGGATGCAAACTCCGCGGCCAAAATCGGAGCGGTGCTCGGCCTGGATGCGATTATCATCGGGTCGATCACGCAATTCGGCCGTGATGACCAGCACACCAACGTCGGCGGTGGTGGGTATGGCCTTGGAAAGTTCGGCTTGGGCGGCGTGGGAACCAGCAAATCAAAGGCGGTGGTGGCCGTCAGCGCCCGGGTAATCAATACCTCTACGGCGGAAATCATGGCCGCGGTTACGGGGAAGGGGGAGTCCACCCGGGGCAGCACCTCACTGATTGGCGCGGGAGGAGGCGGCGGTGGGGGAGGAGGAGGCGGCTTGAACATGGGAAGCAGTAATTTCGCCAACACCATCCTCGGGGAAGCGGTCCGGGCCGCGGTTGACAGCACGGCGGAGCAACTCAACGCGGCTTCAGGGAAGGTGGAGGCGCAGAAGCACGCGATCAATGGAGTGGTTGCCGACGTGTCCGGCACAACGCTGATCCTGAATGTCGGCAAGAAGGCCGGCGTGAAGGTCGGTGACATGCTGGAGATCAGCCGGCAGGTGCGCGTTGTGAAAGATCCAACCACGGGAAAAGTAATCAAAGCGGTTACCGACAAGATCGGCCAGGCAACGGTGACGGACGTGGACGACGATTCGTGCACGGCAACGTTCAGCGGTGGCGGTGCGGCGAAAGTCGGCGACGTGGCCAAGAACAATCCCTGAGGCGCGAATCGTCTCGAACTGAATTGCGAGTCCGGGCGCTGCGGTTGCCCGGACTCGTTGTATTTTCGCTCCATTGTTTGGTGTATCCTCAGTGCAATTAAGGCGTCCCACCTGGAGGCTTCCATGACTGCCGAATTCACCGTTGGCCAAAGCGTTGGCGACTACGAGGTTCTCTCCATTCTCGGGCTGGGTGGCATGGGGAAAGTGTACAAAGTCCGCAACGTGATTTCCGACCGCGTGGAGGCGATGAAGGTGCTGTTGCCGGACCTGAACTCGCACCAGAGCCTGGCGGACAGGTTTCTGCGGGAAATCCGGCTGCTGGCTTCGCTGAATCATCCGAACATCGCTGCGCTGCGAACGGCGCTGACCTACGAAAACCAGTTGGTGATGATCATGGAATTCGTGGATGGCGAGACGCTGGCGAACCGCATCGCGCGCGCGCCGATTTCGACGGCAGAGGCGGTGAATTACTCGGAGCAGATACTTTCGGCCCTGAGCTACGCGCACAAGCACAACATTATTCACCGCGACATCAAGCCGGCAAACATGATGCTGACGCCCCAGGGCGTGGTGAAGCTGATGGATTTCGGAATCGCGCGCTCGGGCACGGATGGTTCGCTGACGTCCACGGGCACGACGCTGGGTTCGCTCAACTACATGCCGCCGGAGCAGGTGCGCGGCGAGGCCGCGGATGCACGCTCTGACATTTATTCGTTCGGAATTTCGCTTTACGAGTTGCTGACGGGAAAGCTGCCATTCCAGGGCGATTCGCAGTATTCGCTGATGACCGCGCAACTGAATCAACAGCCGCCTTCGCCGATCAGTTTGCGCGCGGACGTTCCGCCGGCGTTGAACGAAATCATCCTGATGGCCATGGCCAAGGAGCCCGCGGACCGGTTCCAGAGCGCGGATGCGTTTTGCAACGCGTTGAAAAGCGTGCCGGTATCGGCGCTGCCGAGCCCAGGCACAACGTTTGCGCCGGCATCAAAATCGCCGTCGCCGATGTCGTCCGACGATACGCTGATGGGAACGCTGGCGCCGGGAGCCGGGGCGATGGGCCGAATGGCAAGTCCGCCGGCAACCACGCAGGCGGCGGTAAGAGTGCCGGTGCCGCCGGCAGCGCCGCGAACGCCTTCTGCGATACCAACTGTGCCGATGGGGCCAGCCGCGAGCGTGCCGGCAGCGGCTGCCGCACCTACCGCGTATGTGCCACCGCCGGCGCGTTCTTCGAGCCGAGGTTTGTGGCTGGCGATGGGTTCGCTACTTGGCGCGGGTGTGCTGATTGCCGCGGGCGTTTATATCCCGCGGCGAATGAAGACGCACGCGGACCCCGAGCAATCGAACGTGGCGCCACAAGCCTCAACAGATTCCAACGTGAAGCCGAGCAGCGGCACAGATGGACCGGTTTCAGTCACTACACCGATGGGCTCGGTGAAGGTAGACGACAAGGGAAATGTATCGGTGCAGGCGCCGGGAGTTTCCGTGAACGCCACGGCAGATGGAAACGTGAATGTAACCGCGCCTGGAACTTCCGTGCATGCCGGCGCAAAAACGAAGGCAGATGGAAATCCGAAGCCGTTACGCGAAGGCGGCACTGGCGGGCAGGCCACAGCGCCGCCTGTTCCCGCGGGCCCATCGCCCGAGGAAATTGCAAAGATGGAAGACGAAGCCGACCGGTTGAACATACGCGCGACCACGGCTTCACACAGCGTGGACACGCTGCGGCAACAGCAGCAAGCGGCGGGATACAACCTGCGCGGCGACATCGCCTCGGCTGCGGAGCGGATGCAGATGTACATCGCAAAGGGAGACGCCGCACTGAAGGCGAAGGATCTGGCGAACGCGCAGAAGTATTACGACCTGGCGGACGCGGAAATCTCCAAGGTCGAGAAATTCCTCGGCCACTGATTCGGCTGGGGCCGACTCAGCCCTCTCATTCATCCAAGTAGATGAGGACCCTTGACTGCGCTTGAAGACAAACGCGGCGCGGGTGACATGTTTCAAATTTTCCCGCGGGGTGGGAAGATTTTCCCTGGCGCATGGAGAAACGCAAATGCCGACGGACGAAAAGGTAGGGACACACCAGAAGGCACTGACGATCAACCTGAATGACTCGATTTTCGGGTCGTTCGCGGAAATCGGCGCGGGCCAGGAAGTGGCGAGGTGGTTCCTGATCGTGGGCGGCGCTTCGGGGACGGTTGCGAAAACCATTTCCGCGTACGACAAGGAAGTGAGCGACGACCTGTACGGGCCGGGGACGCGGTATGTTTCGCAGCCACGCCTGGAAGCTATGATGGAGAGCGAATGGAAGCAGTTGCTGGCGGGATTGCAGACGAGCCGCGGGGGGAAAACGCGGTTTTTCGCGTATGTGGACACGGTGTCGGCGCGAAATTTCGCAGGCACAAACGAATGCCACGGATGGGTGGGGCTGCGATTCCAGCAGACCCCGGGCGGTCCGGCCAGCGACGTGATTTTGCACATCAATTTGCAGGATCCAACCAATCTGCAACAGCAACAGGCGGTGGGGATTCTTGGCGTAAACCTGATCTATGCGTCGGTGCACCATCTGGATTCTCCCGAAGGGTTTCTTGCCTGCGTGTTTGAGGATTTGAGCCTGGAACGTGTGGAGATCGACCTGGTAAATCTGAAGGGTCCGGCATTCGAAACCTGGGACAAGCGCCAACTGCAAGCATCGCTGGTGACGAACGGATACGCGGAAGCAGTGGCCTTTTCCGCGGAGGGCACAGCGATCCCTCCCACGGAGCTCCTTTATAAGAAGGCGCTCGTTCTCGCGCCCGGACTTTTCGAAACTGCCTCCGATTTGCACGCGCAATTGATCCAGAGCACGCTGACGCAACTTCCGAAAGAAGAACTGGAGCAGAGCAAGGGAAGCCTTGGGCTGTTTTGCCTGCCGGGTCAATCCATGATTCCGGGAGGACACGAGCCGACCGCGGAGCACTTGATCCGCAGTGTCAATGACTTGCAAAAACTGGGGTTCGGCACCCTGATTTTCCGGACGAAAGAACTCTACACGATGGGCGCGTACGCGAGCCGCTATACGAAATCGCAGATTTACTTTGCCGTTGGCCTGTCGGTGATGATTTATGCGATGCAGGACCGCTACAAGAATCTGGACGGTGCGCTGCTGGAAGGCACGGCGAGGCTATTCACGCAGAACGTAAGATTGAGCGTGTACCCGATGACGGAAGTTGCGCTGAAGGAAAGGTTGGCAGCGCTGGGCGCGGGCGAATGGACTTATGAAGTTACGGATGGTTTGGTGTACGCGGAGAACCTTCATCCCATCGAACCCATAAATTTTCTGTTCCGGTATCTATTGGCTTGCGGGTTTGTCGTCTCCGCGCGTCCAGCGAGAAATTAATTTAGTGGCAGAATTCGCAGGCGCGGCCGACCGTGCCGATGCCGAGCAGTTCGATCCGCGGCGAAAGGTACTCGGGGCGCGCCGCCTCTTCGTTCATCAAGGCCGTGCTGAGATATTTCTTGTTGTCGTCGCAGAAGATGGTCACGACGACGGCTTCCGGCCCGAGCTTTTCCTGAGCTTTGACCGCAGCCAGGAAATTGCATCCGGAAGAGATGCCCACGGCAAGTCCCAAAGAAAACGCCAGTTTTTGAGCCATCAGGATGGCATCGCCATCGGGAACGGAAAGAACTTCGTCGAGTTCCTTGAGGCGGACGATTTCCGGAATGAACTCGTCGGAGATTCCCTGAATGCGGTGATGGCCCACTTTGCAACCCGTGGTGAGCGTGGGGGATTCCGCAGGCTCCACAGGGTGCACGCGGATGGAGGGATCGCGTTGCCGAAGAAATTTTCCAACTCCCATGACCGTGCCGCCGGTACCGACGCCGGCCACGAAAGCTTGCGGGCGCTTGCCGATGGAGAGGAGTTGCGCCCAGATTTCCGGGCCGGTGGTTTCCGAATGCGCGTCCGTGTTTGCGGGATTTGAAAATTGCCGGGGGAGGAAGATGCCGTTGCACGAGGCCGCCAATTCCTCGCACCGGCGAATGCTGCCGAGAAATCCGCCTTCGTCCTTCGATACCGAGACGACTTCAGCGCCGTAACTGCGGATCAGGTGGACGCGTTCCTGGCTCATCCAGTCCGGCATAAAAATCTTGACGGGGTGGCCGAGCATCCGGCCGATGGCGGCGAAAGAGATTCCCGTGTTCCCGCTGGTGGCTTCGGCGATGGTATGGCCTGGCGTGATTTTTCCGTCGGTGTAGGCCTGGTGAAGAATCCGCACAGCCATGCGGTCCTTGATGCTGCCCGTGAGGTTCAGATATTCGGACTTGGCGTAAAGAACGCGATGCTTGCCCTCCAAGCGGAAATGGATGGCGACGAGGGGAGTGTTACCGACAAGACGCGTAAGCGCCTGGAATTTTGCGGTGGGTACATCAGCAAGTGTAGGCATGACTGGATTGTTGTCGCACGTCGCGGGAAATTCGGCAAGGGCATGATGCGTAAAGCCGTGCTAGCCGGAGGAAGGGACCGGAGTCAGGAGCGTTGGCGCGTCACCGGCGGCAGAGGACTGAAGAATATTCTGAATCGCCGTGAACAATTCCGCGGGGCGGATGGGCTTGGTGACGTACGCGTCCATTCCGGCGGAGAGACAGCGTTCGCGATCTTCTTTCAGGGCGTGCGCCGTGAGGGCGATGATGGGGGTTCGCCGGCCTGTGAGTTTCTCGCGCTTGCGAATTTCAGCAGTGGCTTCGAAACCGTCCATCTCCGGCATCTGGATGTCCATCAGGATGAGATCGAATTCCTCTTTTTGCGTCGCACTAATCGCCTGCTTGCCATCCGTGGCAATGGAAACCGTGAAGTCGCGCTTTTGGAGCAGGCGTTGCGCCAGGGCGCGATTGACGGCGTTGTCTTCCACCAGCAAAACACGAAATCCCAGGCCAGTGAATGCTTCGATGCCGGCGGAAAGCTGTGGCCCGGATTGCAGCGCATCTTTGCCGGGCTCCGCCAGACCGGAGATGGGAACCGCTTTCTCCGCTGCAACAGCCAGGTCCAAAGTGAAGTGAAAGACGCTTCCCTTTTCCGGAGCGCTTTCGACCCAAATCCTGCCGCCCATCATCTCCACCAGGCGGAGGCAGATGGCCAGGCCGAGCCCGGTGCCGCCATACTTGCGAGCCATGGAGCCGTCCGCCTGGGAGAATGCGGCAAATATTTTTTCCTGCGTCTCGGGTGATATGCCGATTCCAGTATCCTTCACGCCAAAGTGCAGCAGTACACGCCCCTTGACGGGAAATGCGGCGGCGACGGCGACGAGAATCTGGCCGCGCTCGGTGAATTTGATGGCGTTGCCAATCAGATTAAGGAGCACCTGGCGGAGGCGGCCGGGATCACCGATGAGAGAATCGGGAACATCGGCAGGCGCGTTGAATGCAAACTGAAGTCCCTTCTGTTGCGCCCGGATGGCGCAGGTTTTCAGGATCTGCTGCAGGCTGTCTCGAAGCTGGAACGGGATCAGCTCGATGTCGAGTTTTCCGGCCTCAATTTTCGAAAAATCCAGAATGTCGTTGATGATGGCGAGGAGCGAGTCGGCCGAGAATCGAACCAGGCCGAGATTTTCGCGTTGGGGCTCCGTGAGTTGGGTGTCGAGGACGAGTTCGGTCATGCCAAGAATGCCGTTGAGCGGCGTACGAATTTCGTGGCTCATGTTGGCCAGGAAGGTGCTCTTCGCCGCGCTGGCGGCTTCGGCTGCGCGTTTGGCGTCGCGCAGCAGTTGCTCGTTCAGCTTACGTTGCGAGATGTCCTCTGCCGAGATGATGATTCCGCCGATGTTCCCGGAAGGGTCGCGCCAGGGATGCAGGGCCCAGCTTACCCACTGCAAGCTGCCATCCGCTCGGATCCATTGGTCCTCATCCACGTGCTGCTTTTCTCCAGCCAGTCCGCGGCGATGAGTCTCCTTCCACTTTTCGGGGAAGTTGGGAATGGCATCGTAAAGGCACACACCAATGAGATTGGTGAGCCCAAACCCGTAGTCGGTGATCCAACGACGGCTGGCCGCCAGATAACGGATCTCGCGATCGTACATGGCCACGGCGACGGGAGCATCCTCGATGAAGGCGCGGAGTTGGCGCTCGCTCGCGCGCAGCTCTTCTTCGACGCGCTTCCGCTCGGTAATTTCGGCGGCCAGGCCGAGAATATATTGCGGCTTACCCGCCGCATCGCGCAAAAGGGAGAGTTCCACGCTCGCCCAAACCAGGCGTCCATCCCGCAAGAGGTAGCGCTTGTCGATGTGGAGGTGATCGATCTCGCCAGCGACCAGCTTCTTGAAAGAATTCCGGTCCTGCTCCAGGTCATCCGGATGGGTGAGCCTGTCAAACATGCCGGTAAAACGGAGTTCCTCTGCCGTGCAGCCAAGCATGCGACAGTAAGCGGGGTTAACGGTGATGTGACCATCTTTCAGTTCGGAGACCGCAATCCCGAATTCAGCGCCTTGAAAGACGCCTCGGAATTTTTGCTCGCTTTCACGGATGGCCAGTTCAAAGGATCGGCGTTGGGAAGTATCCAGAAATGTGACGACCGAGCCGATGGCTTCGCCAGCTCGGAGAATAGGATGGGACCAGTATTCGACCGGGAAGCTGGTGCCATCGCTGCGCCAGAAGACTTCGTCATTGGAATGGGCGTCTTTGCCGGACCGAAACGCATTAACAATGGCGCACTCTCGTATCGGGAACGGCGTGCCATCGGCGTGCGAATGATGGAACAGCAAATGGGAGTTTAGGCCGAGGACTTGCTCGCGGGAGGAAAATCCAAGAATGCGCAAGGCGGCTTGATTGACAAAAGTGCAGACGCCATGAACGTCAACACCGTAAATGCCCTCGGCAGTGGATTCGAGAATCAGGCGGATGCGTTCTTCCTCGTCGGCAAGGCGCTGTTCGACTTTCTTGCGCTCTCCGATAATCGAGCCGAGGGTCAATGCGGTGACAGCCAGGATCAGCATCAGGAACTGAATGACTGCCAGGTCTTCCATCCCCTGGTGAGCCACGCGCATCATGACGGCCAGGCTGGAATCTACGAGAATCAATGCGACGACCACGCCCCGCAATCCGCGGCGAATGGCAATCCAGATGAGCGGCAGAAAGAACAGATAGAAAAGATGAGCGCTGCGCGCGAAGTTGTTCTCAAAGGCCAAATAAAGGAGAAAGGCCAGTGAGGCAAGGAAACCGGAGGATTCGAGGATTTCCGCGCGGTTCATGCCCGAGCTTTTCGCTGCCGGCGGCGACTCTTCGGCGCCGGCAAAACCCAGGTAACGCCGGCACCAGGGGAGAACGAATTCGAGCAGGAAAGGTGTAAGACTCGAGAGCGCGACAGCGTCACCGATCCACCAGTTGAACGCGGCCTGCGCATAATTGCCAGCGGACAGTTCCCCACTCCAGACAAGAACGGCCGTTCCGGCGGCGGAAGCGGCAAGCGCGGCAATCAGGGATACACCCAAAAGGGTTGTTACATCGCTGGTGGAGCGAATGCGATATTTGCCGGTCAATTTCCGCCGCAGATAGAGACTTGCGGTTCCATAGATGACGGGAAGAAGCGGATTGGTAAGTAGAAACGGAAGGCTGCTGACGTTTTGATGATAGTTGAGGTATCCGGCCAGATACCCTGCGACGACAATCACCGGAAGGATCGACGGCCCAAGCCCCACAAATAACGCGACCGAGAGTCCCACCGGCGGATACCAGGCGCTGATGCTGGGCCAAATCTGAAGATAGACCGTGGTGCGATCCAACAAGCCGTAGATGATGATGAAGGCGATGCCGAATACCAGACGCCGGAGGTAAAAAGTGGAGACACTGCGGGAAGAGCCGGGGGGCGGGTTGGGAATTGCAAACGTGGGAAAATGGCGGGACACGAAGGAATTGAAAATTAGAAGGAAGGAGCCAATTGCTCCATCTTGGAACACTTTGTTCGATTCGTGCTTCCTCTTGCGGGCCGTTTCCTTGCCCTCAACAACATCCGCGCCAGAATCGATTTTCCGTCGAGCCACAAATCCTCTGTAAATTGTTGAGCTTTCAAGAACCGCCCCTTAAGGGGACGAAAGCTCACTCCAATGGCCATAGTCAATGGCCATAGTTGGCCGAAGTGGATGTAAGCATTTGAGATACCGAACAGCGGGCCTACTGGGACGCACGGGTATTCCGGTACAATGCGACTGGTAGCGGATTGAAGAGCGACGGACAGGTGGAAGCGTGATTCATCGATTTGTGTTTCATAACGAAGAGCTGAAGGCAGTGGACAAGGTGCGGTGGTCGCCTGGGCAAGCTGGATTGATTTGCGGCTGGGGGCTGTTCACGACGGTGCGCATTGTACGCGGGGAAGCGTTTGCCTACGAACGGCACTGGCGGCGGCTGGAAAAAGATGCCGCGCTCACGCGGCTGCCGCTCAACTATTCCAGCGCCAAGGTGCGCGTGCAGCTCCAGGACGTGATCCGTGCGAATAAAGTTGAAGATGGATGCGCGCGAATCTATCTGGTATGGAACACCGTGGGTTTCTGGAGGAGCGAAGAGAAGATGCCCGAGGTGGACCTGGTGATCACCAGCGCGGATGTGCCGGCCTATCCCGAAACGCTGCGCGTCGCGGTGCGCGAGCATGGCCGGCATGCGGCTTCACCACTGGCGGGCGTGAAAACCACTTCGTGGCTGAACAGCGTTTGGGCGGTGGCCGAGGCGCAGCGCGAAGGTTTTGACGAAGTAGTCTTGCTGAATGAACGCGGCGAAGTAAGCGAATGCACCGCGGCAAATATTTTCGCGGTGAAAGGCGATAAAGTTTTGACGCCGCCGCTGAACTCGGGCTGCCTGGAAGGCGTAACGCGGGGAGTGCTGACGGAAGTGGCTGCGGAGGCGGGCACGTCGGTGGTGGAACAAACACTGCGGATGGAGGATCTGTATGCCGCGGAAGAAGTGTTCATCACGTCCACGAATCGGAACGTAATCGGCATCCGCGAAATCGCCGGGCGAAAAATCGGAAATGGGAGCGCAGGCCCGGTCACGAAGAGGCTCGACATCGCATTTGACGCCTTTGTGAAAGATTATGTGGAGCGAAGACTGGCCACGAATCGCTGAGTGCTTCATCGGCGGGCGGTGGTATTGTGGGTGTGTCTTGAGGCGGGCGCAAGAACAACGGCGAAGCGCGCAAGCGCGTGTTACAATTCGCGGCTGAGTGGGGAAGCAAGGACGGAGGGCATGACGGAACCCCTGGTGCAAAGCGAAGCGGTTCTCGAGGTGATTTCTCCCGATGGCGCGCGGAAGTACGTTCGCGTGACCGCGGTGCCCTTTCTGATCGGCCGCGGCGCGGAAACCGGCAATCATTTGCAGCTGACAGACCGCCGTATCTCGCGGAATTGCGCCGCGATTGTGATGGAAGCGAACCGCTATTACCTCGAAGATCGCGGGCAGCGCCGCGGGATGTTCGTGAACGGCGAAAAAGTGGAAAGCCGCATGCTGAATGACGGCGACGCGGTCACCTTCGGGCTTGAAGATTCCTACCAATTGATATTCCGTTCCGCCTCGGGCACCGCCGAGGAAGCGATTCCCCAGCTGCTTACGCGCATTGACCACATGACGAGTTCCGAGTCCACCGGCGGCGGCCTGCGGAAGTTGAACATGCTGCTGGAAGCGACCTCTCTGCTGCATTCGCAATTGCCTCTCGATTCCGTGCTGGCGAAGATGATTGATCATGCGATTGCCGTGACGGATGCCGACCGCGGGTTGCTGCAAGAGGCAGTGGACGGAAAAGTGGAGAACATGCGGGTGCGGCTGGCCCGGCGCTGCGGCGGTCAGCGCCTTCCCCCTGAAAGCATGACCGCCAGCCAGACTGCCATTCAGTTGGCGATGAAGCAGCAGTCACCGGTAATCACCGAAGATCTGGCGCAAGCGGAGATGAATCTGGCGGCGGCGGCAAGCATCGTTGCGCAGGGATTGCGCGCGGTGGTGGTGATTCCTTTGTATGCGAGCGCGCGGGCGAGCACGGACGCCTCCGCCACGGATGTGCGGCGCGGCGATTTTCTCGGCGTGCTGTACATGGATTCCAAGCGGCCGACGGCCTTTTCAAAGCTGGACCGGCAAATTCTGGACGCGCTGGCGGCCGACGCGGCTAGCATCCTGGACAACGCGCGGCTGGTGGAGCGCGAACGCGAACGGCAGCGCCTGGAGCAGGAGATCGGCATCGCTCGGGACATCCAGCAGGCGCTCCTGCCGAAGAATTTGCGCGAGTATCCTCACCTGGCGGTTTCCGGTGTGAATTTTCCGTGCTTGTCGGTGGGAGGAGACTACTACGACGTCTTCCCGCTTGACGACCGGCGCACGGCGTTCCTGCTGGCCGACGTAAGCGGCAAAGGATTGGGAGCGGCGCTGCTGACCACCATGCTGCAGGGCGCGCTTTCCGGCATGACGTTGGGCACCGACCCGGCGCGGACGTTCAATCACGTCAATCGCTTCCTGTGCGACCACGCGGAGGTAGGGCGGTATGCGACGATGTTTTTCGGCATTCTGGAAGACAGCGGAAAGCTCGAATACATCAATGCCGGGCATCCTTCGCCGATTTTGTTGCGCAAAGAAACGACGCAGGAAGCCTTTACCGAGGGTTCCTTTCCGGTTGGGTTGGTGCCGGAAGCCGAGTTCACTACTGCTTCTCTGCAACTGGAGCCGGACGATACGCTGGTTCTTTTCAGCGATGGCGTGACGGAAGCGATGGACCCGGAAGAAGAACTTTACGGCGTATCAAGATTGCGTGCCGTGCTGCAGGGCAAAACCGAACTGCCGTTGGATGAAATTCAGAAGACCGTCCTGGAATCCGTGGAAAACTTCGCGCGCGGCGCACGCCAGGCGGACGACTTGACCATTCTAGTGGTTCGATACCGCGCCGTGGCCACGGGCATCACCGAAGCCGGCGTTGCCACCACCAAGTCCGCCGCAGCCAGCGACTGAGCGGCAAATCCCTCCAGGAAAGAAACTACTTCACTTCCCGCAAGTTGCCGGAGCCGGCATTGCAGGTGCCACTGGAATAGTCTCCACTTTCTGATCCTTCAACAGTTTGTTCAGGGCAGGCAATGTTTCCGCGTTCAGCTTGTTCCACGCAGCGATGTTTTTTGCGACGCATTCGCAACCACTTTTGACAGCGTTGTAGGCCGAATCCGCG
>Ga0137415_10001519_pt1 | contig 23076 bp, 19 predicted proteins | sample CZODoug3_1_1_16f_FD_183082 | JGI IMG/M metagenome (GOLD analysis project Ga0137415, IMG submission 183082) | Vadose zone soil fungal communities from Angelo Coast Range Reserve, California, USA - CZODoug3_1_1_16fungal (Hybrid Assembly) | ecosystem: Environmental > Terrestrial > Soil > Vadose...
CTGCACAGCAAGCTGCCGCTGCTGGCCTTCACCCCGGTGCCGGCGGTGCGCAGCCAGCTGGCGCTGACCTGGGGCACCGAGACGTTCCTGGTCGACCACGTGGACTCCACGGACGCCATGGTGCGCCAGGTCGACCAGGCCATGCTGAGCATCGAGCGGTCCGAGCCGGGCGACCTGGTGGTCGTGGTGGCCGGTTCGCCGCCGGGCACGGTGGGCTCCACCAACCTGATCCGGGTGCACCGGCTCGGCGAGGAAGACCTGTCCTGATCGCGGCGCCGGGGCGGTATCCGATACGGCAGACTGCTCGGTCATGACGCAGTCCGAAACGGACACCGACCCCGGCACGGCGGTACTCGGGGCGGACGGGGTGCCGACCGGCCAGGCGGTGCTGGACCAACTGGTCGCCCGGCTGGACCTGGAGCGCATCGAGGTCAACCTGTTCCGGGGGATCAGCCCGCCGGAGTCACCGCCCCGGGTGTTCGGCGGCCAGGTGGCCGGGCAGGCGCTGGTGGCCGCCGGCCGCACGGTGCCGGCGGAGCGCCAGGTGCACTCGCTGCACGCCTACTTCATCCGGCCCGGCGACCCGACGGTGCCGATCGTGTACGAGGTGGAGCGGGTCCGCGACGGGCGCTCGTTCACCACCCGGCGGGTGCTGGCCGTCCAGCACGGCGAGGCCATCTTCTCGCTGTCCGCCTCGTTCCAGCTGCCCCAGCCGGGGCTGGAGCACACCGAGCCGATGCCAGAGGGCATCCCCGACCCGCGCGACCTGCCGGACGTCGGCAGCCGGATCGTCGAGCTGGGTGTGCCGGTCGGGCCGTTCCAGCGCCTGCCCCGCCCGCTGGACATCCGGTACGTGCACGACCCGGTCTGGCTGCCGGGGTTCACGCCGACCCGCGAGCCGATGCGGGTCTGGATGCGCGCCGACGGCACCCTGCCGGACAACAAGCTGCTGCACGTGTGCGTGCTCACCTATGCCTCGGACCTCACCCTGCTCAACTCGGTGCTGGCCCGGCACGAGATCCCGGTGCGGGACGAGGAGGTCAGCCGCGCCAGCCTGGACCACGCGATGTGGTTCCACCAGCCGTTCCGGGCCGACGAGTGGCTGCTCTACGAGTGCTACTCACCGGTCGCCTCCGGGGCCCGGGGCCTGGCCACCGGCCGGTTCTTCACCGTGGACGGCCGGCTCGTGGCCACCACCGTGCAGGAGGGCCTGGTCCGGATCGCCGCGCACTGACGGATCGCCGCGCTTGCCGGTTGGCGGCGCACTGTCGATCTCCGGCAAGGACTTTCGGACGCAGGGCACTAGGGTCTGCTGCATGCAGAGCGACGTGACGTTCCGGTGTGACGACGGCCTAGTCATGCCCGGTGTGCTGACCACGCCGGACGGCCAGCCAGACGCGCCCCGCCCCGGGTTACTGCTGATCTACGAGGTGTTCGGGATGAACGACGAGATGGCCAGGGTGGCCGAGGACCTGGCTGGCGAGGGCTGGACGGTGCTCATCCCGGACCTGTTCGCGCGAGGCAGCAAGCCGCTCTGCGTGGCGCGCTGTCTGAAGGCCGTGGCGACCGGGCAGGGCCCCGCGCTGGACGACCTGGAGGCGGCCCGGCGCTACCTGACCGCGCTGCCCGAGGTCGACGCCGAGCGGGTCGGAGTGATCGGCTTCTGCATGGGCGGCGGCTTCGCGCTGCTGCTCGCGATGACCGGGAAGTACCAGGCCAGCGCGCCGTTCTACGGCGCGGCGCCCAAACAGATGCCCAAGTCCTGCCCGGTGGTGGCCAGCTACGGCGGCAAGGACCTCGCGCTGAAGGGCATGCCGGCCCGACTGACCCGCAACCTCGGCGAGCTCGGCGTGCCGCACGACGTGAAGACGTACCCCGAGGCGGGGCACTCCTTCTACACCAAGCAGCCGAACCGGGTGATGGAGCTGGTCGGCCCGTACACCCCGCTGCGCCTCGGGCTGCACGAGCCGAGCGCCCAGGACGCCCGTGAGCGGGTGGTGGCCTTCTTCCGGGAGCATCTCGATGGCTGATCCGGCGCCCGAGCGGAACGTCGAGTCGGAGCCGGACGTCGCGTCGGAGGCGGCCGTCGAGTCAGAACCGGACGGCGGGTCGGAACACGGTGAGAGCCTGCTCACCGTGCTGCTGGCGCTCGGCGCGAACGTCGCCATCGCGGTGGCCAAGGCGGTGGCCGGCGTGCTCACCGGCAGCGCCGCGCTGCTCTCCGAGGCGGGGCACTCGGTGGCGGACTGCGGCACCGAGCTGTTCCTGCTCACCGCGCTGCGCCGGTCCGCGAAGCCGGCGGATGCCCGCCACCCGTTCGGCTACGGCAAGGAGCGCTACTTCTGGTCGCTGCTGGCGGCGGTATCCATCTTCACCGCCGGCGCCCTGTTCGCGCTCTACCAGGGCGTCGAGACGTTGACCGGGCAACCGGAGGACCACAAGAACGTGTTGGTCGGCTACCTCGTGCTGGCCGGGTCCGCCGTGCTGGAGTCGATCTCGCTCACCCAGGCCATCCGGCAGGTGCGCGGCGAGCAGGCCAAGGAGCAGCTGCCGCTGTGGCTGTACCTGCGGCGCAGCGACGACCCGACGGTGAAGACCGTGCTCTACGAGGACAGCGCCGCGCTGGTCGGCCTGCTGCTGGCGTTCGGCGGGCTCGGGCTGACCCAGCTGACCGGATCCTCGGCGTGGGACGGCATTGCCTCGCTGCTGATCGGCGTGCTGCTCGTGGCGGTGGCCTACCTGCTCGGGCGCACCAACATGAACCTGCTGATCGGCCGGCAGGCCGACCCCCGGCTGGTGTATGCGATCCGGGACCGGCTGGCCGCCGCCCCCGAGGTCGAGGCCGTGGTGGACCTGCTCACCATGCTGACCGGCACCGACCGCGTCCTGGTCTGCGCCCGGCTGGACTTTGACGACTCGGTGACCACCGCCGACCTGGAACGGGCCTGTGTGCGGATCGATGCCGAGCTGCGCCAGGAGTTCTCCGACCTGGACGAGATCTTCCTGGAGCCGGTGCCGCGCAACGACCCGGACCTGCAGGCAAGGGTGCGCGCCCGCTACGGCCCGGACCGGCTGCGGGCCCCCGAGCGGACCGTCTCAAAGCCCACTGATGTGATAGGAAAATAGGTATGACTCACGGGCGCGAGGAGAGTTGATGGCCGACCGCCAGTGGGGGTTCCGGACCCGAGCGGTGCACGCCGGCGCGGCGCCGGACCCGACGACCGGGGCCCGCGCGGTACCGATCTACCAGACCACCAGCTTCGTGTTCGAGGACACCGCCGACGCGGCCAGTCTGTTCGCGCTGCAGAAGTACGGCGTGATCTACAGCCGGATCGCGAACCCGACGGTGGCGGCGCTCGAGGAGCGGCTGGCCAGCCTGGACGGTGGGCTCGGCGCGGTGGCCACCGCGAGCGGCCAGGCCGCCGAGTTCCTCACCTTCGCCTGCCTGGCCGGCGCGGGTGACGAGATCGTGGCCGCCGCCGGGCTGTACGGCGGCACGGTCACCCAGCTCGACGTCACGCTGCGCCGGTTCGGGGTGCACACCACGTTCGTCGGCGGCGACGACCCGGCCGACTTCGCGGCGGCGATCACCGAGCGCACCAAGCTGGTGTTCGCCGAGGTGATCGCGAACCCGTCCGGTGAGATCGCGGACATCGCCGGGCTGGCCGACGTGGCGCACGCGGCCGGCGTGCCGCTGGTCATAGACGCCACGCTGGCCACCCCGTTCCTGTGCCGGCCGATCGAGCACGGCGCCGACATCGTGATCCATTCGGCGACGAAGTTCCTCGGCGGGCACGGCACCACGCTGGGCGGGGTGGTGATCGAGTCCGGCCGGTTCGACTGGGGCAACGGCCGGTTCCCCCAGATGACCGAGCCGATCCCGTCCTACGGCGGGCTGAGCTGGTGGGGCAACTTCCAGGAGTTCGGCTTCCTGACCAAGCTGCGTTCCGAGCAGCTGCGCGACATCGGCCCGGCGCTCTCCCCGCACAGCGCGTTCCTGCTGCTGCAGGGCGTGGAGACGCTGCCGCAGCGGATGGAGGCGCACCTGGCGAACACCCGGGTGGTGGCCGAGTGGCTGGCCGCCGACCCCCGGGTGTCCTACGTCCGCTGGGCCGGGCTGCCGGACCACCCGCACCACGACCGGGCCGCCCGCTACACGCCGCTCGGGCCGGGCGCGGTGTTCGCCTTCGGGGTTCGCGGTGGGCGCGCCGCGGGGCAGACGTTCATCGAGTCGGTCGAGCTGTGCAGCCACCTGGCCAACGTGGGCGACGCGCGCACGCTGGTCATCCACCCCGGCTCGACCACGCACCAGCAGCTGACCGACGAGCAGCTGCGGGTCGGCGGGGTGCCGCCGGACCTGGTCCGGATCAGCGTCGGCCTCGAGGACCCCGACGACATCCTCTGGGACCTGGACCAGGCGCTCGCCGCGGCGACCAAGGACGTGGTGAACGGGGGAGCGGGATGAGCACGCAGACCGAGGACGTGGCGGCCGAGTGGGTCAACCCGGCGCCGAGCGCCCGGCTGGCCCTGCTGCGCCGGACCCGCACCGTGGCCATGGTCGGCGCCTCGGCCAGCCCGGCCCGGCCGAGCAACTTCGTGGCCACCTACCTGCTGGCCAGCACCGACTACGACGTCTACTTCGTGAACCCGAACGCCACCGAGATCCTCGGCCGGCCGGTGTACAAGTCGCTGGCCGACCTGCCGGTGGTGCCGGACCTGGTGGACACGTTCCGCCGTGCTGAGGATTTACCAGCTCTGCTCGACGAAACGCTGGCGGTCGGCGCCAAGGCGTGGTGGCTGCAGTTCGGGCTGTTCTCCCCGGAGCTGGCGCGGCGCGCCGAGGCCGCCGGGCTGACCGTCGTGATGGACCGCTGCCTGAAGATCGAGCACGCCCGGTTCCACGGCGGGCTGCACCTGGCCGGCTTCGACACCGGGGTGATCAGCTCGCGGCGGGTGGCGCGGTGAGCGAGGGGCGCACGGCGCGATGAGCTCGACCGCGCAGCGGGTCACCGGCGCCTGGCTGGACGGCGACCCGGTCGGTGATCGTCGGTTCGTCGACCTGCCCGGGCTCGCCCTGGAGCTGGGCGACACCCTGCCCGGCGTGCGGCTGGCCTACGAGAGCTGGGGTCGGCTGTCCCCGGCCAGGGACAACGCGGTGCTCGTGCTGCATGCCCTGACCGGCGACAGCCACGCCACCGGCGCGGCCGGCCCCGGCCACCCGACGCCCGGTTGGTGGGAGGGCGTGATCGGCCCCGGCCTCGGGCTGGACACCGATCGCTGGTTCGTGATCTGCCCCAACTCGCTGGGCGGCTGCCAGGGCAGCACCGGGCCCGCCTCGCCAGCCCCGGACGGCCGGCCCTGGGGCAGCCGGTGGCCGGACATCACGCTGCGCGACCAGGTCGGCGTCGAGCTGGCGCTGGCCGACGCGCTGGGCATCAACGCCTGGGCCGCCGTGGTCGGCGGTTCGATGGGCGGCCAGCGGGCGCTGGAGTGGGCCGTCGAGGCACCGGACCGGGTCGACCGGATGATCGTGTTGGCGGCCAACACGGAGGCCAGCGCCGACCAGATCGCGATCTGCTCGATCCAGCTGGACGCGATCCGCGCCGACCCGCACTGGCTCGGCGGCGACTACTACGACGACCCCGTCGGCCCGCACATCGGGATGGGCATCGCGCGGCGGATCGCGCACCTCACCTACCGGACGGCGGCCGATGTGGACAACCGGTTCGGCCGGGGCTGGCAGGACGAGGTGGACCCGCTCCGGGGCGGCCGGTACGCGGTGCAGTCGTACCTGCAGCACGCCGAGGACGGCCTGCGCAACCGGTTCGACGCGAACAGCTACCTGTCGCTGACCTCGGCGATGAACGGCCACGAGATCGGCCGGGGGCGCGGCGGTACCCGGGCGGCGCTGTCCCGGCTGCGGGCCGTGTCGACGGTCGCCGGCGTGGACTCCGACCGGCTCTACCCGTTCCACCAGCAGGTCGAGCTCGCCGAGCTGCTCGGCGTGCGGCCGATCGTGATCCACTCCGATCGGGGTCACGACGGCTTCCTGGTGGAGACCGAGCAGGTCAACGCGATCCTGACGGCCGCGCTGCGGGGCTGACCGGGCCCCGCGCCGCCGGGCTGACCGGGCTCGCACCGCCGGGCTGACCGGGCCTACGGCCGGGCGCGCACCGCCGGGCTGACCGGGCCTACGGCCGGGCGCGCGGGCGGGCGCGCGGGCCGGGGGACCGCTCGTCGAGCCGGGCTGGACGGCGAAGTCGGCCATGAGCATCATGGTTCGGCGTATTTGATGGTGCCGTTTGCCGCGCGGCCGCGTAGAACTTCTTGCTCGCGACCCACCCGCCAAGGAGAGCGCAGATGAGATCGCGCGGCCCGATCATCACGCTGCTCGTCGTCGTCGTGCTGGCCGCGGTCCTGCTGGTGGTCAACCTGTCCAAGGGCTCGCCCAACGACACCGCCGCACCGGCCGCCGCTCCTGGTGCTGCCGCTCCGGCGGCGCCCGCTCCGGGGGCCGCGGCGCCCGCCCCGGCGGCCGGCGCGCCGGCCGCGCCGCGCGCTCCGGGGGCCGCCGCCGACCCGTTCCCCGCACAGGCCAAGTACACCGGCCACACCGACGGCATCAAGGCGGCCATCGCGGTCACCGTGCGCGACGACAAGGTCTCCGCCTACCTGTGCGACGGCAAGGCCGTCGAAGGCTGGTACCAGGGCACGGCGAGCGGCGGGTCGGTCCAGGCCAAGGGGCGCGGCACGAACGCGCTCACCGGAACCCTCTCCGGCTCCACCCTGTCCGGCACCGTGTCGGCCGGCGGTAAGTCCTGGTCCTACACCGCGGCACCCTCGGCCGCGCCCGCCGGGCTGTACCGGTCGAAGACCCCGAACGCCACCGTGGGCTGGATCAAGGACTCGAACGGCCAGGTCACCGGCCTGGCCAACGAGGGCGGCACGGTGCGCCCGGCGCCACCGCTCGATCCCGGCACCGCCACGGCGATCGAGGGCGGCGACCAGGTCGTCGGCCAGTAGCTCGCGCCAGCCAGGCAGCGACCGAGGAGAGTTCCCGATGACGAACCCGCCCTTCCCACCACAGGAGCCGTACCCACCGAGGGAGTCGTACCCGCCGAGAGAGCCCTTCCCGCCTGGCCAGGGCCCGGGGCCGCAGGCCCCGCCGAGGCAGAGCCCTGGCCAGTTCGCGACGCAGCACGCCACGACGCAGCCGGTGCCCATCCAACAACCGGCGCCCCCACCTCAGCAGGCCCCGCCGCCCCAGACTTCGTCAGCGCCCCAGCCGGCCGGGTCGCCCCGGCACAGCGCCCCGTCCCAGCCGGCCCCGGACGGGCAGCTCGCGGCCCCGCCTCAGCCGGACCCGAAGGCGGCCGGCTTCCTGCTGCCGCTGGTGGTCGGCAGCCTGGTCGCGGTGCTGCTCGGGGTGTACGGCAGCCTGCACGAGCCGACCGGGTTCTCGGTCAACATCTCCGGGTTCAGCAGTGGGGCCTACGCCAAGGCCTGGCTGGCCACCGTCGCTGTACTGCTCGCCGTGGTCCAGCTGGTCACCGCCCGGATGATGTACTCGCCGGCCGCATCGCCCGGCTGGGTACCGGGGCTGCACCGCTGGTCCGGCCGGATCGCGCTGCTGCTCACCGTGCCCGTGGTCGTGCACTGCCTGTTCGCGTTGGGCTTCGAGACCTACAGCACGCGGGTGCTCGTGCACTCCGTGATGGGCTGCGTGGTGTACGGCGCGTTCGTCGCCAAGATGCTCTCGCTGAGTCGCCCCGGCGTGCCCGGCTGGGCGCTGCCACTGCTCGGCGGCCTGCTGTTCGCCGCCCTGGTCGCGGTGTGGTTCACCTCGGCGGTCTGGCTGTTCGACGCCAAGGGGCTGCACACCTGACGGGTTTCGGTGTCGCGCCGCTGTTTGCTGACGGCTGGTGATCATCAGGGCCTGGGGGCTGTTGGCGGCGTGATCAAACCGCCCTCACGTCCTGATGATCACCGGAAGGGGCGTCCGGGCGGGCGGCGTTCGCCGGCGGTCCGTTCGGTGTCGCGCACCTTCCGTGGTTCCCGCGCACCTCGCACCATGCGCGGGAACCCCGCAAGGTGCGCGGTGTGGTGTTGGAAGGTGCGCGGGAACCTCGCACGGTGCGCGGGAATCCCGACGCGGTGCCCGGCGGGTTAGTCGGACGGGAGGCGGCCCTGGGCCACGGCTTTGACCAGGGCGGCGTGGTCGGCCTCGGTCTGGTCCGCGTAGGCCTTGGCGAACTGGCACATCGCCTCCTCCAGCGCCTCGGACCGGCCGACGTAACCGGCGATCATGGACGCGCCGCTGGTCCGGGAGTGCCCCTTGGCCAACAGGTGGCCGACAACGCCGGCGTAGTCGTCCAGCGCGGCCGCGTCGATGGAGTCCAGCGCGACGGTGCCCTTCATGTTGCGGAACTGGCGCACGTAATACTGCAGCCCGCCGGCCTCCATCCAGCCCAGCAGCGGGTCGCTGACCGTCTGCAGCGCCTGCTGGTACTCCACCACGCGCTGGCCCTGGTGCGCGTGCCACGCCGACTCGCCGTGTACGAAGCGCGCCAGCACCGACCGCCGGGCCTGCTTGAGCTGCAGGAACACCACGTCGTCCGAGCTGCTGCCCTCCAGCAGGGCCACGTAGGCGCGCAGGCCAACACTGCCCACGCCGACCACCTTGTGCGCGATGTCGACCAGCGTGTAGCCGCCGAGCACCCGGCGCCAGTGCGGGGCCAGCGTCTTGAGGTACTCGTCGAGGCCCTCGGCGAGCTGCTCGGCGTCGGCATCGGGCACCCGGGTGATCAGCGGCGGGTCCTCCACGATCCGCCGGGTGCCGTCGTCGGCCTCCTCGGTGAACCGGGGCAGTGCGCGGTCGCTGGTCCGCTTGCGGGCGCGCTCGGCGGCCCGCACGATCTCGGTGCGCAGCCGCTTGTCGCCGGCGTCCGCGGCTAGCCGGTCCACGTCCATCCGCTCGTAGGACCGGGACAGCAGTGGCTGGTCGGCCAGGTAGCGGACCTCCTGGCGGTACGCCGAGGCGCACGCCGCGACGGCCTGCTCGCAGTCCGCCTCGCTGGCGCCGTTCTGCCGGCCGGCCACCCACACACTGGCCACCAGCCGGCGCAGGTCCCACTCCCAGCCGCCGGGGTGCGCCTCGTCGAAGTCGTTGAGGTCGATCACCAGGTCGCGCTCCGGCGAGGCGTAGAAGCCGAAGTTGCCCAGGTGCGCGTCGCCGCAGACGACCGGGGTGATGCCGGTACTGGGCAGGTGCGCCACGTCCTCGGCCATCACCACCGCCGAACCGCGCAGGAAGCCGTACGGCGAGGCGGCCATCCGGGACACCCGCACCGGGACCAGCCAGTCCACCCGGCCATGGTGCGACTCGTTGATCAGCTCCACCGGGTCCGGCCGGCCGACGGCGGGCGGGTGCCAGGCGCCGAGCGACGACCGGGGCACGCGTTTGCGCAGCGCGCGGCCGAGCTGGTACCGCTCGGCGCGCGACTCGGGGCGGCGGCGCAGCGACGAGTACGCCGTGCCGTCCGCGCCGGCCATCACCACGTGCTGGTGCGACGACGCCGTCCGTTCGTTCATCCATCACCCCGCCGGAGAGGAGGCCCAGCCTCGGTGTGCCGGGTGATAGTACGGCGCTGTTGGTCTTGCCCGACCGGCACGCGCGGTGGCCGGCCGTGCCGAGCCCGGCAGGTCCCATTAGGCGGTGATCAGGGCGGCGGCGCGCTCGGCGATGGCGTACACGGTCGCGTTGGTGTTGCTGGACACCACGGACGGCATGATCGAGGCGTCCACCACGCGCAGGCCGTCGATGCCGCGCACCCGCAGCTCGAGGTCCACCACGGCGTCGGCGTCGGTGCCCATCCGGCAGGTGCCCACCGGGTGGGAGTACGAGCCGAGGCCGCTGCGCACGTAGCCGGCCAGCTCGGCGTCGTCGCGCAGGTCCGGACCGGGCAGCAGCTCGCGGTCCCGCCACGGGGTGAGCGCGGCGGCCTCGCCGATCTCCCTGGCGATCCGCAGCCCGTCGACCATCACCGCCACGTCCCGCTCTTCGGCGTAGTAGTTCGGGTCCAGCACCGGGGGCGCGGCCGGGTCGGCGCTGGCCAGCCGCACGGTGCCGCGGCTGTACGGGGTCATCAGCGACGGCCTGATGGTGTAGCCGGCCGGCACGGCGGCATGCCCGGGCGGCGGCACCGGCACATCGATGAAGAGCATCTGCAGGTCGGCCGAGGCACCGGCGTACCGGCTGCGCAGCAGGCCCAACACCTCGCCGTGGTTGGTCATCCCGGGCGGCACCGGTTGGGCCGGCAGGTAGATCACGGGGCAGACCGGGTGGTCGTGCAGGTTCGCGCCAACCCCGGGCAGGTCCACGGCGACCGGCACGCCGTGTTCGCGCAGCTGGGCGGCCGGGCCGATGCCGGAGAGCAGCAGCAGCTTCGCCGAGCCGACCGTGCCGGCGGCCGACACCACCTCGCCCCGGCAGGCCACCGAGACGGTGTCACCCGAGCCGGTCCGGTAGTCCAGCCCGGTGCACCGGGCGCCGGCCAGCCGCAGCCGGTGCACGGTCGCCTCGGTCACCACGTGCAGGTTGGGCCGCGCCGCCACCGGTGTCAGGTAGGCGTCGGCCGCGCTCTGCCGCTCGCCGGCCACGATGTTCTGGTCGGGCTGCCCGAAGCCCTCCTCCAGGCCGCCGCTGACGTCCTCGGCGCGGGGGTGGCCGCACTCCAGCGCCGCCGCCCAGCAGGCCGCCAGCAGGGGGTTGAGCGGGGCGGCCGGCGCCACCCTGAGCGGGCCGGCCTGGCCGCGCAGGGCGGGGTCGCGGCCGGGTGCCGTCTCGCTGCGCCGCAGGTACGGCAGCAGGTCGTCGAATCCCCAGCCCTTGGCCCCGGCGCCGACCCAGGCGTCGTAGCTGGAGCGGTGTCCCCTGGCGAACGTCATCGCATTGATCGCCGACGAGCCGCCGAGCCCCCGTCCCCTGGCCAGCGGGATCGCGGTGCCGGTTGCGGCCTGCACCACGGTGGACTCGCCCCAGTTGGCCGAGCTGGTGCGCAGCGCCGGCCAATCCTGGGGCCGGCGGATCTCCGGCAGGGTCTGCTCGCCGCCGGCCTCCAGCAGCAGCACCGTGGCGGCCGGGTCCGCCGAAAGGCGGTTGGCCAACACGCACCCGGCGCTGCCGGCGCCGATCACGATGTAGTCGTAGCCCTGCACGTCCGCGAGGGTAGCGAGCACGGCCGGGTGGCGGCCGGTGACGAGGACGGTCGTTCTCAGCTGGCCCGTCCTACGGTGGGCGGCATGGGACCACGCCGCACCGAGCCCACCGGAGCGCCGCGATGAGCGCCGGCCCGAGCGCCTCGAGCGCCCCGCGCAACTCGACCGCCCCGACCACCGGGGCGCCGGCAGCCGGGTCACCGGCCGGCGGCTCGCTGGCCGCGAACGAGGCCCGGGTGGCCGAGCTGCTGGACACTGAATGGGGGCTGCTGATCGGCGGCGAGCTGGTCGAGTCGGCCAGCGAGCGCAGCTTCGAGGTGCGCAGCCCGTACTCCGAGGAGGTCATCGCGCGGGTACCGGACGGCTCCGCCGCGGATGCCAACCGGGCCGTCGCGGCCGCCGGCGCGGCGTTTTCGGACTGGGCGGCGTTGCCCGCCACCGCCCGTGCCGACCTGGTCAGGGCGCTGGCCGACGCGATCGAGGCGAGCACCTACGACCTCGCCCTGCTGGACGCGATCGACGGCGGCGCCCCGATCGCCGCGATGGCCGCCGACGTCGCCGCCTCGGTGGCCACGCTGCGCTACTTCGCGGGGCTGGCCCTGGAGCTCAAGGGCTACACCACCCCGGCCACCACCAACCTGCACTTCACCGAGCGCCAGCCCTACGGTGTCGTCGCGAAGATCATCCCGTTCAACCACCCGGTCATGTTCGCGGCGAGCAAGATCGCGGCGCCGCTGGTCGCCGGCAACACGGTGGTGCTCAAGCCGGCGGAGGCGACGCCGCTGTCCGCGCTGCTGCTCGGCGAGATCGCCCGCCAGGTGCTGCCGCCCGGGGTGCTGAACATCGTGGTCGGCGACGGGCTGGAGGTGCCGGACGCGCTGGTCCGGCACCCGGACGTGTTCCGGATCGGGTTCACCGGCAGCGAGGCGGCCGGCCGGGCGATCCAGCGCGCCGCCGCCGAGGTCGCGGTCAAGATGATCACCCTGGAGCTGGGCGGCAAGAACGCGCTGCTCGGCTTCCCGGACGCCGACCCCGCCGAGGTGGCCGACGGCGCGGTGCGCGGCATGAACTTCGCCTGGTCCGGCCAGTCCTGCGGTTCGACGTCGCGGCTGCTGGTGCACGAGTCCATCGCCGACGAGGTGGTGTCCCGGGTGGCGGCGACCCTGGCCGACCGCCCGTTCATCTCGCCGCTGGACCCGGCGGCCGTGCAGGGCACGATCGTGAACCGCCGGCAGTACGACCGGATCCTCGGCTACATCGACGGCGCGGTCGCCGAGGGCGCCAGGGTGGCCACCGGCGGCGGCCGGCCCGCCGGGGTGACCCGGGGCCTGTTCATCGCGCCGACCGTGCTGGACGGCGTGCTCCCGGCGCACCGGGTGGCCAACGAGGAGATCTTCGGGCCGGTGCTGTCCGTGCTGCGCTGGACGGAGGAGGCCGAGGCCGTCGCGCTGGCGAACAGCGTCCGCTACGGGCTGACCGGCAGTGTGTACACCAACGACATCCGCCGCGCGCACCGCGTGGCCCGCGCCCTGGACACCGGCTTCGTCTGGATCAACGGCGCCGGCCCGCACTACCTGGGCATGCCGTTCGGCGGCTGGAAGAACTCCGGCACCGGGCGCGAGGAGGCACTGGAGGAGCTGCTCAGCTACAGCCAGGTCAAGTCCGTCAACGTGATGCTCTGACCGGCCCGGTCAGTCCGCCAGGCCTACGACCCCCCGGGCCGTACCCGCCGTGTGCCGATTTCGAACCTTCAGGCGCGCAGCTTGATGACGTAGCGGTAGAGGTCGCCCCGGGCGGCGGACTCGGCGTACTCGATGGGCCTGCCGTTGGGGTCGTAGGTCCAGCGGCGCATGACGAGCACGGGGGTGCCCAGCGGCACGGTCAGGGCGTGGGCTTCGTCCTCGCCGGCGGCGTCAGCGTGGATGGTCTCGGTCGCCTCGGCAACGGTGACCTGGCAGTCCTCGCTGAGGACCCGGTACAGCGACTGCACCTGAGCCAGCCGGCGCGGGTCGAGGGAGCGGCCGATGTGGTCGGGCAGCCAGGAGTCCATCAGCGCGAAGGGACGGCCGGAGGCGGTGCGCACCCGCCGCAGCCGCCACAGCACGCCGGGGGCGAAGAAGCCGCTGACCTCCGGCGGCGGGTCGGGGTCGACCGCCAGTTCGAGCATGCCGATGCCCGGCTCGAGGCCCAGGTCGGTGATGATCTGGGTGAGGCTGCGCAGGCTGCCCAGCGAGTGGCTGATGCCGTTCCCCTCGGCGACGAAAGTGCCCGAGCCTCGGCGCCGGTGCACCAGGTTGGCAGCGGTGAGCCGGTCCAGCGCCGAACGGACCGTGTTGCGGCTGACCCCGAAGTGCTCACCCAGTTCGAGCTCGCCCGGAAGCCGCTGACCGGGTTGGTAGTCGCCCTGCAGGATTTGCTCCCGGAGCGCCGCCGCCACGGTCTGGTAGGCCGGCTGCCTGCTCATCTCCCCCTCCCACGGCCCCGGCACACGTCCGTCCGGGGTGGGCGCTGACGTTAACACGATTTGTACCTACATGTATTGACGGTTGTGGGTACAACTTCATAGTCTCGGCGCTCAACGCGCGCTCGACCCGACCCGGATCGCCACCCAATCCGGTCCGAGGAGGTCTCGCGCGGGACCCCTCAGGGAGGTACGTGGTGAAGATCTCGGTGCAGATCTCAAGGCCCCTGGTCGTCCTGATCGCGCTGCTGATCGCAGTGCTGTCGGCGTGTAGTTCGGTTGGTGGCGGCTCCGGCCCCGACGGGCCCAGCGCGGCCAGCGGGGCGAGCGGCACCGGCTCCAAGGTCGCGTTTGTCTCCCAGGTGGAGGGCATCCCCTACTTCGCCGGGTTCAAAGCGGGCGCGGAGCAGGCGGCGCAACAGCTGGGGCTGAGCTACACGCAGGCCGGCCCGGCGACCGCCGACTCCACCGAGCAGCTGCGCATTTTCAACAGCCTTGTCTCGCAGGGCTACCAATCAATCGCCATCTCCCCGCTGGACCCGAACTCGATGAACCCGGCGATCGCGGCGGCGCGCAAGCAAGGCGTGCACGTGATCACCGCGGACGCGGACGCGCCGGGCAGCGAACGCGAAGTGTTCGTGCAGCAGGCGACCGACCAGGACCTCGGGTCCGCCGCGATGGACCAGCTGGCCCAGGCCATGGGCGGCAGCGGCCAGTACGGGATCATCTCCGGCGCCCCGGACACTCAGACGTTCAACTCCTGGTCGCACTTCATCCAGCTGCGCCAGCAGACCAAGTACCCGAACATCCAGCTGGTCGGCGGGCTGCGCTACACCGCGTCCACCGCGCAGGCGCTGCAGGAGGCACAGAACCTGATGACCGCCTATCCCGGGCTGAAGGGAATCATCGCCGTGCCGTCCACGGCGGTGCCGGGGGTGGCGCAGGCGGTGCGGAACGCGGGCAAGACCGGACAGGTCGCGGTCACCGGGTTCGGCTCACCTAAGACGGCGGCCCAGTTCGTCGACTCCGGAGTGATGGCCTCGACCGTGCTGTGGGACGTGCCGAAGCTGGGCCAGCTGACCGTGTGGGCGATGAAGCAGATCCTGGATGGCAAGAGCTTCGCCCAGGAGAACTCGGTGTCCGGTCTCGACCAGCCGGTGCGGTTCGACGCGGCGTCCCGGACGCTGGTGATGGGCCCGCCAACGGTGTTCACCAAGGCAAACATCGGCAACTACAACTTCTGACGAACACCGCGATGGTAGCCCTGCTGACCGCCCGCGCGGTGTCCAAGCGGTTCGGCGCGACCCGCGCGCTGAGCGAGGTCGACCTGCGGCTGGTGGCCGGGGAGCGGCTGGCGGTTCTCGGCGAGAACGGCGCGGGCAAGTCGACGCTGATGAAGATCCTCGCCGGGGTCTACCCGCCGGACAGCGGCGCCATGACGCTTGATGGGCGGCCCTACCGGCCCGGCTCACCCGCCGACGCGCTCGCCGCCGGTGTCTCGATCGTCTACCAGGAGCCGTCGTTCTTCCCCCGGCTCACCGTGCTGGAAAACCTGTTCGTCGGACGCGAGCTGCGGGCCGTCGGTGGCGGGGTGCACTGGCGGCGCATGCGCTTGGCCGCCCACGACCTGTTCACCAGCCTGGAGATGCCCATCGGCCTGCTCGGCCGACGAATGGACGAGCTAAGCCTGGCCGAACAGCAACTGGTGCTGATCGCCAGGGCAGTGGATCAGGACAGCAAGGTGCTGATCCTCGATGAACCCACCTCAATCCTCACCGCGCGGGAGACCGACCGGCTGTTCGGGCTGGTCGACCAACTGGCCGCGCGGGGTGTGGCGATCCTCTACATCACCCACCGGTTCGACGAGCTCGAGCGGGTGGCGGACCGTTTCGTGGTGCTCAAGGACGGGCAGCTGGCCGGTGAGCTGCCCGCCGAGAATGCCGACCACGACCGCATCATCGAACTCATGACTGGGCGGGCGGTCGAGCGCACCGAGCACACCGGCCGCGGCGGCGGCGCGCCAACCCCGATGCTGGAACTGGACAACCTCGCCGCCCCCGGCCTGTACTCCGACGTCAGCCTCACCGTGGGCAGGGGTGAGATCGTCGGGCTGTACGGGCTGGTCGGCGCCGGGCGCACCGAGTTGGCGCTGACCGTGTTCGGGGTGCTCAAACCCAGCCGGGGCCGGATGCGCCTCGGCGGGCGGCCCTACGCCCCGCGGTCCGTCCGCGACGCCATGGCGCAGGGCGTGGCCTACCTGCCCGAGGACCGCAAGACGCAGGGCATCTTTCCGTCTCTCTCGGTGGGGGTGAACCTCACCGCGGCCACTCTGCCCCGGTTCACCCGCCGCCTCGGGGTGCTCAATACCCTGAAGGAGGACGGGATGGTCGGGACCTGGATCCGCCAGCTGAACATCAAGGTGACCAGCGCGGCGGACGACATCCTCAGCCTCTCCGGCGGGCACCAGCAGAAGGTGCTGCTCGCCCGGTGCCTGGCCACTGATCCGAAGGTGCTGGTCCTGGACGAGCCGACCCGGGGCATCGACGTGGGCACCAAGGCGGAGATTCACCGGATGATCATCGACCTGGCCCGGGGCGGACTCGCCGTGCTGGTGATCTCCTCGGAGCTGCCCGAGCTGCTCGCGCTGGCCGAGCGGGTGTACGTGCTGCGGGAAGGCGCGGTAGCGGCTGAGTTCACTCAGGGCGACATCACCGAGCAGGCGGTGCTGCGCGCGACATTGGGGGCGTCGTGATCAGCACCGTCGAGCCGGTCGAGAAGTCCACAACCGGGCGACTGGCCGGTCGGTCCAGCGTGCTGCGCCACGGGCTGCTCCCGCTGCTGCTGGCCGCCGAGATCGTCTTCTTCAGCCTCGCCTCCTCCACATTTCTGACCACCAACAACCTTTCCAACGTCGTGATCAACTCCTCGGACCTGGCCGTCATCGCCGCGGGGCTCACCCTGGTGGTGCTGTTGGGCGGGATCGATGTCTCCACCGGCTCGATGCTCGGGGTGATTGCCTGGGTGGTGGCCACGCTGAGCCAGCACGGAACGGCCCCGGTGCTGGTGATCGGCGCGGCGGTACTGGCAGGCGCGGTGCTGGGTTCGCTCAACGGCGGCCTGATCGCGTTCGGCGGGGTCTCGCCGATCATCGCCACGCTGGGCACGTCCGCCGTCTTCAGCACACTGCTGTTCCTGCTCTGGAACAGCACAGATGTGTTCGCCGCGCCGGTCAGCCCGTTGCTGGGCACCGGGCGGATGGGCGGCTGGCCGTTGGTCGGGATCGTGGTGCTGGCGGTGTTCGCGCTGTTGAGCTACCTGTCCCGGCAGCGTGCCTACGGCTGGCACGTCTACGCGATCGGCAACGACCGGGAGGGCGCGCGCCTGCTGGGCGTCAAGACCACCCGGGTCGTCTTCGTGACGTACCTGCTGCTCGGCGGCTGTGTCGGGCTCGCGGCGGTGATCTACGCCGGCCGAGTCGGCGTGGTCCAGGCCAGCTCGGGCAGCGAACTGACGCTCAGCGCGGTCGCGGCGGTCGTGGTGGGCGGCACGTCCATCCTGGGCGGCGAGGGCTCGGTGCTCAAAACGCTCGGCGGGCTGCTGTTCGTCGCCGTGCTGCAGAACGGCGTGGTGCTCATCGGCGTCCCGCCGCTGTGGAACGGCGTGCTCGTCGGGGTCGCGGTCGCCCTGGCGGTGTGGCTGGACATTGCCACCCGGCGTGGGAAAGGAAGGTGGAGATGACCACCGCCATCGCCAGGTCGTGGGGCAGGAGCACCGGGGCGCTGGCCGACCGCCGGGCGTTCCTGACGCTGTTGATCGTGGTGGCGTGCGCGGCGATGAGCCTGCTCTCGCCGTACTTCCTGCAGGTCCACAACCTACTTTCGATGACGCAGTACGGCGCGGTGATCGGGCTGCTTGCCTTGGGCCAGAGCCTGGTCATCCTGGGCGGCAACGGCGGCATCGACCTGTCGGTTGGCTCCATGCTCAGCCTCAGCGGCGTGCTCATGGGACTGATGACCCAGTACGGCGGGCTGAACCCCTGGCTGGCCGCCGCGATCACCCTGGGCGCCTCGGTCGGGCTGGGGGCGGTCAACGGCATTCTGGTCGCCGGACTATCCATTCCGCCGCTGATCGTCACATTGAGCACGCTTTACCTCTACGGCTCGCTGGCGAACGTGCTCACCGGCGGCGGGCAGCTGGGTGGCTTCGACCGTGCGGGTTTTCCGGCGCTCGGGCAGACCGCCATCTTGGGTATCCCGACACAGGTGCTGCTGGTGTTCATCCCGGCCACCGCGCTTGGTGTGTGGGTGCTGCACCGCACCCGCTCCGGCCGGGTGCTCTACCAGGTCGGAACTTCGCAACTGGCGGCCAGCCTGGTGGGCATCGACGTCCGGCGCGCCCGGTTCACCCTGTACTGCGTGTCCGGGCTGCTCGCCGGGCTCGGCGCGATCGTCACCAACTCCTGGCTGCTCACCGCGCGCCCGTCCGCCGGCGCCGGCCTGGAGCTGCAGGCGATCACCATCGCGGTGCTCGGCGGGATCGACATCTTCGGCGGCCGGGGCTACCTCTCCGGCACGTTCCTCGGCGTCATCCTGGTGGTGGTGCTCAACTCCGGCCTGCAGCTGGCCGGGGTGGGCGGCTCGATACAGACCGGTTTGCTCGGCGCGGTGCTCGTGGTGAGCGTGCTGCTGAACAACCTGTTGCTCAACCGGAAACCGCCCCGGTGACCGCCGAGCTCCGACGCGGGCCGGCGCGCCCGGTGGACGTGCTGGCCATCGGGGACACCAGCGCCGACCTCTTTGTCTCCGTGCCCTACCTGCCCGGCAGGGACCAGAAGGCCATGGGGCGTTTCCTGGGCATCCACGGCGGGGGCATGTCGGCCAACTTCGCGGTGGCCGGGGCCCGCGAGGGAGCGGTCGGCGCCCTGGCCAGCGTGCTCGGCGACGACGAGCGCGGCCGCGCCTGCCTCCGCGAGCTCGTCGAACAGGGCATCGACACGACCGCGGTGACCACGGTCGATGGCGTGAACACCTGGTTCTGCATAGTGCAGCTGGACCCCAGCGGGGAGAAGGCGCTGACCGGGGCGATGACCGAGATCAAGGTCCCGCCGCTGGAGAAGATCACCGACCAGCTGCTCGCCAGGGCCGCGCTGGTGGCCCCGCTCGCCGACGACGTCGCTTGGGCCACCGAGGTCGCGATGCGCGCCAAACGCCAGGGCTGCCTGGTGGCGGTCGATCTCGAAGCCGGGGCGATGAGTGACGGCCTCGGCGCTCTGGACCGGCTGCTGCGCCACACCGACCTGGCGTTCACCAACCGCGCGGGCCTGGCCAGTGCCGGCTACCACAACTTGGACGACGCGGCGCGGATCCTGCTGCGTTCCGGGCCAGCCGTGGCGGTGGTGACCCTGGGCGCGGACGGAGCGGTCTGCGCCGCCGGTGCCCAGCGGCTGCGCTCCCGTGCCCTGCCCAGCAAGGTCGTCGACTCCACCGGCGCCGGGGATGCGTTCAGCGGCGCGTTCGCCTCGGCGTACCTGCGCGGTGCACCGCTCGCGGACTGCCTGCGCCGAGCCACCGCGATGAGCGCGCTCGCCGTCGGCTCGCTCGGCGCCCGCACCTACACCGCCGGGCCCGAGCTTGACCGACTCACCGCCCGGGTCGACGTCACCGCGCACCACCCCGACAGCGGGGTCCATCACCCCGAGAGTACGGAAGAGGAACAGTGCTGAACACGGCAACGCTACGCGACAAGATCCTCGGCAGCCTCGCCGGAGCGTGTCTGGCTGATGCGCTCGGCGCCCCCACCGAGCAGCGCTCTATCCGGGAGATCCGCGAGATGTTCGGCGGCCGGGTCGAGACGTTTGTCGCGCCGCCGGCCGACTCGCCGTTCGCCCACGGCAAGGCTGCCGGCCACATCACCGACGACTCCAGCCAGCTGTTGATGCTCGCCGAGGCCTACATCCGCCACGACGGCGTGATCACCCCGGAGGTCGTCGCCGACATGCTGATCCGTTGGTCGGGCAATCCCGAGTACTTCCCGCATTTCGCCGGGCCCAGCACCCGGGCCGCGATCGAGTTGCTCAAGGCCGGCGCGGACCCCCGCGAGACCGGCAAGCAGGGGCGGCTGACCACCGAGGGCACCAGCAACGGCGGCGCCATGCGGGTCGCCCCCGCCGGGCTGGTGCATGCCGGCAACGTCGAGGCCGCCGTCCGGGACGCGCACATCAACTGCATCCCCAGCCACCACACCAACATCGGGGTGGCCGGGGCGGGCGCGATCGCCGCCTCGGTCGCCACGGCCCTGCTCCCGACGGCCAGCCTCACCGACATCGTGCGCGCGGCCCGGACCGGCGCCACCCTGGGGGCGGCGCTGGGCTCCCGCGAGGGCCGCCACGTCGCCGGACCGTCGGTAGCCGCCCGCATCGACCTGGCCTGCTCGCTCGCGCTGCGGGCGGACGACATCGACGAGGCGGTAGAGGCGATCACCGCCACTGTGGGGACCGGGCTGGCCGCGGCCGAGGCCTGCCCGGCGGCGATCGGGTTTGTGGTGGCGGCCGGCGGGGATCCCTACCTGGCCGCGATCGCCGCGGCCAATGCCGGCGACGACAGCGACACCGTCGGTTGCATGGCCGGCTCCATCGCCGGCGCCCTCAGCGGCATCCAGGCCATACCCGAGGAGCTCTACAAGCAGGTGTGCGAGGTCAACAATCTCGACCTCGAAGCGCTCGCCGACCGGCTCACCCCACTCGCGGAGCGCTCTCTTCAGTCCGCCGCGCGCCCTACCGCGCGCTCGGTGCTGAAGCCGGTTCGAGGCTTGTCGGGGTGATGATCACGCCCGCCAGTTGATCAGTCTTGGCGCGGTCGGTCACGCTGGTCGTCCCGGCTGAACGTCTCGAGGATGCGGTCGGCGGCCAGGGTGGGGGTGAGCTCGCCGTCCAGCACGGCCCGCTCCAGCTCGGGCGTCTGCGCGCGTACCTCGGGGTGCTCACGCAGCCGGGCCGCCAGCCGGTCCGTCACCATGGTCCACATCCAGCGCACCTGCTGGCGGCGGCGGCGCTCGGTGAGCTCGCCGGAGGCGTCGAGGCGGTCCTGGTGGTCGGTGACCTTGCGCCACACCTCGTCGACGCCGGTGCCGGTGGCCGCGCTGCAGGTCAGCACGGGCACCTCCCACCCGTGGTCCGGCCCGCGCAGCATCCGCAGCGCGCTGGCCAGCTCGCGGGCGGCGCGGCGGGCGTCCTTCTCGCCGGGACCGTCGGCCTTGTTCACCGCGATCACGTCGGCCAGCTCCAGGATGCCGCGCTTGATGCCCTGCAGCGCGTCACCGGTGCGGGCCAGGGTGAGGAAGAGGAACGTGTCCACCATGTCGGCCACCGCGTACTCGGACTGCCCGACGCCGACCGTCTCCACGATCAGCACGTCGTAGCCGGCGGCCTCCAGCACCACCATGCTCTCCCGGGTCGCCGTGGCCACCCCGCCGAGCGTGCCGGCGGTGGGGGAGGGCCGGATGAACGCCGCGTCATCGGCGGCGAGGCGGGACATCCGGGTCTTGTCGCCCAGGATGCTGCCGCCGCTGCGCGAGGAGGACGGGTCCACCGCGAGCACCGCCACCCGGTGGCCGTCGGCGGTCAGCTGGGTGCCCAGCGCGTCGATGAACGTGGACTTGCCCACCCCGGGCACGCCGGTGATGCCCACCCGGCGGGCCTTGCCGGTGGCCGGCAGCAGCTCCACGAGCAGGCGCTGGGCCAGCTCACGGTGATCGGGGCGGCGGGACTCCACGAGTGTGATCGCGCGGGCGATCCAGCGCCGCGAGCCCTGCCGAACGCCGTCCAGGTACGCCTCGAGCTCGTCGGCCACGGCGTCAGGCGGAGCCGACGTGCGCCCGCTCGCGCAGCGTGTCGAGCAGCTCGGTCGCCGCCTCCGCGATCACCGTGCCGGGCGGGAAGATCGCCGCGGCGCCGGCCTCGCGCAGCGCGTCGAAGTCGCCGGGCGGGATCACCCCGCCGACCACGATCAGCACGTCGGAGGCGTCCAGCGCGGCCAGCTCGTCGCGCAGCGCGGGCACCAGGGTGAGGTGCCCGGCGGCCAGCGAGGACACCCCGACGATGTGCACGTCGGCCTCCACCGCCTGGCGGGCCACCTCGGCCGGGGTCTGGAACAGCGGGCCCACGTCCACGTCGAAGCCCAGGTCGGCGAACGCGGTGGCGATCACCTTCTGCCCCCGGTCGTGGCCGTCCTGGCCCATCTTGGCCACCAGGATCCGCGGCCGGCGACCGGTTTGGACCTCGAACTCCGCGGCGGCCTGGCGCGCGGCCTCGATCGAGCCCACTGTGCCGCCACCCATGCCCGCCTCCTCCCGGTACACCCCGGTCAGCGTGCGCATGGACGCGGTGTGCCGCCCGTAGACCTTCTCCAGCGCGTAGGAGATCTCCCCGACGGTGGCCTTCGCCCGGGCCGCGTTCACCGCCAGGGCCAGCAGGTTGTGCTCCAGCCCGGCGCTCTGGCCGGCCGCGGCAGCCGAGGTGAGCGCTGCGAGCGCGGCCTCACACGCGGCGCTGTCCCGTTCCTCGCGGAGCGTTCGCAACCGGGCCACCTGCTGGGCCAGCACATCGGCGTTGTCGATCTTGAGTACGTCGATCGACTCGTCGGTGTCCACCCGGTAGGTGTTCACCCCGATCACCGGCTGGCGGCCGGAGTCGATCCGGGCCTGGGTGCGGGCCGCGGCCTCCTCGATGCGCAGCTTCGGGATGCCCTCGTCGATCGCCCTGGCCATCCCGCCGGCCGCCTCGACCTCCTCGATGTGTTCCCAGGCGCGCCGGGCGAGGTCGTAGGTGAGCTTCTCCACGTAATAGCTGCCGCCCCACGGGTCGATCACCCGGGTGGTGCCGGATTCCTGCTGCAACAGCAGCTGGGTGTTCCGGGCGATCCGGGCGGAGAAGTCGGTGGGCAGCGCCAGCGCCTCGTCCAGCGCGTTGGTGTGCAGCGACTGGGTGTGGCCCTGGGTGGCGGCCATCGCCTCGACGCAGGTGCGCACCACGTTGTTGTAGACGTCCTGCGCGGTCAGCGACCAGCCGGAGGTCTGGCAGTGGGTGCGCAGCGACAGCGACTTGGCGCTCTTCGGGTCGAACTGGCGGACCAGCTTGGCCCACAGCAGCCGGCCGGCCCGCAACTTGGCGACCTCCATGAAGAAGTTCATCCCGATCGCCCAGAAGAACGACAGCCGGGGTGCGAAGGCGTCGATGTCCAGCCCGGCGCCCACCCCGGCGCGCAGGTACTCCACCCCGTCGGCCAGCGTGTACGCCAGCTCCAGGTCGGCGGTCGCCCCGGCCTCCTGGATGTGGTAGCCGGAGATCGAGATGGAGTTGAACTTCGGCATCTTCTGGGAGGTGTAGGTGAAGATGTCCGAGA
>Ga0137415_10001520_pt1 | contig 23074 bp, 18 predicted proteins | sample CZODoug3_1_1_16f_FD_183082 | JGI IMG/M metagenome (GOLD analysis project Ga0137415, IMG submission 183082) | Vadose zone soil fungal communities from Angelo Coast Range Reserve, California, USA - CZODoug3_1_1_16fungal (Hybrid Assembly) | ecosystem: Environmental > Terrestrial > Soil > Vadose...
GTGAACCAGCCCTTGACCTTCGGCCGGGCTTCTTTCCAGATGAAATAGTCCCAAGCCAACAGGCCAATCGCCAGGGGCACCCAGCCATACATGGCAAACTTCTGATCGAACCAATACCAGCCTCGGAACAAGCCGCGCCCGTGCTGCGCCATGGCCAGACGCGGCAATAAGAACATTCCCAGGACCGTGTTGAAGAGCACGGCCACAAAAATCGTCATCAGGCCCATGAATTGGAACCAGTACCGCGTGGGCACTCTTTTGCAACGAGTACACACGGACTGTTTGGGCAGGAAGTTCAGTCCACAGCGGTCGCAATACACGGCAGCTCTCCCATGGGCGGGGATGCAAACCCGCGATCGCCGTCAGCTTACTGCGTTTGTGGTTCCAAAAACTACTGGTCAGAGGGGCAGTTTTGGTCTTGGTGTGTTTTCTTGCACAAAAACTTTACTTGCTCGATTCCAGCAAAATACGCCATTAAATCGCGGTGCATCGAACCGTCGCCTAGTTACTCAACGGAACCAGGAAGACGGCGCGCCGACTTTGCGGCCCTCATCTTGCAGTTCGTCCAATTGCTTCTGCAGATCGGCTTTGTGCTTCTCCAACTCTTGCAATTGGGCATTCCTGTCTTGGATGTAGGCAATGTTGTCCTTCATTCCCGTGGTGATGTCGAAGCCGCCGTTCCCCAGCTTTTTGATCTCGTCTTTTTTCGCCTCAATTCGTTGTTCTGTGGCGGCGATCCGGTCCAGCAGGCCGCGAGCTTTGCCGCGCCAGTATTCCTCGTCCTGGCCGGACATGGGTACGACGCCCGTTTTCGTCTTTCCATTTGTCTTGCTTGTTGCTGCTGCGCCAGGGGCCGCCGGCTTGTTATTCCCCACGACGGACACGCCATTGCCGCGCAGGCCTGCTAAATCTTCTTCGGTGTACACCTTCTTTGGTTTGGCTTTTTCCTTTTCAGCCTCTTTCGCCGCGTCCGCCGCGGATTCTTCTTTTTGCGGCGGTTGTGATTGCGTTTGCGTTTGGGATGAGGATTGCTTTGAGGACTGCGAAGCTGGAGGCGCATCCGATTGCGCCTGGCCGAAAGCGATCGCGGGGGACCACAGCAAAGCTGGAAAAATCCAAAGGATATTCTTAAGCAGGCAGTGACCATTCTTCATGGAAGACCTCTCACTGGGAGGGTACAAATCGAAAGCTACGCTCGCTTCCCGGCACGGTCAAGCCGAATCGATTTCGTAGAGCGCAAAGAGCAACTGTTCCAACGACTTTTCGTCCGATTAAGTTGCCCGCGTGAAACGCCGTTTGATACAGTGCCTATTCACGGATTTAAGAGCGTTTTGCTTTTCTTGACGGAGACGATTATGGCGATTCCGAAATATGCTCTCGATATTCTGGTTTGTCCCGTTTGCAAAGCGCGCGTGGAACTGTTAAGTGACGAATCGGGCCTGAAGTGTGTCTCCTGCCGCCGAATCTATCCGGTGCGCGATGAAATTCCCGTGATGCTTCCAGAAGAAGCAAAGATCGCCGAGGAATAGACGCCGGGCGGCAGAAAAATCAAAGAGAGCGCATGACCACCAACATTGGCGAAGCCGTTCCCCGGTTGAAACGATTGATCCCGCGGCTGCGTGGCAAGCGAATCGGCGTACTCGGCGACCTGATGCTGGACCGCTACCTTTGGGGTACGGCTTCGCGGCTCTCGCCGGAAGCGGCGGTTCCTGTCGTGGATTTTGTGGAGCAGAGCGAGTGCCTGGGCGGGGCGGGGAACGTAGCGGCAAATATCGCCGCGCTGGGGGCGCGCGTGGAAGCATTTGGAGTTATCGGAAATGACGAACCCGGCCGGGCGTTGCAACAATGTTTTCGAGCCGCGAGTATCGGGGACAAGGGAATCATAGGTGATGCGAAACGCGTCACCACGGTGAAAACGCGAATTATCGCGCGGCACCAGCAAGTGGTTCGCGTGGATCACGAGCGGCGCGAGCCGCTGCGCAGCGATACGCAGGAAAAACTCTTGCGATTGCTATTTACGGCGCTCAAGAAACTTGATGCGTTGGTGCTTTCCGACTACGACAAAGGGCTTATTACGGACGATTTGGCTGACCGTGTTCTTAGTGCAGCGCACCAATTGCGTGTTCCCGTTTTCGTGAGACCGAAGACTTCGAAGTTGTACGCATATCGCGGCGCGCGAGCCATCGTCTGCAATGCGAAGGAGGCGGGCTTCTACGTCACTCGCTCGCTGGCCGATGAGAAGTCCGTGGAGGAGGCGGGGCGCGCGCTGCTGGCGCACTTCGGGTGCGGCGCCGTGGTGATTACTCGCGGTGAGAAGGGAGTGAGCGTATTTGAAGAATCCTCGCCGCGCCACCTGCACGTTCCGGCAACGAGTTTTGAAGTGACCTACGCTCGTGTTGGCCAGGCTGGCATGGAGCGCGGCGCGACGGGCCGCCAGGTTTTCGACGTGACGGGAGCTGGCGACACTGTCCTCAGTGTTTTGGCCCTCGCCGTCGCTGCGGGCGCGCCGCTCGCCGATGCCGCCATGCTCGCGAATACCGCCGCTGGCGTGGTGGTCGGCAAACTCGGCACCGCCAGCGTCAGCACGCAAGAGCTCATTCATGCCCTCGATGATATCTACGAGTGAAGTTTTGACAGAACGGTTATGGCGGGAAACTAAAGGATTTGTTGCTAGACTCGATCCACAGATCGACGACGCGAGTCTTGCGGCTTTTCTCCACGTCGCTAGGGTCTGGCATCGGCGAGTAAGGACTGACTTTCACGGTCACATCGATGCTCGTTGACCCTTTCGGCGCCGTCGCATGCTCGATCTTGTAGCTCTTCACCGGGCCCCAGTATCCCTGTGGTCCCCAATCAGCAAGAAAATCCTTCAACGCGTACGTCGGATTCGGCTTCCAGAGCTGATAAGCCAGATCGGTGTTACCGGCAACTAGTGCGTCGAAGAAACGCTCGGTGGCCTTTTTTTCCGGGTAGTAGCGGAAGGCGAACCACAGAATCACAATCGCGACCAGCGCAAGCGCCGCAAGGGTAAAAGCCATGGCTCGAGATTTATCTGGTTTACTGGCAGGTGGATCGAGAAGTGACATTCAGTAGTCTCCTGCCCCGCGAGCGTCGGAATCAAAGTTGCTGTCGTGCAGCGCCATCCCAGCACCGCGCGTCAACAGTAAAATCCTAACAGACTCCGTGCATCCGAGTAAGAGGCGGTGGAGTGTGGGCGCGGGGTCGGCACCCGGACAAGAGAACGTACGTCTACCCTGCACGCGGGCATGGTCAGGCCATGTTGGCGCTAAAGGAGTTCTTTATTCACTCTAGATTGGTTCCGCAAAAATTTGCTGCAGACGGATTTAAACTTCCTGCTTGACACTTTTTCCGCCAATGGTTAGCCTTACACAATTTTAGTAATGTTTCGATTCGCGCCGCTGTCATGCCCGGAAAACACGAATCTGTGAGTGGAGGAGGACCAATGATCCGCACACCACACTTGCCAGGCCGTTTCCATTTCATTTCGCGAAGGAGCAGCTCAAAGCCCTGGGTTTTGACTCTGGCGCTGCTCGCCCAACTGATTGCCGGAGACATCACGCGGGGCCAGGCAACGACCTCGCTTCGAGGAACGGTGACGGACAGTTCCGGTGGATATGTTAGCGGAGCTTCGGTGACGCTGACGAACCCTGAATCCAAGATCGTGCGCGCGGCGGCGACCGGAGATGACGGCGGTTATCAATTCTTATTTCTTCCTCCGGGAACTTACACACTCGATGTGGCCGCGACAGGTTTCCAGAAATACGAGCAGACGGGATTGCAACTGCTGGTTAACACACCAGTGACGGTAAACGTGCAACTGAAAGTCGGCGGCGGCAAAGAGACGGTGACGGTCACGGCCGAAGAACCGGCGCTGAACCTGGTGGATGCTTCGATTGGAAACTCCTTTGACGAAATGCAGGTGCGCCAGATTCCCCTGGAGGGCCGCAACGTTCCCGATTTGCTGAGCTTGCAAGCCGGAGTGGCCTACACGGGCAACCGAGTGGCCGACAAGGATCAGGATACGCGGAACGGATCCGTGAACGGCGCGCGGAGCGATCAGAGCAACGTCACGCTCGATGGCGTCGACGTAAACGACCAGTCCAACGGCTATGCATTTACCTCCGTGCTGCCGGTAACGCAGGACTCCGTTCAGGAGTTTCGGGTAACCACGACCAACTATGGCGCGGATCAGGGGCAGGGTTCAGGAGCGCAGGTGGCGTTGATCACCAAGAGTGGCACGAACGTTTTCCACGGTTCGGCGTATGAGAACTTGCGCAACACCGTTACCAGCGCCAACGATTACCTTGTACAACAGTCGGAGCTGAACATTGGTGCGCCGAATAAGCCGCTAAAGCTGAACCGCAATATCTTCGGTGCGTCCGTGGGCGGACCGCTTCGCAAGGACCGCCTATTCTTCTTTGCCAATTATGAGGGAACGCGCGAGCGGGAGGAGCAACGCGCCGAGCGCGTTATCCCCACGCCCTCTCTCTGCCAGGGCATCTTTCGATATTTGGACGGGAGCGGCAACCTTGTCACTTTTACACCTAACGACCTCAAGAACCTCGACCCTCGCGGCATTGGGATTGATCCCTCCATGCTCGACCTCATTGGTCACACTGGCTATCTGGATAGAACCTTCTGCACGGGTAAGACGGTGACCAACGATCTTTCCGCCGGTGATGGTTTGAACTATGCCGGCTTCGTTTTCCGTGCTCCCACTAGCTTGGACAACGATGTATTCATCGCTCGTGCGGATTACCGGCTCACCGCCGACGGCCGGCACCTCATTTTTTGGCGCGGTAACCTTCAGGATTTGCGCAACCCGGGCGCCCCCTTCCTCCCGGGCAATGCTCCCCAGCAAACCACTGCCGATCACAGCAAAGGATTTGCCGTCGGCTTCACTTCCATTCTTAGCTCTACTCTCGCCAATTCCTTCCATTGGGGATTCACCCGGCAGAGCTTCGGCGTTGTGGGTAATACGAACCAGCCTTGGAACGAATTTCTGGGGCTAGATCAAGGCGTCACCTATAGCCACGATTTCCGAGTGGGCACGCATAACCTTTTGGATGATTTCTCCTGGACCAAGAAGAGTCATGCCTTGCAGTTCGGGGCCGCGATTGGGCTCGCGCGCGATCCCCGGTCAAGCAATCTCCACTCCAGCCACTTGGGCCTTGGGACAACTAACTGGACGTCCCCGATCGGCTTTGCCGGAACCACGAGCACGCTGGACCCCATGAACAGCGCCGCACATCCACAACTCATGGTTAATTGTCCGGGAGTGCCCTGTGCGCCAGGGACTGCCCCGGAGCCTCTAACTGCAACACAGTACGACCGCCCACTGCTGGCACTGTACGGCATGATCTCCGACGTGGTAGCGAACTACAACCTGGACCGCAACGGTGTCCCGCAGCCTCAGGGCTCTCCGGTGAAACGGAACTATGGGCTCAATTGGTATGAGTTTTACGGACAGGACACCTGGCGAATTAAGCCGAACCTCACGCTCACATACGGGCTGCGCTGGTCCCTCTTCCCTCCGCCGTGGGAGACGAACGGCCTACAGACCGCGCCGACTTTCGGTCAGGGGACGCAGTTTGATCTGAACGTCAAAAATATGAAACAGGGATCGGGGTATACGTCGGAACCGCCCATCGCCTTCAACCTCGGGGGCCCCGTAAACCACCGCCCTGGCTTCTACAATTTTGAAAAAACGGATTTCTCGCCGCGAATCTCTATCGCTTTTTCACCTCGTCCCGGAAGCGGTCTGCTCAAAAAGTTCTTCGGCGAAAACGACAAGACCGTCATTCGTGCCGGCTTCAGCCGCGTTTACGATCGGGCGGGATTCGCCCTCTTGAATACCTCCGACTCGGTCGGTGCGGCCGGTTTGACGACAACGTTGCAGAATCCCTGCTGCACGTTTAATCAGACGGGAGCTGAAGACCTGCCGCGGATTACCGGCATCAACACAATTCCCGTTTTCAACAACCCTCCACCACCACCGCCAGGACAGCCTTGCACGGTGTGTCCCGTCAAATTCCTGAACGACCCGCCTCCGGCAGGCTTCCCACAGGTGCCCGGTCTTGCTTCTCAAGCCAACCTTTGGGTCAACGACGACACGCTGAAAACCCCGCACGCCTATGCGGTTGATTTTTCCATAGGCCGCGAGCTGCCCAGGCGATTCTCGTTGCAAGTGTCTTACGTTGGCCGCTTCGGGCACCGACTGCTCACGCAACGCGATCTAACTCAGCCTCTGGATATCGTCGACCCCAAGACTGGGATTGACTACTACACGGCCGCGGCAGCCCTGTCCAACCTAGCAAGAACCTTTGCCTTAGCCAACCGTGTCAACGGACTTGGCGGTACTCCCAATTTCTACCAAGCAGTCATCACGCCGGCTGATATTTCCAGCGTTACTGCCGCGAAGCTGGGCCCGACCGCGCAATACTGGGTGGACATGCTGCCGACGCTTCGAAGCGGCGCCACACAATATCAGGACCTCTTTACCTGTTTCACCCCGTCCACGACAAACACTACGGATGGCCTGCTTCAGAGTGTCTTCGACCTGTATTACAACCCGGCTCTTTCCGTGATCGGCGATGAGATTGTTGGGCTGGCGGACATTGACGCGTACGGCGGATTGGGAGACAACACCACGCCCTGCGGCAGCACCACACCCGCACCTTATTTCTTTAAGGGCCCTACCGGATTCAACGGCGGTGCTGGTAAATACCTCAATGACCAAGCCTTCTCCATGTATGGATGGAGTTCCATTGGCACTTCGAACTATCACGCGCTCCAGGCAAGCCTGAGGAAGCAATTCAGCCACGGCATGCAGTTCGACTTCAACTATACGTTCTCTAAGTCCATCGACATCACTTCGGCGGCCTCGCGTGTGGGCTTCTCTGTCTACGGTTATCAAAACATCGGCCTGGTGGGAAGCCGCCTGGCAAATGCTTTTTCCCCGAATTTGGCCCGCGCGATCTCCGACTACGATCTCACCCACCAGTTGAACCTCAACTGGATTGCCGATCTTCCAATTGGCAAAGGCCGGGCTTTGGGCCGCAACGCGAGCGGAGTCCTGAATGCTCTTATCGGCGACTGGCAGGTTTCGGGCCTGGCCCGCTGGACCAGCGGATTCCCCTTCAGCGTCGATGGCGGTCAACGCTGGCCTACGGATTGGTTCCTCACAGCAGTCGCACAGATGACTGCTACACAGAAGCCAGGCATTTTCCACCTCGTGGGCACTGACGCTACTGGTAAGCCATATTCATTCGTCAGCCCCTTTGCCAACCCTGCCGGGGCGCAGGCGGCGTTCGTGCCGCCTTTGCCGGGTCAGGTGGGCTCACGCAACGTCCTGCGCGGCGATGGCTTCGCGAGCTGGGACATGAGCCTGGGGAAACGCTGGAAAATGCCCTGGGAAAACCATAGTTTACAGTTCCGGTGGGAGGTGTTCAACGTGCCGAACCTCAGGCGTTTCAACGCCCAGAGTGTGGGCTCATCATCGTTGCTCACTTCGCTGACACAGTCGCAGAGCACCTTCGGTGCCTACACCAACCTGTTGACCCAGCCGCGCGTGATGCAGTTTGCACTGCGTTACGAATTCTAATTCTGCGCTTTGCTAACCTTCGAGGGCGCCGCCGGAGCCAGCGGGGAGTTCGATCTGGTATTTGGTGCGAGCCTTTTCGGCGTGCTGTTCGAGGGCCAGTTCGATCAATCTATCAATGAGTTCGCGGAAAGGGATGCCGGTGGCTTCCCAGAGCTTGGGGTACATGCTGATGGAAGTGAAGCCGGGGATGGTGTTCACTTCGTTGAGATAGATCTTGCCGGCCTTTTTTTCGAGGAAAAAATCGACGCGGGCCATGCCGCTGAGTTCGAGCGCGCGAAAAGCGTCTACTGCATACTTCTGGATTTTTTCGACCTGCGGGGGCTTGAGCTCGGCGGGAATCAGGAGCTGCGTGCCTTCCTCGAGATATTTCGCGGCGTAATCGTAGAATTCGCGGTGAGGGACGATTTCGCCGGGGACAGACGCCTTAGGATCGTGATTGCCAAGGACCGAGACTTCGATTTCGCGGGCGATAACGGATTCCTCGATGAGAATTTTCATCGCGAACTCGCAGGCCAGGTTGAGCGCAGGAGCCAGCTCTTCCCGGGAGTGGACTTTGCTCATACCCACCGACGAACCGAGCGTAGCTGGCTTTACAAAAACGGGGTAACTGAATTTCAGTTCGACGGCGCCCTGAATTGCTTCGGGCTTCGCCTCCCAATCGTGGCGATGGACAGTAATCCAGGGTACGACGGGAATTTTCGCGACTTGAAGCAAACGCTTGGCGACATCCTTGTCCATGCCGATGGCCGAGCCTAGGACGCCGGCTCCGACGAAGGGCAAACCGGCGAGGTCGAGCAGGCCCTGAATCGTGCCGTCTTCACCGAACGTGCCGTGCATCACGGGGAAGACCACGTCAATGCGCTGGCCCCCGCCACTGCCGTCCAGCTTCACAAGGGCAGCGTCAGTGGGATCGGCGGTCATCATGACGCGCTGGCCGCCCTTCAAGACTTCCGGCAACATTTTTTGTGCGCCGGCGCCAATTAGCCAGTGGCCTTCCTTGGTGATGCCGATGGGCACGGCTTCGTACTTGTCGGGGTCGAGGCCGCGGATGACGGAGGCGGCCGAAGCAAGAGAGACTTCATGCTCGCCGGAGCGCCCGCCGAATAGAATTCCAATTCTGAGTCTCTTCTTGTTGTCAGGGGTCACGAGTCGATCTCATTCCGCCGGGCAGTGCAGCCGTTCAAAGTTATCAGTTTTCAGTTATAAGTGAAAAAGGAGGATTGGTGGAGCGGTTGTTTTCTGGACAGTTCCGAACAAGCAACGCAGAACGTCGAGGACACTGGGACCTCACGAGTGGTCTTGTCCAGAACTTTCCCCGAGAAAACACAGACGGAAGCCTGTGCCACACAGGAATGCGGTGGACGAATGCCGCCTACATTTTTGCTGGAGCAGCTACGGGCATTTGCTTGTTTTGCGGGACCGGGAGTTTGCCGTCTGCCGCGCCCGTCAGCGCGATAAATTGAGGGTCTTCACGCAGGGAAGCGAAGACGGCATCGACGCGGGCTTCCATCATCTCCTTGGAGCGCACGGCTTGGTAGCGCTCGTACTGGAAGAAGTGGCGCTTGAGCAGGTCCAGGGCCGTTTGTTTTTGGCCAAGCTGGGCATAGATGGCGGCTAAATTGTAAGAGGCCGGCAGAAGCGCTTCATTCTCCGTGGCGATTTTCAGAGCTTCGTCGCGGTGGCCGTTGCCCGCGAGAAAGGCAGCGGCGAAAACGAGGTTGTAAGGGTCGGCCGGGTCGATTTTGGTGGCTTCGCGAGTGTAGTAATCAGCTTTCACGGAATCGCCTTCGGAATTCCAATAGACGGCGAGATTGCGGTAAGCAAGGGCGAGAGGATACTCGCGCACGGAATCTTCCATGAGGTGCAAGCCCTTGAGGAATTCGCCCTCGTGGATGGTCATTTTGCCGAGGCCGTGCAGAGCGACGGCGCGGGATAGCGGATCCGCCGGCATGGCGAGGATGGCTTCAAAGGTCTGGCGAGCCTGGTCCCAGTCGCCGAGGTGATGGCGATAGAGTTCACCGAGATAGCGCAATGGCGCGGGATCCGCAGAATCCATGCGGCGGGCTTCGCTATAAAGGCGCTCGGCTTCTTCGTATTTCTCGTTTATTTCCGCATCGAGGCCGCGCTTCATAACGGATTCGATCCGGGCGCTTTGTGCGGCGTCCATGACTGGTGCATCGAAGAGGTTTACCGCGGTGTCCACACCGAGTTTCTTCAATTCTTTCGCGGCGTCCTTGGCCTTGCCGGGGAAGAGGCACTTTTCTTCGAGCACTGAACGATAGATGGGAATGGCGCCATCCTTGTCACCGGACTTGGCCTTTTCCTTCGCAGCTTTGAGCTGCTGCTTGATGGCTTCTTCGCGTTGCTTCATTTCGGATTCGACGAGCTTTTCGACTTGGTCAACCTTGAGAAAGCCTTTGGTGTTTTCCAGCTTGCTGATGACGGTGCCATCCGTCTTAGCGAAGACGACAACCGGGAGTTTTTCGCCGCTAAGAAACTTTTGGCCGAGCGACGTGCTGGCATCAGCGACACCCATGGTGACGCACTGCGAAGCATAGAGGGAGAGGCTGCGCGAATTGCGAAGGCTGGAGCGCTGAAACTCTTCACCGGACGAAGGAAACCAGTAAACGACGAGTCCGCCCGCCGTGAGTGTGTCGTCTGGTTTGACCAGTTTCCAAGGGACCTGGTAGACCTGCTCGTCGCCCGTGCCGCCCGGACCGCCGCTGGGGCCGCTGCTTCTCATGCCTCCCATTCCGCCGCCACCACCGCCCCCGCAGGTGGCCCAGTCGGGAACGGGCAACAGAAGCAGAACCATGAAAAGCGCGGACAGACGGGAAACCTGATTCCTCATTGCATTCTCCTCAGTCTCACGAAAAAGTCGGCAATACTAGGCTCGCTCTCCCACACCGGGAACCGACATCGTTTGCCTGGTTGTGATGCGCGATTGGAGTGAAAACGCTGCATAGCGAAGTATTGTAAGACAAGGCGGGGTGACCATACAGAGGAGACTACCGTTGCGGCAAAGATATTCCGCCAATCAGCGCTGGGAACGGTACGGGACCAAGCGAGAGCAGGGTTTCTGCACTCCGACTCAAAGGATTTTCTGGCCCAAACCGGAGAGGACGAGTTCAACGCCGAGGAGCGCGGTGCGGTTGTGTTCGTCGAGAATGGGGTTGATCTCGACGACTTCGAGGGAAACCATGGACTCGGTGTCGGCGATCATTTCCATGGCGAGATGGGCTTCGCGGTAGGTGACGCCGCCACGGACGGGAGTGCCAACACCGGGGGCGTCGGCGGGATCGACGAAATCCATATCGAGGCTCACGGCGACACCGGCAGTGTCGTCCATCGCGTATTTGAGGGCGTCAGACATGACCTCGCGCATGCCGCGCTCGTCAATATCGCGCATGGTGAAAACGTGGATGCCGGATTTTTTGACGATTTTGCGTTCCTGGGCATCGAGGTCGCGCGCGCCAACAATGACGATATTGCCGGGCTCGGCTTTGGGCTTGAAGCCGAGAAGGTCGACCAGCTCGGTCGCGCCGTAGCCCATGATGGCGGCAAGGGGCATGCCATGCACGTTGCCGGAGGGAGAGGACTCCGGCGTGTTCATGTCGCCGTGCGCGTCCAGCCAGAGGTAGCCAATCTGTTTTTTGTCCTTGCGAAAATAATTAGCGACGCCGGCGGCTACGCCAGCCGCGATGGAATGGTCCCCGCCGAGAACCAGCGGGAGAAATCCTTCGCCTAGGGATTTTTCGGCAGCGGCAGCGACATCGCCGCAGGTCTCTGCAATTTCCTGCAGATACTTGGCGCGTTTTTCGCCGATGGGCATTTCTTCCGGTTGCTTCACGGAAAGATTGCCGATGTCCTCGACTTGCAGGCCGAGTTTCTTAAGGCTGGATTGAAGGCCAGCGCCGCGCATGGCGGAGGGGCCCATGTCCACCCCGCGGCGGCTTTGGCCGAGGTCCATGGGGACGCCGATGATGCGAACTTTTTGGGCCATGCGAAGCTCCGTGAATCGTGACTCGTGCAAACCAAGCGCGCGGTCCTTCGACAGACCGAGGCACGCGAGCTAGGCAAGTCGATAATTAAATTCCAGATTGCAGGAACAGCGGGAAAAGCGCTAACTACCCCGCCCTAAGGATACACGCGGTAAATCATGCGAGGGAAGGGGATGACCTCGCGAATGTGCTCGGTGCCGCAAATCCAGGCGACGGTGCGCTCCAGGCCCATTCCGAAGCCGGAGTGGGGAACGCTGCCGTAGCGGCGCAGGTCGAGATACCACTGGAACGCTTCTTCGGGCAGGTTGTGCTCGTGAAGGCGTTTCAGGAGTAAGTCGTAGTCGTGAATGCGCTGGCTGCCGCCGATGATCTCGCCGTAGCCTTCCGGCGCGATCATGTCGAAAGCGAGTGCAAGTTCGGGGCGCTGCGCGTCTGGCTGCATGTAAAAGGCTTTGATCGATGTGGGGTAGTGATGAATCAACACAGGACGGTCGAAAGAGCTGGAGATGATGGTTTCTTCATCGCCGCCGAAGTCGTCTCCAAATTTTGCTGGATTGCCATTCTTGTTCAGCACCGCGACTGCATCTTCGTAGCTGATGCGTGGGAACGGTGGTTTGACGTTTTCAAGCTTGGTGGTGTCGCGCTTGAGCGTTTCCAGCTCACGCGATTTATTTTTCAGCACGCCCTGGACGATGGCGCTGACGAGGCCTTCGCCGAGGGCCATGATTTCGTCGATCTCGACGTAGGCGGCTTCGGGCTCGAGCATCCAAAATTCGGTGAGGTGGCGGCGAGTCTTTGATTTCTCAGCGCGAAACGTGGGGCCGAACGTGTAGACCTTGCCGAGAGCCATGGCGATGGCTTCGGCGTAAAGCTGGCCGCTTTGCGTGAGGTAGGCCTTTTGGTCGTCGATGTAATTCACTTCGAAGAGTGTCGAAGTGCCTTCGCAAGCGGCGGGAGTGAACATCGGCGCGTCAGTGAGCGTATAGCCCTGGCCGTCCATGAATTCGCGCGCTGCTCGGATGGCTTCGGCGCGAATCCGGAGAATCGCGGCCTGGCGCGGCGTACGAATCCACAGGTGCCGCTGATCGAGCAGGAAATCGACGCCGTGTTCCTTGAGCTGGATAGGGAATGGCGTGCTCTCCGGAACTTTCTGGACGATCTGGATCTTGGTGACGCCGATTTCATAGCCGCCAGGAGCGCGCTTTTCCGCGCGGATTTTGCCGGTGACAATGACGCTGGATTCTTGCGTCAGACCCTTCAGCGATTCGAAGGCTTCCGGGTTTTCCTTCAACGCACAGACGCCCTGAATGATGCCGGAGCCGTCGCGGAAAATCGGGAAGAGCAGCTTGCCCGATTCGCGTAGGTTGTAGAGCCAACCCTTGAGTGTGACTTCCTGGCCCTCGTACTTGCCTGCCTGCTCGATGCTAATCGTCGTCATCTGGCCCGTTTCGTTCGCGACGCTCATTTTGCGGAGGTCCATGCCTTTTCAAAGCGATCCATGGACTTGCGTGCGGCCGCGAGTTGCTCGGCGGAGGTCGGTGCTTCCGGGCCGGTCTTTTCTTTCAACTCCAGCACTAACGGCAAGTTCGCTTCGGGCGCGATCTTCAGAAGCTTGATGGCGGCGGGCCAATTGATAGCGCCGTCGTAGGGCGGTAAATGTTCGTCTTTTTCGCCGTGATTGTCATGAAGATGCACGGAGGAAACCAAATCTCCTAGCGGCGAAAAACTTTTTTCGATGCGCTCACCTTCCGGGAAGTCGGAGAGGTGCGCGTGGCCGATATCGAAATTGAAGCGCAGTCCGGAAAGACGGGTTTCGTCGATGAAGGCGCGCAGATAAGCAGGATCGCCCATTTCGCTGGTGGTGTTCTCGATGCAGATAGCGACGCCCGCATGATGCGCGTGCAGAATTAGATGCTCGAGCGTGCTGAAGGCGGCGTCGCGCTTTCGCGGATCGGCGGTTTCGCGGGGGCCGCCCATGTGCAGGATGAGGCGCGCGTAGGGCAAGTCGTCGGCGACGTCGATGACGCGCTTCAGTTCGTCCATGGCTTCGACGCGGCGGACGCGTTCGACTTCGCAGATGGAAAGCGGAGTGCCGCTTTCGCGCATGGCGCTCAAGTCGCGGCTCGTCGGCGCATGCAGCGAGACAAGCTGCAGATGGTGCCGCTCGAGCGCGGACGCCATGGCTTGGATTTCCGATTTCACGGAGTATTCGAAGTGGCTGCGTGTGCAGAAGATCTCTAGGCCTTCAAAGCCTGCCCCGGCAACTTGCTCCAGGAGTTCGGGCGTCAATTTTCGCGATACGAAAAGGTAAGTTGAAAGTAGTTTCTGCATAATCTCGTCGATATTCTCTCAGTATCCCACGGCTGCGCCATCGTGGCGCGGATCGGCTGCACCCAGCCGGTCACCAGTAGCCGGATCGATGGCAATGGCGTTGACGATCCCTATGTGTCCGACGCGATGGGTGGCGTGCCCGCGGGCATTCAAAGCGCTCTCCAGACTCTCGGGAAAACTGCGCTCGATCAAAACGCGGTCCGGCAGCCACTGATGATGGAAACGCGGCGCGTTGATAGCCGCTTGCGGCTCCATGCCGAGGCGCATCCAGTTCAGGATGCTAAGAAGTGTAGCGGAAATAATCGTTGCGCCGCCAGGAGCGCCGGTCACGAAGCTGAGTTTGCCATCGCGGAGAAGAATCGTCGGCGTCATGGAGCTGAGCGGACGATGGCCGGGCGCAATGGCGTTGGCTTCGGATTGCACCAGCCCGAAAAGCGCATTGGGCACCCCAGGCTGCGTGGTGAAGTCGTCCATTTCATCATTCAGGAGAAAGCCAGCGGAGGAAGTGACGTGCGAACCATAACTGTCATTCAGCGTATACGTGCTGGCGACGGCGTTGCCGGCAGCGTCCACGACGGAAAAATGAGTGGTGTGCGGGCCTTCGCCGAGGCTTACAAGGGTTTCCGGCGAGGTTGCCGTGCTTGCAGCGACGCCGCAAGTATGGGGATTGCCGGCCTTGATGACTTTGCTCGATGACGCGCGCTGCGAGTCCACGGTCGCGAAAACTTCTTTGGCGTAACAAGGATCGGTGAGGCCGGCGACGGGAACATTCGAATAGTCCGGATCGGCCAAATACGCGGCGCGGTCCGCGAAAATGCGACGCATCACTTCGGCAACCATGTGCACGCTTTCGACGTCATCCCAGCCCTTAAGCGGAACACTTTGCAGCATATTGAGCGCTTCAATGACGGCGACGCCACCGGAACTAGGTGGAGGAGAAGTCAGGACTTCCCAGGAATGACCATTGCTATCGTACTTCGCGCGCAGGACCTCGCGGACCTTTGGCTGGTACTTGGCCAGATCGTCTGGGGTAATCAGGCCGCCGAGCCGCGACATGTCATCCACAATAGCGTGAGCGGTTTCGCCGCTATAGAACTCGGCGGCGCCGTTCCTGGCGATGCGCTTGAGGGTGGCGGCCAATTCCGGTTGGCGAAAAGTATCCCCTGGCTGAAACATTTTGCCATCGTTCAAAAAGATGCGGCGGCTGACGCCGAAGCGCTGGAGAGCAGGGCGCTGTCGTTCGAATTCATCCGCTAGTCTCTTGCTGATGGGGAAGCCATTTTCAGCGAGACGGATGGCTGGCGCCAGGACGTCGGCGAGCTTCATGGAGCCATAAGTTTTCAGAGCGAGAGTGAGGCCTGCGACAGTTCCAGGGACAGCGATCGACTTGTAGCCGATGACGGAGGCTTCTTCGTCGAGTTTGCCGTCTTTTCCGATGTACATGTCGCGGGTGGCCTTACTTGGAGCCACTTCGCGATAATCGAGGAAGGTGGTTTTGCCGTTGGCCAGGCGAATCAGCATGAATCCGCCGCCGCCGATGTTGCCCGCGGCCGGCTCGACCACGGCAAGCGCGAAGGCCACGGCCACGGCCGCATCTACCGCGTTACCGCCGCGCTTAAGGATTTCGACTCCCGCCTCGGAGCCAAGTTCCTCATCAGTTGCGATCATGCCGTGGCTGGCGCGAACAGCCTGGGTAGGCCAACCCTGGGCGTCGTGAGGGCGGTCGCGGAATTCGGCAGCCGCTTGGCTGCGAACCGCCGGTGCCAAGCCAAGGAGGAAAACACACAGGCACAACGAAGTTCGTAATCTCATGGCAGTTTAAAGACACTAAGTGATTCGCCGAAAAGCGTCAAGGCGGACTGAACCGCAAAGCGTAAAGAGCCAGTGCAAACACGCGGGTCAAATATGGAATCTCGAATCTGTTTGTTTGGTCTTTTTATGGTTTAATCGCCCCTTCTATTACTTCAGGAGGTTTCGCAAGCGTGATGAAACACTTTGTGGTGCGTTCGCTCTCAGTTCTGGTCTTCATGATAATTTGCGTCCAAACTCTTTCCGCCCAAAACACTTTGCCGTCCGATCTCGACAGTTATATCGCGCGTGTCCTCAAGACGTTTGAGGTGCCCGGATTGGCCGTGGCCATCGTTAAAGATGGGAAGGTGGTTCTCGCCAAGGGCTACGGGGTGCGCAAGCTGGGAGAAACCACTCCTGTCGACGAAAAAACGCTCTTTGGAATTGGCTCCAACACCAAAGCCTTCACCTCTGCGGCCCTGGCGACTTTGGTCGATGAAGGCAAAATCTCCTGGGACGATCCGGTGTACCAGAGACTGCCCGGCTTCCAGATGTACGACCCCTACGTTTCTCACGAAATGACCATCCGCGATCTGCTGACGCATCGCAGTGGCATGGGGCTCGGTGAGGGTGACCTGCTCTTCTGGCCCCACACCACTTTCACACGCGATGAGATTATCTATCGCCTGCGTTTCATGAAGCCTGCTTCCAGCTTCCGCAGCCGCTTTGCTTACGACAATCTGTTGTACATCGCAGCCGGACAGATCATCCCCGCCGTCACCGGACAATCCTGGGAAGACTACGTCCGCAAACACATTCTGCTTCCCCTCGGAATGAACGCAACGAATCTAAGCAACGCCGCCTTTAAGTCCGGTGACAATTACGCCTGGCCACACTCCAAACTTGACGGCAGACTCCAGGTCATCGACTTCATCAATCTCGACAACGCTGGCCCTGCTGGCTCGATTAATTCTTCCGTAGCGGAAATGGCCAAGTGGGTCGCGCTGCAACTCAATCGCGGCAAGTTACCCAACGGCGATGCGCGCCTCTTCAGCGAGCGGCAATCCAGCGAGATGTGGTCGGCGCAGACCATTCTTCCCGCTGGTGAAAGACCTGGTCCGCTCGCCGCGCTAAGCAGCAAATTTGCCAGTTACGCCCTTGGCTGGGGATTGCGCGATTATCACGGACGCAAATTGGTCGGCCACACCGGAGGCGTCGCTGGTTTTGTGTCGCGCGTGATGCTAGTGCCGGAAGAAAATCTCGGCGTCGTGATTCTCACCAACGCCGAAGAGGGCGGCGCGTTTGATTCGATTCTTTTCCATTTGCTGGATTCCTACTTTGGTGTTTCGTCCACGGATTGGATTGCGGCTTTCAGGGCCGCCAAGGATGAGCGAGAGAAAGCGGCTACCCAGGTCATGATCGACCGAAGCAATGCTGAACCCGCGGTTGCTAAGCCATCCTTGCCCCTGAATGAATATGCCGGCGTCTACAACGACGCGTGGTATGGACCCGCGACCATCCGGCTCGAAAACGCCGGCCTAGTGTTCACTCTGGACCACACTCCGAAAGCGATTGCGGATCTTCAAATCTGGCAATACGACACCTTCAAGGCCCACTGGCGCGACCACACCATTGAAGACGCCTTCGTCACGTTCGCGTTGAAACCCGTTGGCCGTGTGGATCACTTCACGATGGTTGCGGTATCGCCACTCGCGGACTTCAGTTTCGATTATCAGGATTTGTACTTTACGCCTGTGAAGGCAGCGGAGAAGAAATAGCTATTCTTTCAGGAACTCGACATCGGGAGGGCCAGGAAGAAGGCCAGCCTTGGTGCCGCGCGCAATCAGCTCCCTTACGGCTTGCTTGCCCTTTTCGCCATAGCTGAGGGTCAAATTGTTGACGTACATGCCGACAAATTTGTCGGCCAGTTCGGTGTCCATCTCGCGGGCGAATTGCATGGCGTAGTTCAAGGCTTCTTCGCGGTGGTCGAGGCCGTAGGAAACGCTGTCGCGAATCGTCTTGGAGATTTCCCGGCCGACTTCAGGCCCCAGCGCGCGGCGCACGGCATTTCCACCGAGTGGGAGTGGCAATCCCGTCTGTTCTTGCCACCAGATACCCAGGTCGAGTACCCGGTGTAAACCCAACTGGGGGAAGAAGAGCTGCCCTTCGTGAATAAGGAGGCCGGCCTCGACCATTTCCTTCTGAACCGCGTCGATGATTTTGTCGAAGGGCATCACTACGGGTTCAAAGTCCGGCTCATACAGCTTGAGTGTGAGATAGGCCGAGGTCTTCAGACCCGGCACACCGATGCGTTTGCCTGCCAGTTCAGTTGACTTCAAGGACTTGGTGGAAACGACGATAGGTCCGTAGCCTTCGCCAAAACTCGCGCCGCAATCGAGGAGGATGTACTTGTCGCGGAGAGCGGGATAGGCGGCAAAGCTGATGGCAGTAACGTCGTAAGTCTCCGCGAGAGCCGCTTCGTTCAGCGACTGAATATCCGAAAGGATGTGTGTGTATTTGTATCCCGGCGTGGCAAGTTTGTGAGTGGCTAACGCATAAAACATGAATGCGTCATCGGAATCCGGGGAGTGCGCCAGCTTGATCTCGACCGGTTCTTTCTCGGTCTTCGAGGCAGTTTGTTGGCCAGACATGGGCTTGTCCGTTTCCTATTCCAGTGCGGCTCCGGCAAGGCCGGGTCATTCCACGTGCAAACTTCGAAGCGGCTGCCTCGCCCTGGAACTGGTTCCTCCCAGAAAGACTTTCCCGCCGAAGAAGGGTCTGTCGGAGACGAACGGAAGAAACTTGCGCGTCGCAGGGGCTTGCGTGGCGCACGGCCGGGCGATTTCTTGCAAGAGAAGCCTAGCATATCGGCGTCCGGCGAACAATTGGAACGGGACAAGCAGGGGAAGCGAATATCGGGAATCCAAGCGCTACAACGAGGAGACCATGCGTGCGATCGCGTCGTCGAAAGAAGCAGTGCCGTCCAGGTACGGTTGCCAGAATTTCTGAAGCAGCCTGAAGTAGTCGTTCCACCCACGTTGATACAAGCCTTCGCGCAAGGCATAGGGAGTGTAACCGCCGCCGGGCACACTACCATCCTGGTCGCCAGCGGTCGCCCCAGAAGCACCAAGCACCGGACGTATGACTTCGCCCGTAGTGTAGAAAACGAGAGCTTGCCAGAGGTCGCGAGGGATAGCTTTGTCACGCTGGTGGCACTCACGAATGATGGCGGCCTGCACGGGTTCGGCAATACCATGCGAACCTTCGTGGAAAAGAACTTCGAGAGCCGCTGCACCTTGATTGCGCGAGTCGAGGCTGGAGATGGTGACACGCAAGGGGTCGGCGGTCGTGTAGGCGCCCGCCCTGTCGGCATAACCCGTCAAATCAACACGGATTTTTGCGCGTGGCCAGCGCGTCTGGTAAATGTCCGCAAGCCGTTCCGACAGGCCCACGCCCTGTTCACGCACCAGCGGCGCGACACGCATGATCCAGCGGCGGTTGGCTCGGTCATGCTCTGGCCAAAGATGCGTGCGGTAAACCGGCGCCGCCGCTTCCAGGATTTGCGTCAGCTTTGGAGGCAAGCCCGCGTCGCAGAATTTTCGCTTCCTGCCGGAGAGTTCATCGCAATCCTCGAAATCTCCGAGTTGGTCTTTCAGCTGGATCAGCTCGGTGGAAAAGAGCAGATCCTTGGCCGCATAATTCGCGGCATAGTAAGCGACGGCCTCGTCCCAGATGCCCTGATCCGCGGGCGAGAGAGACGGTTTCGCGCCTGGCGCGATGTTCAGAGTCGGGCCAGAGGTTTTGCCGCCTTTGTCCGGTGATCCGGCGGTTCGCAGCTTCGCGTCATGATAGAGCGTGTGATGAAGATTGATCCAGAAGCCGCTGTGAAGCTCGAATACCGGGAGAGGTCCGTAAGTGTAATTGTTTTGCGACTGGCCTGCCGCTCGAACTGGGGAGAATAGAGCAAGTACGAACAGAAAAAGAAGCCATCGCGTTGCGATTTTGTTAGGCATTGTGAATCGCACGATAGTAGCGCCAAGTCTTGCACAGCACAAACCAGCCGCAAGCGTCGGTCAGAATGAAAAGAAAAACGGGCGCTTTCAACGGGTCGAAGATGAATTGGAGGAAGCCCTACTCCAATTTGGGATCCGCCTCACCGCCCACCGCACCGCGCCGGTCAGCCGCGTGCAGACCTCCGCTGGAATCGCGGAAGAACGAGCGCCGTCCCGTGCGCCCGTACTGCTGCGGCGTTGCTGCCAGCTCGTATTTGGCAGGCGCGCCTACGGTGCTCGCGCCAACAATCACGTAGCGAATCGCGTAGCCATTCTTGATTCCATTCGCCAGATCTGAATCGAGAAGCCCGGCAGCTTCTCCATTCGCAGCGCCGTGAAGCGGCTGGCCCAGATTCGCCAGAGACTCAGGCAAGCGCGAATACTTATTGCGGTAGGCTTCGATGGCCTTGCCCACTTGATTCAAAGCTTCGATGGCATTTCGTTCCGTTGTTTCCATCTCTGCAACATCCCATTCCACTTCCAGGGCGGGAAGATCCAGGAGGAGTAACCCGAGCGAGAGCAGCCTCCACTCTCCGTCCTCGCGTACGAGTCCTAAAGTGATCTGGTGGGCCTCAGAACGTGTGGTATCGGTGGCAGCACGGAGTTCCATAGGGAGAAACGCAATATTGTCGCGAAGATCAGCGCCGCCAATCTGCATCTCCGTAGTGACGTCCGGCGTTTGGCAGCGAACAATGGGACGCCCGGCGGGATTTGCCGATGCCGTCGGTTTGCCCGGCTCATTCAATAGCACGAAACGTTTCATCAAGGCGACGCGTGCTTGCGGCGTCATCCGCGAAAAAGCCTCCCTGCTTCGAGCAGTTAGAAACCGGCCAAATTCGGCCTGATTCTGCGAACAAGCCGCGGAGAGCACGGCTTTCAGCGTGGCGTTGGGTTCCCCGCCACTTGTGGTCTCGCTTGGCGCTCTCGCGGAGCTTTCGCCGGGCTTGGAACTGGATTCCTGCGAGAAGGCGCACGCGGCTGCAAATAGCACCGCACTGCCCAGAAGAATGCCTCGTCTGAGAATTCTGGATTTCAACGAGTTCACGTCAATCCTTTGCCGCGCTCAATATCGCCGCCAGGTTCTGCGTGAAGCTCGAGCGCGGCAGAACTTCATTGCACCCTGCCGCCTGCGCTTGAGCAGCAAGCTCGGTTTGCACGTGCGAAAGAAACCCGACCACGCGAACGTCCTTGCGCGTCTGCCGCAACTTTTCAATCGCCCGGAGCGGCTGGCTCCGCGCGTTCAAGTCCACGATGACGAGTTTTGGCTCACTCGACATGAGTCCCTCCAGCGCCTCGCCGTTTGTCGCCACCTTCACTTCCACTCCCATCTGTTTGGCGGTTTCCGCCAGCTTCATCTGGAAGAACAAATCGTCCATCAGCGCCACAACTCTTCCCATTTCGCTCCGCCTCTTTCAATTCCTCTGAAATCACCGCTGCGTCATTATGCGCCGCTTCTTCCCAAACGCGCCTGCTCTCCGGTAAGATGCGCCTTTGCACTGAAACGATGAGTGCTCATCCTGAAGACGCACGCCTTGCCGCTTCCAGTCCCCGCGACGTCACTCTCTATACGCGTCCAGGATGCCACCTCTGCGACGAAGCCAAGTCTGCCATCGCGCCGCTCTTGAGAGAATTCGGCGCCGTCCTTCGCGAAGTCAATATTGATGCCGATCCTGTCCTCAAGGAGCGCCACGGTTGGGATATTCCTGTGATTTTTATTGGCCAGCGGAAAGCGGCGAAGCACCGCGTGGATCTCGAGCAGTTCCGGCGGCAGCTTCGGGATGCTGCTGCAAGCTGAAAATCCCAATTGAAATCGCGCGGCCGAGAATCGGCGACCTTAATGGCCGCCGCCGGCTTCGTGTGCGCCGACAGTTTCGTCCGGTACCGCGCCTTTGCGGCCTTTCACGCGGTCGTACACGCTAACTTGACTCACCGAACCCAGCGCTTCGTTGTAAAACGTCGGAATGCCCAGCGCTGTGCGCAGTTCTTCGTTGAACTTCCGCAGGTTTTGCAGGTGGGTCGCCAGCGCTGGCAATTTCAGCCCGTCGTCAGTGAGCAAGAACTTCTGATAGCCCGCATCCCATAATCTCGTGAACTGGCCCTTCAGCATGATGGTGGGACTCACGGTCATCTGGTAAAGATCGTCGGTGCCCTTACGGAATTCCGCGCCGCAGCCGTACTTTTCAACCCGCACCACGCCGCGCGTGCTGCCCACGGCAAACCCCAGCGCCGCCATACTCTCGATTGCTTTTGGTGAGAACCGTTGTTCGATATTCCACATGGTCTCTTCAGAGTAATGAATGCGCAGAATTCTGTAAAGATATCTCGCGCGATAGTCTGCCCCAGAAGGGCGGGTACTGTGCCATGTGGATTTCCTGAGGAATTCATCTGAAGCCCCATTCAATCCAGGTTCATCAAGCTGTAGCCACTCACAGTTAAGTCATTTAATGTCATGCGTTTACGTAATAAGTGCGACGACTGCAGGCGGGGACCGGGAATAGATGCAACCCACTTGAAGTTTGGATATTCACAGAGCTGCTCTCGCTTCTGGCCGCTGACTGTGATTTGATTCTGGGTCAGAATCCTAGGACTAGGGGGTGTTTTCCGATGGTAAGAGCATACCGTGCTACTTTCCGTTTTCTCAGCATTTTTCTTCTGCTCGGCTTCTCTTCGCATGCGCAAGAAAGGAAGGGCAGCATAAGCGGCCACGTGACAGACGTAAATCACGACGCCTTGGTAGGTGCGCGCGTAGAGCTGCAACCCAATGGATACGCTGTTGTGACCGACGCGCAAGGAATGTTCACGATTTCCGACCTCACGCCCGGCAAATACACGCTCATGGTTTCGTATGTTGGCTTCAAGCCATTTTCCAAGGATGTGACCGTTGCGGCAGGCGTGACAAATGCCGATGCCATGCTCGACATCGAGACGGTAAATGAACAGGTCATCGTTCCCGGGGAACGCGAGCGCGGCGAGGTGGAAGCGATAAATCGCGAAATGAACGCCGACAATATCTTGCAGGTGCTTCCAGCCGAAGTGATTACGAGTTTGCCGAACACCAACATTGCCGACGCGGTTGGCCGGTTGCCCAGTGTCTCGCTCGAGCGCGATGAAGGCGAAGGCAAGTACGTTCAGGTTCGTGGCACCGAGCCGCGCCTCACCAACCTGACTCTCGACGGCGTGCACGTGCCCTCTCCGGAGAGCGTGCGGCAAGTGAAGTTGGACGCCATTCCCGCTGACCTCGTCGATTCGGTCGAGATCAATAAGACGCTCTCGCCCAG
>Ga0137415_10001522_pt1 | contig 23068 bp, 22 predicted proteins | sample CZODoug3_1_1_16f_FD_183082 | JGI IMG/M metagenome (GOLD analysis project Ga0137415, IMG submission 183082) | Vadose zone soil fungal communities from Angelo Coast Range Reserve, California, USA - CZODoug3_1_1_16fungal (Hybrid Assembly) | ecosystem: Environmental > Terrestrial > Soil > Vadose...
TCGGCGTCGACAGGAGCAGCAGCGCCAGATCCTGAGACGGGTGCGCTACCACTTCGCGCACGGTCGAGGTTTGCGACGTGCCGGCTTGCGTGTTCTGCATCGACACCGACGTATCGCCGGCGGGCCCGGAACACCACCGCGAGGTGAGTACCAACGTGGATGAGACCAGCGTCCCCGTGCAGGCCCACTGTACGTGCCACACGGCGGAGTCGACCGAGACCTGGACGATGCCGAACATGAACGGATTGTCGCTTCGCGCCAGGAAGCCGCCTACTGCTGACGCGCCCTGCGCGCACGCCAACATCAAACCGAGCGTCACTACGACGAGTCGCGTCGAAACAGTCATTGTGTGGATCTTCATACTCATTCTCCTTTGGAAGGTGCCACTTTGGGGTCGAGGTTCTCGCTCGACTCAAACGGTACTGGGGGAGTTGCAGGAAACATTTCGGAAGGACGGGATTTTTTCGGGGGTCTTCGGGGGCGGGTCGACATCTGGGACTGATTGCAAGGTTTGGAGTCGGCTAGTTGGCAATTTATCCATCCTCCTTTCTGTTCAAAGTTGCAAAGTATTTAGGTATGCATCAATAAACGAAGCGGCGGTTCCTGGCGGGGGTCCTGTAAGCTTAAAGGACTGGAGATATGGATGTTCGAACGATATACGGAAAAAGCGCGGCGCGTGATTTTCTTCGCTTGTTATGAAGCAGTCGAGTTCGGTAGCAGGACGATCGAGAGCGAGCACATCCTGCTGAGCCTGTTGAAGGAAGATAACAGCGTGGTCCTACGATTTGCTCCCGATTGGCCATCGTTCAAGGAGATTGTCAGGGAGATTACGAACCGTGTCACGATCGGAGAAAAGCTGGCCGCTTCGGTGGATCTTCCTCTTTCTAAAGAATGCCAGCACATCTTGAGCTATGCGGGAGAGGAAGCAGCATTAATGAGTCACCGCAACATCGGTACTGAACATCTTCTGCTTGGTATGCTCCGCGAAACAAACAGTCTTGCAGCCGAAATCCTTCGCGCCCATGGTTTGAGCCTGGCTCCGACGCGGGAACAGATCGCGCTTGGCCCAGAGCCTCAGGATGTAAGAAAGCCGCCGCAGCTCCCGGAAGCCGGCTGTGTGCCGGACCCGGAGACTGCGATGCGAATTGCGGAAGCGGTATGGATTCCCCTCTACGGAGAGGATATGGTGAAACAGCAAAGACCGTTGGAGGCGGATCTTACTGCCAGTGTTTGGACGGTGAGAGGATCTCCTCCACCGGAGCAGGCGGCAGAGACGCTCGTAGCATTCATATCCAGGACAGACGGCAGAATCCTCAGAGTAGGCACTTCGTTTTTCAGACGCGAATTCCCAGGGCAACAGTTACCTTAGCGGCCGGCAGTATATTTGAATTGGTTTGCCGCGAACTCCTTGAACGTCATCTTAGCCGTCGCGGCCATAGACTCGGCCATCGCCGTCGCCAGAGCGCGAGACAGGTCGTTCATCTCACTCCTGGTGCATGTAATTCTGGAGTTCTCCACACAATGTCCGAAGTCAACCATGGCATCGCTCACAGTCTTCGTTTCAACCAGGATCATCTTGCCCTGATAAAGCCGCCAGAACTCTTCCGCGGCCTGTCTTTGCCTTTGAGCGTTGTCAGAATTCGCTACCGTTGCGGCGGCGGACAGGGCTTGCTGGTAGGTCTCTCGCTGGCTTTCGAGCCACGGCTTCATGAATTCCCGCTCCCTGCTTTCCTCTTCACGGAGAGATTGTTTCTCTTGCTCGAGCCGGTTCTTCTGTTGTTCGTCCTGGTATCGAATGAGTCCCCACCAAAATCCTGCGATCGCGATAAGTGCGGTCACTATCGGGACCAGCTGTGTCAGTACGTGGTACCAGGGCTTTCCTTTCCTGACGTCGGCGAGTTCGAGCCCGAGCTTTTCATTCTGCAGGCGTATTTGCTCCAGCTGGGCCAACTGCCGTTCTCGTTCTGAGGTGTTTTCTGCTGGCGTCACTCCAACCACTACTTCTGTTGATTCCTTTGGAGCGCGCGCTGCCGCCGCTCCTCTTCAACAGCGGTCAGGCGCTGGGGAGCTGCGGGTAGAAGCTCGGTTCCGTCTGCCCGGACGATTTTCTTAAAGAACATTCTCTGGGAACCTGTATGGGTCGGATTACCGATCACCGTGATGCGCTCGCCGGCCTTGATGGATTCGGCTGTCCAACCGACTCCGGAGAGATTCAGCCTGCCGGCGAACTCGACCACCCAATTCACGACCTTACCGGAGTCATCGGTGACGTCCATGAACATCATCGCGTGGGGATTCATAAATTTGAACTGAGTCACGACGCCTGCAACCGTAATCACTCGCTTGTCATCGTAGACGGGTGAAAAGGCATGATGCGCACTGGCCACTGCCACGCACACCACCAGCGTCGGGATAACGAAGAACCACTCGCGTAAAAGTCTCATGGCTTTACCCTCTTGAACTCGGTTGGGCGCTCGCAGTTCTCGTACGTCGTGATTTTCTCTTCCGGCGCCCAACGCCAGATCTTTTTGACGACCAGCGGCTCCCGCAAACTCCAGGGGTCCTCCATCGTCGCGGTAAGCTGCAACGTCGCTCCGTCTTTTGCGCGTGTATAGCGCTCGACCAGCCGCAGTTGATCGCTGTGGTCGCCCCGCCAGCTCGTTATGTTGGCGCGGAGGCCGGAGGTCTCGATAACCAGCGTATCGCCGTCCCAACGACCCACCGAATATCCCAACGGGCTCGGGGCCTGATTGGCGGGCCGCGCCCGGCGATCCAGATAGACCGTCCGCAGGGCGTCCCATTCCCCATAGCGCATTTCGATTCGGTCATTGCCGCGCTGCCGGATCTCTAATTGGTGTAGCGAAAAGATCTGCCGCGCCAGACCCCACGGCTCACAACGCAGAAACCCGGGATCGTCCGCGGGATCCAGGGGATATGTTTTCAGGGCCGCATCTGTCAGCCGGGGACGAAGGTATTTTTCTCGTTGATAGGTGTCGGCCTCTGTCTGAAGTTCCGCAAACGGACGAGAGTCGTTGGCCGGATCGTCCAACAGCGCATTCAGGCGGTTAATTCCTGCGTCGGTACACCAACCCTGGCAAAACACGCCCAGTATCGTCTTGGGCGCGTCGCTCCACATGCCTTCCAGGTTCGGGCGCGGTGATTGGGCTTCAGTCGCGGATGTAATCGACGTCAGCAGGATCGAGACCAGCAGGAACAGTTGGCGGACAGCGCGGTTTAAACTCGGTTTGGCCATTGACTTCCTCCTGAGGGGCTTACCTGCGCCCGGTGTCAGTTGGGTGAGCCAAGTATCAATCGAGTGTGGATAAATTAGCCACTAAAAACATTTCTCAGTATGTGCTTCAAACGTAGTCGCGGGCTTTAGCCCGCGTTCCCTGTCAGTTCGCGAAAACTCAAGGAACGCGGGCTAAAGCCCGCGACTACATTTAAGGCATGCGTAATTCATGGGAGGCCACGCAATTTCAGCAATGGACCCTTCAGTGATCGTCGGCGTTTTCGCATGCCGGACCACAGATCGCCCGCTTCCTTGATGCGGGCGGCCATGTTTCTCAGTGTGAAGGTTCGAGGCTCGACCTGACCGCTTTCCAACTCTTCCCAGGTGCACGGCGCGGATACCGGAGCACCGGGCTTCGCACGAACGGCGTATGCGGCCGCGTGCGTCGCGCTCCAGCCGTTACGGCCGGTATCGACAAGAATTCGCCTCCCTCGATCCACCTTGTGAAATTCCTGTGTGAGATTCTTCGGATCGCGCCTCACCAGGAGCGCCCCAACCTGATGCGCGAATCCAGCCACTTCTTCCATGTTCGCCTTGCCGTCGAGCGGAACGGCAATGTGGAAACCCTTCGACCCGGAGGTCTTCACCCAGCTTGGAAGGCCGAGTTCGTCGAGCAGATCGCGAACCGCAAGAGCCGCGGCGCGCAGCATGCCTGCATCGTCGACAGACGGATCGAGGTCGAACACACAGATATCCGGGTGGTGCACATCAGGCGCGCGCGATGTCCACACGTGGGGCGTGATGCTGTTCTGATTGACAAGCCAGAGTAAAGATCGCGTGTCAGTCACGATTGGATGATGCACGACGCCGTCTTTCTTGGGGACTTCGACCCGCTGCAGCCATTCCGGAAACCCTTTCGACACGTCTTTCTGGAGAAATCCCTTTTTGCCGATGCCGGCCGGAAAGCGTTCCATGGTGACGGGACGGCGAACGATATGCGGCAGCATGACGGGCGCAATCATCTCGTAATAAGCGGCAAGGTCGCCTTTTGTAATCCCGTCATCAGGGAACAGGACCTTTTCGGGATGGGTGATCACCACGTTTCCCTGACAACCTCCCGTGGTGATTTGTCATGGCGAATGCCCACCAGCCGGGGATGGCGCAGCTTACCGTGCACAGTCCATTCGATGAAGGCTACCTGCACAACAATTTCGGGCAGGACCCAATGTGCGCGAATACGTGGCAGCCCTTTCGCTTTCGTGAACGGCGTCTTTGGGATTTCGAGCTTGTCCAGCCGCGCGCGCAGGTCCAGCAGGAGCTTCGTGTCGAAACCGGTGCCGACTTTGCCGGCAAAGACGAAATCATCCCGATCGAAGTACCCCACGAGCAGCGCGCCGAGACCGACGCGGCTGCCCTGCGGATCCGTGAATCCGCCGACGACAAGCTCCTGCGTAGCCTCGCACTTCATCTTCAGCCAGTGAGGCGAGCGGCGATGCTCGTAGGGTGACGTGCGAAGCTTCGCGACCACTCCTTCCCACCCTTCGCTGCACGCGCGCTCCCAGGGTTTGTTGTCCGTGACCTCAGGAACGTGCGCCAGCGGAGCGCGGAGCCGGAACCCTTTCAGCAATGCGCGCCGCTCGTCGAACGGCAACGGCATGACCGAACGGCCCTCGAGCCAGAGGATGTCGAATATGTGATATGCGATCCTGCTGGCTGAATCCCACGCCGCTTCGCCGTCGAGAATCACATCGCGGACCGGCAGCCTGGCGATCGCCTCGGCAACGGCCGGGTAGTGCTGAAGCAGACGGTTGCGGGAATAAAGCTTCACGTCAGTGCCGTTTTTGAACGCGAGCATCCGGATCCCGTCGAGCTTCCGCTCGAAGATCCATTCTGGCCCGGTGAACCGCTCCTGCGTCAGCGTCGCAGCCATCGGCACAACCCATTCGGGGAAGGATGTTGTTTCCTGGTTTTGCATGCCAGCGGATGAGGGAGAATCCCTACGCCAACGTCACCATACCGCTCCAGAACTGCGTCTTGCTGCCGGCATCAACATCATACTTGCGCGCGAAGGCGAGTTTGCCATCGTTGCCAATGCGGAAGGCGGTGAGGCCGGCGCTGAGCGTCTTGACGATCCCGCCCTCGCGCACCGGAAGCGGTTGAATGCTGGCTGCAACCATCATGCGGGCGCCCGGATCGATCGCGAAGGTGCGCAGCTGGATGCCGTGCCCGTCGATGTTCTGGATCAGCGTGGGCTCGCCGGTGCTCTGGTCGATCGAGAACACCGCGATGCTGTTCTCACCGCCGGCGAACACCTTCCTGCCCTGGAAATCGACCGTGGACGACGCGCGGTTCGCTTGATAGACGAACCGGCCATTGGGATGCACGTGGACAGTACCCGCACCCTGCCGGAAAGGAGACTTCGGATCGGAGAGCGTTTCCTTGACGAACATCGGCTCGCGCGAAAGCCCGGTTGCCGGCTCTCTCCTGTAGACATAGAGTTTGTTCTGGCTCTCGATCGACACATAGACCCACGCCTGCGTCGGATGAAAGTCGAGATGGCGTGGCCCAAACTGCATTCCGTTCCCAGGCTGGATCGCCGCGAGATTCGTCAGCACGCCGCTCTTGAAACCGTAGGTCTTGATCGAACCCGGGTTCACCGGGTTGTCGCCCGGGGCATTGTTGCCACGCGTAACCATGATGACTTGCTGATTGTCCGGGGTTGCGCGGATCTGATGCGCGTATTTGCCGGTGTCGAGCTGGTTCGGCTGATTCACCCGGTCGCCGATGGTTCCGTCCTTGTTGATATGGTGCACCGTAAGGGAGCTCGGGTCGTTGTAGGCTGTGAGCAGATATTCGCCCCTCATATCGACGCTTGTGTGGATCGGACGCGACGGCAGGTTTTGCGGCTGACCGTGCGGAGTCAGCGCGCCCGTGGCTGGATCGATTCGGAAGGCATGGGCGAAGTTTTCGTTGCTGGGGATACCCGGACCACCGGCGCTGGACACGATGTAGAAGTACTGTCTCGAAGGATGCGGCCACGCGTATTGGATATTGGCCGGGATCGTCAGGGTGTTGCGCTTGATCAGCGAAGCAGCGTCGACGTCCATGCTGTAAAGCGCAAGGTCGCCTCCAACGGCGGAATAGAACACTGTCTTGCCTGTGGCCCCCGGACTTTGCCCCCAGGACAGTCTGTGTGCCGCGATGGAGCCGGCCAGCGACGTTGCGAATGTGCGGCGATTCATCGTGCGAGTATACTCCAGGCGAACAAACCGGAAGGAAAACATGCCTGCACGTCGCACGTTCATCAAAAGCGGGGCGCCAGGGCCTGTTGCTCAAATGAAATCAAGTTGGGTTTAGCACGTAGCCGTGGGCTTTATGCCCGCGTTCAAGTACCGCCAGAAGAATTCTTTAATTGTGTTTGAACGCGGGCATAAAGCCCACGGCTACGTGCAGACCGCCGATGTTTTCCTTTTGGGCAACAGGCCCCGCGGCTGCTACAGACTCTTATCCTTGCTCACCTCCCGATGAATGCTCCATCTAATTCGCATGTAGGCGACGTAAAGCTGATAGGGAGGACAAGAGAATGAAAAGGACGTTAGGTTTTTCAATCAATGTGATTGTTTTGGTTATGGTCTTAATGGCTGCAATACCGGTAGTTGCCTCACCGGGCGACGATACAGCTCGTATTTCGGATTCGACCGTGAAGGTCCTGGTGGAACGTGAACTGGCACGCCGAAATCTTGCGAAAAATGACGTCGAGGTTGCTGTTGAGGATCATATTGTGACACTTTCCGGCAGGGTCTCCACGCTGGCCGAAAGACAAAGAATTGCGGAGACGGCGCGAAAAGCCTATGGAGTCGCGCGAGTAGAAAACAAACTCGGTGTGCGTGTGGTCAGCGACAAGGACATCGCCGAGGCGGTTCGCAAGAGCGTCGTGACCAACCCGTACTATGACGCTTTTGACTGGATCGAAGCGCAGGTGAATGATGGCCGGGTCATGCTCGCCGGTTCGGTTCGCGAGCCATGGCGCAAGAGTGATTTCGAGAACCGCGTGATGAATATCGCGGGTGTATCCGAAATCAACAATCAGATCAAAGTGCTGCCGTTGTCCAATTACGACGACGAGATCCGGCTTCGGGCCCTGAGGACGATCTACGGAAGTTCGACACTCAGCAAGTACGCCCTCGGAGCCAATCCTCCGATTCATATCATCGTCGATAACGGACGGGTGGTGCTCAAGGGGGTCGTCGCCAACACGATGGACCGGCAGATTGCAGAGTCGCTGGTACGAAGCAATTCGCTGGCGTTCGATGTCAAGAACGAACTCCAGGTCGAAACCCATTGAACGCGGACCCATCAGCTGACGATCGCGAAAAAGGCGGCTCAAAGAGCCGCCTTTTTTATTGGTTTTTAGAGTTATCCGGACCTTCGAAGGTTCCTGACTGCATCCATGAGTGTACGAACGCGCTCGCTCTCGACCGGATTGGTAGTGACATTGCCGCTCTTGAATGCCGTGCCCACGATCATACCGTCGGCGATCTCGAGCACAGCGGCGATATTTCCCGAATCGACTCCGCTACCCGCGATCACAGGCGCTTCACCCGCAGCTGCTTTAGCCGTCTTCAGGTCCTGGAGTCCAGGCTGTCTGCCCGTGGCAGAACCGGTAACAATAACCGCATCGGCACAACCTCTCGAGACTGTTTCTTCCACTTCGTCCCCAAGTTCCCGGGCGGCCAGCGGCGCCGAATGCTTCGTGGCGATGTCAGCGAATACTTTCACGTCGCCGCCAAGCAATTTGCGGTAACGATGCGTTTCGTGCGCCGTTCCCTGAATCAATCCTTGATCGGTGAGTCGAGCGCCGGTGTGGATATTCACCCGGATGAACTCGGCGTGGACTGCGGTTGCGACCGCGAGGGCGCTGACAGCGTCGTTTCGGAGAATGTTGATCCCGAGTGGCAGATTGAAACGGCGCCGGACTTCACAGCCCAACGCCGACATGAACGCCACGGTGTGAGGAGGCACCTGTCGGGGATAAAACGGCACATCGCCGAAATTCTCCAGCATCAATCCATCAATACCGCCGCCCATCAACGCCTCGGCGTCCAGCAACACCCAATCGATGATGGCTTTGAAACCCAGTCTGCTGCGAGGCGAACCGGGCAGCGCCGGCACGTGCAGCATCCCGATCACGGGCTTCGTTGTCGCAAACATATCAGAGAGTTGCATTGTTCACCAAACTATAGCAGCAAGGCTCTGCTATGCTGAAGGCAGCCATAATGAAGTGGCTGCAACTAAAAGGAACGTACGTTGATCCGTCGAAACACCTCCTGGTGGATCAACTGGACCGGCGCAGCTTTCATCTCTTTCGTCCTGGGACTACTGGTGCTGGTTCCCGTTGTCCAAAACATCCACAGCCACAACCTGCGCGTAGAGATCCGTGAGCACGCCCAGCCTGCCCAGGAACTCGCGAATGACATTGAGGCCGCTCTGTCGCATGGTCTCTCGGCCGTCGTCGGATTTCAGGATACGGGTGAAACGAACTACGCGGATGTTTATAGGCAACAGCGATCAATCATCGTCGAGAAGCTCGCGCAACTCGAACGATTGACCCCAAAGCTCGGGCCGGCGGCCGACCTTGATTTGAAGGCACTGCGCAGGTCGGTCGACGCATGGCACCAGGACATTGAGAGTCACCGGATGGTGTCGATCCAGCTTCCTCCGGGCGAATTCCGCGAGCGGCTGCACGACAGGGACTATTTCTTGCAAGCCGCTGATGAGGCTGAAGCGGACTTCGAGCAAGGACTGGCAATCTGGCAGGACCAAAAGCTGGAAGCTATCGCCTCTACGGAACGTCTCAGCGCCATTATCACCGCCATTCTCGCAGTTCTCGCAATGGCATCGATTCTCTTGATACACAGAATCGTGCGCCGGTTGAAGCATACGACGGCCGATCTGCAGCGGCGAGCAAGCGAGGAAGAAGCCCAGCGCGAGGTAGCCCACAGCCTGACAGTGGCCCGAAGCCTGGACGATGTTCTCGATCGCATCACGCATTCGGCTGTGCTTGCCGTCGATGCGGACAGCGTTTACATTGAAGCCACCCATCCGGAAAACAATGAAGTTACCCTCATCGCCGCCCGTGGAAACAGCGTGGTTGATGTCGGAACGAAAGGACCTTTCACCGGATCGTTCGCCGAAGACGTACTCCGCACGTCACGCTCGAAGATCGTCGACCACGTAACTTCCGACGTCCCATCCATGCTGGGTCTGTTGGCCCAGGATTGCGGCGATTGCTCGGCGATCGTCGTTCCGCTCATTTCGGAATTGGAGCCACTGGGGGCGCTTGTTCTGGTCCGGCATCATCCCAGGAAGTTCCAGCCTGAAGAAATTCCGCGGGTGCGCGTTTTCGCGGACATGGCGGCTGTCGCCATGCGCCGGGCGGCAACAATAGAAGAGTTGCGAAAGCTGCAGGAGCAGGATCATTTCCTCTCGGAGGCTGCGAAAGTCCTGGCTTCTTCCCTGGAATACGAGTCGACTCTCAAAACAGCCGCACAGCTTGCGATTCCCGAAATGGCCGACTGGTGTGCGGTCCACCTTTCTGATGACAACGGCAAAATTCGGACTGCCGCCGTCGCTCATATTGATACGAAGAAGCTCGGGTTCGCCCAGCAGATAAAGGAGGATTATCAACCGCGCGCTGAGCGCGACGTGGGCGCGTTTCGCGTGATTCGCACAGGTCAAGCCGAACTGTATTCCGAATTTACGGACGAACTGCTAAAAAGCACGGCACAGGACGCGAGGCACCACGAGTTATTGAAGCAGCTCAACCTGAAGTCCGCCATGGTCGTGCCGTTGTTCACCGGTAACCGGACTTTCGGAGCTCTCACGTTTGCTTCGGAACAAGCCCGGCGCTATGGCCCTGACGACCTTGTGTTCGCTGAAGAAGTGGCGCGCCACGCGGCCTTCTCGATCCAGAATGCCCGCCTGTATGCGGAATCGAAGCGCGCGCTGAAGACGCGAGACGAGGTCCTGGCGGTGGTTTCACATGACTTGCGGAATCCGGTCAGCAACATCGAGATGACGGCATCCATGCTCCTGAATTCATCCCTGCCCGAGGACAAACGCAAGGACATGCTCGAAATCATCAAGCGGTCGGCAACACGCATGAATCGTTTGATTGAGGATTTGATCGCCGTTGCGCGCGTTCAGGCGGGACAGCCGATTCCTTTGCAGATTCAGGCCGAGAACCCCATCAAGATCGTCCAGGAGGCTTGCCAGAGCGTAGCCGTAAAAGCTCTTTCCAAATCCATCCGCCTGACCTGCGAAATGCCTGCCGCGCTCCCGCTCGTTAAAGCGGATCGCCATCGCGTGTTTCAGGTACTCCTGAACCTGCTGGATAATGCGCTGAAGTTCACTGCGGATGGTGGAAGCGTTACCGTGCGCTGCGAGCCGTTCGAGCAGCAGGTGCGTTTTTCCGTCCGCGATACCGGTCGCGGAATCGAGCCATCGAACGTCGACCGGATCTTTGATCTGTTCTGGCAGGCCAAGGTAACCGCTCACCTGGGTGCTGGATTTGGGCTGGCCATCGCCAAGTCCATTGTCGAACAGCACGGCGGCAAAATCTGGGTTCAAAGCCAGCCGGGCGCCGGAAGCACATTTTTCTTCACCCTTCCTCAAGCCGCCGCCAGCGAAACATTGAAAGATGAAAGGCAAGCCAGTTAATTCGGAAATCCGAATCCAGCCGCGGAGCGGCGTTTGAAGATTCCTCTCCTACTGTAGCGGCGCTCTATGAGCGCCGGTTTTTCCTGAAACCAACGAAATACTGGCGGTCATAGACCGCCGCTACAGTAGACGGAACCGCTCTTCAAGTTTCAGAGGGAATCGTCGCGCCTGAATTCACTTTAATTGACACCTTTTCCAATGCCAGTTAAAAATGCCTCTGTCATGTCGAAATACAGACGCGCTTTTCTCATTGTGGCCGCAGTTGGGATGGGTGCCGTCGTGGTAGCCGACTTGTGGGGACCGCGCACGACCAGCCTCCGCCAGTTTGATCCGGAGGATGTGGCCTGGAAGGAAACGGAAATGTGGCGGTCCTATTACGGCCGGGAACGGCTTCGGCTTTTCAATCAGCTCGCCGCCCTTTTACGCCGGCAGTACCGCTTGCCGCTGCTGCGATCCTACGTCGTGGCGTTTCACGGAGCGAAAGCGGCATTCATATTCAAAGATGGCGCGAACCGGACGGATTACGAACGCGCCCTGCCGGATCTTCTGGACTACTACAGCGCGATCCGGCGCATCAGCGATACCCCGTTCGACACCGATCGCGCCGCGCGGCTGGAGCTTGAATGGTGGATCGTGCATCGCGAGCGCGACAACCGCCCGCGTACCGATCTGGATGAAGCGCTCGCAGCGCTGGCTGCGGAAGTTTACGGTTTACCCGCCGCTCAATTTCGAGATCATGGCCGATACCGGGGGGAAGCCATGCTGTTACGCGACCGGCTTTCCGAGCAAATCGGTGTTACCGAAGCCGACTGGCAGAAAATTCATGAACTCTTGCGCCTGTCCTGGCTGTCGTTGTGGAATGCCGTGAATCCGACAATCCCCTCTCCCTGACGATTTGATTCTCTCATAATCGCACCGTCACAAACCCACGGTCGCCGTCTACGAGGACTTGCGCGCCATCCGGGATCTTCGCCGTTCCCTGGTTCGTACCAACGACGGCCGGTATTCCGAATTCGCGCGCCACTATCGCGGCATGGCATAACGCTCCGCCGCGATCGGTGACCACACCGCCGATGATCGGCAGGATAATGCTGAACGCAGGCGAAGTCGTGCGTGCGACCAGAACGTCTCCACGCAACAGTTTTCCGAAGTCGGCCGGCCCCCGGACAATGCGCGCCTTTCCTTCATAACGTCCCGGACTTGCCGCAAGGCCTTCCACCAGCACCGACCATGAGCCTTGCGGGGAGGGCTTTGCCCTCGCTTCCATCTCGGCCAGGTAGAAGTTGAAGGCGGCGCTCACACGCGCGGCGGCAGGAGTGAGGAGATGTTCAGGCAACCCGAGTTCTCGCTCACCGTAAGCGGCCGGTGGTTCATCATGAGCCCAGTCCCGCCATTGCGCGGAACGCTGTGAAATCTCTTCGGCTGTCGGACACGATCCGCCCAGAAGCAGACGATGGAGTTCATCGGGAGCCAGCTGAAAAACGTCGCAGGCGGAACGCAGACCGCCCCGGCTCACAAGCCGGTCTGCTGCAACCAGAACGGCGCGTCTGATCAATCCCAGGGGCCAGAGATACGTAATTCGGACATCTTCATCGTGCAGTCCATAGGCAGACCTGGCTTCCTGCAATCCTTCGTCGAACTCTGATCTGTGTTGAGACGGCACGAGGGAGCACAGCTTTTCTTCCGCCCCCAAAACGTTCACATCGGCTGCGGGATGCCTGGTCGAATCGAGCTGTGACGCGATAATGCTCATGATGAATTGTGGAAGTTCGCGCAGAGTCGAATCCGTGATGTCGAACCCGGTAACGATCCGGTCGGCATATTCGTCGAGATAAGCATCGAGAGCTTTCCGAATCTCGGGCGAGATCTTCCGCAGCTCTTCGATTTGCACCCCTGGATCCGCAGCGTGCTCCCGAACAAAAGCAGAAGCTGCGGGGTTGGAGCGAAGCGATTCTGCGAGCCGCGAAATAGCCCGCAGATAATCTGCGGACTCACACGAAGAATTTCGAAGGACCGCCAAAACTTCTGACGTCGCCGCCCCGGTCCATTCGCACGTACGCCGGACCCAATCCCCCACGACAAACATGCTTGCCGGCTGCTGGTCAAAGTGCTGAATCACGCCTTCGACGAAAATGTCACGCAGCGCAATTAACTGGTCGTGCAGCGCATTCGAGTCCAGACAGGATGGATCCTGGCGGGCAAATGCAAGCAGGCGGCACCGGAACGAGTGTCCAATTTCGCGCCAGGCTGCACGGTCCCGGCGCCAAAGTTTTGCCGCCAATGCTTCTTCGGCGATTCTGCCTCGCCGCTCGAGTTCCGCCGCGGACTCTACCGGACGCGCGCGTGTGTAGAGGCGGCCCTTGACCAGCGCGAAATCAAGACCCTCCAGGACGCAGCCATAACGGTCGAGCCCCATCCTTCTGCCCTTATCGTGTGCAGGCACGAAGAGATTCCACAAATAGAGCGACATGGGCGTGGGGTAGTGCGAGTTGTCGCGTTCCCAATATCCCGGACCGGGACAGCCATCACATATTGCAATCGTCATGATCGCTTTTTTCCGTTCCGCACAGCGCCGCGCGCGAGAATACGTATAGCCCAGGCCACGCGTTTTGCAGCTTCCTGCGTACTCAACCCAAGGTAATCGCGAAAAGCCCGCACGCACGCGTGAGAATTGAGAACGAACACCACGTCCGTGAGCCATCCGGCCTCTTTGCGGCTCAGATGATCGGTTGCGGGCCGCATCGCCTGGATCAGATATTTCTTGCGCTGCTCGAACTCGGGACGGCGAATGGCATATCCGAGATTGGAACTCATGGCGGCTGAAAGCGTGGGTTCGATCGCTTCGCGCCGCTGAAAAGTAATGGGTATGATGTCAGCGAGATCGTCCGGCGACTCTAACGGAGAAAACTCCGAAAAATTGAAGGAGCCTTTGCGATGCGCGTATTCGTCGAGCGCAGCCACAAGCTCCCGCTTTGTGGGGAAGTAACGGTAGACCGATGGAATCGACACGCCGGCCTCCCGGGCGATCAGTGGGATGGACAACTCGGCGATGCCGTTGTTGGCCATCACTTTCACCAGACCGTCCAGAATTCGGTCACGTGTCTGCACCGACCGTTCTTCACGCAACGGGCTGCGGTAGGCGCGGGTTTTTCGCTGACCGGGGGTTTTAGCTTTCATATGGCGAGCCATTCTAGCAAAAGACATATTAAAGATAGGATTCATATATCCAAGTGGCTGGCCCCTGTTTTTGACCCGTGGTATGCTGCCGACAGCTGGACTTTGGAGGCGAATTCGATGAGAAACAAGCTGGCGATTCTGGTTTCAGGGGCCGCTATAATATTCAGCGTTACTCCCGCTTTTCCGCATCATTCGTTTGCCGCGGAGTTCGATTCGGCCAAGCCTATAACTCTCAAGGGAACAATCACAAAGCTCGACTTCGTGAATCCCCATTCCTGGCTGTACATCAATGTTACCGAAGGCGGCAAAGTGGTGAATTGGGCCATTGAAATGGGCTCTCCGAACGGTTTGATACGCCGCGGAGTGAACAAGAACTCGGTCACCGTCGGAACCGAAGTGACTGTGGAAGGTTATCGCGCCAAAGACGGTTCCCCTACCGCCAATGGCACGACGATTCGGCTGCCCGACGGCAAACAGCTCTTCGCCGGATCGTCCGCTCCGGACGCCCCCGGCGGTGAAAGAGGGCGATGAAAGCGCTGTTGTTTCTTATTGCCCTGCTTGCACAGGGCTACAGTCCTCCCCGCACACCGGAGGGCCAACCGGATTTGCAGGGCATCTGGCAGGTACGGAACACTGCAAACTGGGACATCCAGGACCACGCGGCCAGTCACAGAATTCCGGCTGGTTTGGGTGTGGTTGAAGGCGGCGAAATCCCATACCGGCCCGAAGCCCTTGCAAAGAAGAAAGAGAACTTTGCGAAGCGCCTTACCGACGACCCGGTCGAAAAATGTTATCTCGCCGGCGTTCCCCGGACGATGTATCTGCCGTATCCCTTCCAGATTCTTCAGACTCCCGATGCCGTCATGATCATGTCGGAATACGTGCACACGTGGCGTTTTATTCCTACGACGCCGCTTCCCCGCTACGACGGCTATGAATCATGGATGGGCGATTCACGCGGCCGCTGGGAAGGGAATACGCTGGTCGTGGAAACAGTCGGATTCAACGATCAGACATGGTTTGATCAATCCGGCAATTTTCACAGCGATGCGCTGAAGGTGGTGGAGCGATTCACGCGTACTGCTCCGGACGCCATCATTTATGAAGCCACCATCGAAGATCCCAAGGTATTTACAAGACCCTGGAAAATGCGGATGCCCTTTTACCTTCGTACCGATCTGCCTCGAGTTCTCGAAGCCGAGTGTTACCTCGACGCTGAGGATGCCGGAAGACCGATCCGAGGTACTCATCCCGAAGACCGTGGCGGTGCGAAAGGAAATGTCCGATGAGAACAGCCGCCTTGATTCTGTTTCTCCTGTTTCAAACCTACAGCCCGGCGCGCACGCCAGACGGTAAACCGAATTTGCAAGGTTACTGGAACAATGCCGCGGGATCCGCGCCCTGGGACATCGAACCACATCCTGCCGCTTTCCAAATACCGGGTGGAGACGGGATCATTGTGGACACGCCTGATAAGAAAATTCCGTACAAGCCCGAGGCCTTGCTGAAACGGAACGACCTTCGCGAGAACCACGAGTTCGACGATCCGCAGGGACACTGCGCTCCATCCGGCATACCGCGACAGACCTACACGCCTTTCGGGTTTCAAATCCTTCAGCCGCGCGGCAACGTTGTGATCCTTTACGAGGCAGAGCACGCCTATCGTGTGATCAGCACCGAGAGAACTCAGCATCTGCCAGGTTCGATGAAGCTGTGGCAGGGAGATTCGATCGGGCGCTGGGAGGGCAATACCCTCGTCGTCGACACGACGAATTTCAACGGCCGAACCTGGTTCGACATGATGGGCAATTTCACGACAGACTCTTTACATGTTGTCGAGCGATACACGCCCGTTGATGCGAACACCATCCAGTACGAAGGTCGCATCGAAGATCCCACCATCTACACGCGGCCCTGGACCGTCAGGTTCCCTCTCCGGCGGAACACCCAGGCGGGATACTACATCCTCGAATTTGCATGTCACGAAGGCGAGCGCGACCTCCAGCACTACACCGAGGACACAGGGAACACCGAAAAAACGAAAAAGTAGTACTGTATAGGCCATGCCGATTTTCCTGAATATTGCAAGTATTGGGTTTTTCGTCGTGGTGGTGTTGGCGATGGTACTGTTTTTCTTCTTTCCGGTTTTCGGAATAGCGTTAAGAGACTCCGACACCTCGTTGGTATTGTTGGCCGCTTTTTCCTATGGCAGTGGGTTTCTCCTCTACGCGCTCGCCTCGAGACAGGTCCGAATCGATTCGCAATCGAAAAAGGCGGACAGAGATTGGGCTTCGGAATTGAGCCAACCCCTCAGGGATTTAGGATCGGAAGATGCGCGCAAAGACCTGGAATCCAGACGGGACGCACGCATGGAAACTTTCTGGAAATTCGTCGCAGCCGGTCTGGTGATACCGGGGCTGGCGTCAGCGCTCGTAATGCTTCTGACCCTGGTCAACTGGTTTCCCGCGCGCGACACCAAAACCATGTGGTGGCTGCTCGTGGCATCTACGCTTCTAGGTGTACTTGCTGCTTTTTCCGCCCAGCAGGAAGTGGCCGACCGATTTGCGCGGACTGAGAACCTGATCCGCAACAAAAACCGCACAGTCACAGTCCGCATGCCGATTCATCGCAGGCGCGCGCGCTTCATCCAGCGTTGCTAAGCTGCAAACCTGAAACCCGCGCCGGGCATTCAGCCGCGGAGCGGCGACAGAGTGTAGCCCCGGGCGCAAGCCCGGGGTAAGTGTCGTTTTGGAACTCAGCCCCGTAGGGGCGAAAGATTCCGAACGACTCTTTCGCCCCTACGGGGCTGACATTGTGTCGAAAGACAACCCCGGGCTCGCGCCCGGGGCTACATTCTGTCGCCGCTCCGCGGCTGTTCACCTACAGTGCCAACCAACCGCCGTCGACATCCAGCGTCTGACCTGTTACATAGGAAGCCGCATCAGAGGCCAGATAGATTGCGGCACCGGCAATTTCGTCGGGTTTGCCAAGACGTCCAAGGGGAACCTGCCGAAGCAGCGCGTCACGGCGCGCTGGGTTTTGACGCAGGCCTTTGGTCAAATCCGTGTCGATGTAACCGGGTGAGATCGCGTTGACCAAAATGTGATGCGGCGCCCATTCCACGGCAAGCACCCGCGTCAGTTGGTCGATGCCGCCCTTCGCGGCGCAGTACGCAATCAACCGCGGAAGGGCAACCTGCCCGCCGATCGAACTGATGTTGATGATCCGGCCTGACTTTTGGGGAATCATCACGCGCCCCGCTGCCTGGCAGCACAGAAAGACACCTTTCAAGTTGACGGCGATGACCTCGTCCCACTCGGCTTCGGTCATCGTCTCGGCGGGCTTGTAGTGCGGAGATATTCCGGCACTGTTGACGAGGATGTCGAGACGTCCAAATGTTGCGACAGTGCTCTTTATCAGACGTTCGATGTCCGCAACCTTGCCGACATCTGCGGGCACCGCAAGGCTCTTGCCTCCGGCCGCAGCGATCGCACCGGCAACAGCCTGCGTCGTTTCCGGATTCCGCCCATTGACCGTCACGGCAGCGCCCGCGCCCGCCATCCCCTCCGCAATGGCGCGCCCGATCCCCCGGCTGCTGCCAGTCACAACGGCGACTTTCCCCGCCAGCGAAAACTGTTGAAGTCCGTTCATGAGATTTCACAATACGGAGTTATTAGCCGCGAATGACGCGAATTACACCAAATGGGCGCATCAAAAGGATTCTTCAAGCGCCCATTTGGTGTAATTCGCGTCATTCGCGGCTAATAACCCGTGTCATTCACCGGCCATCCATCTTGCATAACTCTTGGCGCGTTCACGATCGTATTCCCGAAGAATTGTCAGCTTTTCAGCCTCGAGCGAACCCTCGGCGTGGATGGCGAGCGCTGCCTGGTAACCGCCGAATTCACCTGTGGTGAGGTCTGAGATCAGGTTGATTGTGCGTAACCGCTGCTCCCCGGATACGCCGGCGCCTCCGAGGTAGTGATTAATATATTTGCCGGTTTCCGGATTTTTCAGATCTTCCTCACCAGGTCCGGTGACCAGCAAGCCGCCGGTAAGATCCTGTAGATGCATCAGGGCCTGATGGTAGTTGGAAGCAAAGTGGAGCTTGGCGATGTTGACTGCTGCAGTGTTCGGAATGGCGACGCCGTCTTCGATGGTGCAGTGGATAGCCGCCATTTTCGTGAGCATGCGCACAGTCTCGGCATAGCTGATCAGCCATGTGAGCTTCTCCCGGACATGGCCGGCGCGTTCGATGCCGTTTTGCTCGGCGATCAAGAGAGCGCTGCCCACCAGCAGATCGAGCAGCGGAAGTTTGTAGGAAATCGCAGTGAAGCGATGAAACTCGACGAAGGTTCTGGCCAACGGGCCGGCAAACTGCCACTCACCATCCATGAAGACTCGTTCCTTCGGAACGAAGACGTCATCAAAGATCGTGAGCGTCTCCATCATCTTGTGCCGGGAACTGATAGGGTGAGTGAAAGCACTGGTGTGGCCCGAACCATAAGGGCTCGCAATCTGTTTAAGACCAGGCGTGTTCAGCGGAATGCAAAAGGCCACGGCGTAATCCGTATCGGCTTCAGTCAGGTTCCGCGTCGGAATGACGAATAGTTCATTTGCGTTGGGAGTAACGGACGTGTGAACTTTCGCGCCCCGTACAACGATGCCGCCCGGCTTCCGGTCCACCACGCGGACGTAATAATCGGGATGAGCCTGCTCGGAAGGGCCGCGGCTGCGGTCGCCTTTCACGTCGGTCTGCGCAACCGCCATCGCCAGATCGTTGTTCCGGCAATGTTCGTGGATCGCACGGACGCGAGGGAGGTACCCGGTTCCAAACTTTTCTTCCATGGCTTTCGCGATCACATCGAGCGCGAAGAGGCAATCCGTTCCGATCTCCTTGATCAAGACGACAAGGGTGCCTCCGAGACGAGTCGAAGTCTCGATCAATTCGCTTCGCTTTTGAAGATCCTCAGCATTGGCGGGAATCTTGAAGTACCTGCTGTACTCCTGACCCGTCCTGGGGTCTTCATACACTGCCAGCGCGCGGTGTTCCGGCTGGTGGGCGATTTCGTAGTCAATCGCGGCGTGATTGACGGCTACGCCGATGACCGGATGTTTCGTGACGTCTTCCACGCGATCGCCGCGGAAATACACCACGCGTCCATCACGCAAACTCGCTTTATATTGCTCGACCGTCCGCAGCCCCATGATCCGTTCCTCCAGGAGTTTTCCATTCCCGGCTCCGCAGGACGTATTTCAGAATCTTTCCGGTGGATGTTTTCGGTAGCTCGTCTACAAACTCGATCCGCCTGGGACACTTGAACCCCGCCAGACGCTCGCGGCAGTGTGCATACAGAGTCTCGACGGTCAAATCCACGTTAGGTTTAAGGACCACGAAGGCTTTCGGTACTTCGCCAAAGCGCTCGTGTGGACTGGAGACAACGGCAACTTCCAGTACCGCCGGATGTGTGTAGATGACGCGCTCGACCTCCAGTGTCGAAACGTTTTCTCCACCGGAGATGATGATGTCCTTGGCGCGGTCCTTGACTTCTACATAACCATCGGGATGAAGCACGGCGAGGTCCCCTGTATGGAACCATCCTCCGCGGAATGCACTCTCCGTTGCCTCGGAATCCCGGTAGTAGCCTTTCATGACACCGTTTCCGCGGATGACGAGTTCGCCGATCTCCTGGCCGTTCGGCTCGACGCCGGTCATGTCTTCGCGCACGACGCGCTGCTCCACCATCAGATCAGCCACGCCCTGCCGCGCCTTCAAAGCCGCCTGCTCTTCAAACGGCACAGTGTCCCATTCGGGCTGCCATTGGCAGAGAGTGGAAGGACCGTAGGTCTCGGTCAGCCCGTAAAGGTGGATGACCTTCGCTCCAATCGCCTCGACGTTGCGGATCACCTGCGGGGCCGGCGCCGCGCCACCCGTCATGATGGTGAGCTGCGCGGAGAGCATAATCTGATTCGAGGCGGCGTAATGGGCGAGGTCGATCAGCACCGTGGGGGCAGCACAAAGATGCGTGATGCCTTCAGTTTCAATGATGCGAAACACGTCTGGCGGGATCGGCCGTTCCAGGCAAACATGCGTTGCGGCGGCGGCTGTAACTGCCCATGGGTAACACCAGCCGTTGCAATGGAACATCGGAAGCGTCCAGAGATACCGGGTCGCGCCGGTCAATTCGACTTCGATCACAGTGCCCAGCGCGTTTAAATAGGAACCGCGGTGGGTGTACATGACTCCCTTCAGGTGTCCGGTCGTTCCGCTGGTATAGTTCAGGGAAATCACCGCGTTCTCGTCTTCTATCTTGTAAGCGGAGTCCCGATCGGTGCCCCCTGCAAGAAGATCACTGTAAGACAGGTCCGCGCCGGACCCGCCCTGGTCGCTTCCGGCCGCTATGACCGTTCGCAATTCGGGACACTCGCCTCGGAGCTCCGGTAAGTTCGGAAGTAAGGATGGATCCACCACCAGTGCTGCCGCCTCGGCGTCACGGAGGATGTAGAGAATCTCACTTCGCGCCAGCCGCGTGTTCATCGCGACGAGCACCGCGCCGCTCATGGGGACGCCAAAGTGGGCCGTCAGCAACGGTTCGCCATTCATGGCGAGAAATGCCACGCGATCGCCGGGCTTAATGCCGTTCCTGGCCAAACCGGCTGCCATCCGCCGGGCCCGTTCGAGAAACTCGCGATAAGTGAGCCGCATCTCCTGGCTCACGACCGCCGTTCTTTCTGGAAACACACGAGCGCTGCGTTCCAGAAATGAAACGGGCGTCAAAGGTCGGCAATTCGTTCGCTCCATGATTACTAACCGCGATTACGGACTGACGCGGCTCTGGCCTGATCAGGGAACGAAGGGCTTTTGCAGGACTATGGGTTCGTCGCCCTTCATCATGAGAACGGGCGCCGTGTTGTTGTCCTGACAGACGTATTCAAACAGTTCGATGTTGCTGCTCCAGCGGAAATTGAAACCGCCGCTCCAGGGTCTGCTATAGACGTTGGGATCGTCGATGAGCACTTCGTACTTCATGAGATTGAAATCGGTCCGCGTGAAGCGCTCGACCGTCCGAAGTTTTTCGGTATGCGGCAGCCCGGTCCTGTCGAGCCAGAAGTCCTCACTGTAACCTACAGTCTCGACCACCAGCGTATCGCCTTCCCACCGGCCGACGGAGTGACCATAGAAGCTGGGCCGGAGATCCTTCGGATGCGGCCGGCCATCCATATAAATGATGCGAAACGTGTGCGGTCCGCCGACATCAAAGATGTAAATCCGGTTCAGGTCCGGCATTTGAACGATGTCCACTCCATAGGGCGTCTGGAACTGTCGCGAGACGCCTGATGCTTTACACCGCGTATGGGGTTCCAGTTCGTGAATCTGGCGGTCGTCGTATAGAGCCTTCGCCCAGGGTTGGAAAGGAATCGTGTCCACGGGCGCCAGTGTGGAGCGGCGGCCAAGGTCAGTTCGGTCCAGCGGGAGCCATAGCCCTCGTTCCTGCGAAGAGATGCCGAGATTTACAGTGCCGTCAGAAAAATGCTCGATCGGCTTCGGCGGTACGGCGCGGCGTTCCCGACCCGCGGCAGGAGCGCCGTTCTGAGCCGATAGAGATTTTGCCAATAACGGCGAGCAGATCAATGCCGCCGCCAGCAATAAGCGATAGCTCACGTTCATGGTCTGTTCTCCACACAAAAATAGATGGGTAACTCTTCTCCTGCAACCCAACGCAGTGTCCAGCCGCTCGACCAGGGTTTTGTGTACGCGCCCGGATCATCAATATTAACTTCGTATTTCAAGGTGTCAAAGTCCGGCCGTGAAAGCCGTTCGGTCATCCGAAGCCGCTCGGTATGCGGAAGACCGCCGTTCGAAAACCAGAATTTCTCATTGAAACCCGCGGACTGGATGACGAACGTGTCGGCTTCCCATTTACCGACCGAACGCCCGTAGTACAGGGGATTGTCCGCATCGCCGGCCAGCTGACCCGTGAGGGCGCGGCCGTCTGTGTTGATCATCCGAAAGTTCCGATTGCCGCTGCCAATGAGGACGAAAATGCGTTGGAAATTTCGATCTTCGACAAACTGCAGTCCGTAGGGAAGCTGGTATTGCCTCGGGCCGCCCGGCGGGATGCAATAGAGAAACATCGGATCGTCTCTCAGGAAATTGCGCTGCCGCAATTCATACAGGTCGCGGGCCCAGCGCTGAAAGGGCGCCACTTTATCCACGTCACCGATGTTCCTCAAAAGGCCGTTTGCATCCATTGGAACGCTGGTTCCCTGCTGCACAAGCGAAACAGCGCTCGGATACGCCCAGTATCCGGTACCACCCGGCGGCGGACCCAACCGCGGCTTGCCGTCCGGCCAGAGTGGAGTCGGTTGCGACTGCTTCACGACAGGCGGCGTTGCCGGCCGCACATCCAGTATCTTCTTGCCGGTGCTTGTCAGGACGACGGAGCGGGCCCAAACCTGAGGACTTCCATCCCTGGCCGCAATTCCATCAACTCTTACTGCATCGCCGGGCTTCGCGGACTCACGCGTCCAACCGCTTCGCTCCAGGTCATTGGTGCTCTCCAGCTCGATGGCCCAGTTAACTACTCCCGTGGCGCTTCGGACATTCATCATCAAGTGAGCGTGGGGATTCTTCCACTCCACGGAGGTCACAACTCCGTTCAGCGTCATGGACTTTTTGTCGTCGAATTTGCCCAGGACCTCGTGGTGGAGCAGAGCTAATAGCAGGAAACCGGCAATCGTCAACGTTATCCTCCCTTGATTGGCCATGAATATATCCGCCTGTATTGCTTTTTTGCAACGACAAGAGGGTATTGCGCCTGCGAGAGGAGATTTTGAAACGACAAAGACACAGTTTCTAGCCGCAGATTACGCGAATTACGCAGATGGGCGCATCAAAGCCTTGATTTAAGCGCCCATCTGCGTAATTCGCGTAATCTG
>Ga0137415_10001524_pt1 | contig 23061 bp, 17 predicted proteins | sample CZODoug3_1_1_16f_FD_183082 | JGI IMG/M metagenome (GOLD analysis project Ga0137415, IMG submission 183082) | Vadose zone soil fungal communities from Angelo Coast Range Reserve, California, USA - CZODoug3_1_1_16fungal (Hybrid Assembly) | ecosystem: Environmental > Terrestrial > Soil > Vadose...
CGCACCTGCTCCGGCGCGTAGCCGAGGTCGGACGCGGCCGACTCGGCGGAGACGGCGTTCCCGCCACGGCGTAGTTGAGCCGGTCGGGTGATCGTACTCCAGCATCTTCCGCGTGCGCTGTTTGAAGTTGGTGGCGGCGACGATCTGCAGATAGGCGCGCGGCGGCAACCACTACTGGCCCTCCTCGCCGCTCGCGAGGCGCACCACCACCTTGAAGAAGTGCAAGACCTCCGAGCTGAGCCGATCGCTCGCCAGCACGATCTTCCAGGGCATCGTCGGCTCGAACTCCGGCACCACCTCGCGCACGGCCTGGTTGCGCGCCTCATAGCAGCCGGCCGCTTCCAGGATGGGAGCGACGTCCTTCATCTCGTGGGCGATGCCCAGCTTCTTGCCGGATAAAGGCAGCCAAACACTCCCTGGAGCGCATGCCAAGCGGCTGACACGACGCCCGAATCAGACGTTCGGCGGAACCGGGCGCTCGTTCAGGACCCGCAACGACCGGGGGGTTCGAAGGGTCCTATAAAGGATGAGCAGGAACTTGGGATCGTTGATCAGATAACGGCGAGCCAGCCGCCGCGGTTCCTGGAGGAGCCGGAAGAGCCATTCCAGTCCCGCCCGCGACATCCAGCGCGGCGCGCGGCGCGCACCGGCCACGAAGTCGAGCGAGGCTCCTACGCCGACCCCCACCGTGGGGCGGATGCCGGCGCCCACCCGGTGCAGCCACAACTCCTGTTTCGGCGCGCCGAGCGCGACCAGGAGAAGCTGCGCATTCGCCTTCCGGATGCGCTCCACCACGGGTCCATCCACCGCCGGATCGGGCTCCAGCGAGATCCGCGGAGCTTCGCAGCCGACGATGGTCACCCCGTGCTGCTCGGTCAGCACCTGCGCCGCTTTTTCGGCAACCCCGGGGCCCCCGCCGAAGAGGTAGACCCGCCAGCGCCGCGCCGCCGCCCGCTTCATCAGCGGAATCACGAGGTCGGAGCCGGAGATTTTCTCCGGCAGACGCGCTCCGAGAAGGCGCGATGTCCAGACCAGCGGCTGGCCGTCGGCGAGGCTGAGACTCGCCGACGCATACGCCGCGCGGAACGAAGGATTGTCGTGTGCATTGACGACGTGATCGACGTTTGGAGTGAATACCGACCCGCCCCGCCCTGCCACGACGAGCGCCTCGATCGCGTCGAGCGCCTCGGCAAATGTCAGCGAATCGACCCAGAGCTCTCCAAATCGGACGCGCGTGCGCTGGCTGGAATTGCCTGGATGCACGGCGCGAAAGGATAGCACGCGGCAAAAACTGCCCGCGGATTGCCCGGAATCAGACAGACTCGCCTCCCCGGGACCCTGTTCTGCCATTGACGCAGGCCGGCGGCCTCTCTACCTTCCTGCGCATTTCAGGAATCCAGTGGCGGCGGAACGTGCGACACGGCCTGCGGAGCATCCCGGATGAGCCTCAAACCTAAGGACGCTGTGCCCCGGGAGAGCGAGGGGGGACAAAAACGCGACTCGCACGTCCCCGCGCTCGACGGCCTGCGCGGCCTGGCCATCATCATGGTGCTGTTCGTGCACTTCATCGGCGACGCCCAACCGTACAGCGCCTTCGAGCGGATCCTGATGAAGGCGAGCAACTACGGCATGTGGGGGGTGGACCTCTTCTTCTCCGGGTACCTGATCACCGGCATCCTCTACGACTCGAAGGGCTCGGCGCACTATTTCCGCAACTTCTACATGCGCCGCGTCTTGCGGATCTTCCCGCTCTACTATGGCGTCCTCTTTTTCGTCCTGCCCCTCTTCCCGTCGCTGGTTCCAACGGGCCTGGCCGAGTCTTCGCGCCACCAGGCCTGGGTCTGGTCCTACGGGGTCAACCTGTTCATCGCGCAGCGGGGCGAGTGGGCGCTGCCCTACATCAGCCACTTCTGGTCGCTGGCCGTCGAGGAGCACTTCTACCTGCTCTGGCCGGTGATCGTGCTGGCCGCCTCCCGCGAATCCCTGCTGCGGATCTGCGCCGGGTGCGCGCTCTTCTCTCTCGCCCTGCGCATCGTCCTATCGCTAGCGGGAATGAACGAGATCTCGACCCAGGTCCTGACCCCCTGTCGGTTAGACGCGCTCTGCATCGGGGGCTTTCTGGCCGTGGCCAGCAGATCCGGCGCGCGCGGGGACTTGATCCGCGCGGCGCGCCCCGCCGCGCTGCTCCTCGCGTCGGCGATCCTGGCGATCTCCGCTTTGACGGCCACCACCCATTGGCTGCCGGGCCCCTCTTACGCCCTGCGCAGCTTTCTCATCGCGCTCTTCTTCGGTGCGCTGCTGCTCGCCTGCGTTCATGCGGAACCGGCCGGTTTCATCGGCCGCTTCTTCAATTACCCGGCGATGCGCTTCTTCGGCAAGTACAGCTACGGCATCTACGTCTACCACGGGGTCATCGCGTACTTCCTGGTCGACAAGCGGATCGAGGACGATCTGGCGAAGCCCCTGGGTTCGCACCTGTTCGCCGTGCTCCTGCAAGCAGCGGCAGGCGTCGGCGTTTCCGTGCTGGTCTCCGTGCTCAGCTATGAGTGGTTCGAGAAGCGCTTCCTCCGGCTCAAGCGTTGGTTCGGCGAAGGAGTGCCGAGGGCGGGCGAGTTGGGCGTGAAGGCGGCTCCCCTTTCCTGACGAGGCAGCCATGTGCGGAATCGCGGGAGCAATCGGAACGATCGACAGTGGGGTCAGCGAGGCCGTCCGCCGCATGAGCGACGCCCAGCAGCACCGCGGACCTGACGCGAGTGGGCTGTGGACGTCCAACCCGGCGGGCGGCGAAGGAGTGGTCCTCGCGCACCGACGATTGGCGATCATCGACCTGAGCGAGGACGGCCGCCAGCCGATGGCGGATCCGGAGACCGGCAATGTGATCGTCTTCAACGGCGAAATCTACAACTTCGCTGCGCTGCGCCGTGAGCTGGAAGCTGGAGGCGCCCGGTTCAAATCGCGCTCGGACACGGAGGTCATCCTCAAGGCGTACGCACGTTGGGGCCCGGAATGCATTGGCCGCCTGCGGGGAATGTTCGCCTTCGCCCTCTGGGATGCCGGGCGCGGAACGCTTCTCTTCGCCCGCGACCGGCTCGGCATCAAGCCGCTCTACCTGTGCAGCGTGGTCCGGCCCGGTGGAACGCGCGCCCTCCTCTTCGCCTCCGAAGTCCGCGCGCTCCTCGCCAGCGGGCTGGTCGAGCGCGACCTCGATCCGGTGGCGCTGGCCAGCTACGTCTGGAACGGCTTCGTCATCGGGCCGGACACAATCGTGCGTGGCGTCGAATTGCTGCCGGCGGCCACCGCCGCGACCGCCTCCCGCGACGGCGTGCTGACCGCGCCGCGGCGTTACTGGCAGCTCCCCGCCGCGCCGGACCCCTCCGGAACGAGGGAGGAGCTCGAGGCGCAGCTCTCGGACGCGGTGCAGATGCACCTGGTCAGCGACGTTCCGCTCGGCATCTTCCTCTCCGGCGGAATCGACTCCAGCGCCATCGCCGCCCTGGCGGTGCGCAGCGGAAGCGCGCGGATCCGCACCTTCAACATCGGCTTCGAGGAGGCCGCGTACGACGAGTCGGGAATCGCGGGGGCAGTCGCGGGCGCGCTGGGCACCGAGCACCACCAGCTGCGGCTGACGCAGGAGATGTTCCGGCAGGAGCTTCCCGACGCGCTGGCCAGCCTGGACCAGCCGACCTTCGATGGGATCAACACCTACTTCGTCAGCCGCGCGGTGCGGGAAGCCGGCCTCACGGTCGCGCTGGCGGGCACGGGAGGAGACGAGCTGTTCGGCGGCTACCACAGCTTCCGCGACGTCCCCTGGGCGGCCGCCTGGAGCCGCAGGCTCTCAGCGTTCCCGCCCGGGCTTCTGCGCCGCCTGGCCAATGCAGTCACCCGCGCCGCCAGCCTCTGCGTCGCCCTGCCCCCGCAGACGCGCTGGGGAAAGCTGGGCGACGCCCTCGCCGCCCGCGGCGACCTGCTGGACACCTACCAGGTCTCCTACGCGCTCTTCGCCTCCGATTTCGCGCACCAGCTCCTGCAGCACCAGGTGAACGGCGAGCTTCACATGGGCCTGCCGGTCAAGGTCGCGCAGGAGCTAGGCCAGCTGATCGCCGGCGGCCGTCCGCTCCCGGCCATCTCGATCCTGGAGCTGTGGTGCTTCTTGGGCGAACGTCTCTTGCGCGATACCGACGCGGCCAGCATGGCCAGCTCCTTGGAGGTGCGGGTGCCCTTCCTCGATCACCGGGTGGTGGAAGCCACCTCCGTACTCCCCGACGAGGATCGCTTCCAGCCGCTAGGCAAGAAGCAGGTCCTGCGCGACCTGGCGCTCCGAGATCTGGATGCAACGCTCTTCGACCGACCCAAGTCTGGCTTCGTGCTTCCCATCGATCGCTGGGCCCGCAACTCGCTCAAGGAGGAAATGACGGCCGCGCTGCGCGACCGCAACTTCTGCGAGGCGGCCGGCCTCGACGCCGGCGCCGTCGACCGTCTCTGGAGCGCTTTCTTGGGTGGCGCGCGCGGCCTCTACTGGTCGCGCGTGTGGGCCATCTACGTGCTCGGCTGGTGGTGCCGCGAGCACAGGATGAGCGTCCGATGACCGCTCCCGCGGCGGGGCGGCGGTACGTGCTCATCTCGCCGTGCCGGAACGAAGCGGCGGTCGCCCGCCGCACGCTGGACTCCGTCGTTGCCCAGAGCGTCCCGCCCGCCCTATGGGTGATCGTCGACGACGGGTCGAGCGACGCCACGCCGGAGATCCTCGCGGAGTATGCCGCCCGATACGGCTTCATCCGGGTCATCCGCCGCGAGGACCGGGGACGGCGAAGCGTCGGCCCCGGCGTCGTCGAGGCCTTCTACGCGGGCTACGAAACGATCGACCCGGCGCAGTTCGACTACCTGTGCAAGCTCGACCTGGATCTCGATCTTCCTCCGCGCTACTTCCAGCTGCTGATGCAGCGCATGGAGGCGGAGCCGCGTCTGGGGACCTGCAGCGGAAAGCCATACTACCTCGGACGCGGCGGCAGCCTGGTCAGCGAGGGCTGCGGGGACGAAACGTCCATCGGCGCCTCCAAGTTCTATCGGGTCGAGTGCTTCCTGCAGATCGGCGGCCTGGTCCGTGCGGTCATGTGGGACGGCCTCGACTGTCACCGCTGCCGCATGCTCGGCTGGATGGCGCGGAGCTGGGACGACCCCGAGCTGCGCTTCCTGCACCTGCGCCCGATGGGCTCCAGCGAGAAGGGGATCATGACGGGCCGCTTCCGCCACGGGCGAGGGCAGTACTTCCTCGGCACCGGGCTCGCGTACATGACGGCCAGCGCGCTCTATCGGATGCTGCGCCCCCCGCTGGTCGTGGGCGGGCTGGCGATGTGGTGGGGCTACGTCTCGAGCCTCCTCCGGCGCGCCCCCCGCTACGAACAGCCGGGGTTCCGCCGCTTCCTGCGGCGCTATCAATGGGATTGCCTCCTGCGTGGCAAGGCCGCCGCCACCCGCCACCTCGACGAACGGCAAGCTGCGCGGTGGCAACCGCTGGCCGTCAGGGCGGCGACGAGTCGCTGACCGGCGCGCTATTCCCCGGTTCCGCGCAACACGACCCCGACCGTCCGGAAGAGGAGGCACAGGTCGACGAGGAGGGTCCACTGGTCGATGTACTTCAGGTCGAGCCGGATCCACTCGTCGAATGAGATCCGGTACCGCCCGTGGGAGACCTGCCAGAAGCAGGTCAGGCCGGGACGGACGGCGAAGCGGCGGTGCTGCCACGGCTCGTACCGCGCCACTTCGCTGGGCAGCGGCGGTCGGGGCCCCACCAGGCTCATGTCGCCCAACAAGACGTTGATGAGCTGAGGCAACTCGTCGATCGAGTACTTGCGCATGAACCTGCCGATCCACGTGACCCGTGGGTCCATGCGCATCTTGAAGACCGGGCCGTTCGACTCGTTCAGCACTTCGAGCCGCGGCCGGAGCGCCTCGGCGTTGGCCACCATCGAGCGGAACTTGAGCATGCGGAAAACTTGCCTGTCCATGCCCACGCGCCTTTGGCTGAAGAAGACGGGGCCGGCGCTGGTGGCTTTGATCAGCAGTGCCATGAGCAGGAGCAGCGGCGAGAGCACTGCCAGCGCTGCAACGGCCACCACTACGTCGAGCGCGCGCTTCAGCACCAACCGCCACGCCACGGAGAGGTCTGCTTCGATCGCCTCCGGGGCCAGCGAAACCGGCTCGACCGGGAAGGTGCCGGCAGGGACGACGACCGGCGGCGCTTCCGGCTGGCACACGGCGTAAGCGTGAGCTACCACCGGCTCAGCGGCGGCGACGGGGGGTTGAGAATCCCCGTCCGAACTGCCGTTCGCCTGGTCGGATCGTCTGCCGTCGCCGTCGCGCAGCGCCTGAATTCCGCTTTCGGTGAACAGCAGACCCGGTCTTGCCGACATTACTCCCTCCTCGTATTGCACTGGGATCTGTACGCTCGCCTGGAGACGGACTGGCGCCAATCCGCGCAGAGTGGCTGCGCCCGAAGGACCCGCCCTCGGGCCGAGGAACGGGAAAGCCGGCCAAGGTGGGAAGCGCTGAAGAGCAGGTCCGTCATCGTGTGAATCGCTTTTTCCGGTGGCAGCGCAATTGTCGTCTAGCAACGCGCTTGCCAATCGGTCGAGGCGGCCTGCTTCTAGGCAATCGGCAGTATTTTGTGCGATTTGCGTGCGGAAAGGCTACGCTGGATGCGTGTGGGCAAAGCCCTTCCCGTAAGAAAGACTGAATGCAGCGCTGCCAACACCGTCATTCTTACAGTCGGCGGGAAGCCGTAGCGCCGGCAAGCCGGGTCAGTCCAGCTTCAGCACGGCAGAGAGACGCTCGCGATCGTGGGGATGGAGGGCGATGAAACAGAGTCCTACGTCGTAGGTTGCCGGCGAGCCGGGTGGCAGCAACTCCACCCGGGCCACACCGACCTTGCAGATCACAGTGGTATCGTCGGGCAGGAAGATCTCGATCTCGAGCTGCGATCCTTCCTTCGGCTCTTCGTCGGTATAGATGCGCACCCCGCCCAGGCGTGGGTCGAATGTCCTGCGTCTGACTCGAAAGAAACCCGAGCTCAGCTTCGTGAAATACACGGGCGCCTGCAAACGCGGGTATTGGGGGGGTCCGGTACCGTTCCGCTGCATATCCAACATGCGTCTGTCCCCTGACGCAGAGTTGTCACGCGCGCGCCCGACAGTCAACGGCGCGAGAAAATTCTGGTTCGAAAGGGTTAGGGACAGCCCCAGGAAAAAATACAGGCCCTGGCAAAACACCCCGGCCACGGGACGTCGTCATGGTTGACGAAGAGGAGGCGCTCGGTCGATCGGTGATCGGCCCGGAATCGAGGCAGCAGGCGCCGGATCTCCTCGATCACTTCCGAGGGAGAGCGGGGTTTCCTGAGCTCCGCAGCGCAGCCGGAGCGGTGGACAAGATGTCGCGGAAGAAAGCCTCGAGCCGCTGCGCGGCCGTGTCCCAGGAGTAGCGCTCTTCGACCAGCGCGCGCCCCTCTCGGCCCATCTTCGCGGCCAGCCCTGCATCGTCGAGCACGCGCCCGATCGCAGCTGCGAAATCCGCCGGCGCGTCGGCGAGGAGGATGTTCCGCCCCTCAGCCACATCGATTCCCTCGGCCCCGATGGCGGTGGAGACCACCGGCTTCGCCATCGCCATCGCCTCGAGGATCTTGAAGCGCGTGCCGCCGCCCATGCGCAGCGGCACGATCGTCACCGCCGCCTGCGCCAGGTGCGGCCGCAGATCGTCGACCATTCCGGCGACTTCGATTCGCGGACCCTGCAGGGCGAGGATCTCGGGCGTGGGGTATTGCCCCACGATCTTGAGGCGCGCGCGCGGGTGGCTGCTGGCCAGGAGCGGCCAGACCTCGCGCGCGAAGAACAGGACGCCGTCGATGTTGGGGCGGTAGTTGATGGCGCCGAAGAACATCGCCGTGCAGCCGTCCGGCGGCGGGTCCGTAGCGCGGGGCCGGAAGAACTCCACGTCCACCGAGTTCGGGATCACCGCGGAGCGCAGCGAGGGGACCAGCTCGCGGGCGCGGGCCTGGTCGGCAGCGGAGGTGAACGTGATCCCGTCGAAGCGGCGCCAGGCCCAGAGCTCTTCGCGGCGGACCTTCGGCCAGTTCAGCGAGTTGTACAGACGCCGCGCGAAACCGGGCTCGGTTTCCGCCATCTGGCGCAAGAGATCGAACTCGATGTTGTGGTCGTCCAGCGTTAGCCGCGGAGGCGGCTGGCCCGCCGACGCCTGCACCAATTTCAGTTTTGCGAGATAGGGCGACTCGACGTTGACGATGTCGTAGTGGCGCCGCGAGAGCAAAGAATCGAGAGCGCGCTGGAGCGCGGGCAAGCTATAGAACCGCCGCTCGTGGCTGCGGGTGGAGAAGAGCGACCTTGCCTGCAGCAGCCGCTTCGTGAGTCCGCCCCAGCTCCGCGAAGGAACGAGCACCACCTCCCGGCAATACTCGCCGGCGGCGCGCTGCGCCTCTGCAGGATCGAGATCGGGAGAGATCAGCGCCACGGAGGTGATGTCGTGGTTGCGCGACAGCGCCTTCATCAAGCCCTGGATGCGGCGCTGAGCGCCGTACCGGGGGGGGCCGGGAGGGAACTGCGAGAGGTAGAGAAGGTTCAATCGGTCGCGGGTCATCTGCGCCCGGCGGGCGCGCAGTTATGGCACGGGGGATCGGCGTTGTCGACCGCCGGTCCCCCGCGTGTCACTCACTGGAGGGGCACGCCCAGGGCGTCGAAGCGCGCCTTGGCGGGAAGGGTGCCCACCACCGGCGTGCGCGTCGGGTCGACGTAGGGCCAAGGGTTGCTTCCCCACCAGGAAGGGGCGGCGCTCAAGTAGTAGGAAAGGGGAAGGCCGGAAACGGCTCCGTCGGCGATGGTGTTCGTGATGAAGTCGAAGTTGCCCTGGCGCAGGAGCGTGGCTCCGGTGGTGCCCGCCGCCCAGGGGAACGCATCGTAGGCATCCTGGTTGTGGTAACCGTTGCCGGACTGGGAGATCGGGGAAGAGCCCAGCCTCCAGACCGTGGGCAAATCGCCCGGCGGATTGGAATGCACTTCGTAGATCTGGGGCAGGTTGAACGTTCCCATCGTCCCGGCGATTCCCAGGGCATTGGCAACCACGTTCATGAAGACCGCGCCGCCCGCGAAGTCGATCGCGGCGATGCGCTCTCGCTCGTGGAGATCGGTGCGCCGCTGCTTGCCGGAGGCGTAGTTGCGAAAGACGGTCATCCAGCCCGAGCCGCCCCAGACGTCATCGGTGGCGATCTGTGGAGCATAGTTGCCCTCGACCAGCTCCATATAAGGGAAGCTTGAATGGCCCATGTCGATGTCGGTCTCCATCATGAAGGCATCGGCGCTGGTCCAGGCATCGTCGATGTAGTTGTAGGCGATCACGTTGCCGCCGCCGGTCGCGCGCATGGTGAGCGGCTTGTTCATGTAATAGACGATGTTGTTCTCGATCAGGCTGTCGCTGGTGTGGTCGCTGATGGAGATGCCGTAGGCGCCGCCACCCTGGACCACGTGCGTGGCGTGGTGGAAGTAAGAGTCCCGAATGACGACCCGGTATGAGCGGTCGATCTGCATGTGCGCGCCGCTCATGCCGTTCCCCGGCCCGGCCGTGCCGTCGGAGCTGGGAGCGGAAACGGTGCCGTCGGACTCGATGTTCTTCACCCAGCAATAGGCGCAGTTGAGCATGTCGATCTGGTTTTGCTGCCCGCCGGTGACGTAGAGGTCTTCCAGCCCGGCGTACTTGACCGTGTTGCCGCTGGGCGTGGCCGGACCATTGGGCTTGAAGACCTGCGGGCTGAAGGCGAGCTTGAACCCGAGGTGGATGGGCGTTCCGATGTTGAGGGTGTTTCCGCTGGTGGAAACCACTTCGACGGTCTGTCCCTGCGAGCGAGGGCCGGACGAAGCAGGGCCATAGTCAGGGCGTTTGAACCAGGGGCAACCGCCATAGAAGAGATAGGAGGAGTCGTCTAGCTGATCGATCTGGATGATGTCGCCCGCGGCAAAGACGCTGCCGTCCGCCACCGGGATCGAGGTGGCATCCTTGGGCACGTCGGCGGTGACGTTGACCGCGCTCCCGTACGTCGGCCACAGGTTGGCGATGTAGATCGCCGCCACCGAGCCGGGAGCCAGCGACGCCTTGATCTTGCTGAGCGCGGGGCCGGCTCCTCGCAGGACGATCCCCTTGGCGATGTTGAGGTTCGACGTCGTCCGATAGGAACCGGCCGGGAGGACCACCACCTGGCCCTCCGGGCAACCGTCGATCGCCGCCTGGATGGCGGAGGTCGCGTCGGTGGTGCCGTTTCCGTACGTGCTGGCGTTGACGGTAGCGCAGATGGTCGTCCGGCTGGGGATGCCGCCGGGAATGCCCGGGCTCCAGGTGGTGCGGCGCGCGGCCGGAATTCCGCTGCCGGGCACCGAGACGCCGACGGAGGCGGTGCCGGTCTTGGTCGGGTCGGCGACGCTGGTCGCGGTCACCGTATAGCTGCCCGCCACTGCCGGCGCGACGTACAGGCCGGTCGCCGCGCCGATGGCCCCGCCGCCGGAGGACACCGACCAGGTCACTGCGGTCGACTGTCCGGTGCTCGTTCCGCTCACCGTCGCCTGAAAAGTGATCGTGCCGGCCGTGGCCAGCGAGGCGATGGAGGGACTGACCGATACCGTGATGACCGGGGCAGGCTGCGCGACGGTGAAGTTGACGTTGGGCCCGTCCTGCCAGGCGGCGGCGGAGTCCTGATAGGTGGCGTAGGCGTACCAGGCTCCCAGCGGGTCGGCGCTGGTGAAGGCGCGCGACGCGGCCAGCGTCAGCGTGGCGCCCGGCTGGATCGTTGTACTGCCGAGGGAGGGCGTCAGGCCGTCAAACGGGCCGCCGGCATGGGTGCCGCCCGGCGGCCGCGAGGTGATGGCGATCGCTTGAACGGTGATCGCACTGGCGCTGGTGTTCTGGTAGGTGACCGTGCCGTTCAAGATGTCGCCTGCTCTCACCGTCAGCTTGTCGAGCACGAGCGGTGACGAGATCACCAATCCGCCGGCTGCCGCAATCGTCCAGGTGTAGGAGGCCGGAGCCGAGACGTTGCCTGCCGGGTCAGTCGCCGTCACCGCGAAGGTGTGGCTGCCAGCGGCGAGGCCCGAGTAGCTCTGCGGGCTGGTGCAGGCGGCCGCGGCGCCCGAGTCGAGTTGGCCGCTGAAGGTCGAACCCGCCGCGCTCGAAGTGAAGGAGAAGCTCGCCGTCGTTTGCGTGGTCGGATTCGTGGGCGACGACGTGATCGTCGCAACCGGCGGATCGACAACGCTGAAGTTGATGTTCGGCGAGTCGTGCCATGCTCCGGCGGCATCCTGATAGGTGCTGTACGAGTACCAGGCTCCCAGCGTGTCGGCGCTGGTGAACGCGCGCGATGCAACGAGCGTGACGGTGGCGCCCGGCGGGATCGTCTGCGCCGGGAGCGAAGGGGTCAGATTGGTATAGGGGCCGCCGGCATTGGTTCCCCCAGGTGGCCGCGCAGCGATCCCAATGGTTTGAACGGCGATCGGACTGGCGCTGGTGTTCTGGTAGGTGACCGTGCCGTTCAATGTGTCGCCTGCTCTCACAGTCAGCTTGTCGAGCACGAGCGGTGACGAGATCACCAATCCGCCGGCTGCCGTAGACGGATCGACAACGCTGAAGTTGATGTTCGGCGAGTCGTGCCATGCTCCGGCGGCGTCCTGATAGGTGGTGTAGGAGTACCAGGCTCCCAGCGGGTCGGCGCTGGTGAAGGCGCGCGATGCAGCCAGCGTGACGGTGGCGCCTGGCGGGATCGTCTGCGCCGGGAGCGAGGGGGTCAGATTGGTATAGGGGCCGCCGGCATTGGTGCCCCCAGGTGGCCGCGCGGCGATTCCAATGGTTTGAACAACGATCGGACTCGCGCTGGTGTTCTGGTAGGTGACGGTGCCGTTCAAGATGTCGCCTGCTCTCACGGTCAGCTTGTCGAGCACGAGCGGTGACGAGATCACCAACTCGCCAGCGACCGTAAGCTTCCCCGAGTTGGAATTGGCGAACTCCGCATCCCCGGGGATTCCGCCCGCGCAGGCTGCGGCGGCGAGGAGCAGAACTGCGAGCGGAATCTGCCGGATCGGCGTAGGTGATCTCCCTATCGGTGCCCCACTCGCGGACGTCGTGTGTCTCATGGTGAACAGGCCTCCGTTTGGTGAAGCCCCCTCGAGAACGCGGTTCGCGCCGCGAGGGAGGACGTTCCGCACACCCGGTCCTGGATGTGCTCAGCGATTTCGAATGGGCGTCTGGCTAGGGATTCGGCTTACCGCTGTCCCACCTGGCCTTCGCCGGGAGCGTGTAGAGTTTCGTGGTACCGACCGGGACTGCCACTGCTGCTCGTACTCGCCGCGGCCTTCCATTCCGTCGAAAATGCATCAATGACCTCTCCCTTGGGCTTGCGAGTTGCAAACCCGTTCATCGGAAAGAGCCCCGCTTCGCGAAAGTCTCCTGGTCAACAACCGCGCCGCAAGGGAGGGCGGCTCGCACCTTCGCTCGCGAAAGTGCGGGCCGGTAATCGATGTGGTGCAAATTGAACTACTGCAGATTTCAATGACACTAGACGGCGGACGTGCACAGATCGCCTGCACGGTGTGCGGCGCGGTGGCAGGAATCCCGGCAACGCGCCAACGACTTGCCAATCGGCTGGGGCTGATCAACTTGCTGCGCAGGGAATTGCCATGCTGCGCGTCCAACTGCTGTCCAACATAAGTCCGATAGTCGAACCTCCGGTCGATCTGGTGTTCGCAGCGCGGGCCGTCCAGCCGACAGTAGCCGCGAATGTCGCGTGCGCCCCGGTCGTAGTCTGTCTGTAAACTCAAGGAGGATCCCAGCCGCATGAATGCCGAGCTCATCCTGGAGGACGGCGCCTGTTTCCAAGGGGCTTCTTTCGGAGCTTCGACTTCCATCGCCGGAGAGGTGGTCTTCAACACCGGCATGGTTGGTTACGGCGAGTCCCTCTCGGACCCTTCGTACGCGGGGCAGATCCTCGTCTTCACGTACCCGCTGATCGGCAACTACGGTATCCCGGCCGAGCCTCGCGCCACCGCCTTCGGGCACAAGGACCTGCTCTCCCCTCACTTCGAGAGTGAAAGGGTGCACGTGAAGGGGGTCGTCCTTTCCAGCCTCTCCAAAGACTTCAGCCACTGGTCAGCAATGGAGTCGCTGAACGCCTGGATGTCGCGCCACGGCATCCCCGGCATCTGCGGCGTCGATACCCGCGCGCTCACCAAGCGCCTCCGAACGAGGGGGTGCATGCTCGGCAAGATCGTCGCCGGGGATCAGGACGTGCCGTGGGACGATCCCAACCAGCGGAACGTCGTTGCCGAGGTGAGCACACCGGAACGAATCATCTACCGCGGCGGGTCTCGACGCGTGATCGTGGTCGACCTCGGCTGCAAGCACAACATCATGCGCAGCCTGCTCAGCCGCGGTCTCACCGTGGTGCGAGTGCCCTGGAACGCAGACTGGTCCGACGAAGAGGCCGACGGAGTCGTTCTCTCCAACGGCCCCGGCGATCCGAAGATGTGCCGTGAGACCATCGCCGTCATCCAGAAGGCCATGCGCCGGCACATGCGCATCTTCGGAATCTGCCTGGGGCACCAGCTGCTCTGTCTGGCCGCCGGCGGCGACACCTACAAGCTCAAGTTCGGGCATCGCAGCCAGAACCAGCCTTGCATCGAGGTGGGTTCGAAGCGCTGCTACATCACCTCGCAAAACCATGGCTACGCGGTGAACGAGAGCAGCCTGGGGAAGGATTGGCTGCCGTGGTTCTTCAACGCGAACGACGGGACCAACGAGGGCATCCGGCACCGGAGCGAGCCCTTCAGCTCGGTCCAGTTCCATCCCGAGGCGCGGCCCGGACCGACAGACACCGCACACCTTTTCGACGTCTTCGCCAAGAGCCTTCAGCATGCAGACCAAGCCGCGTAGCGTCCTCGTCCTCGGCAGCGGCGCTCTCAAGATCGGCGAGGCGGGAGAGTTTGACTACTCGGGAAGCCAGGCGCTGAAGGCGCTGCGGGAAGAGCACATCTCGACGATCCTGGTAAACCCGAACATCGCTACCATCCAGACCTCGGAAGGCCTGGCGGATCGTGTCTACCTCCTGCCCGTCGACCCCTCATTCGTCGAGCGGGTGATCGAGAAGGAGAAGCCCGACGGCATCCTGCTCGGATTCGGAGGCCAGACCGCGCTCAATTGCGGTCGGGCGCTGGCGATCAACGGGGTATTGCAGGCCCACGGCGTTCAGGTGCTCGGAACGCCGATCCAGACGATCGAGGACACCGAGGACCGGGAGCTGTTCGTCAAGCGTCTTCGCGAGATCGACGTGGACACGCCGCGCTCGCAGGCCGTCGGCAGCGTCGACCAGGCAAAGAAGGTGGCCGAGGCCATCGGCTACCCGGTGATGATTCGCATCGCCTTCGCCCTGGGTGGCCTCGGCTCGGGAAGATGCCAGAACGAGCCCGAACTCGTGCAGCGGGTCACCCAGGCCCTCGCCCATTCACCGCAAGTCCTGATTGAGGAGTATCTCAACGGGTGGAAAGAGGTCGAGTACGAGATCGTCCGGGACCGGTTCGACAACTGCATCACGGTCTGCAACATGGAGAACTTCGATCCGCTCGGCATCCACACTGGTGAGAGCATCGTCGTCGCTCCCAGCCAGACGCTGACCAACGAGGACTATCACCGGCTGCGGGAGCTCTCTCTGAGGGTCATCCGGCACCTCAAGGTCGTGGGAGAATGCAACATCCAGTTCGCGCTGGATCCAAAGTCGAGCGCCTATCGAGTGATCGAAGTCAACGCGCGACTGAGCCGCAGCTCGGCCCTGGCGTCGAAGGCCACGGGATATCCGCTCGCCTACGTCGCGGCGAAGCTGGCGCTCGGATACGGGCTCCCGGATCTGATGAACACGGTGACCCTGACCACGACCGCGTGCTTCGAGCCGGCCCTCGATTACGTCGTGGTCAAGGTGCCTCGCTGGGACCTGAAGAAGTTCCGCAACGTGGTGAATCAGATCGGTTCGGCGATGAAGTCGGTGGGCGAAGTGATGGCCATCGGGCGGAACTTCGAGGAAGCCCTGCAGAAAGCCCTCCGCATGCTGGAGATCGGGGCTGACGGACTGGTGGCCACCAGACTGCCGCGCTTCGCCGATGTCGACGCTTCGCTGGCTACACCGGCGCCCGAGCGGATCTTCGCCATCCCGGAAGCGTTCAAGGCCGGCCGCAGCATCGAAGAGGTCCACCGCCTCACCCACATCGATCCCTGGTTCCTCCAGCGCATCCACGATGTCTTCGCCGCGGAACGATCGCTGCAGGCCTATGCGGGCGGCCCCTGTCCGAAGACCATGCTAGCGGCCGCCAAGCGTGCCGGCTTCAGCGATGCGCAGATCGGGCGGATCCTCGGAGCCGACGAGGCGTCGATTCGTGAACTCCGCAAGACTTATGGCATCCGGCCGTTCGTGAAGCAGGTGGACACTCTCGCGGGTGAGTACCCAGCCAAGACGAACTACCTGTACCTGACCTACGACGCGAGCGAAGATGACGTTGCCTCCGACTCCGACCGCAACGTGCTGCTCCTCGGCTCGGGTGCCTACCGGATCGGCAGCTCGGTGGAATTCGACTGGTGCTGCGTGAATGCGTCCGCCTCGCTGCGCGCCCTGGGCTACCGATCGGTCCTGGTGAACTACAATCCCGAGACCGTCAGCACTGACTACGACGTTTGCGACCGGCTCTACTTCGACAACCTGGACCTGGAGACCATTCTCGAAATCTATCAGCGAGAAAAATGTGTCGGCGCGATTATCTCGGTCGGCGGCCAGATCCCCAACAACCTCGCCCTGCAGTTGCACGCGCACGGCGTTCGCGTGCTCGGAACCTCGCCGCTCGACATCGACCGGGCAGAGGATCGCAACAAGTTCTCCTCGCTGCTCGACGAGATCGGGATCGACCAGCCGCCTTGGAGCGAGGTCAGCTCACCGGCCGCCGCAAGCGCCTTCGCCGACCAGATCGGCTATCCAGTCTTGATCCGCCCCTCGTACGTGCTCAGCGGCGCCGCTATGGGTGTGGCCAGCAACGAACAAGAGCTGCGCTTCTTCCTCGCCCGGGCCGCCGAGGTCTCGCCCCAGCACCCGGTCGTGATCTCCAAGTTCCTCGAGAACGCGAAGGAAATCGAAGTCGACGCGGTGGCGGTGAAGGGTGAGATCTTCGCGATGGCAGTCATCGAGCACGTCGAGAACGCCGGCGTGCACTCGGGCGACGCCACGCTGGTGCTCCCGCCGCAGCGCACCTATCTCGAGACCACCCGGAGAGTCAGCCGGATCAGCGCCCGGATTGCGAAGTCGTTGAACATCACCGGGCCCTTCAATGTCCAGTACCTTTCCCAGGGCACCGACGTCCGGGTGATCGAAGCAAACTTGCGCGCGTCGCGCAGCGTTCCCTTCGTCTCCAAGATCTACAACGAGAACTTCGTCGACCTGGCGATCCGGGCTGCTCTCGGGCAGGCGGTTCCGCGACCGCAGAAGTCGTTCTTCGATCTGGACTACGTGGGAGTGAAGGCGCCGCAGTTCTCCTTCACTCGGCTTCAGGGTGCAGACCCGACCGTCGGTGTCGAGATGGCCTCCACGGGCGAGGTGGGCTGCGTCGGCGACGATTTCGACGAGGCGTTCCTCAAGGCCCTCTTCTCGGTCGGCTTCCGCTTCCCCATCGGCTCGATCCTTCTCTCCACCGGACCGCTCACGGACAAAGTCGCGTTCATCGACGCGGCCCGGTTGCTGCAGAAGCAGGGGATCCGCCTCTACGCGACGCGGGGCACCGCAGAGTTTCTCGGAAGCTATGGTGTGCGGTCCACCGTGGTGCACTGGCCTTCGGAGGAGGGCCCTTCCCTGGGCGCGCTGGAGATCATCGAGAAGCGCATGGTCGACCTGGTGATCAACGTGCCGAAGAATTACCAGGAGACCGAGCTTTCCAACGACTATTACATCCGGCGCCGCGCGGTCGACTTCGGCGTTCCGCTGATCACCAACATCCAGCTCGCCAGCCGGCTCGCGGAGGCGCTCTCGCGGAAGAAGATCGACGACCTCCGCATCAAGCCGCTTCAGGCCTATCGCGCAGGGGGAGTGTCATGATGCTGACGGGATACGCCCGGCATCGACACCTTTTCGCTCCCAGGCAGTACTCTCGAATCGTGCGCAGAGAGAATTCCCCCGAACCCTTGCAGCCCGCGAAATGAACAAAACCGGCAAGCCACGCATCGTCCTGGGCATTTCGGCGTACTATCACGACTCGGCCGCCGCACTGGTGGTGGAGGGCGAGATCGTGGCGGCCGCCCAGGAAGAGAGATTCACTCGCAAGAAGCACGACGCGGAGTTTCCCAGCCACGCCTTGGAGTATTGCCTCAAGGAGGCCGGGGTCCGCGAGGAGCAGATCGACTACGTCGGCTTCTATGACAAACCGTTCCTGAAGTTCGAACGGATCCTGGAAACCTATCTCGCGGGCGCGCCGATCGGGTTCCGATCCTTCCTGAAGGCGATGCCGATCTGGATCAACCAGAAGCTTCACGTCCCGGGCGAGATCCGCAAGGGACTGAAAGGCGCATATACCAAGCGCCTCGTCTTCACCGACCACCACGAGTCCCACGCCGCCAGCTCCTTCTTTCCTTCTCCGTTCGAGGAAGCCGCCATCCTCACGCTGGACGGGGTGGGCGAGTGGGCGACGGCGAGCTACGGGGTCGGGCGCGGGAACCGCATCTCCCTGACGCACGAGCTGCGGTTCCCGCACTCCCTCGGCCTGCTCTACTCGGCGTTCACGTACTTCTGCGGATTCAAGGTCAACTCCGGCGAATACAAGTTGATGGGGCTCGCCCCCTACGGTGAGCCGAACTACGCCGATCGGATCCGCAAGCATCTCATCGACCTCAAGGACGACGGCTCCTTCCGCATGGACCAGCGGTACTTCGACTACTGCCACGGTCTGCGGATGACGTCCGATCGGTTCCACGATCTTTTCGGCGGACCGCCGAGGCAGCCGGAGTCTCCGCTGACCCAGCGCGAGATGGACCTCGCCGCCTCGATCCAGGTCGTCACCGAGGAGATCATGCTCCGCGCGGCGCGCCACATCCACCGGCAGACCGGGATGAAGAAGCTCTGCCTCGCGGGCGGCGTGGCTCTCAACTGCGTCGCCAACGGGCGGCTCCTGCGGGAGACTCCGTTCGAAGACATCTGGATCCAGCCGGCGGCCGGCGATGCCGGCGGCTCGCTGGGCGTCGCTCTTTTCATCTGGCATCAGCTGCTGGACCAGCCGCGCAAGCCCGGCCGGATTGACTCCCAGCATGGTTCGCTGCTGGGGCCTCGCTTCTCGGAGACCGAGATCCGCACCTTCCTCGACGGCCGGAAGGCGGTCTACCGGCACTTCGAGCAGGAGGACCAGCTCTGCGACTTCGTTGCGGACTTGATGAAGTCCGAGAAGGTGATCGGATGGATGCAGGGCCGAATGGAATTCGGCCCCCGCGCACTGGGCGGGCGCAGCATCATCGGGGACGCGCGCAGCCAGAAGATGCAGTCAGTGATGAATCTCAAGATCAAGTTCCGCGAGTCGTTCCGACCGTTCGCTCCCTCGGTCTTGCAGGAACGCGTCGGCGAGTTCTTCGAGATGCGTCCGGGCGAGGACAGCCCCTACATGCTTCTGGTCGCGCCGGTCAGACCCGAGAAGAGGTTGACCGCTCCCAACGGTGCCACCGGATTGGAGAAGCTCAAGCAGAACCGATCGGTCGTGCCCGCCATCACGCACGTCGATTACTCCGCGCGCGTCCAGACGGTCGACGCGGAGCGCCACGGCCGCTACTACAAGCTGCTCAAGGCATTCGAGGCCAAGACGGGCTGCCCGGTGATCATCAACACCAGCTTCAACGTCCGCGGTGAACCGATCGTCTGCACTCCAGAACATGCTTATCGCTGCTTCATGTCGACCAACATGGACGCGCTGGTGATCGACGACTTCGTCCTGCTCAAGGAGCAGCAGCCACGTACCGAAGATCACCAGATCGATACCTACCTCTCGCAATTCAAGCTCGACTGAGGGACGGCCATGAACCTCATTCGCATCAACCGCAATCCCTCGCCCCGCCAGCTGGCCGTTTTCGGCCTCCTCTGGCTCGTCTTCTTCGGCATCCTGGGCCACACGGTGCAGCGGCGGACCGGCCTGCACTGGGCGGCGTGGAGCGTGTGGGCCCTGGCGGTTGCCGTCCCGGTCGTCGGATGGCTGGTGCCGCCGATCTTGCGCATGGCTTTCCTCGGCCTCTCCTACGCGACGGCGCCGATCGGGATCGTCGTCTCTTTCCTGATTCTCGCAGTGATCTACTACTTGGTCCTGACGCCCACCGGCCTCTTGATGAGGCTGCTGGGCCACGACCCCCTCAGTCGCCACTTCGACCTCGACGCTCGCAGCTACTGGGTGGAGCGCGAGGCATTGCGTTCCGTAGACCGTTACTTCCGGCAATTCTAGGCAGACAGGTGAAGCCGATGACGAATCAGGCCCACGAAACAATCAAGCAGCCCTCCCGCTTCGAGCAGCAAGCCAGCGAGTCCCAGCGCGGGATGGTCGGTGAGATGGTGAGCTTCCTGCTTCACAACAAGAAGTGGTGGTTGCTCCCCACCATCGTGGTGCTGCTGCTGGTCGGACTGTTCGTGGTGCTGGGCGCCACGGGCGCAGCGCCCTTCATCTATACGATTTTCTAGCGACTCCTGTTCTCGATTTTCAGGAGTCCGGTGGTCTCCCGGTCTCAGAGGAGATTCCGGCTTGATTACCACCCTGATACGCCCCAATGCCGACGACACGGCTCCCGCGCCTGCGAGGCAGGGGCGATGCACACGCAGGGTCTGGCTCGCGAAGTTGACTGCGCTGGCGATTTCCTGCGTCGGCGCGCTGGTCATCGGCGAGACAGCGGTGCGCTTCTTCGTGCCGGTGCGGAATGTCGGTCCTGCCTTTTCGGCGTTCGACCCCGTCTATCGCAGCTCGCACAAGAAGAGCTTCACCGCGACGCGCATTACCCCGGAGTTCACGATGGGCATCAAGCTGAACGCCCAGGGCTTCCGCGGACCCGAGCTCGAGCTGCCTGTTCGCAACGGTGTCTTGTTCATCGGTGACTCGTATACCGAGGGTTATGGTGTCAACGACGGCGAGGAGTTCCCCCGGCTCGTCGGCCAGAGGTTGTCGCAACGCTATGGCCCGATGACGGTAATCAACTATGGTGTGGGCAACACCGGCAACGGGCGGTGGATCAAAATCCTCGAGCGCGACGCAGTCCAGTATGACCCGAAGCTGGTCGTACTACAGTTCTGTGACAATGACTTCGGCGACAACGTCCGGGAGCGCCTCTACGAGGTTCGCAACGACAGGACGCTGGTCGAACTTCCAGTGTCCATGCCCTCGATGGTCCAGCGCTTTGCGATGTGGGTCGATACCGTGCCGCTGGTGTCTTACTCCCGCCTGGTGAGTCTCGGACGCGAGGTCATCACGTGGATGGCGGGGCAGCAGGGCGAGTCTGTCCCGACCGCGTCCCCGCAGCCTCGCGTCGAAGATGAGCTTACGTATGCGATCGTCCGCCGCGCTCTTGCCATTTCTGCGGAACGGCGCTGGCCCGTGGTCATGCTTACCGTCCTGGGCGAACGTCCCGATCGGCACCACCGGCTGAAGGCGCTGGCCGACGAGGCTGACGTACCCCTCGTCGAAGCGCCTGATCCGTCCCACCACCCCGAGCTGTACTACAGAGTGGACGCCCACTGGAATGCTGCTGGGCATCGTCGCATCGCCGAAGTGCTCTTCGAGCAAATCGTGGCGAGCGAGGGGAAGCTGGGGCTGCGGCATGCCGCGAGCCGGTAATGAACGGGTTTGACAGGTCGATCAAATGATGGGTCCACCAGGGAATGGATCGGCGGCGGGTCCGGTCTCTCAGTGCGCGGAGCGCGCCTCGCGCTTTCGCACGTAGGGAAGCACCGATCTAAAGAGCACTCTGGCGGCGAGTTCGTGCCCGACCGGGCGCCAGTGGCCGTCGAGGTCGAAGTACACGGGGTAAGTGGTCTGGGTGAGCGCCTTGAAGTCGCTGTACATGTTGATCGAGTTGATGCCCTGCCGGCGGCAGAACCGCTCCACCCACTGCTGTGGCTCCGCGGAGTAGACCTTTCCCGCTTCGAAACCCCAGTACAGCCTGCCATGCCCCCATTCGCGCGGACTGACTTGGAGCCCGTACGGATAGACGGCAACCCAGAAGTCGATCCCGCGAGCCTGCAATGTGTCGCGGATCCTGGTGAGGTAACCGTGGACGAGCCCCCAGCCCGCGTCCTCCTTGCCCTGATAGTTGCCACGAAGCATCGCGTACTTGTCGACCCGGATGTCACCCGAGGTGTCCGGCTTGGGCCCCAGCATCACGAAGCGGCGGCGGAGAAAGTTGTAGAGGCGGAGATGTTCCCTGGCGAAGTCCTTGATCGCAACCAGGAACGCGACCGCCTGCGACCTCGGTGGAGGCTCCACGTCGGCGCTTACGGCCACCGGGTCGCCACTGGCGTCTAGCTTTGCCAGCGCGGTGTACTGCAGGTCGTCGTAGACGTCGGACAGATCGAAGTTCAGGATGACGAGGTCCGGATCGAGATCGAGGCCGCCGTTCTTCAGGTACAGGTATTCGAGCAATGGTGAGTAGCTCCCCACACCCGTGTTGATCACTTCCCAGCGCGCAGCGAGACCCGCTCTGTCGATCATCGTCTGGAGCAGGCTGGAGAAGGTCTCGGAGGCCTCGACCCCGTTCCCTTCCGTAAAGGAATCGCCAAGCATCAGGATCCGCCGGACGCCTGGCGGCTTGGTGCGGGAGATCTCCCGGTCGCGGAGTCCGAGCGAATTGATGACGTACTCGGTGTCGAACTCAGTGGTCTTGAACTTGCCGCGCGCGCCGGGAATGAACTTGTGATTGAGGATCGGATCGGAAGTCATGAAGTAGCTGCGCAGGACCTTTCGAGGCTCGATCAACCGCACGGCGAGTTCGAGGACGACGAGCCCGAGGGTCAGGACACTGCCCAGCAGCAATAGACGCTTCGCCAGTTGGGACTTCACCGGTCACCTTGGTAGCACGAAAGCGGCTTTCGAGAACCCCTGGCATCAGGACGAAGAACGACGATCGGCGAGATCGATACGAATACGAAGCCCGTTCCCAGGTCCGATTTCGGGCATATTCCGGTCATGTGCCGGAACATCAAAACCCTGTACCACTTCGAGCCGCCCGCGACCGAAGAGGAAGTTCGTGCTTCGGCGCTGCAGTACGTTCGCAAGCTGAGCGGCCTCAAATCGTTCTCGAAGGCGAACAAGCACGCCGGCGAGCACGCCGTGGACCACATCATCGAGATCACCATCCAACTCTTCACTCAACTCGAGAGTCACGGGCCGCCCAGGTCGCGCGAGGTCGAGCGGCAAACGGCGATCGAACGGGGCAAGAAGCGAGAGCAGCAGCCCTGCGGCGCCTCGCTCGCGCCGCTCTTGCAAGGTGCGCCGGCCTCGGCCTTTCTCGCGGCCGGCTCGGCGGTGGCGGTGCCCGGCTCGAAGTCGAGGCCCATATCGTGACCGGAGCCCTGACCGCGGTCCAGAACGTGGTCAAGTGCGTGCACCAGGCCGGCATGAGCGTCGAAGACCTGGTGGTGCAGGTGCTGGCATCGGCGGAGGCCGTGCTCAACGACAACGAGCTCGACCTTGGTGTCGCGCTGGTCGATATCGGTGGCGGTACGACCGACGTCGCGCTCTTCAACGAGGGCAGTGTGGTGCACACCGCCGTCCTGCCGGTGGGTGCCACCCACGTCACCAACGACGTCGCCATCGGGTTGCGCACCACGCTCACGGAGGCGGAGATGTTGAAGATCAATTACGGTCACGCGATTCCCGCCTGCATCCCGCGCGAGGAGATGGTGGAGGTGCACCAGATCGGCCAGGACCGCATGCAGGCGGTGCCGCGCCGCCACCTCGCCGAGATCATCGCGCCGCGCGCCCGCGAGAT
>Ga0137415_10001526_pt1 | contig 23042 bp, 19 predicted proteins | sample CZODoug3_1_1_16f_FD_183082 | JGI IMG/M metagenome (GOLD analysis project Ga0137415, IMG submission 183082) | Vadose zone soil fungal communities from Angelo Coast Range Reserve, California, USA - CZODoug3_1_1_16fungal (Hybrid Assembly) | ecosystem: Environmental > Terrestrial > Soil > Vadose...
GCCCCGGCCAGCACCAGCCCGTAGTGGTGGGACTGATGGCAGTTGCGGTCCACCAGCACGATGTCGTCCGGCCGCAGCATGGCCTGGACGACGATCTTGTTCGCGGTGGAGGTGCCGTTGGTGACCCAGAACGTCTCCCGGGAGCCGAACGCCTCGGCGGCCAGCCGCTGGGCCTCCCGCAGCGGTCCGGTCGGTTCCAGCAGCGAGTCCAGCCCGCCGCAGGTCGCCGAGGTCTCGGCGAGGAAGATGTCGAGGCCGTAGAAGTCGACCATCTCCTGGATCCAGTGCGAGTCCATCACCGACTTGCCCCGGGACACCGGCAAGGCGTGGAACACCCCGGTCGGCTTGTGGCTGTACTCGCGCAGCGCGTTGAAGAACGGTGCGTTGTAGCGGTGCGCCACCCCGCGCAGCAAGCTCAGGTGCAGCTCCAGCGCACCCTCCCGGGCGTGGAACACCCGCCGGAAGTCCCGGCCCAGCCGGCCGGCGATCTGCTCCACCGACACCTCGGCGCTGAGGTACAGGTCCAGCTCCGGGCGTATTTCGTGCAGCCGCCGGCCCAGCACCTGGGCCCGCTCGTCCGGCGCCCGGTCGGCGAAGTCACCATTGAGCAGGTCGCCGACCGGCTCCTCCAGCTCTATGCCCAATGGGCTCAGGTCGTGCTGCGAGCGCCGCCCGAAACGCTGCCGGATGATGCACGCCTGCACGTTGAAGTTGAACAGCACCGCGATCACGGCGTCGACGTAGGTGGGCACCACCACCAACTCGTAGACGAACTCGTCCTCCGGGCGGCGCAGCCCGTGCAACTCCTCCCGCAGCCGCTGTTCGGACTCGGCCGTCATCTCGCCGACTACGAGCACCTCGAAGTACGGCCGCGCGCGGCGGCCGCGGGGCTCGGGCTGGTAGGGGGCCGGGTCGGCCTGGCTGTCCCGCTCGACACCGGCGATCCCGTTCCCGCGCCGGTAGGTGTCGTGCACCAGCGCCCGGTTGATCTCGCTGACCAACCGGGCGAACCTGCCGGTGTCCGCGCTGGACAACAATCGCTGCATCCGCTGGAACACCCGCCGCCCCGGGAAGCCCCAGTAGTGCTCCATCGGCTCCAGCGTGGCGAGCAACCCACGCACCCGCACGTGCACCGAGGCGGCCTCGTCGGAGCCCACCCCGCACTCAGAAAATCGCGAGCTCGCCTCCTCCAGGTTGCTCCACGCATCCCGGCGCAACTGCCACATGCTGTTGTAGATGGGCGAACCCAACCGGTCCGTCATAACTGAACCCCTCCGCACACGCGTTCGCCACAATCGTCACAATCGCACCAACAATTCACGGGAACGCCCATCGGTAACCGACCCTCATTCCCGGCGATCCGCCGCCCGCGAGACGCTACGAGCCACCCGGAAACGACGTGTGAACACACTTCACCCTTTTTGCCGCCGCCGAACAACCGGCAGCGATCCGGCTAGTCCAATCGGACGCTTCGCCCGGTGGCCGCGCCGCGGCCGGCCAAGGGAGCGACCGCCCTGGTCAGAGCGGCGCCCGGCCGGTGGTGCTCTCCCGGACACGCAGTGCGAAGGGGGTCACGACGTCCTCCGGCAAGGACTGCTCCTCGGCGCTGACCCGGCGGTGCAGCAGCTCTACCGCCTGCTCCGCGATAGCCGCCTTGTCCGGCGCGATTGTGGTCAGCGAGGGCAGGCTGTACGCGCTCTCCTCGGAGCCGTCGAACCCGACGATGGCGACGTCCTCCGGTACCCGCACGCCGCGCTCGGCGGCCGCGCGCAGGGCGCCGACGGCGAGCAGGTCGTTGAAGCAGAACACCGCGTCCGGCGCCGCGGGTGCGTCCAGCAGCGCGGCCATGGCCTCGGCCCCGTCCCCGCGGTGGTAGGCCGCGACCGGTGCCACCAGCGCATCGGACTCGGTGAGCCCGGCTTCGGCCAGCGCGGCGCGGTAACCGGCCAGCCGCAGTGCGGCGGTGCCCCGGTGCGGGTTCGCCCCGATCGCCGCGATCCGCCGCCGGCCCAGCGCGACCAGGTGGCCCACCGCCAGCCGCGCCGCCCGCACGTTGTCGATGGCCACCCGGTCGATCGGCAGGTCCACCTCGTGCTCGCCGAGCAGCACCATCGGCACGCCGGGACCGAGTTCGGCGAAGTCGTCCGCCTCCAGTGCCTCCGGGCTGACGATGGCCGCGTCGATCAGGTGCGGGCCGAGCGAGCCGAGGCTGGAGCGCTCCCGCTCGCGGGTGCCCAGGGTCTGCTCGATCAGCACGTTCCAGTCCCGCCGCTGTGCCGCGGTGATCACCAACCCGGCCAACTCGCCGAAGTACGGGATGCTCAGCTCGGGCACCATCAGTGCGATGAAGCCGGTGCGGCCCCGCCGCAGGTTGCGCGCGCCGACGTTGGGCCGGTAGCCGGTGGCGGCCAGCGCGGCCTCCACCCTGCGGCGGTTGTCGGCCTTCACGAAGGCGTAGCCGTTGACCACGTTGGACACCGTCTTGGCCGACACGCCGGCCATGGTGGCGACGTCCTTGAGCGTGACGGCCATCCGCCTCCCCTCCCCTGCGCTCGGCACGCCGTCGGACGGCGGAGTTTCTGCCGGTTAAGCGGCTTTACAACGTTGTATCAACGATGTAAAAAATAGTCCACCGTTCTGAATCCGCTCTCGACCCGGCCCGATCGCCATCGGTCGTTCCTGTGCGTCGCCACGTGCGCGGCGACCACGTCGGTCGCCGCCCTGCACGACAGCTGGTCACCGGTGCCCAGCGCACACCGCAGAAGGAGTTGACTCGCGAATGGTTCCCTCCCGCCACTGCCCAGGCCTTCGGTTCACGGCGACATTGGGGCTCGCGGCGGCCATCGCGCTGCTGGCCTCGGGCTGCGCGAAGAGCGCTGACAGCGGTCCCGCGCCCGGCTTGGCCGGCGCGGCGAACGGCGGTCAGCAGCAGGTGGCCGACGCCGGGACGAGCGGGGCGCCGTGCACCGCCGCCCAGTACGGCGCCCCGGCGCTGGACCTGACCAAGGCGACCGTTGGGTTCTCCCAGTCGGAGTCCACCAGCAACCCATTCCGGGGCACCGAGACCCAATCGATCACCGACGAGGCCCAGAAGCGGGCCATCAAGCTGATCCAGCGCAACGCCAACGCCAACGTGCCACAGCAGAACACCGACATCGCGGACATGATCGCCCAAGGCGCCCAGGTGCTGATCGTGGCGCCGGAGAACTCCGACGGACTGGCCCCGGCGTTCGCGGCGGCCAAGGCCAAGCACATCCCGATCCTGACCATCGACCGGACCGTCAAGGGCACCGCCTGCGGCGACTTCATCGGGTTCATCGGCTCCAATTTCCTGGGCCAGGCGAAGATCGCCGCCGACGACCTCGGCACCGCGCTGAACGGCCAGGGCAACGTGGCGGTGCTGCAGGGCACCTCGGGCAACAACGTGGCCACCGACCGGACCAACGGCTTCACCCAGCAACTTGCCGCGAAGTACCCGAACATCAAGATCGTGGCCTCCCAGACGGCCAACTTCGACCAGGCCACCGGCCAGAAGGTGATGGAGCAGATCCTGCAGAGCAACCCGGACATCAACGGGATCTACGCGGAGAACGACACCATGGCGCTGGGCGCGATCCAGGCGATCAAGGCGGCCGGCAAGGCTCCCGGCAAGGACGTCAAGATCGTGGCGATCGACGGGACGCAGCAGTGCGTGCAGGCGGTGGCCGACGGTGTGATGGTGGCCGATGTGGAGACCAACCCGAGGTTCGGCCCGCTGGCCTTCGAGAGCCTGCGCAAGTTCTACAGCGGCGCCGGCGTGCCCACCACAGTGATCATCGCCGATCACCACTTCACCCCGGACAACGCCGCCGCGGCGCTCAAGAACGGCGACGTCTACTGAGCGGGGCGGTGGTGGATCCCGTGCTTCGGGTGGAGCGGGTGTCCAAGCGCTTTCCCGGGGTGCACGCGCTGCGCGAGGTCGACTTCGAGCTGCGCCCCGGCGAGGTGCACGCGCTGGTCGGCGAGAACGGTGCCGGCAAGTCCACGCTGATCAAGGTGGTCACCGGGGTGTACCAGGCCGACGCCGGGGTGGTGCGGTACCGGGGCGAGCCGGTGTCGTTCGCCAGCCCGCTGGACGCGCAGCGGGCCGGGATCTCCACGATCTACCAGGAGGTCAACCTCATCCCGCTGATGAGCGTGGCGCGCAACCTGTTCCTGAACCGGGAGCCACGCCGCTTCGGCCTGGTCGACGGCGCCCGGATGCGCCGCGAGGCGGAGGAAATCCTGCGCGACTACGGCGTCGAGGTGAACGTGGCGCGCCCGCTTCGCTCACTCGGCCTTGGCGCGCGGCAGATGGTGGCCATCGCCAGGGCGGTGCGGGTCAGTACCAGCGCGGCCCGGGTGGTGGTGATGGACGAGCCCACCTCGTCGCTGGAACAGCGGGAGGTGGAGACACTGTTCGGGGTGGTCGAGCGGCTGCGCGCGGCCGGCATCGCGATCGTCTACGTCAGCCACCGGCTGGACGAGCTGTACCGCATCTGCGATCGGGTCACCGTGATGCGGGACGGCAGGGTGGTGCACACCTCTCCGATGGCGGACATCGACCGGCTCACCCTGATCTCGTTGATGCTCGGCCGGGACGTGGAACAACTGCGCCGGGAGGGCACCACCGCCTTCCGTGCGCACCACAGCGGCGACCAGCTCGACGACGGGGTCCCGGTACTGCGCGCCCAGGGGCTCACCTCCCGGCACCGCATCCAGGACGTGTCGCTGCGGGTGCGCCGGCGCGAGGTGGTCGGGCTCGGCGGGCTGCTCGGCGCCGGCCGCAGCGAGACCGCCAAGGCGGTGGTCGGCGCCCTGCGCACCGACGCGGGCAGCGTGGAGATCGACGGCCGGCGGGTGCGGCGCAACTCCACGGCCGCGGCGATCCGGGCCGGCGCGGTGATGCTGCCCGAGGACCGCAAGAGCGAGGGCATCATCCCGAACCTGTCGGTGCGGGAGAACATCGTGCTGGCCGCGCTCCCCCGCGTCTCCCGGGCCGGGCTGGTGGACCGGGCCAAGCAGGACGAGATCGTGCGGTACTTCATGGACCGGCTGAAGATCCGCGCCTCCGGCCCGGACCAGAAGGTCAGCGAGCTGTCCGGCGGCAACCAGCAGAAGGTCATGCTGGCCCGCTGGCTCTGCCTGAACCCGAAGGTGCTGCTGCTGGACGAGCCCACCCGGGGCATCGACGTGGGCGCCAAGGCCGAGGTGCAGGCGGTGATCGACGAGCTGGCCGCCGACGGGCTCGCGGTGGTGCTGATCTCCTCGGACCTGGAGGAACTCATCGAGGGCTCGGACCGGGTCATCGTGCTGAAGGAGGGCCGCCAGGTCGGCGAGCTGACCGGCGCGGATGTCACCGAGTCGGTGCTGATGAGCACGCTGGCCGGCGCGCCGTCCGGAGTGGACCGGGACGGGGCCGCCGATGACCACTGAGACCTCGGCGGCCGCGGGCTTCGACCGGGACCGGCTCACCGCCGCGCTGCAGGACTACGGCGTCTACGCCGCGATCGTGGTGCTGCTCGCGGTCAACACCGCCCTGGCGCCGCGCTTCCTGAGCCTGGAGAACCTCCGCGTGCAGTTGTTCCAGGCGGTCCCGGTGCTGGTCGTGGCGTTGGGCATGGCGCTGGTGATCGGCACCGAGGGCATCGACCTCTCGGTGGGCGCGGTGATCGCCATCGCCGCCGCGCTGATCCCGCTCTACCTCGGCTACGGGCCCTGGCCGGCCGTCGCGGTGGCCCTGGTCGGCGGGGCGGCGTCCGGGCTGGTCGGCGGTGGGCTGGTGGCCTTCGCCCGGGTGCAGCCCATTGTGGCCACGCTGGCCCTGATGATCGGACTGCGCGGGCTGGCGGTGATCCTGAACGGGGCCACCGCCAAGCCGGTGAACGACCCCCAGATCGGCGGGCTCGGGCTGGACAGCTGGCTCGGGGTGCCGGAGATGGCCTGGCTGGCCGTCGTACTGGTGGCGGTGGTGGCCTTCCTGGTCCGCCGCACCACGTTCGGCCGCCAGCTCACCGCGATCGGCGACAACCGGGCGGCCAGCGCGCTCGCCGGGCTGCCGGTGCGCCGGGTGCTGCTCACCGTGTATGTGATCTCCGGGGTGCTCGCCGCGTTCGCCGGGGTGCTCATCGTCGGGCACGGTGGGTACGCCGACCCGGCCAACTACGGGCTGTACTACGAGCTGTCCGCGATTACCGCCGTGGTGGTGGGCGGCACCCCGCTGTCCGGTGGCAAGGTACGGGTGCTGGGCACCGCGGCCGGCGCGCTGTTCATGCAGCTGATCACCGCGACGCTGATCCAGCACGACGTGAAGTCGTCTTACGAGCAGATGGTCGAGGCAGTCATCATCGTGGCGGCCGTGTACGCCGCCCGGGGCCGGGCGGGGCGATGACCGAGTTGGCCGAGGTGGACAGGGTGAACCGGCGGACCGGGCGACGCGCCGCCACCGCTGGCGACCAGCGCCGCGAGCGGGCGCTGGCCCTGGTGCAGCAACAGGGCAGCTCGGCGGTGCTGGTCATCGTGGTGCTGGCGGCCTGCCTGCTCTCCCCCGGCTTTGCCGACTGGGCCAACTTCGGGAGCATCCTGGTGGGCAACGCCTACACCTCGCTGCTCGCACTTGGCATGACGTTCGTGATCATCTCCGGTGGGATCGACCTGTCCGTCGGGTCGGTGTTCGCCCTCGGTGGCGTGCTCGCCGCGTGGGGCGCGGCGCACGGCGGCGCGCCGCTCGCGGTGCTGCTGCCGGTGGTGTGCTGCGGGGCGCTGGGCACCGTGCAGGGGTTGCTCATCACCCGGGCCCGGCTGGCTCCGTTCATCGTCACACTGGCCGGGTTGCTGTTCGCCCGGGGTTTCCTGCAGGCCATGTCGAACGAGGGCTCCACCACGTACCTGGTGCCGCCCGGCTCGGCGTTCCTGGCGCTGGGCCGGGGCACCTGGCTGCCGATCCTCACGGCGGTGGCGCTGTTCACCGCCGGCGCGGTCCTGTTGCTGCGCACCCGGTTCGGCCAGGCGCTGTTCGCCATCGGCGGCAGTGAGCAGGCCGCGCTGCTCATGGGGCTGCCGGTGGCCAGGACGAAGACCCTGGTCTACGCGCTGTCCGGGCTGCTGGCCGGCGGAGCGGGCATGCTGAACGCCGCGCGGCTGCAGTCCGGGGTCACCAACATCGGCGTGGGCTACGAGCTCACCGCGATCGCGGCGGTCATCATCGGCGGCACGCTGCTCACCGGCGGGGCGGGCTCGGTGCTGGGCACGGCGTCCGGCGTGCTGCTGCTGGCGGTGATCCTGAACCTGATCGGCGTGCACCTGTCCCAGTACGGCTCGTCGGCGTCGGACCTGGTGAACGGGGCTTTCCTGGCGGTGGTGGTGCTGCTGCAGACGGTGCTCAGCCAGCGGCGGCGGTTGTACTGACACCCGCGCGGCTCAGCCTCCCTCGGCCGGTCGCGGGCGGGCACACCGGCCCCACGCACACCCGCTGTCACACCGGTAGTACGCTCGACAACAACCCGGTGGGGTGACCGGCTTCCCTCGTTAGAGTACCTCTTGTCACCCAGCTAGATACTTGACGTTCTCTATGGCAGTCTGTCCGCCGTGACGACCGCGTCCAGTCGGGCGACCGGCTCTCCGAGCTGGCTGATTCCGCTCACCGTGTTGATCGTGGGCAGTTTCATGTCAGTGCTGGATACCAGCATCGTGAACGTGGCGATCCCGCATATCCAGACCGAGTTGGGGGCCAGCACCGACGACGTGGAGTGGGTGGTCACCGGCTACACACTGGCGCTCGGGGTGATCGTGCCACTGAGCGGTTGGCTGGGGCTGCGGCTCGGGCTGACCACGGTGTACAACCTGGCGCTGGCCGGGTTCGCCGTCGCCTCCGGACTGTGCGGGCTGGCCTGGAACCTGGATGTGCTGATCGGGTTCCGGATCCTGCAGGCCGTGCCCGGTGGCGTGCTGCCGGTGGTGACGATGACCCTGCTCTACCAGCTGGTGCCCCGCGACAAGATCGGCACCGCGATGGGCATGTACGGGCTGGGTGTGGTGGTGGCGCCGGCGGTGGGGCCGACCCTGGGCGGCTGGCTGGTGCAGTACGTCGACTGGCGGTTGATCTTCTACATCAACGTGCCGATCGGCATCCTGGGTATGGTCGCGGCGTTGGTGGTGTTCCCGCGAATTCACCCCACCAGTTGGCCGAAGTTCGACCTGTGGGGCTTCCTGACCATCGCCTACGGGCTGTTCGCGCTGCTGTTGGCGTTCTCCAAGGGCCAGGACTGGGGCTGGACCGGCTACCGAATTTCTATCCTGCTGGTGTCCGCGGTGCTCAGCCTGGCCGCTTTCGTGGTCATCGAGCTCGAGGTGGACAACCCGCTGATCAATGTGCGGGTATTCACCTACTGGCCGTTTGTGAACTCGTTGCTATTGATCTCGATCGCCACCACGGCATTGTTCACCACGCTGTACTACATCCCGCAGTTCCTGCAGATCACCCAGAACATGCAGGCGCTCAACGCGGGGCTGGTGTTGATGCCCTCGGCGTTGGTGATGGTGGTGCTGATGCCGATCGCCGGGCGGCTCTACGACCGGTTCGGCGCGCGCTGGCCGGCGGCGATCGGCCTGCTGTTCATGGCGTACGGCCAGTACCTGCTGGCGGGCCTCACCGCGGACGTACCCGAGTCGACCCTCGTGCTGTGGACCACGATCCGCAACGTGGGCACCGGGCTGGCCATGATGCCGGTCATGACTGCCGGCATCGGCGCCCTGCCCGCCTCGCTGACCAGCTCGGGCAGCGCAATGAACAACGTCATGCAGCGGGTCGCCTCCAGCGTGGCGATCGCCGTGTTCGGCGGGATGATCGCCTCCCAGCAGGCCCAGCTGCTCAACGACCGCGGCTCGCTGCTCACCAACGTCAACGACAACCCCCGGCTGCAAGCGGCCGCTCACCAGGGCACCACCGGGCTGCTCGGGGTCTACCAGCAGCTGCAGAAGTACGTGGTCACCACGACCTACGCCAACGCCTTTCTGGTGGTGGCGCTGCTGTGCGCGGCCGGCGCGTTGCTGGCGCTGCTGCTGCGTTCCGGCCCACCGCAGCCGGCACCCGCCGAGAAGCCCGTGGCGGCCCCCACCCCGGCCGTCGCGCCGGAGCCGGAGCCGGTCGCGGCCGTCGTGGCGCGGGAGGCTTCGCGGGAGCCGGTCGCGGCGGGTCGCCGCCGGCCCCGTCACCATCACGAGACACCCGAGGAGACCGAGGCTCGGCGGTACCGGGAGTCGACGCACGCCGCCGCCGGGGTCCACCTCTAGGAGGGTCCCTCAGCCATCGACGGGCCGCCAGGCCGGGCCGTCAGCGGCGTGCCGGACGTGGCCGAACGGCACGTCGGCGAAGTGGACGCCGAAGCCCAGGGTGTCCGGCTCGGCCAGCTCCGCGACCAGCCGATGGCGGACGGTGGCGGACAGCTCGGCATCGTGGTCGGGGGCCGCGGACCATTCCGGGTGGTCGACCTGGATCGGTGAGTGCAGCGCGTCCCCGAAGGCGATCAGCCGTCGCCCGCCGGCGGTGACCACGTAGCTCGCGTGCCCGGGGGTGTGGCCCGGGGTCAGCATCACCCGCACGCCCGGGAACACCTCCTCGCCATCGACGACGGTGCGCACCCGCGGAGCCAGCGCGGCGATGATCTCCGGGCCGGTGCCGTGTGCCTCGAGGAGCTCGCGGTGTGTCCACTCGGGGTCGGCCACCAGGTACTCGGTACGGGCGAACGCGGGCCGGCCGGTGTCGGTCACGGGGTGCGCGGCCCAGCCGACGTGGTCGATGTGCAGGTGGGTGAAGGCCACCGCGTCGATGTCCTCCGGCGCCCGGCCCAGCGCCGCCAGGCTATCCAGCAGCGCGCCACCGTGGATGGCGCCGTACGGGTTGCCAGGCGCCGCCGGCAGCGTCCCCGGCCCGAATCCGCTGTCGATGAGCAGCGCGCGCCCACCGTGTTCCACCAGCAGTCCGCCGATGCCGGCGACCAGGTCCCCATTGCCGTCCAGGTACTCCGGGTGGTCCGCCCACACCTGCTCGGTGGTGAGCGGCAGCCACGCGCGCGGATGCAGCGCGACGGCGCCGTCCGGTACGTAGCTCACCTTCACCTCGCCCAGCTGGAGCGACCGGATGCCGGCGGGCCGGCGCAGGCGTTCGTCCTGGGTGGCGGCCGCGCGGTTGGTCATTCGATCCTCCGGTGGTCGGTCGGGCCGGGTCCTGGGTCCATGAGGATATGCTTCTAGCTTTAATGAGTAAAGCTAGAATTATAGTTACTTGATGCACTTGCTAGTGTTCCACCCGTGTCCTCATCGGAGTCGTCGGCCGCCGCCGAGCGCGCGCTGTGCGGGCTGGTCAACGGCCTGGCCCGGCAGATCGGCGAGCACGTCCGCGAGCGCGCCGCGACGCTGGGCCTGACCGCCGCGCAGGCGACCGCGCTCCGGGAGCTGACCGGTCCGATGACCATGCGCGAGCTCGCTGAGCGGATGAGCTGTGAGCCGTCCAACGCCACCTTCGTGGTGGACAAGCTGGAGAATCTGGGGCTCCTCGAGCGGCATCCGCATCCCACCGACCGCCGCGCCCGACACCTGGTGCTCACCGCGGCGGGCGCCGGGCTGCGATCCCGGCTCATCGCGCTGCTCGTACAGGAGTCACCGGTCGGGGCCCTGACCGCCGAGCAGCAGAACACGCTGCACGCGCTACTGCTGCGCGCGGTCACCTCCCGCTGAGGGCTCTCAGTCCGCGACAGGCGCCAGGAGGGTCCTGAATAAAACCGCTCGTCGCGCCGCGCGGCAGAGCATGCATTGTTCGGGGCGCTCCTTGGGACGGGCGCACCCGGACTCTCGTAGGGTGGGCCCCGTGGCAGACGAGATCGACACTTCCATGGTCACCGTGTCCGGCCTGAACGCGTATCTGTCCCGGCCGTCGGGCGGCTCCACGTCCGGCATGTTGTTGCTGCCGATGATCACCGGCATCAGCGCGCAGGTCCGTGAGTTCGCCGACTCGCTGGCCGCCAGCGGGGTCACCGCGCTGTCCTGGGACCCGTGGCGGCGCCGTCCCAGCGCCGACGAGACGCCGATGGAGACGCTGTTCCAATGGCTGTCCGAGCTGGACGACGAGGAGACGCTCGGTGAGGCGGGCCAGCTGCTGGACCACCTGCTCGGCGATCTAGGCTGCCAGCGGGCGGGCGTGATCGGCTGGTGTATGGGCGGCCGGTTCGCGCTGCTGCTCGGCGGCCGGGACCATCGGGTGGCGAACGTGGTCGCCTACCACCCCACCGTGCCGGGCACCCCGGCACCCAACCACACGCTGGACGCCGTGGAGTACACCGCCGCGGTCCAGGCGCCGGTGATGATGCTCTACCCCGCGGCGGACAGCCTGGTGCCGGTGGAGAGCTTCATGCGCCTGCAGGCCGCGCTGATCTCCCGCCCCACCGGCGCGAGCATCGTGCACGTCTACCCCGGCGCCGAGCACGGCTTCACCGCCAGGGCGCGGCAGGGCAATCCGGTCAACAAGACCGCGTTCGACGTGTCTTGGCCGCAGGTGCTGGCGTTCGTGCAGGCCACCACCCGGTCTTAGCGCTCTATTCGGACGCCGGGCCATGAGTTGATCACAAGCGGTTCGCACACTCGACGCCGTCGCCCCTGGCCGGACGTGCCGCGACAACCCCTGACGGGCCTTCGTCGACGAGCGCTCTCGTCAAATTCCACACTGCGGCTGTGTGACCACGCATTGACAGCGCTGACGTGAAGATAATCATGACAGAGCGAAGCTAAAGTCTGCCGAACCCGCTGAAAGCCAGCTTCCACCCCGGCCGAGCCCACCACGCAAGCCGCGACCAACGACACCACCCTCACCATAGGCATCGAACCAGCACCCGGGCGGCGGCCACCATGGCGGCCTCCGCCTCGCGCAGCAGCTCGGGCGTCTTACTGATCTGCACACCTCCAGGTTGAGTTGATCACAGAAGCGGTGAAGGCCTCGTCGGCGCTGACGGGGTGATCCCGTGGCGGCGGGCGCCGAGTACCAGCTCGGCGACGCGGGCCTCGGCGGCGGCGGAGAACGGCGTGAGCCGGTCCCGGCGGCGCGCGACCGCGCGGCGGGTGTCCTCCTCGACCAGGTCGGCGTTGATCGCGGCGGCCGCGGTCACTCCCCCGGCGGCCGCGGTGACCACGGTGGCGGCCACGTCGGCGGCGTTGCCGGCCACCCACACGCCCTCGACCGGGGTCCGTCCGGACACGTCGGACTCCAGTTGGCTGCCGACGCCCCGGGGGTGCTCGACGCTGGCCAGGCCGAGGTCGGTGACCACCCCGGCGCGGGCGACCATTCGCGGCAGCACCGCCAACGCCCGGAGCGGCAGCACCCGGCCGGAGGCCAGCCGGACGCCGGTGAGCTCGTCGTCGGTGACCTCCAGTGCGGTGACCTGGCCGTCCACCACGGCGATGTCGCGGGCGGCGAGCCGCTCCCGCTGCTCGTCGCCGGGGTCCGGCGCGGTGTGCCGGAACAGGGTCACCCGGGGGCTCCATTGGCGCAGCAGCAGCGCCTGGTGCACGGCCTGCGGCCCGGTGGCGAGCACCCCGAGCGGCTGGTCGCGCACCTCCCAGCCGTGGCAGTACGGGCAGTGCAGCACGTCCCGGCCCCACCGCTCGCGCAGCCCGGGAACGTCGGGGAGCTCGTCCACCAGCCCGGTGGTGACCAGCAGCCGGCGCGCGGCGAACTCCCGCCCGTCCTCGGTGCCCACCACGAAGCCCTCCCCGACCCGGCGCGCGGACGTCGCACGCGCCCGCAGCATCGTGCCGCCGTAGCGGATGACCTCCTCGGCGCCCCGCTCGACCAGCTCGGCCGGGGCGATGCCGTCCCGGGTCAGGAACCCGTGCACCCCGGCGGCGGGGGCGTTGCGGGGCTCGCCGGCGTCCAACACCAGCACCGAGCGACGGGCCCTGGCCAGGGTCAGCGCGCCGCTCAGCCCGGCAGCGCCGCCACCGATCACGATCACGTCGAAACCGTTGTCGTCCATGGCGCCCACGGTGCGGGCCAACCCGGCAACTTGACAACTATCCTTGCCGGGTTAGCAAAATATCCGGGTGCCCGAAGACTCACCCGAACTCGACGACGTGCTCCACGCCGTCGGTCCCCGGCTGAAAGCGCTGCGCCGGCGGCGGGGCGTGACGCTCGCCCAGCTGTCCGAGGCCACCGGGATCTCGGTCAGCACGCTGTCCCGACTGGAGTCCGGCCAGCGGCGCCCCACCCTGGAACTGCTGCTGCCGCTGGCCAGGGCGCACCACGTGCAGCTGGACGAGCTGGTCGACGCGCCGACCACCGGCGACCCGCGCGTCCACCCCCGCCCCTTCCTCCGCAACGGCGTCACGTTCCTGCCGCTGACCCGCCGCCCGGGCGGGCTGCAGGCGTTCAAGATGATCTACCCACCGCTCACCCCGAGCGCGGAGCCGGACCAGCGGGTGCACGAGGGCTACGAGTGGCTCTACGTGCTGTCCGGGCGGATGCGGTTGCTGCTCGGGGAGCACGACGTGACGCTGAGCCCGGGCGAAGTGGTGGAGTTCGACACCCACGTGCCGCACTGGTTCGGCAACCCCGGTCCCGGCCCGGCCGAGGTGCTCAGCCTGTTCGGGCCGCAGGGCGAGCGCGTCCACGTGCGCGCCCGCGCGGCCGGCCGGTGAGTCGGTGAGTCGGGCGGGCCGGTGAGCCGAACCGTCACCGGGTCCCGCCGTAGCGTCGGATGGTGTAGGCGTTCAGCAGCGCGCAGAACACCAGCACCGCCCCCAGCGCCAGCAGCTGGAACTGGCTGCCGTTGTTGCCCTCGAACAGCAGCAGGATGCCGGCGTCCAGCCAGGTGATCAGGACGGCGGCCAGCAGCACCCCGGACACCCGCCCGATGCCGCCGGTGATGGCCACCCCACCCAGCACCGCGATGGTGATCGCCGGCAGGGCCAACCCGTTGCCGCTGGTCCCGGCGTCCGGGCGGGCCGAGGCGAACTGCCCGGTGACATACACCGCGACCACCCCGGCCAGCACCCCGGCCAGTACGTAGGCGACCAGCCGGGTGCGGGCCACGTGCACCCCCGACCAGGTGGCGGCCACGTCGTTGGTGCCGATGGCGAACAGTCGCCGGCCGTAGGTGGTGCGGGCCAGCAGCAGCCAGACCAGAACCACCGCCGGCACCAGGAAGGTGAACACCCCGAGCGGCACGTTCGGGATGTCGTGGCCCACCACCGGGATCTCCACCGCACCGGTTAACGAGTAGAGGGCCTGGATGCCGGGCGTGCTGATCGGTTTCTGGTCGTTGACCACGATGGCCAGCGACTTGTAGGCGTAGTAGGTGGCCAGCGTGGTGATCAGGGCGGGGAATCCGAGCCAGGCCACCAACACGCCGTTCACCGCGCCGAGCAGCCCGCCGACCACGATCGCCAGCAGGACCGCGGCCGGCAGCGGCCACCCCCAGCTGCCGTAGGAGAAGCCGAACACCATGCCGGTGAGCGAGACGATGGCTCCGATGGACAGGTCGATGCCGCCACGGCCGGACACGATCACGAGCAGCTCGGCCAGGGCCAGCATGGCCAGCGGCACCGCGTCCACCAGCGCGGCCGACAGGTAGTCCGGGTCGTACGGGCCGGTCAGGTAGCCGCCGTAGCTCAGCGCGGTCATCCAGACCAGCACCAGCGCGAGCAGGATGACCAGCAGCAGCTCCCGCCGGGTGAGCACGGCGCGCAGCGCCCGCCGCGCGGCGCCCGGTGGGCTGCCGTTGTCCGGGACTCCCGGGCCCGGCGTCTGCGTGGTCGGTGCGGCCGCGGTCATCGGGACCTCCTCCGGGCGCGCTGGCGCAGTAGGTCGGTGCCCACCGCGACGATCACGAAGATGCCGACGAACAGGTCGGACAGGTTGCTCGGCCAGCCCAGTTGGGTGACTCCGGAGCTGACCGTCTGGACCAGCAGCGCGCCCAGGATGGTGCCCAGCACCGAACCCCGGCCACCCATGATCGAGGTTCCCCCGATGATCACCGCCGCGATCACCGCCAGCTCCTCACCGGCGCCGATGCTCTGGTCCAGCGTGGTGGTCCCCTTGGCGATGGTGAAGATCGCGGCCACTCCGACCAGCGCCCCGGTGACCACGTAGGTGAGCAGCACCCGCCGCCGCACCCGGATGCCGGCCAGCTCGGCGGCCAGCGCGTCGCCGCCGATGGCGTAGAAGTGCCGCCCGCCGGGGGTCTGCCGCAGGTACCACCAGACCGCGCCGGCGATCACCGCGGTGAGCAGGAAGCTGTGCGGCACGCCGAGGGTCTGCCCGGCCGCTCCCCTGCCGAACACGTCCAGCGTCGCTGGGATGCCGTTCACCGTGCGCGAGCCGAAGATCTGCCGGCCGACGAACTGGAACAGGTTGAGCGTGCCGAACGTGATGATGATGGCGTGCACCCGGCCCCAGGCAATCAGCACGCCGTTCACCGCGCCCATCAGCGCCCCGACCGCGACCGCCGCGACCAGCGCCACCACCAGTGAGACGTGCGCTTCGACCAGCAGCCGGGCGGTGATCACGCCGCACACCATCATCTGGCTGCCCACCGACACGTCGATGCCGGCGGCCACGATGACCAGGGTCATGCCCACTCCGATCAGCGCGATCGGCGCCACCTCGATGAGCAGCGGACGCAATGAGTCGGCGGTGAGGAACGCCGGGGTGGCCCAGCCCAGCACCAGCCACAGCACCGCGATGACCGCGAGCAGCACCACCTCCTGGCCGCTGACCAGCGGGGCGATCACCCTCGGACCCTTCGGCCCGCGCCACCGGCGTGGCCATCCGGTGCGCGGCGGTGGGGTGGACGTGGTGGTCACGCGCTCACCCCGCTCTGGTCGGCGCCGGCCCCTTGCTCGGCCGGTGGTACCTCCGGTGCCCCCGCGGCCGCCGCCAGCACGTCCACCTGGGAGACATCCCGGCCGAACTCGGCGATCGTGGTTCCGCCGCGCACCACCAGCAGGCGGTCGGCGATGCGCAGCGCCTCGGGCAGGTCGGAGGTGACCACCAGCACGGCGGTACCCTCGGCGGCCAGCGAGTCGATGATCCGGTGTATCTCCTCCTTGGCTCCGACGTCCACTCCCTGGGTCGGCTCGGCGAGCACCAGCACGTCCGGCCGCTCGACCAGCTGGCGGGCCAGCACCACTTTCTGCGCGTTCCCGCCGGACATGGCGCCGATGGGCGCTCGCTCGCTGGGCGTCTTCACCGCCAGCCGGTCGATCAGCGCACGGGCCACCGAGCGCTCCCGGGCGCGGTCCATCCACACGGCGAAGCGGGACAGCAGCCCCAGGTGTCCGACGGAGATGTTGAAAGCGATGGGTTGGAAGGCGAACATGCCCTGCCGCTTGCGGTCCGCCGGGAGCAGCGCGATGCCGAGCCGCTGCGCGTGTCGGGGCGAGCTCGGGCGGACCGCGCGGCCACCCACCCGGATCTCCCCGCTGGTCGCCGGCTCGATGCCGTACACGGTGTGCGCGATCTCCGCGACACCCGAGCCGACCAGCCCGTACAGCCCGACGATCTCGCCGGGGCGCACCGAAAGGTCGACGTCGTGGAACTTCCCGGCCAGCCCGAGCCCGTGCAGCTCCAGCCGGGGCGGTGCGTCCGGTACCGCGCGTGGCGACCGCTGCTCGTCCATGGTCCCGCCGACCATCAGCTCGGCGATCTGCCGGACGGTCAGCTCGGCGATCGGGTACGTGCCCACGGTGGCCCCGTCGCGCATCACGGTGACCTCGTCGGCGATCCGGAACAGCTCGTCCAGCCGGTGCGAGATGTAGATGATCGCCACGCCGGACGCCTTCAGCCGCCGGATGACGCCGAACAGCACGTCGATCTCCGAATCGGTGAGGATCGCCGACGGCTCGTCCAGGATGAGCAGCTTCGCGTCCCCGGCCAACGCTTTGGCGATGGACACCTGCTGCTGCTCGGCGATGGAGAGCTCACCCACCGGAGCGGTGGCATCCCTGGCCGGCACGCCGAGCAGGTCCAGCAGCTCGACGACCTTGGCGTGTTGTGCGGCCCAGTCGATCCTCGGCCCGGCGCGCAGCTCGCGTCCCAGGAAGATGTTCTCCGAGACGGTCAGCTCGGCGAACAGCTGCGGCTCCTGGTAGACGGTGGCCACGCCCAGCGCGATGGCGTCAGCGGTGTCCGCGATCCGCACCCGGGCTCCATCGAAGCTGATCTCGCCGGCATCCGCCGTGACCGCCCCGGACAGGATCTTGATCAGCGTGGACTTCCCCGCGCCGTTCTCTCCGACCAGTGCGTGCACCGAGCCCGAGGCGACCGCGATGTCCGCGTGCCGGATCGCCCGCACCACCCCGTAGCGCTTGGCAATGCCGGTCATCGCCAACCGCTGAACAGTCCCGTCGCTCATGACCACTAGTAGCTGAACCGGTCGGCGTTGTCCTTGGTGATCACCAGCGGGTCCCCGAGCAGCAGCGTCTTGGTGGCCGGGTCCCAGCTGACCGACGACAACTTGTCGCTGACGTGGTTCACCGGCTGCAGGCTCTTGCCGTTGGCCAGCTGGTCACCGGCCCACGCGGTCAGGTAGCCCAGCTGCTCGACGTCCCACAGGATGGCACCGGACGAGGAGCCGTCGGCCAGGTACGGCTTCATCGCCTGCGGGGTACCCAGCCCGACGGTGAACACCTTGCCGATCTTGTTGGCGTCCTTCACCGCCTGCGCCACCCCGGGCGCCGACGACGTGCACTCGCCGACCAGCCCGGTCAGGTCCGGGTGGGCGTTCATCAGGTCGGCCGCCATCTGGGTCGAGCGGGCCTGGTCCTCACCGGCGTAGACGACGTCGACGATCTGCACCTGTGGGTACTTCTGGGCGGTGTACGCCCGCTGCACCTTGATCCACGAGTTCAGGTTCTCGGCAGTCTCGCCGCAGGACACGATGGCGTACTTCCCCTTGCCGCCCATCGCGGTCAGCAGGCTGTCGGTGAGCGTCTCGCCGATCTTCTGGGTGGACGCCTGGCTGACGAACACGTCGCGCACCGAGTTGGGCGCGTCGGTGTCGGAGGTCATCACCTTGATGCCCTTGGCCTGTGCCTCCCTGAGCACCGGGGCCATCGAGTCCGGGTCGTTGGGAGCCACCACGATCACCGAGACGCCGCGCTGGATGAACGAGCGGACGATCTGCGTCTGCGCCGCCGCGTCGGCCTGGGTGGGCCCCTGGTAGAACCAGGTCACGTCACCCAGTGCCTGCTCCGCCGACTTCCCGCCGGTGTTCATCGCCTCGAAGTACGGGATCCCCTGCAACTTCGGCACGAACGCCACCTGGTGCTTGCCGCCCGCCGCGCCGCCGGCCTCGCCGCTGTTCTTCTGGGTGCACCCGGCGGCGGCCAGCACAGCGGCCACGGCGGCGAGCACGGCGAGTGTCCTGACTGATCTCCTCATTGAGAATCCTCCGTCACCTTGAGGTCGTGGCTGGTCAGCTGGGTCAGCCGAGCCGAGGCGCCGGCCCAGTCCCGTCCCGCTCGGGGGCCGTACTCGACCGGCTCGGTGGAGGCGGCCACCACGGCCCTGATGTCGGCCAGGCCGGCCAGCTCGCCGAGGGCGGCCAGCTGCACGGCGGCGTTGCCCAGCGCGGTGGCCTCGCCCGGCCCGGCGTGCACCGGCAGGCCGGTGGCGTCGGCGGTGAGCTGGCAGAGCAGCGTGTGGCCGGAGCCGCCGCCGACGATGTGCACGGCGGGCGGGGCGGCACCGGTGATCGCCGCCACCGACTCGACCACCCGCCGGTAGCCCAGCGCCAGCGAGTCGATCACGCACCGGGCGAGGGCCCCGACGCCGTCCGGGACCGGCTGGCCGGAACGGGCGCAGTAGTCCCGGATCCGGCGCGGCATGTCACCGGGGCCGAGGAAGTCGGTGCAGTCCGGGTTCACCAGGCTGACCAGTCCTGGCTCCGCGGCGGCCAGCTCGGCGATGCGCGCGTAGCTCAGCTCGGTGCCCTCCCGCGCCCACTGCCGGCGGCACTCCTGCAGCAGCCAGAGCCCCATCACGTTGGATAGCAGCCGGATCGTGCCGGCGTAGCCGCCCTCGTTGGTCAGGTTGGCCCGGCGCGCGTCCTCGGTCACCCACGGGCGGTCGCTCTCCACGCCGACCAGCGACCAGGTGCCGGAGGAGATGAACACCGACCCGGGCGCTCGGAACGGCGCGGCCACCACCGCGCTCGCGGTGTCGTGCGCGGCCGGCACGATCACCCGGCAGCCGCGCAGCCCCCCGGAGTGGTCGCCGCGCAGCGGGCCCAGCTCGGTCCCCGGCGAGACCACCTCGGGCAGCAGCCGAGTGGGGATGCCGAGGCGCTCGGTCAGCCCGGTGGCCCACCGCCCGGTTCGCATATCCAGCGCGCCGGTGGTGGACGCGATGGTGTACTCGCTGGTCACCGCACCGGCCAGCAGGTAGTGGAACAGGTCCGGCATCATCAGCAGCCCGGTGGCCGCGGCCAGCCGGCGCGGGTGCTCGCGGACGTCGGAGACCAGCCCGAACAGCGTGTTGATCGGGATCAGTTGAACGCCGGTGGCCCGGTAGAGCTCCGCCGCGCCCACCGCCCGCACCGCCGACGCCATCCCGGAGCGCTGCCGGTCGTCGCGGTAACAGGTCGGCTCGTCCACCAGCTCTCCGTCCGCGCCGCGCAGCGCGTAGTCCACCCCCCAGGTGTCCACCCCGACCGAGGACACCGCCACCCCGCCGCCGTCGAGCACCGCGAGCCCGTGGCGCACCCCGGCGCGCAACGTGGCCAGGTCCCACCGCAGGAGGCCGTCGCGGACCCGGGGGCCGTGGCTGAACCGGTGGGCCACATCCAGGGTGAGTGTCGAGCCGTCGAAGCACACCGCCGCCACCCGGCCGCTCTCCGCGCCGAGGTCCACGGCGGCCACGGTCCTGGTCGCCACCGTCCTGGTCGCCACCGTCCTGGTCGCCCGCCGCGGGGCCGTCACGGGGCGCCCGCCTCGGATGTTTCGGGCCCGGACTCCAGCTCGGGGGCCGGGTCGTCGCTCGGCTCACCGGTCGGCACGCTCGCCCGGTGCACCGGCACGCCGATCTCCGCCCAGCTGCTCACCAGGTACCCGGGGACCCGGTCGTCGGTGTACAGCGCGGTCACCCGGTCCGCCTTGACGAACGGGTGCAGCGCGAACCGCTCCACCTTCGAGGAGTCGAAGACGCCGTACACCCGGTCGCACACGCCGGCCATGAATGCCTTGGTCTGCGACTCCTCGGCGCTGATGTCCATCAGGCCGTGCTCCGGGGACAGCCCGACCAGCCCGAAGAACCCCATCTGGATCCGCCCGCGCCCGGTGAGCAGGTCGCCGATCGGCCCGACCAGCGATTCCGCGGCACGGCGCAACACCCCGCCGGGCAGCAGCACCATCGCGTTGGTCTGCTCCATGAACAGCGTCGCGGTGCGCAGCCCGTTGGTGATCACCACCAGGTTCCGCCGGGTGACCAGCTCCTGGGCCAGGTGGTAGCAGGTGGTGGAGGAATCCAGCGCGATCACGTCGCCGTGCCGGACCAGTTCGGCCGCCGCCCGGGCCACCGCGCGCTTGGCCGCTCTGGCGTGCCGGACCCGCATGGCCCAGGCGCCCTCGTCGGTCTGGCCGGAGCTGACCGCGCCGCCCCGCACCCGCAGCAGCAGGTCACGCCGCTCCAGCGCGCCGAGATCCTTGCGAATGGTCACCGCGGAGACGCCGAACCGCTCGGTCAGCTCGTTCACCATCACCCGACCGGAGATCTCCAGATCCAGCAGGATGGCCTGCTCGCGCTCGTGTTCGTCGAGTGGTCGCATGACAACCTCCCGACTGGCATCTTCAGCGAGCTGAGTGCCTGAAACTTGCCACCGCCGAAATCGAGAGTCAACGGAATGAAACAAAGCGAAAGCAGCGGACTTTCGCATCGTCCCTGCCTGGCCTTCGGCGGGTGCTCCTCGATCCTCGGGCCACGGGAGCTGAGGGACGCGGGCGGCTCACCGCGCCCGTTGATCCACCGCGCCGTACCGTGCGCGGACATGAGCGCTGCTACCCCGATCGTCCTCATTCACGGCTTCTGGCACGGCGCCTGGTGTTGGTCCCCGCTGGTGGAGGAGCTCGCCAGCCGGGGCCTGCCCGCGGTCGCCGTGGACATGGAGGGCCACGGGCTGAACGCGCGGGCTCCCGCGTCGCGGTGGAGCCGGCCGTTCGACCCCGCCGCCTACGCCACCGAGCCGTCGCCCCGGGCGGCGGTGACTGCCACCTCCGCCGCCGCTCGGATCGCCGCTCAGCTGCGCCGGATCGGCCGAGGGCAGCCGTGCCTGGTGGTGGCGCACAGCATGGGCGGCGCGGTGGCCACCGCGCTGACCGAGATGGTCCCCGAACTGGTCGCCGGACTGGTCTACGTCGCCGCGTTCGCCCCGACGCACGGCCCGGCGGTGGCCTACCTCCAGGTACCGGAGAATGAGGGATCCATACCGCACACGGTGGTCGCCGCCGACCCCGCGGTGGTCGGCGCGATGCGCTTCGACACCGGGAACGCCGAGATCCATGCCGCCCTCCGGGAGGCGTTCTACGCCGACGTGGACCCCGACGTGGCCGACGCCGCGATCGCGTTGCTCACCCCGGACAGCCCGATTGCCATGGCCACCGACCCGGTCACGGTGACCGAGGAGCGCTACGGCCGGGTGCGGCACACCTACGTGGTGTGCGCTCAGGACAACGCCGTCCGCCCCGCGCTGCAGCGACGGTTCGTCCGGGAGATCGACGCGGTGTCCGCCGCGCCCACCACCGTGGTCGAGCTCGACTCGTCCCACTCACCGTTCCTTTCCCAGCCGATGGCGCTGGCCGACGCCCTGGAACAGGCCCTCCTGGCCAGCGCCGGCACCCCCGCCCGCTGACCGCCGCACCCAGTGACGGTCGCGCCCGCTGACCGCGTCACCGGTCGAGCCCGGCCACGGGTGGCGAGGCGGCCACACCGGCTGCCGGCCACGCCGGCTGTGCTGTTCGGTAACGGGCGGCCGGTGCGACCGACCCGTAAATGCGTTACTTGACCGCGCCCAGGGACAGGCCCTGCACCAGCTTGTCCTGCGCGGCGAACCCGGCGGCCAGCACCGGCAGGGAGATCGCCACCGCCGCCGCGCAGACCTTGGCCAGGAACAGTCCCTGGCTGGTGACGAACCCGGTGAGGAACACCGGCGCGGTGCCCGCCACCACCCCGGTGAGCACCCGGGCGAACAGCAGCTCGTTCCAGCTGAAGATGAAGCAGATCAGCGCAGTGGCCGCGATGCCAGGGGACGCCATCGGCACGATCACCCGGCGCAGCACGGTGAGCAGGCCGGCGCCGTCGATCGCTGCCGCCTCCAGCACCTCCACCGGCACCTCGGCCAGGAACGAGCGCATCATCCATACCGCGATCGGCAGGTTCATCGAGGCGTACAGCACGATCAGGTAGTTGATGTTGTCCAGCACGCCCAGCCGCTGCGCGAACAGGTAGAGCGGCAGCAGCCCGGCCACCACGGGCAGCATCTTGGTGGACAGGAAGAAGAACAGCACGTCGCGCGCCTTGCGGACGGGCTTGATGGACAGCGCATAGGCGGCCGGGATGGCCAGGATCAGCACCAGGACGGTGGACAGCACGCTGGCGCTGGCCGAGTTGATCAGCGGTGGCCACGGGCTCTGCCCCGTGCTCGCGCCGAAGAACTCCTGATACCCCTGCAGCGTCAGCGGGGCGCCCAGCGACGGCGGGTTGGTCGCCGCGTCCGCCTCGGAGTGCAGCGAGGTGAGCACCATCCACGCGGCCGGCGCGAAGAACAGCAGCCCGACGATCCAGGCGGCCAGGGTGAGCAACGCGCCGCCCCGCCCGACCTTGGAACTACGCCGGACCTTGGAGCCGCGCGCCGACGCCGGCCTCCAGGACGCGGTGAGCGTCATCGGCCCTCCTCCTTGAGCAGCGACGACACCGTGCGCAGCGCGAAGTTGGCGATCACGATGGTGGCGATCACCACGATCACCCCGGCCGCCGAGGCCTGCCC
>Ga0137415_10001528_pt1 | contig 23029 bp, 23 predicted proteins | sample CZODoug3_1_1_16f_FD_183082 | JGI IMG/M metagenome (GOLD analysis project Ga0137415, IMG submission 183082) | Vadose zone soil fungal communities from Angelo Coast Range Reserve, California, USA - CZODoug3_1_1_16fungal (Hybrid Assembly) | ecosystem: Environmental > Terrestrial > Soil > Vadose...
ACCCCGAGGCGGGTCAGCAGGTCGGCGCCGTAGATGCCGAAGCCCAGCACGGTGGCCATTCCGGTGGCGATGTAGCCGAGCAGCAGGCCGCTGCCCGCGGTATGTCCCGCTCCGACGCCCAGGCTGGTGCGCACCCAGCTGTAGAACGAACCGCTGGCGTTGGTGCGCTTGGCGAACTGGGCGATGCAGAAGCCGACCAGGAGCATGAGCACCAGCGCGATGACGAAGGACAGCCAGGAGCCGTTGCCCGCGTTGAGGAACACCAGCAACGGCAGCAACGCCATCGCGGCGCTGGGCGCCATGTTCGCCACGGACTGGGCCAGCACCTCGGGCAGCGACAGCACGCCGCGCCGCAGATCGGGTTGCGCCGCGCCGGGCGCGGCGTCGGTGGGCATGCTCAGGTTGCGGTCGTCCACGCCGGTCACCTGTCCTTATCGCGGGGGTGGGTGCGCTTGTACCAGAGCTGATCGGGGTGGCTGAGCTGGCCGTTCGGCGCGCCGACGCTACCTCTCCGGCTCGACGCGGACAAGAACCTTCCTGTTCAGCGACCCGAGAGCAGCCGGCGGTCGTCGACGGCTATCCCGCGGCTCGGGTCTGCGCCGGCTCCGCGCTCAGCTCCGGAAAGTGCTTGGTGAGGTCCTCCGGGCGCTGCGGGGCCCAGAACGTCGCGATCACCGCGACGACCAACCCGAACTCGAGGAACAGGAACGCCGCGGTGAACGAGATGTGGTCCGCGATGAAGCCCATCGCGAAGGGGGCGATCGCGCCCGCGATCTGACCGCCCATGTTGATCAACCCGCTTGCCGAGCCGACAACTTCGCGCGGCAGTAGCCGCAGCGGCAGCCCGAAGATCGGCATGAAACTCAGGTAGAGCACGAGCAACGACGCCGACTGGTAGAAGATGAACATTCCGGTCGAGGATGCCCACGCCATGAGCAGCAGGAATCCGCCGCCGACCACGAAGGACGGCACGAGCAGCAGCCGGTGCCTACCGTGGAAAACGCGGTCGTAGAGCAGGCCGCCGAGCACGGTCCCGACCGTGCCGCAGAAGAACGGGATCGACGCGAGTGCGCCGGACGCGCTGGTCGACACGTGACGAACGGTCTGCAGGTAGCCCGGCACCCAGCTGGTCAGTCCCCAGGCCACCAGGTCGTAGCCGCCGAACAACAGGGTGAAGCGCCACAGCACACCTTTGCGCAGCAGCCCGAGCACGTTGAACCGCGGCGCGGTGGCCGAGGCGGCGACCGCGCTGTCCACCGCGATCTCGGCCGGCAGCGCTCTGGGCAGCCCGAACCAGAGCACCACGGCGACGACCACGCCGGCGGCGGCGACGGCGAAGAACGAGTTCTGCCAGCCGACGGCCGCGATCACCGGAGCCGCGATCAGCGGTGCGAGCGCCGCTCCGAACGGGTTCGAACCGAGGATGATCCCGTTGGCGGTCATTCTGGTCCGCGGTTCGGTGCGTTCGGCGACGGCTTTCATCGCCGCGCCGGGAAAGATTCCCTCGGTCACGCCGAACAACACCCGGACGATCAGCAACATGCCGAAGGAGATCGCCAGTCCGGTCAACCCGGTGAAGACGGACCAGGAGACCATAGCGATCACCATCGTCTTCTTGGCGCCGATCTTGTCGGCCAGCAGTCCGCCGGGGAACTGGAAGAGCGCGTAGGTGATGAAGAACGCGGTCAGCAACAAGCCCTGCTGACTGTGGTTGAGGCCGAACTCCCTACCGATGCTCGGCAATGCGGTCGCGATCACGAGGCGATCGACGTAGTCCACGATCCAGGCGACGAACAGGATCGTGACGGTGACGGCCGTGACGCGTACGGGGTTCAGCGCCGGCGTGCCTGTGGCGGGTGATACGGACATGGCACGCTCCCGGAGGTCAGACTGCGGGGGTGAGGCGTCGGCCGCGGCGCGGGCCGAGGTAGGTCGTCCGGTCGACGACCGGTCGACCCGCCTGCATGACCCAGGCGATCCCGGACGGCGGATGCACCGGGTCGCGGTAGTCACAGGGATGGTCGATCGTCTGGGGGTCGAACGCGACCAGGTCGGCGACGAACCCCGGCCGCACGGAGCCCCGTTCGGGAATCCGGAACACCCGCGCCGGCAGCGAGGTCATCCGGCGGACCGCCTCGCCGAGCGGCAGGACCTCGTTGTTGCGCACGTACTCGCCCAATACGCGGGGAAACGTGCCGAATACCCTCGGGTGTGGCTTGCCGCCCGAGCCCGGCGGCAACCCGTCGGTGCCGATCATGGTGTCCGTGTCGGCGAGCGCGGTGCGCACGTCGTCCTCGCGCATCGCGAACAGCACCATGCTGGCCTGCAACCGCTCCTCGCGCAGGATCCGCACGAGCACGTCCATCGGGGGCAGGTTCAGGCTCAGAGCGAGCTCGCCGATCGTGCTGCCCTCGTACCGGTGGCTGCCGGTGGTGGACACCAGGATGCCGTCCCAGCCCGCGGCCCGCTGATGGCTGTCCCAACCCGGCAGCCCGGTCTCCATGACCGTGGCCAGCTGGCGCAGCTGTTCCGGGGACTCCAACCTGGCGAGCACGCCCTCGTCGCCGTCGGCGAGGAACGGTGGCGGCAACAGGGCGGTCAGCATGGTCGAGCCCGCCGTGTAGGGATAGACATCCTTGGTGATCGACAGGCCGGCGGCGGCGGCGTCGTGGATCGTCGAGAGCGCCGTGGACATGTTGCCCCAGTTGCGTTTCCCGGTCCATTTCAGGTGCGAGATGTGCACCCGGCAGCCGCCCTCGGTGCCGATCCGCACGGTCTCCGAGATCGACGAGAGCAGCGAGTCGCCCTCGCCCCGCATGTGCGTTGCGTAGAGACCGGATGCGCCGAGGTGGCGGGCCAGCTCGACGATTTCCTCGGTGTCGCTGTAGACGGCGGGCGGGTACACCAGCCCACTGGACATGCCGAACGCGCCGTTCTCCAGCGCGTCATCCAGCAACCGGCCCATCGCGGCGAGCTCGTCGGCGTCGGGCGTTGCGTCGGCCATGCCGAGTATCGCGATCCGCAGCGTGCCGTGGCCGACCAGTGGGGCGTAGTTGGTCACGTAACCCCGGGAATCGGTCCGGTCGGTGAAGTCCGACCAGCTCGCCCAGCTGAAGTCGATCGGTGGAAAGATCCGCTTGGCGAACGAGGTGAGCGACGCGAGCGACTCCGCGCTGGTGGGCGCGAGCGAGAATCCGCAGTTGCCGACGACCTCGGTGGTGATGCCCTGCAGGATCTTCGCGGTGTCGTCCTCGGCCAGCAGCGGCGCATTGTCGGCGTGTGAGTGCACGTCGATGAAACCCGGTGCGACCACGAGGCCGGTCGCGTCGATGATCTCGCGGTCGCCCGGCGGGATCACCGCCGGAGCCTCCACGGCCGCGATCCGCCCGTCACGGACCAGCACGTCGGCGGGCCCGGGATCGCCACCACTGCCATCCGCGACGGTGCCGCCTCTGATGAGCAGCTCTCGCGCCGCCCTCGGGTACTCCGCCGTCATCGAGTGCTTCCGGACCGGTGGGGGAGGCACTTACTCGACATCGGCAAAGTCTGCGTGATCGCGGCGACTATCTCTTGTTCTGGGCAATCAAGTTGTCCGGCATGGGTTGTCGTATCCGTCAACCGCCGCCGGCCCGGAGCGCGTTCACCCTGAGCTGGAGCTGGGCCAACAGCACGGCGTCGGCGTCGGCGAAGTCGAGGCCGGAGACCTCCCGGATCCGACGCAGCCGGTACCGCATCGTGTTGACGTGGATCCGCAGTGCAACGGCCGCGACCTCGGTGACACCCGCGGCATCCAGGTAGGCGGCCAGTGTCGCGGTGAGCACGCCCTCGGCGCCGTCGTGCTGCCGCAGTCGCTGCAGTGCGCCCGTGGTCTCCGGCAGGCTGAGCGAGTCGGTCGCATCGACCAGCTGCAACAGGAGTATCGACAGCGTCGTGTCGGCCACGGTTCGCACCGCCGGCCCGTGGCAGGCCGGGTGCCGCAGTGCGCGCAACGCGGCGTCCACTCTCGGCCTGACCCGCGCGACCTGCTCGACCGACTCGGCGGGACCGCCGACGGCGACCACGTAGTCCCTGGCCTGTGGTGAGCGCCCGAGGAAATCGCGGGCGAGGCGCTGTGCCGAGTCCAGCGCCTGAGGGGTGCCGGCGGGCCAGCCGACGAGCGCGTACACCGCGCCGGTCTTCGCCACGGTCACCGAGCGGGGATGGACGGCCGCCAGATACAGCTCCATGGCGTCCTCGAATCGGCGCAGCTCGGCCGCCTCGGTGGCGTCCGTGCCGGCATCCGGTCCGGCGCCCCGACCGGTGTCCTCGTGCGCGCGGGCGGCGGCGGCCAGCACACAGACGGGGCCGGTGCCGAGCCGCAGCCGACTCATGCCGGCCCGGTCGGCCGACCCGCCGAGCACCGCGGCGGCCAGCTCCCTGCGCTCGTGACGCGCGTGCGTGGTCTCCGCCCGGATGGTCGACAGGTGCAGCGCGACGACCGGGGCGAACCGGCGGAGCGCGCGCAGCCGATCCTCGCCGGGTGGCTCGGATACCGCCGCCCATACGTAGCCGAGGATGTCCGACCCGGCCCGCACGGCGATCGCCACCCTCGGCAGCTGTCCCGGTGCGATCGACTCGACATAGATTGGGTCGGTGCTGGCGTGCAGGCGGTCGAAGGCGCCGCGCTCGCGTAGCGCGGTCAGCCAGCGGTGCTGCACGGCCCGGCCGAGGATCGTCTCGACCCGGGACGAGTCGGCCTTCTCCTGCCCGGCCGACCAGGCGAGCAGGGCGGACGAGCGGTCCTCGATCGTGACCGGTCCGCCGACCGAGGCGCTGATCGTGTTGGCGAGCCGGAACAGCTCGCCGGTACGGCCGTCCGGCCTGATCCGCGCTCGGGCGTAGTCGAGCAGGTACTCCCGGATGGTCGCCGCGACATGCATCCAGGACGCCTCGGGATTGACCTCGATGACGGCCACCGCACACTCGGTCGCCGCACTCGGCACGGGGCCTTTCACCGCGAGCACCCCCGCTCCGACCTGCGTCATGGCGGCGCTGAGATCGAGCAGCTCCCGGTCGGTCGTCACCCCGACCCCGAGCACGACGGCGCCCGGCTCGAGCTCGCCCGGCTCGGCCGGCGCGTGGATGGTGACGACGCTCAGCGGGTCGTCGGCCTTCGACCCGTCGGTCACCAGCCGCAGCAAGGCCGGACCCATGTCCCGCACCAGTTGTCGCGCGGTGAGGCCCTCGGGTAGCGCACGGTCCGCCGCAGGCATCCGCATTCGTTCCCCCCGAGGCGCCGACCGATGTCCGGCTCCCCGGATGGTAGGCCGGATCGTATGTCGGGGGCGACAAGATGAACCCTGCTTTGTTGACGCCCACGACGACGCGGTGTGGGCCCGGCTCGGGCAGGCTGCCGCCATGGGCGCTGCGCTGCACCTCCGCGATCTCTCGGACCGCCCCGCCCTCGAAGAACTGTCGTCGCTGTTGCGCACGGTCTGGGGAGCGGCCGAACCGGTCGTGCCGCTCACCATGCTGCGCGCGTTGAGCGATACGGGCGGCCTGGTGCTCGGTGCGTTCGCGGGATCCGCCATGGTCGGCGGTGCGGTGGGCTTTCGCGCGGCCGAGGATCCGGCGCGGCTGCACTCGCACGTCGTCGGGGTACGCGCGGACTGGCAGCGGCGTGGCGTGGGCAGCGCGATCAAGGGGCATCAGCGAACCTGGTGCCTTGACCGCGGGATGACCCGCATGACCTGGACCTTCGACCCGCTGGTGCGGCGCAACGCGATGTTCAACATCAACCGGCTGGGTGCCGTCGGGTGTGCCTACCTCGCTGACTACTACGGGCCGATGGACGACGCCTACAACGCCGGGGCACCGACCGACCGGGTGCTGCTGAGCTGGGAGCTCGACGGCCTGCGCCGCCGGAGCCCGCCGGGCCCGGCCGAGTGCATTCTGGACATCGGCGAGCAGGGCCAGCCCCACCCGGTCGGCCGGGGCGCGGACGGGCCCGTCCGGCTGCGGCTGCCCGCCACGGTGCTCCGCGAACACGCCATTGCCTGGCGGGTCGCGTTGCGCGAGGTGATGGCGCCCCGGCTGGCCGAGGGTTATCGGTGGACCGCGTTGTCCGATGACGGGTGGGCTGTGTTGGAACCGCCCGCACCGCTGTGCTGATGGAGGCTTGGTGAAGATCAGTTCGGTTGAGCTTGTGCGGGTGGAGATTCCTCTGGTGACGCCGTTCCGGACATCGTTCGGCACGCAGACGCGACGTGATGTGTTGTTGCTGCGGCTGGACACCGCCGATGCGCAGGGGTGGTCCGAGTGCGTGGCCATGGCCGACCCGCTGTACTCCAGTGAGTACACCGACGGCGCCCAGCGGATCATTGCCGGGCAGTTGCTGCCGAGGCTCTTCGCCGCCGGCGAGCTGACCGCGGCCGAGATCGGCGAGATCCTTGCCCCGGTGCGTGGGCATCGGATGGCCAAGGCCGCCGTGGAGACGGCGTTCCTGGATGCCGAGTTGCGTGCGGCGGGCCTGCCGCTGAGCCGCTACCTGGGCGCTACCCAGACCGAGGTCGTCGCCGGGGTCTCGGTCGGTATCCACGACGCGATCCCGGAGCTGCTCGACGCGGTCGAGGGCTACCTGGCCGCCGGCTACGCGCGGATCAAGCTGAAAATCGAGCCCGGCTGGGACATCGCGCCGGTGGCCGCCGTGCGCGACCGGTTCGGCGGCGAGGTGCTGCTGCAGGTGGACGCGAACTCCGCCTACACCCGCAGCGATGCCCGCCACCTCGCCCAGCTGGACGCCTTCGGCCTGTTGTTGATCGAACAGCCCCTCGACGAGGAGGACATCGCCGGCCACGCGGTGCTGGCGGCCGCCATGGGCACACCGATCTGCCTCGACGAGTCCATCGTGTCCGCACAGGCGGCGTTCGAGGCCATCCGGATCGGCGCCTGTTCGATCGTCAACATCAAGCCGGGCCGGGTCGGTGGCTACCTCGAGGCGCGCCGGGTGCACGACGTGTGCGCGGCCGCCGGGGTACCGGTGTGGGCCGGCGGCATGCTGGAAACTGGGCTGGGCCGCGCGGCGAACCTCGCACTCGCTGGGCTCAGCAACTTCACCCTGCCCTCGGACATCTCCGGCTCCGACCGCTACTACCGCCAGGACCTGACCGAGCCGTTCACCGTGGTGGACGGCCGGATACCGGTACCCACCGGCCCAGGAATCGGAGTCACCCCCATACCGGAGATCGTGGCCGAGTTCGCCACCAGCCGGACGGTGGTGCGGCCGTGAACCTGCTCGACGAGCTGACCGGTCACACCGAGGACATCGTCTCCGGCGTGCTCGCGCTGTGCCAGGTCGAGTCCCCGTCCGACGACCTGCCGGCCCAGGGGGCGGTCACCGAGCTCGCCGAGGAGCTGGGCTCGGCGCTGGTCGGCAGCCGGCCCGAGCGGATCGTCGAGCAGGGTCGACCGGCGCTGCTCTGGGCGCCCGAGCCCGGCGGTGTGCTGCTGCTCGGCCATCTGGACACGGTGTGGCCGATGGGCACGCTCGCCCGTTGGCCGCGGCCGTTGCGCACCGCCGACCGGGTCAGCGCGCCGGGGGTCTTCGACATGAAGTCCGGCGTGGTCCAGGGCTGGTACGCGATGCGGGCGATCGGCGCGCCGGCCGGCTGCGGCATGCTGCTGACCACCGACGAAGAACTCGGTTCGCCGGTGTTCCGCCCGGTGATCGAGCGGATCGCGGCCGGCGTGGGGGCGGTGCTGGTGCTCGAGGCGAGCGCGGACGGTGCCCTGAAGATCGGCCGGAAGGGGGTCAGCCGCTACCAGGTGCGGGTCACCGGCCGGGCGGCGCACGCCGGGCTCGAACCGCACAAGGGCGTCAACGCGCTGCTCGAACTGGCCGACCAGGTGCGGGACATCGCCGCGCTGGGCTCCGGCGAGCTGACCGTGACGCCCACCCTGGCGCACGCGGGCACCACCACGAACACGGTGCCCGCCGAGGCGCTGGTGCACGTCGACGTGCGAGTGCCGACGCTGGCGCAGCAAGAGGCCGTGCACGCGCGGATGCGCGGCCTGACCGCGTACCGGCCCGGTGCCACGGTCGAGGTACTGGGTGGCCCGAACCGTCCGCCCATGGAACCCGACCAAGGTGCTGACCTGCTGCGGAAGTGTCAGGAGGCCGCCGCGAAGCTGGGGCTGGGCAGCATCCCGGCGGTCTCGGTGGGCGGCGCATCGGATGGCAACTTCACCGCGGCGATCGGCGTTCCGACCCTGGATGGCCTCGGCGCGGTCGGCGCGCACGCCCACGCCGACGGTGAGTTCGCCGAGGTCGCCGAGATGCCGAGGCGCGCCGCGCTGGTCGCCTCGCTCGTCCAGGCGCTGCTGTCCGGCTGAGGCGATCACCCGGGAGCAGGGATCGGGCGGGAGAGCCACCGAGTGACGCGCAAGAATAGGGTGTGGACCAAGAAGTTCGGGTGAAGAGCGCGCCGGGGTGGTTCAACGGGGCGCTGACCGGTCTGGTGTTGACCAGCGCGGTGGTCGCGGCGCTCGACCACCAAGGGCAGAGCCCACGTCCGGTCGATGACGTCGCCTGGATTCTGGTAACCCTCGTCAGTACCGGGCTCGTGCGGTCCTACGCCGCGTTTGTGGCCGGTCGGGGTCAACGTTCGAGTGAACCGCTGACCTTCCCGGGAATGCTGGGCCGGGAATGGTCGCTGATCGCGGCGGGGCTGCCCGCCGTGGCCATCCTGCTGGTGGCTGTCGCGGCGAAGTATCCGATGCTCGGTGCGATCCGCACGGTGCTGGGCGCGAACGTCGCCATCCTGTTCGGCCTGGGCATCTTCGGTGCCAACAAGGCCGGCTACCGGCCGTGGCAGGCCGCGGCACTCGGGGTCGCGGATGGCGCGCTCGGTCTGCTCGTCATTGCGGCAAATGCGCTGCTCAGATAAGCAGAGCAGTTCTGCCATCGACTTGTATGCGGAATGCTTTATCCTGTCGGCACTCGCGATTTGGTCCATTTGGCGGTGCCTCAGCTTCTCCGGACCGACACGATTGGCGAAGTCTTTATGGCATGGTCCCAACAGCCTGGTGCTCCCCAGCTGGCTGGCCGGTCCCCAGATCGGGCCGCGGCACCGAACTCGGCGGGTGGTGCGGTATGCGATACAACCTCCGCATTGCGCCATCGATGTTCGTTCCGTACGTCGGCTTTCGCACCCAGTTCGACCGGCTCAGCGATGTACTCGCCCTGGTGTTCCTCGGCGCCCTGGCCAGCACGCTGGTGAGCGCGAACGTGGGCGCCAGCGCGCTCGTGCTCGCCGGCGGGGTGCCGCCGGGCAGGTTCCTGACCACCTGGTCGGTGTGGTGGACCGGGGACGCCATGGGTGTGCTGATTGTTGCGCCGCTGCTCCTGGTCGCCCGCCATTGGCGGTGGCCCCGCGCGGTGCGACCCATTCGGTGGATCGAGGTGGCGGCATTGCTGGTGAGCACCTCGGTCGGCACCGCGTTGGTCGCGCACGGCCCCTTCCAGCTGCTCTTCCTGGTATTCCCGCTGCTGATCTGGGCCGCCGTGCGGTTTCAGGAGCGCGGCGCCACGGTATGCGTGCTGATCGTGTCTGTGGTCATGACCCACGCCGCCGCCGTCGGTGCTGGCGAGTTCGGCCAGCACAACCTGTCGACCGACATGGTGGTCCTGCAGGCCTTCAACGGCTCCGCCGCGCTCACCGCGCTACTGCTCGCGGCGCTCATTCACCAGCGCAACCAGGCACATCGCGACCTCAGACACGCCTGCGCCCAACTCGCGGAGCTGGCCGCCCGGCTGGATCAACACTCCCTGCCGGGCGACCAGCTGCTCGCCGCCCTCCGGCTGCCACTGACCAGCGTGCGGCAGGCATTGGCCAGACCCGCGCTGGGCGACCAGCCGGAACACGAGCCGGAACCGGTTACGCCTCGGTGATCAGGGCCAGCTGCTGGAGCACTGTCACACCGTCGTCGAGCCCGATTTCCTGGGTGATCAGACCGTTCTCGACCTTGAGCACCGTGGTGCCGGTGAATCGCATCGCCTTGCCGGTACCGGCGGGCAGTGAGCCGACCGGCATGTCATCGAACGCTTCGCCGGTCTGGGTTCCGCCGCCGATCCACTGCCCGACGACGTAGTCGCCCTCCGCGATCAGATCGGCGGTGCCGCCGAAGGCAAGATCGGGAAACGCCGCGCGGAACTTGGTCGCGAACGCGAGCACCTCGTCGCGGCCACGGCACGGTGCATGCAGCGAATATTCGAACCGGATGTCCGGTGCCGCGAGCTCGCCGATGACCGCGGGATTGAAGTCCGCGCCCCAGAACTCGGTGAACCAGCGCCCGACGATGGCCTTGTTCTCCTCGATCGACATGAGTGTCCCTCTCTGAACCGGATTGAGGTCGCCCTCGGGTGGGCGTTCAGCACGTAGACGCCCACCGGCTCAGGTTCGTGAGACCCCAATCTCGCCCTCGGTTGCCGCGTCCGGCCAGCCATGGAACACCACCCGGTTCTCGAACTCGGCGGCTTGCCGGGCCGCCCGGTCCAAGTCGTCGAACGACACCCGGTCACGTGCTCAGCCTGCGCTTACCTTCCGCGGGCATGCTGGTGGCATCAGAAGGGAGCTTGCCGTGAGCTCGATCGGAACTCTGCTCGCCATCGTGCTGCTGTTGTTCGCGTTGGTCATGGTTGCCCGGGCGGTGTTGGACTGGATCCCGGCACCCTCCTTCGGCGGCGGGTGGTCCGTGCGGGCCCGCGAGCTGACCCACCGGGTGACCGAGCCGGTGATCGCGCCGGTGCGTCGGATGGTGCGGCCGGTCCGGATCGGATCGGTGTCGATCGACCTGGCCTTCACCATCGTGTTCGTGGCCGTGCTGGTCCTTCGGTCGCTCGCGCTCAGCCTCTGACGCTTCGATCCGTAACCTGCTCGACGTGATGAGGGGCGACTCGCTGAGCAGCATAAGTAAGCGCTACCAGCGCTTCGCCGAGAGTTCGCTGCCGCCGTCCGCGACCTCGACGCTCTCTGGCTGTCGAACGAGGCCCCCGGTGTCCTGCCTGACCTGATCAACCCACCGACTCCACCACCGGACACCGACCCATTCGTTCTCGTTCGCGACGGCCGAACACCCCTGGCCTTCACCGATGGACACGGCAACTGGATCCAATGGATTGAGCCATGACTCCGTCGCAACACCCACCAGTAACGTCCAGAGACGGTGGACCAGCCCCGGCGCGGACGCTCCCGTGTGGTCACACGCCGAGCTGTAGGCCGTCGTGGGCCACCCGCCAGCTGGTGAGATCGCTGGCCAACGCTGTCGGAGACAGGTGGGTGAGCACGAGTTCCCGGCAGCTGAATTGATCGCGGTAACGCGCGAGGGTGTCAAGGTCGAGGTGCCAACGCACTGGGGTAGGGCTGTAGCCCTCACACAGGAACACCTCGACATTGGCGGCGGCGTCCAGCAGCGTGTCGGTCCATTCGGTGTCTCCGGAGTAGGCCATGGATCCGGTCGGACTCTCGACCCGCAGGGCGTACGCGGGAGCACCCGACGCGTGGCGCACCTCGAATGGAGTGATGCGCAGCGGCCCATGCTGCAGCGGGCGGCGATCCACATGCTCGAGCACGTGGACATCGAAACGGCGCCGAACGGCGGTGGATCCCGGATAGAGGGCCTCCATCGCCTGCTCCAACCGGGCGCGGGTGCCGGCCGGCCCGACGATGGTGAGGTCCTCGGTGCGCCGGCGGAACTGCCCGTCGAGCACAAGAAACGGTAGGCCACCGAAATGGTCCCCATGAAGATGGCTGACCAGCACGGTGTCGATGTCGTTCGGGTTGAGCTGCTGCTGGCGCAACGCGGTCAGGCTAGTTGCGCCGCAGTCCACCAGCACGCGAGGTGGTCCGATGGGGTCGGTAGTGAGTGCGATACAGGTTTGAAACCGGGCGCCCGAGCCGAACGCGTCACCGCTGCCCACCACCGTCAGCCGCATCAGGCCATCCTCACCCACACCGGCCACTCCTTAACCCTCGCGGTCGAACTGTCAGAGTGGTTTTCGCCCCTGGGTCGGTGGCGCAGTAGTCAGGTGGCGGCGCCGACCGGGAGAGTCGCTCGCTGTGATGTCCGCGGAAGGCTTATCAGTTGGCGCGCGGACACGATGTGCAGCGCGAGCAGCAGCGGGACGGCGGCGGTCGGGATCAGCGCGAGCGGCAGTTGAGTGAGTGCGTCGATTGCCGGAGTCACGTGGATGATCTGAAAGCCGGTGAGGCCGCCTAGACCCAGTGCCACCACAAGGTCGATGATGCCGAGCGCGTTGAACCACAACGCGCGCCGGTATCCGGCTCCTTGCGCCAGGCGGCGCGCGACAAATGGCGCCGCGATCCCGACCGCGATGTCGCCGAGACCGGCGGGCAGGGCGAACAGCGCGGGCAGGTGACCAAGGCCCATCGTGATCAGGAACGCCACCCCGGCCACGCGGAACGTGTGCGGGAGCATGAGCCGGCTCAGCGTGTCCGGAGCGGCCAGTGCGCGTGCCACGACCGGAATCCGGGTCGTCACCAGGAGGCTGACCAGGACGCCGACCGTCGTGATCGGCAGCCAGGGCAGCTGCTTTCCGAGTTGCGTGTGATAGCCGCCGGTACCCGCGATTGCGGCGCTGGTCGCGAACCAGCCGCCGAGCACGACGACGGCAGCCGCGGCGAGCAGCGCCGCCCGCTTGGGGCCGAGACCTGAGCGTTGCGCCCCGCCGTACAACACAACGCAGGTCAGAGCTGGCATTCCGATCACTCCGACGAGGGTCAGCGCCCATAGGTAGCTAGGTGGGTCATACATCGCGATCATCCCTTCCGGTCGCACAGCAAGCTATCTCGTACCTACTATCTCGCAAATAGTATTGTTTAACTAGTAGTCTGTCGGTGTGCTCCGAAACGTCCGCACCTACGACCACTTCTGCCTCATCGCCCGCGCCCTGGAACGAATCGGCGACCGGTGGAGCCTGCTCGTGATCCGCGACCTGCTCACCGGCCCCAAGCGGTTCACCGACCTGGCAGAGCGTCTTGGCGGCATCACCCCCAAGACGCTGACCCAGCGTCTGCGCGAGCTCACCGATCACGGTGTCGTGACCGTCGATCGCAAGCCCGGCCGCCGTGAAGTCTGGTACGGGCTGACGGCTGCGGGTCAGGAGCTGGCACCGGTTGCGGACGCCCTCAGTTGGTGGGGGCTACGACACGCGTGGCGCTGGCCCGAACCCCACGAGCCGCTGCACGTCGAGCACCTGCTCCGCGCCGTTACCCAGGCCATCGACAAGGCGACCGACGACCACGAACCGGCCCGGTGGCACTTCCGGTTTCCCGACGACGACTACTTCGTGGAATGCGACGGTCACCGGTGGTCGCTGGCCACAACGGACCCGAGGGCGCGGGCGGACGTGACGGTCACCGCGACTGTCGAAACGTTCGTCCAGTTCGTATTCGCCCCCCCGGGCACGTCTGAACCGGACATCGACATCGCAGGGGACTCCGAGGCAGTCCGACGGTTCGCGCGGCTGGTCGGCGCCCTGGCCGACGTCGTAGGCCGCACTTGACCGCCCGTCGGCCGACGGGCGTGCGATCAGGACTTCTAGCCTGTTGTCGTCAGCCGATCCGGTATCGCTCGGCGGCGGCGGTGTCCCACCCCAGGCCGTTGCCGGGCCGGTCCGGTGGTGTCGCGTGGCCGTCGACGATGCGGAGCGGTTCGAGCAGGATCGGCTCGGCCCAGTCGACGTATTCGAGCCAGTGCGCGGTGGGCGTGGCGGCGAGCAGGTGGGCGCTCACTTCGGGGAACAGGTGGGACGAGAGCGGGATCGCGGCCACGTCGGCCAGCGCCGCCGCCTGCTGCCAGCCACTGACGCCGCCGATGCGGTCCAGATCCGGCATGACCAGGTCGCTGGCGCCGTGCTCGAGGGCCAGGGACATCGCGCGCGGGCCCGCGAAGTTCTCCCCGATCTGGACCGGTGTGCGGAGCTCGGCGGCCAGCTGGGCGCTCGCCGCGTAGTCGTCGTGGCGAACCGGCTCCTCGATCCAATAGAGGCCCTCGTCGTCGAGTGCGCGGCAGCGGTCCCGGGCGGCCGGGAACCCGAGCGCCTGGTTGTAGTCCGCCATCAGCGCGATGTCCGGCGCGATCGCCGCGCGGACGGCGCGGACCGCGGCCAGGTCGTCCTGGGCCGAGGGGCGTCCGAGCCGCATCTTGATGGCGCGGAAGCCCTCGGCCACCAGCTCCTGTGCCTCCTCGGCGGCGGCTGCCGGCTCGACCAGTCCTAGGCCGTTGCTGTTGTACGCGGGTATCGGCCGCACGGTCGAACCGAGGAGTCGGGCCAGGGGCAGCCCGGCGGCGATGGCCAGCGCATCCCAGCAGGCGGTGTCTACGCCGGCCAGCACCGCCGCGACGAGGCCGCGAACTCCCAGCAGCTTGAACCGCGCTTCGAGCGCCTGCCGCACGGTCGCCGGTGCTGCCGAGGTGCCGGCCAGGACCGCGTTGACCTCCCGCAGCAGGGCGAGCGCGGCGTGCCCGGCGGACTCGAGGTAGCAGAACAGGTACGCGCGACCGGTGACGTCCTGCTCGGTGCGCAGGTCGAGCAGGAGCAGTGGGGCCTCGGCGATGCGCGTGGCGCTGGTCCCGAGCGCCCTGCGCATCGGCACCCGCACCAGGGTGGCGTCGACCGAGCGGACGGCGAGCCCTCCGTCTGCTGTGGTCATGCGGCGCGTCCTTCGCTGTGCACCGAGAGGATGTCCATGATCGCCCGGTTGCACGGCGTCGGGACACCGAGCGCGGCGCCGCGCTCGACCACGTCGCCGCTGAGCCAGGCGACCTCCAGCCGGTTGCCGCGTTCGAGGTCGTGGTGCATCGACGACGTCATAGTGGCGGGCACCTGGTCGGTGAAGGCGAGCCGGTCGTCGGCGTAGTCGGCGGGCAGCCGCACCCCCTGGGCGCGCGCGACCTGCACCACCTCGTCCAGCACATCGCGCAGGAACGCGCGAGCCCGCCGGTGGTCGCGGATCGGCCCGATCGGCGTGCGCGACGTGCTGGTCGTGCCGGAGAGCCCGACCAGGAAGACGAACTTCTCCCAGATGGCCCGCTCGATCTGGTCGCTGATCTCGACGTCGATCCCGCTGCCGGCGCAGGCCTCGTAAAACTCCCGCACCCGGGGTGACGTGCCGCCGTCGTACTCGCCGAACACCAGCTTCTGCAGCGTGCCGGAGTGCCGGATGAGCCCCGGCTCGGCGATCGTGGCGGCGATGTAGCAGAGCCCACCCACGACGTGCTCGGCGCCGAGGGTGCGGCGCAGGATGTCGTCCTTCACCACGCCGTTCTGGAACGACACCACACCCGTGTGCTCGGTGAGTAGCGGCTTGATCAGCGAGGCCGACGCCTCGGTGTCCCACAGCTTCACGCCGAACAGCACCAGGTCGGCCTTGCCCAGTTCCGCGGGGTCGTCGGTGACCTCGACGTCGGGCAGGTGCAGGTCGCCAAGCGGGCTCTGCACCCGTAGGCCGTGCGCCCGGATCGCCTCGAGCTGGCGCCCCCTGGCCACGAAGGCGACGTCATGACCACCGCGGGCCAGTCGGGCCCCGAAGTACCCGCCGACCCCGCCGGTGCCCATCGCCACGATCCGCATGCGACCCCCTTAGTTGAACAGACGTACCAGTTTCCGACGAGGATTCTTACCACCTCGTCGCTGGTTCCGTCGAGATTGCTGAACGCCTGCTCTACAATTCGGGCGTGGGACGGAGGCGTGGCTTCGATGTCGAGCAAGCTCTCGACGTGGCGCTGGAGCGGTTCTGGCAGCGCGGATTCGACGCCACGTCGATCCAGGTCCTGTGCGAGGCGATGGAGGTGCGGCCGGGCAGCGTCTACGCCGCCTTCGGCGGCAAGCGGGACCTGTTCGTGGCCGCCCTGCGCCGCTACATGGAGACGGTGTCCGCCGAGGCCGTCGAGCGGATCAACAGCGCACCCACTGGGGTGGGGGGCTTGCGCGACTACTTCGGCCACCTGGTCGACGCCATGGTCGACGGGCGGCGCCGCTGGGGCTGCCTCGTCACCAACTCGCTGGTCGAGCTCGCCGAGCGGGACCCCGAGCTGGCCGGGATGTTCCAGCAGCACCTGGCCAACCTGCGGACCAGCTTCGCGGGCGCGCTCACGCGAGCGCGCGCCGAGGGCGCACTGCGCCCGGGCGTCGGGCCCGAGTCGGCCTACCTGCTGGTGGCCGTCGTGCAGGGGATGAACGTGCTGGCCAAGACGCAACCCGGCCGGGACGTCCTGCAGACCATCGCCGACGCCGCACTGGCGGGCCTGGTCGTGTAGTCCGCGACAGGTGCTGGTGCGTTGGCCGTCTCATCCATCTGGGGTGCCTGCTGACAGTGACGCCTCAGTCCGATGGCCTTATTATCAGTCCATGAGTTTAGAGCCCGACGTCAAGCGGCCGGCGGCCGGCGGCCGCTCCCCCGACATGTTTAGTCGTGTCACCGCGGGGCGGGTCTCCAACCTCATCGTGGACCAGATCCGGCTGCTGATCCGGGATGGCCAGCTCACCGCCGGTGACCGGTTGCCGTCCGAGCGGGAGCTCGGGGAGCGGTTCGGCGTGAGCCGGGTGACGGTCCGCGAGGCCCTGCGCGGCCTCGAGGCCAACGGCCTGGTCACCATCCGGGTCGGCGCGCGGGGTGGTGCGTTCGTGACCGCTCCGACCAGCGCGCAGGTCGGTGAGGGTATCTCGGACATGCTCACGTTCTCGGTGGTCGAACCCACCGACGTGACCGAGGCTCGCCAGGTGTTGGAGCTCGGCATCGTCCCGCTGGTGTGCCAGCGCGCGGACGAGCAGGACATCGCGGAACTGCTGGAGATCTGCGACCGGGCCGAGGCGATGCTCGAGTCGGACAACGCCTACTCGGTGTCGCTGTCCGCCGAGTTCCACGTCAGGGTCGCGAAAGCGAGCCACAACCCGGCCATCGAGATGCTCGCCCAGTCCTTCCACGGCCCGGTCCTCGCGTCCCTGGTCCGCGCCCAGGAGGAGGACCCGAAGGTCGGCATCGTCGGGACCGCGGAGCACCGTGAGTTCGTGCTCGCGGTGCAGCGCAGGGACGTCGAGGCGGCTACCGACGTGATGAGCCGGCATCTCGCCCGCACCGCGGAGCGCCTGCGGTTGAGCAAGGGGCCCGCCGAGGGGTGACGGTCGGCCTACGTCACCGGCCGGCGGCCTCGAGCTGCGCGTTCAGTCGCGGGTAGACGCGGCGGGTGTTCAGCTCGAACACCTTGCGGCGGTCCTGCTCGGTGAGGTCGAGCGCGTCGACGTAGCGCTTGGTGTCATCCCAGGGGTGCCCGGTCGCGGGGTCGCTGCCGCGGACCGCGCCCAGCATCTCGGAGGCGAACAGCACGTTGTCCGGCCCGGCGATCTCGTGCAGCAGCCGGACGCCGGGCGCGTGATAGACGCAGGTGTCGAAGTACACGTTGCGCATGAGGTGTTCGTCGAGGGGTGGGCGGCCGAGCCGGGCGGCGAGGCCCCGGTAGCGACCCCAGTGATACGGCACCGCGCCGCCGCCGTGCGGGATCACCAGCCGCAGTGTGGGGAACCGGGCGAACAGGTCGCCCTCGAGCAGTTGCATGAACGCGGCGGTGTCCGCGGCGAGGTAGTGCGAGCCGAGGGTGTGCGAGTTCGGCGAGCAGGACGCGGAGACGTGGATCATCGCCGGCACGTCGAGCTCGACCATCGCCTCGTAGAGCGGGAACCAGTGCTCGTCGGTCAGCGGGGGGTCGCTCCAGCGGCCACCCGACGGGTCCGGGTTGAGGTTGGTACCGACGAAGCCCAGCTCCTCGACGCACCGCCGCAGCTCGGCGACGCAGCCGTCGAGTGAGCCGCCCGGGGTCTGGGGGAGCTGGCAGACCGCCGCGAAATTCCCCGGGAACAGCCGCGTCACCTGGTGGACCAGGTCGTTGCAGGCGCGCGCCCAGGCCTGCGCGGTCACCGGGTCGGCGACGTCGTGGCCCATCGCCGAGGCCTGCGGGGAGAACAGCATCAGGTCGCCGCCGCGCTCGCGGAGGACCTTGAGCTGGTGGTTCTCGATCGCCTCGCGGACCGCGTCGTCCGAGGCGGCGGTGGCCGGGGGCGCCGGCAGCGCGGGGCCCGCCAGCCGGGCCAGCTGCGCCGCGCGGAACCCGGTGTGGCTGGCCGGCGCGGTGGTGAAGTGGCCGTGGCAGTCGATGATCATGCCTGGCCGTCCAGCGCGTGGTCGACGTAGCGCAGGCCCTTGGCGGTGAGCCGGTCCCGCATCCCGTGGGTGTCCAGGCTGAGCTCGCCGTTGCGGTATCGCTCGCGCGACCGGGCCTCGCGCTGCTCCCGTTCGGCGGCGGCACCGGCCACGGCGGCGGCCTCCTCGCGGGGCACGATCACCACACCGTCGTCGTCGGCGACCACGACGTCCCCCGGCCGCACCAGCTGACCCGCACAGGCCAGCGGGATGTTCACGCTGCCCAGGGTCTCCTTGACCGTGCCGAACGCCGAGACGCAGCGTGACCAGACCGGGAAATGCATCCGGGTCAGCTCCGCGATGTCGCGGCAGCCGGCGTCGATCACCAGGCCGACGACGCCACGCGCGGCGAGGGCGGTGGCGAGCAGTTCGCCGAAGTAGCCTGCGTCCGAGCGCGTCGTGGGGGCGACGACAAGGACGTCGCCCGGCCGGCACTGTTCCACGGCCACGTGCAGCATCCAGTTGTCGCCCGGCGGGACGCTGACCGTCACCGCGGTCCCGGCGATGTGCGCCCCCGGGTAGATCGGCCGCAGCCGGGGGGCGAGCAGGCCGGCGCGGCCCTGTGCCTCGTGCACGGTGGCGACGCCGAAGCCGGCCAGCTGGCGCATCGCGGCGGCGTCCGCCCTCAGCGGGTTCCGGATGACGACCGGTGTAGCGGTCACCGGGCAGCCACTGACCAGGGCAGCAGCGACACGTGCACGACGTCCTGCTCCACCTCGCCAGCCACGGCGCGGATCGCCCGGTCGACCTCGTCGAGGCCGAACGTGTGGGTGCTCAGCCGCTCGAGCGGGAAGCGGCCCGAGGCGAGCTGGGCCAGGGCGAGCTCGCACGCCCGGTAGCTGTGGCCGCGGGCGCTCTTGATCGTGATCGCCTTCTCGGTCACCTTCTTGACCGGGAAGTCCGGGAACGCGGCGAGCTCGCCCTGGATGACCATCGTCCCCTCGCGGCGCTTCAGCGCATCGACGCCGAGCAGTACCGGGGCCACGCCGGCGCCGGCCGTGCAGTCGAGCACGACGTCGACGCCCTTGCCCTGGGTGATGTCCTTGATCACGGTCAGCGGGTCGTCCCGCCGGATGTCGACGACGTGGTCGGCGCCGAGCTCGCGGGCCAGCCGGAGCCGGGCGGCGTCCCGGGTCGTCCCGGTCACGATGATCGTCGAGGCGCCGGCCTGCTTGCACGCGACGACCTGGGAGAGCCCCTGCTGGCCAGGGCCCTGGATGAGCACGGTCGATTCGTAGCCGACGCCGGCCGCGAACAGGGCCCACTCGATGCCGTTGGACAGCGGGGTGACGATGCCGGCCAGCTCGGCCGACACCCCGTCCGGAACCTTGTGCAGGACCGCGTTCCAGGGCAGGTACATGTACTGCGCGAAGCCGCCCCAGAGGTGGAACGGGTGCTCCGCCGAGGTGTAGCCGTAGCGGCGGGCCTCCGGGTTGGTCCGCCAGTCGGTGTTCTCGCAGTGCCGGTACTCGCCGCGATGACACCACTCGCAGTGGAAGCAGCCGACGTAGTGCTCGACGAACACCCGGTCGCCGTCCACGAGCCCGTGCCGGCGGGTGAATGCGGGGCCCGCGTGCGCGATCGTCCCGACGTTCTCGTGGCCCATGATCACCGGGTTGGCGAACGGCGGCCTGCCGTACATCTTCACGTCCGTGCCGCAGATCCCGGCGACCTCGACCTTCAGTAGCGCGCCGTCCTCGGGGACCGTCGGCATCGGGAAGGTGCGCAGCTCGGTGGTCCCCGGGGCGGTCCGCACGGCCGCCAGCACGTCCTCAGCCATCGCGGTTCCTCACTGCTCGAGGCGGCCTGCGCCGCTTTAGAGGTATTATGGTCTGGTGTTTTACCATATGCTACTTTTGGCTCGCCAGCGCGAGCGGAGGTTGAACGGATGCCGGAACTGCGCCTCAGGACGGTGACCAGGAGCCAGGGGAACAACGCCGCGCTCAAGGACGGCACGGTCCGCCCGGGTACGGCCGTGCTCGACTTCGTCGAGGTCCCCGTGCTGGTCCAGGCCTTCCGCCGGATGGTGCGGGACCTCGACTACGACGTCTCGGAGCTCGCCTTCACCACGTACCTGGTGGCCAAGGCCCACGGCGCGCCGTTCACGGCGCTGCCCACGTTCCTGGTCCGCGGCTTCCACCACGGCGCGATCAGCGTCAACACCTCGGCCGGCATCCGCGAGCCGAAGGACCTCGAGGGCAGGCGGGTGGGGGTCAGCCGCGGTTATACGGTGACCACCGGCGTGTGGGCCCGCGGGGTGCTCGCCAGGGAGTACGGCGTCGACCTCGACCGGGTCACCTGGGTGCTCTCCGGCGACGAGCACGTCCGCGAGTACCGCCCACCAGGCAACGTCGTGCCCATGCCGCCGGGCGCGGACCTGGCTGAGCTGCTCACCGACGGGCAGCTCGCCGCGGCCATCGGCGTCGATGTCGAGGACGCCCGGGTGGCGCCGCTGATCCCGGACGCGCGCGCCGAGGGCCTGCGGGCGCTGCGGCGGGACGGCTTCTACCCGATCAACCACCTGGTCGTCGTCCGGGACGAGCTGCTCGCCGCGCACCCGGACCTGGCCGCGGACCTGTGCACCGCCTTCGCCGAGGCCAAGAACCGGTACGTCACGGAGCTGCGGGCTGCCGCGATCGCCGAGCCGAACGCGACTGACCGGATGTACCAGCAGGTCATGGCGGCCACCGGCGCCGACCCCCTGCCCTACGGGGTCGAGCCCAACCGGGCCGCGATCGAGCGGCTGCTCGACCTCGCGGTCGAGCAGCGCATCCTGGACTGGCGGCCGGAGGTCGAGTCCCTGTTCGCCAAGGGCACCCACGACCTGAGGGCCTGACCCGGAGGTCCCCCGATGAGGATCACGATCGTCGCCGACCACAACGCCGTCGCGCTGAAGACGCGCCTCGGGTCCTGGCTGGAGGGGCGCGGCCACCAGGTGGAGGACCGGGGCGTGCACGACGACGCCCAGATCGTGGACTACCCGTACCTCTGCGCGGACCTCGGGGCGCGGGTCGCCGGCGGGGCCGCGGACCTCGGCATTGTGCTGGGCGGCAGCGGCAGCGGCGAGCAGATGGCCTGCAACAAGATCCGCGGCATCCGGGCGGCGCTGTGCCACTGCACCTTCACTGCCGAGATCGCGCGAGGTCACAACGACGCGAACGTGCTGGTCATGGGCGCGAAGGTGGTAGCGCCCGAGCTGGCCGAGCGGATCCTCACCAGCTGGCTCGCCACCCCGTTCAAGGGCGGGCGGCACCAGCGGCGGGTGGACCAGATCATGGCGCTGGAGCGCGGCGAGCCTCTGCGCTGAGCCTCTGCGCTGGGCCACGGTCAGCGCGTCACTGCGCAGTCGAGAAAGCTCAGCACGCGCGCCGGCGCGGTCACCTCGGTCTGCTCCGCGACCGGGACGTCCCAGTACTCGGAACCGCCGAGGCACTCGTGCAGGAACCAGGCAGCCGACGTCGCATGCGACGCGTCCTGACCGGGGACGATGAGTGCGGGGACGTCCAGCGGCAGCAGGTCCACCGGCTCCGGACCTGGCACCGAGTCACGGTCGAACATCGTCGCGCCCAGCCCGGCGAGCACCACCTGGTACCGGTCGGGATCCAATGCCGCGTAGCTCGCCGCGAAGCCGGGGTCGGTGCGGATCACCGGCGCCCAGGGGCCGACGCACGGGTCCTCGCTGAAGCCCGCCACCGACCGCCGCACCCGGTCGACGACCTCGGCGAGGCCGTGCTCGGCCACGAACGCGGCGTGCCGGGCGAAGCGCGCGTGCTGCGCCAGCCGGTACCGGGCGCCGCCGGCGGGGGAGTAGAGCACCAGGCCCGCGACGGCATCCGGGTACGACACGGCGAACGTCGTCGCGACCGAGCAGCCCACGCACCCGCCCAGCAGGAACGCGCGGTCGACGCCCAGGTGCTCGAGCAACCCCTTGCCCTGCCTGGCGTAGTGCGCCCAGCTCACGCGCTCGACGCGCCCGCCCGCCCAGATGCCGATCAGGGTGACCGCCACCAGGGTGACCGCGATCCGCAGCGGCGTGAAGGGCAGGAGCCAGAGCGCGACCGCGGTGACGAAGCTGCCGACCGTGCCCGACGCCACCGGCGAGTAACCGGCCCCGAAGACGCTGGCCAGCAGGAAGGCCAGGCGATCGAGGACGCCGAGCGACTTATTCGCCGACGAGCTCGTAGCCGTCCACCTCGACGATGCCGACGTCCGCGAAGCGTCCGGGGGTGAGGCGCGCGTTGCGCAGCAGCACCACGCCGTCGATCTCGGGCGCCTGGCCCGCGGTGCGGCCCTCGAAGGGGAATGCCGGATCCGGGCTCGGCCCGTCGACCAGCACGGTCTGCCGCGTGCCGAAGAGCGCCTTCTGGCGCGGCCAGGCCAGGCGATCCTGGAGGTCCTGCACCTGCTGCGCCCGCTCCGCCATCACCTCGGCCGGGACCTGGTCCGGCATGTCGGCGGCGGGCGTGCCCTCCTCCACCGAGTAGGTGAAGACGCCGAGGCGGTCGAAGGCCACGTCCTCCACGAAGGCGAGCAGGTTCTCGAACGCGGCCTCGGTCTCGCCGGGAAAGCCCACCAGCAGCGTGGTGCGCAGGGTGACCCCGGGCAGCGCGTCGCGCAGCCGCGCCACGATGTCCTTCATGCGCTGGGCGGTCACGCCGCGCCGCATGGCGCGCAGGATCGCGTCGTCGCCGTGCTGCACCGGCATGTCGAGATAGGGCACCACCCGCGCGCGCCGCCACTTCTCGATCAGGCGCTCGGTCACGTGGGCGGGGTGG
>Ga0137415_10001529_pt1 | contig 23028 bp, 23 predicted proteins | sample CZODoug3_1_1_16f_FD_183082 | JGI IMG/M metagenome (GOLD analysis project Ga0137415, IMG submission 183082) | Vadose zone soil fungal communities from Angelo Coast Range Reserve, California, USA - CZODoug3_1_1_16fungal (Hybrid Assembly) | ecosystem: Environmental > Terrestrial > Soil > Vadose...
CCTCGAGCCATTGCGGAGTGGTGAATCGCTGCACTGTCGTGCCGACGCGCAGCGGCTGCCACCGGTTGGGATCGATGATCTGGTCCGGCGTATTCACCGATGTGTACCCGGTGTAATCGGAGTAGGCACCGGCATGCAGGTCACCCAGCTGGTTTGCGCCGTCGTGGTGACGGAAGTTGATCACTGCCTGCGCTGCAACGTTGCCGATGCCCACCGCGGAAGTCACGTCGGTCGAGTGATCGGTCGGATCGTAGCCGAATTGTGTCATCACGATGTCGAAGGAATGCGTCTCGGTGGGAAACAGGTCGGCCAGCGAGCGATACGCTGCATAGCTCACTGCCACCTGCTTGTTCGCGTCCGTGCGGTCGGCCACGGGGCGGCGAAGGCGTCCGCCCAGCCGCGTGCCGACGGCGGTTTTATCGTAGGCCGCCCAGGCGTCGAAGATCGCCGTGTGCATCACGGCCAAGTCACGCGCAACCAGCGTTGGGCCGGGATGCGTCGTCCGAACAGCTTGCAGGAGAGCCGCATCCCAGACGAGGACGACGTTATCGCCGGCGGCGGCGACAACATTTCCTCGCGACGCGGCAGGTGTGGATGGAGAGGGAGCGGTGACGTCGCGCTCACACGATAGAACTCCGACGAGCAGTGCTATTAGGGCGACTGGCCGCTGTAAAGTTCGCAGGGAGGGGAGAGTCCTTTGCACGAATGTCTCGAAGGTTTCCTTCCGCCCGGGTTGATCCATCTTGGGGCGTCAGCACCCAACGCGCAAGTGCAGGATCATGCGGCACAAGCAAACCTAGGCCCCGAAGCGCGGGGTCCTGGGGTGTCACCACCCAGCGCGGCGACACAGTGTTCGTGCACCTGTTGGACTGGCGGGATCGCCTGCTTGCGATCCCGCTTGTCGGCATGCGAGTCACCCGAGCGAGCATGCTCGGCAGCGGGACCGCGGTGGACTTCGAGCAGACGCCGGTCGGTCTCAGGCTGACCTTGCCAAGTGCCGGCGCGGGGGAGCCTGACCGAATAATCGTGCTCAGGACGGTGAAGGGGCCACGATGATAGCTACTTCATACTCGATTGGCATCCGCAGCGACTCTCACGCTCGATCAGCAATCCCCCGTCGACCTCATGTTGCCCGGCCAGCTTGAGTCGCTGGAGCGACCTCGACCAGTTTTCCTGTCTTCACGTCATAGATGTACCCATAGATCGGGATACTCTTCGGCACCAATGGATGCCGTCGAATGCGAGAGACATCGTCGACTACAGCTTGCGCCGTGTCCGCGATTGTGAGCCAGTCGACAAACTGGGCTTCTGTTGAGCCTGGCCCCTTGCCGACGTCGCGAAATCCCTGTGCGCTGAGTTCGGCCGTCTCGAGACTACGCGCCAGAAGATCACGCATGAGGGCATCGGTGAAGAACTCCATTCCACAATTGGTGTGGTGGATGACGAACCACTCGCGAGTGCCAAGGAGCTTGTACGAGATCACCAGTGAGCGAATGGCGTCGTCACTGGCACGGCCGCCCGCGTTGCGGATGACGTGCGCGTCACCTTCGCTGAGCCCCGCGTACTTGGCGGGGTCCAGTCTCGCGTCCATGCAGGTGAGAATGGCAAAGCGCCGGGCAGGGGGCAGCGCCAGGTTACCCTTTGGGCCGAATGAGGCGGCGTAGGTCGCGTTAGCGGAGAGAACCTCTTTGAGCACGTTTGGCATCGGTAGTCCTCAGTGTATTGTAAAAAAAAAAGGCCCCGGACGAGGGTCCGGGGCATTCGCGCAAGCAAAGCTCAATTGCTCGGTCGCGTCAACACCGGCCGCATCGCGGGCGCGAACAGGCGCACGGATTACAGGACGAGACGAGAGCGGGCGACATGTGCCGGGAGTCGATCATTGCTCGACAATAAGAATGCAAGCCGAGGCTGTCAATAGAAGAATGCCATCGACACGCGTTGTCCCAACCCTCCCGAGTTATACCATGTCCAATAAAACCGGGCTGTATGAACCAATCATGACGGAGGACAGATGAGAAGGATTTCTCTGTTTCTTGGACTACTCGCAATCCCGAGCGCATCCCGGCCTCAATCGGACCCTCGACCGGAGATTCTGGTGCTCGGCACGTATCACATGGCGAATCCGGGACACGATATCCACAACATGCAAGCTGACGATGTCCTGTCGGCGAAACGCCAGCAAGAAATCACGCAGCTTGTCGAAGTCCTGAAGACGTTTCATCCGACCAAGATTGCGATTGAAGCCGAAGTCGGAAGCCAGCGCGTCGCCCAACAGTATTCCGACTACCTCGCCGGAAAGTATGTGCTATCGCGCAACGAAATCGATCAAATCGGATACCGGCTGGCCAAGGAGCTTGGCCATCACGCGATTTACCCGGTCGACGTCGATGGCGATTTCCCGTGGCAACGCGTCGTCAATTACGCAAAGGCCAACGGAATCTCAGCCAGGTTCGATTCAATCAATGCGGGCGTGGGAACGAGCGTGAAAGAGCAGGGCGATTTTCTGGCATCCCACACCGTCCTCGAGACGCTTCAATTCATGAATGCCGATTCAAGGGTCGCGAGAGACATGGGTTTCTACTTCGCCGTGGTGCGCTTCGGAGAGCCTTTTGAATACGCAGGATCTGATCTCGTGGCCGCCTGGTATCAGAGAAATATCCGGATCTATCGCAATATCGTCGCGCTGATCGATTCTCCGAACGAGAAGATTCTCGTTATCTATGGCTCTGGCCATCTCGGTTGGTTACGACAGGATATCGCGAATGACGCGTCGGTCCGGTTACGGAAGCTGGCCGATCTGACCGGCCGGCAGTAAGGTTCCTGCACTCTCTGGCCAAATTCACTGCATGACAGATCTACATCGCTGCGCCTGGGCGGAAGGCGACCCGCTGATGCGCGCCTACCACGACGAGGAATGGGGCGTCCCCGAGCGCGATCCTCGCAGGCTGTGGGAAATGTTGATGCTGGAAGGATTTCAGGCCGGGCTCGCATGGATCATCGTCCTGCGAAAGCGAGAAGCCTTTCGCAAGGCCTTCGCCGGGTTCGACCCGAAGAAGGTCGCTCGATTCGGGAAGGCCGACATCAAGCGACTAATGGGCGACGCGGGCATAGTCCGCGCGCGGGCCAAGATCGACGCTACGATACTGGGCGCTCAGATCTTCAGCGAGATGGAAGCGCGGGGTGAGAGCTTCGCCGACTTTTGCTGGTCCTTCACCGACGGCAAGCCCTTGAAGGGCAACGGCCGCACTTTTATCGCATCGTCACCACTATCCGAGAAAATCTCCAAGGAGATGAAGCGACGCGGCTTCAAGTTCGTCGGCCCGACGATCGTCTACGCCTGGATGCAGGCCGTCGGGATCGTCAACGACCATTCCATCAAGTGCTACCGTCGTGCTCAGGTCAGCGATCTATAGGATGCCACCGCTGCGCACGCGGAAGTCGACGTTGTCGGCCATCCATTTCCAGAGCTCCGGCTGAGTCTCCGGTTTAGCGTTCGTGTGGTAGTGCGAGCGCCAGGTGGCCATCACCTCGTCGTCGACGGTCCACATCCGCACTCGGCGCCGGGGGATCTTCTTCTCCCAGTGCACCGCAACCGTGGGACGCGGATACAGGACGCGAATCGTGGTGTTCTTCGAGAGGTACTCGAGACCGCTCACGTTGATGTTCTTGTACTTGCTCAGGCTGTCGTTCTTTTCCGAGGGCGTGTCCGGCAATCCGTCGGTCAGCATCACGATATTGAGCGGCGCGAGTATCAGATTCTGCCGCTTCACGAGCGTCCCGACGCGTTCGAAGAACGGGTTGAAGTCGGTGAGCCCATCATTCGACGGATACTCTTTTCTGAGGAACGCGGCAATCTGCGCCACGCTCATGTTCCGAAACGTGTCGATCGGTTGAAACGATTTCGTTTCTCCCGGCTTCTCGCCGCCGAACGAGCCTACGAAAACCGCGGTCGGTTGCTTCAGTCCGCCCAGCCCGTGAATGTGGGCGTAGAGATAGTTCGCCGCGAAGTCGATTGCGCTCTCATAGTGGGCTTTACCCCGGAATGAGCCGCTGACATCGATCCCGATGACGAGCGTCGAACGTGCGACCCGTGCGCCATCGGCGGGTGGCGCGCACGCCACGACAGCGCTCAACACGAACGCCGCGGACGCGCACGATGCGATGATCTTGCTTGAGATTCTCATCACGCTACCCTCGGCCTTGGCTCGTGCGGAGTGAGCTTCCTCGCCACCGAGTCCAGCGAGGGCCGAGAATGCGCCAACGGCGTAGCGGCGAGGATTTCCTCGAGCGTGTTGAAAGGAAGTGAGAACATCGGCCGAGATTTGATGGTGACAACCGCGAAGTTGATTGCGGCTGCCAGGAGCTGGAGCACGGGGAGCGAAAGCAGCTCGAACATGCGCTTTGCTTCCTCGTGGAACCACGCGGTCTCCGCCTTGAGGGCATTGACCGGCTCGCGCCAGAGTCCCGGCTCGACCGCCCTCGGGATGGGGCGGGTGGCACCTTCCGTCGAAACCGCCTGCCGCGATAGAATCGCGAGCAATGCCGGCGTTCCGAAACGACCGAACAGGAACCACGACATGCCGCGCACGCCCAGCCATCCAAAGGACGCGAGAGCGAGGGTGGCACCAATTCCGAGCTGCACCGAACCGCCCGACTGCTGGGCAATCCACGGCGTGATCGCATCGATCAGCTCGCGGTAGAGGAAAATCACCTCGAAGAACATCACCGCGCTCTCGACGACGAGCATCTGTACTATAGTTGCAGTCTTCTTCTGCTTGATTGCTTCGGTGACGACTTGCACGCAGGCGAAGCTTCCGGCCACGAGCATGAACAGGAACATCCAGAGCAGCGGCGCCATCACGCGCGGGTTCGGATCGAACCCGGTGAGACTGCCAAACACCTCATTGAGTGTCGGCTGCAGCGTGAACGTAAAGATCGTCGCTTCGATCGCGCACCATACTGTAAGAACCAGGAACGCGATCCAGGGAACGCCGGGCTGGAAGTAACGCTCCGTCGTCCAATTGAGTAGCGTGAGCGGCGAGCGCAGCAGGCCGAGCAGCAGGTTCTTGACCATCAGGAAGGCAAAGCGTACCGAGCCGATGACCCAGCCAACCAGCGCAACGCCGACGCGCAGCATTCCCGTCCAGAAAAGCCAAATGCAGCGGCCAGCATCCCACCACGCCATTAGCATTGATGTGATGAAGGCGCCGCGACCAGACCGGAAAGGAAGCGTGTAGATAGAGGCGACCGTGCACCACATGCCGGCCGCGAGTAGAAGTGCAGGCATCAGCAGGGTGACCCATGCCAGTGCGTGACCGGCAGAATTTCCGCCCATCCACGATGAGGCTAGCGTCGACTGCCACGCTGCAAGCCAGCGCATTGGCGCCAGCAATGTGAGCACCGCGCCTTGCCAATCCGCGGGAAATAGTTGCGCAAACGATTCGAACATGATGATCGACCTCGAGAAGAGGTGTGGCGTTCGCGCCGTTGTTGCGTAGGACGTGCTTGACAAATGGATGTCGAAAACCCGGCGCGTACTAATGCTTCAATTCAGACGAGCCACGGTTGAGCTGGATACGTCGGTTCGGGGGCTCCTCGGCCGGGGAGATAGTTGAGCCTCTGGAGCGCTGAATAACCTCCCGATCTTGGCGCGCTTTATCTGCACTCGGACTCGCCAATTATGGGTGGATGCGACCAGGTGGCATCCACAAAACCGAAGCAGGGAGCCGTAAGCTTTGCAGCTTTATCGCTCGGAGCTTCTCGGGGCGGCGTCGGAAACTGCGAAGGCACCGGTCGCACTGCCGTGAAATGGATCCGCAACAAGCGAGCGCGATCCGTGGTGCCGCGAGCCCATTACGCGTGAATGAAAGCTCCCAGCGAAGCAGCTGCGAAGCTGCTGGCTCCCTGCTTCAGTATTCGATGTGCCTAGGCATCAACCGGTCACGAATCAACAGCCTAAAGTCGCCAAATCGACCCGAATACCTGATGTCTGCCGGTCCTTTAGGTAGATTTCATCATGCCGACAAAAGAGAAAGTGTTGAAGGACTTCGAGTTCGTCGATGCGGGGCGCAAGTTCATCTGTACGGTCGAGGTACCCGGTCAGTCGGGGATGCGGCCATGGTGGTGGTTCCGACTCGATAACGGAACGAGCACGCGCTACGCTCCCTTCGAGGCTTCGGCGAACGACACGAAGCAGTCAGTTCAGGCGCGGATCATAGCCTATTACGCGGAGCTTCTCGCGATCGAGGCACGGCCTGCTTTCCAGAGGCCGGTCTGGCGGAAGCCAGAGCGTCCAACTGCGCCAGCGGAGACCAGCCCAGCGCCTTCGCCGCTCACGCCGTCGGTCTGATCGCCAGACCGCTGGGATCGATTGACCCTGGCTTTGGAGTTCAGGTCAGCCGCGAATTATTCTCGAGCGACTTCCGAGCATTGAGAACCGGATGGGTCTCACCCGCGCGCAAGGTTGCGGTATGGCGTTCCCACTTATCGTCCACCTTTTCAAACCACGACAGGTAGCGCAGCCGCGTGTGGTGATCTTCATCGAGCTGCGCCTCTCGGATGTCTTCTTCTTTCATGCCCATAAGTTGGCGTGACGGGTCTCTCGCGCAATGCTCCTTTCCGCGTCGTTACAAATTGGCCGTTTTGTAACGAGGGCGTAACAACTATCCTCCGTGTCTTCGCGATTTTACAATACGTCGTATGGCGACCATCGCATCTAACGGTTTACATCTTCGCATCTACGCCGTCGTGTCAAGAATACCGCGTGGCCGCGTAGCGACATACGGGCAGATAGCACGCCTTGCCGGGATGCCTGGGCAAGCACGCCTCGTGGGTTATGCACTACACGCCGTGCCCAAAGGCAGGTCCATTCCGTGGCAGAGAATTGTGAATGCGCAAGGCGCGATCAGCCTGCCCGCGGATCACGGCTCGCGGCAGCGGCGCCTACTCGAGCGTGAAGGCGTTCGCTTCGACTCGCGTGGCCGAATACCACTCGCTTCTTTTCAGTGGCGACCAAAACGGTCAACGATCCGCAAGTAGCGTGATCGTGTGCGCCGAGCAACCTCGGTGGTACGCGGCCCGTTATCGCTCTTTCGCCTGCTCCCCGTGCAAGACGAAGCAAGTTGAGTTCGCCTTAGCGACCCGTTTGCCGTCCTGGTCGGTCACCTCACACTCCAGATAGCCTACCTTCTTTCCCCGGTTGACTACACGGGCCTCGGCCCGTAACCGCGATTGCCAGACGGGACGGAAGAAGTTGATGCTCAGCGCGATCGTGGTGAAAGATTCCTCGGGCGCCAACGTCGACGCGAAAGCCATCCCCATAGCCGCGTCTGCCACATCGCACAACACGCCACCATGCAGCGTGCCCATGGGGTTGGCGTGTTGTGGACCCGCTTGCAGTGATCCAACTGCGTGACCGTCGCCGATCTCTACGACTTCAAAGCCGATCAGTTCCGCGATCGGAGGCTTCGCGGTGAGCACCTTCTTGATGAGAGGATGTGCGCCATCGGAAGAATTCGAGGTGCTCTTGCCGGTGTTGCTCCTTCTCGCCCGCAACTGATTCGCGGACTTACTAGCCATTGGCGTCAGCGGTTGTGTGCGTGCCTCGACCCGACTGTTGCGCTGCCTCGTGGAGTGTGTGGATGAAAGCTTTCTCGTTCGCCCACGACCCTTCGTACCGGCTTCCGTTCACAAAGAATGTCGGCGTGCCGTTCACACCGCTCCGCACACCATTTCGGAAGTCGTCGCGCACTCGCTTCGTGTACGTCCCGGCCTTCAGGTCGCGCGCGAATTTCGGCACGTCGAGCCCAAGCGACTTTGCATAGCCCATCAGATCCTCAGCCTCGAGCGCATCCTGGTGCTCGAACAGCATGTCGTGCATCTCCCAGAACTTTCCTTGTGCCCCGGCTGCCTCGGCTGCTTCGGCTGCGAGACGCGCGTGCGGGTGACTCTCGGCAAGTGGGAAGTTGCGGAAAACAAAGCGGAGCTGCTTCCCGAGATCTTGTTGCGCTCGCTTCACGATCGGGTATGCCATTCCGCAGTACGGGCATTCGTAATCACCGTATTCGACGAGGGTGACCGGAGCGTCCTCTGGACCAGCGGAGTGGTCGCGCTCACTCACGGGTGGCGTCAGCTCAGCATCGCTCATGGCCGCATCTCCGCGGCATCACCACGGAATGACTCAGCCTTGGCTGGGGCCGACTTGGCTACGATCGATTCCAGAGCGTCGAGGATACCGTCGGCGCCCGGGTTGACGGCGATCGGGGCGCAATAGCTCCAGCGAATGATTCCATCGCCATCGAGCACGAACAACGCTCGCTCGCTGGTGCCTTCCTCCGCGCGGTAGGCGCCATACAGGCGCGCGACCTCGCCCTTCGGCTCGAAGTCGGAGAGTAGCGGGAAGTGTAAATGCCGATCACGCGCAAAAGCGGCGTGACACCAGACACCATCGACCGAGATCCCGAGAATCTCGGCGCCGTATTCGCGAAACTCGGGGAGAATCTCATTGTACAGCGCCACCTGATCGCCGCACACTGGACTCCAGTCAGCCGGATAGAAGACAAGGATGACCGGTCGCCCGCGCAGCTCGCTCAGGCGGAGCACTTGGTCAGGTGTCGCGCTGAGCGCGAAGTCGGGGGCGCGCGTGCCGGCGCCGAGAATCGCCGGGGTGTGTGCGGTGGTTGCGGGCTGTGTCATTCCTGCCTCCTCTGGAGCCGTTCAGCCATTTATCGGGCGTCCGAAGACGCCACTCTGCTTAATCTAGTAGCCCTGTCTAGTTGAGAGTGCCCGCCGATCGTTACTGGCCGATTTGATAGAGCTCCAGCATCACGCGGATACCACGGGGAGCAGGTGCGCCAGCGCCATCGATCGGTCGCGCTGGCGCCCTGCCCGCTTACTCGGACTGACGTGGTCCCGTCGCCAGCAGGCTATGGTCTGATCTCATTCTGAGCGGCAGAGGCCTCGCGCCGTGCCGAAACCGCGGCCTCAGGTTGCTGCCGGGCGAACTCCAGAAGATCGGTGTTGAATTGATCTTTGTGTGTGGTCATGAGTCCGTGTGGCGCGCCCTTGTAAATCTTGAGCGTCGCACCCTTGATCATTTTCGAGGAGCGAAGTCCACCGACAGCGATCGGCACGATCTGGTCGTCGTCGCCATGGATGACAAGCGTTGGAATGTCGAATTTCTTGAGATCGTCCCTGAAGTCGGTCTCAGAGAACGCCTTGATGCAGTCATAGGCGGCAGGGAAACCGGCCTGCATGCTCAGAAGCCAGAACGCGTCACGAACGCCCTGTGACACCGTAGAACCTTGTCGGTTGGCACCGTAGAACGGCGCGCTCAGATCCTTGTAGAACTGTGACCGGTCTCCCTTGACTCCGGCACGAATCTGGTCGAACGCCTCGATCGGCAGCCCTTCGGGATTGTTCGCCGTCTTCACCATGAGCGGTGGCACCGCACCCACCAACACGGCCTTCGCCACGCGCTCGGTACCGTGCCGCCCGATGTAACGCGCGACCTCCCCGCCACCTGTCGAGTGTCCGATGTGTATCGCATCCGCCAAGTCGAGCTCTTCGACGAGCGCCGCCAGGTCATCGGCGTAGGTGTTCATGTCATTGCCCTTGAAGCTCTGGGTCGACCGTCCGTGACCGCGGCGGTCGTGGGCGATTGCGCGATAGCCGTTCGACGCGAAGAAGAACAACTGGTCGTCCCACGCGTCGGCGTTGAGTGGCCAGCCGTGGCTGAAGACGACCGGTTGACCCGATCCCCAATCCTTGTAAAAGATCTTCGTCCCGTCTTTGGTTGTGATCCTTGGCATGTGGCCTCCCTACGACTCTAGGTGTGATCCGAAACAAAAGCGCGCACAAGAAGAAATACGCTTGATGGGTCGAGATCGAAAGCTCCAAATCCCCTCCTTCTCCTGCACAGCTTCTGAGGCGTAGTCTGTCTTGCGCGGTGCGCGTCAGGTGACGTGGACGGGCCCCGCGCCACGAGACGCTCTATGAGGCGGACTCAAACGCCAGCAGCGAATCGCTTATTGAGCCCGAAGTGCTTAGATTAAACAGAAGATCACCGAATGATCATCTGCGGGAGGTTCCCACCAGCCCGCATTTCCGATCTGCCTCGATCGTGAGGTAGCATCCCGGCGCTACTGGCGACGCCTTCTCTCCGCCAAGGCGCTCATGAAAGAATCCCCAATTGCCGGTTCGTCCGATGATCTCATCTCCCGCGACGACCAAGGGCTCTTTGCATTCGTCGATACGCTTCGTGCTTCAGTACGGGCGAAGGTAGCGGCGGAGCAGCAGCGGGGACTGTCGCTCTCCGAGATCGTCGTCGAAGTGCGTGAAATGGTGCGGCTCACGCAGGAGGATGCTGATCACCCGCTTCCGTTTCCTTCCCGCGCACTTCGGGCTATCTCGAGACAGGCGATTGCGTGGTGCGTCGAAGCGTATCAGCCGATCGTGAATACTGCCGGAGCCGAGCTTCCAGCGCCTCCCAACCACCGAGATCGAGGGTCGTTATCACCAGTTCTCGCTCCCGCCGAGGCGGCTGCCGGCCGCTTTCCAGCATTGTCACCTACATATCGAGGGATACCATGAATCACTACAAGGGAATTTCCGCGGACGACAAGCACAGGATCATCGCGGCTCTGAAAGCGCGCGGCGCGGGAAGTTGCCCGCGTTGCCGGGACAGCCAATGGACCGTGAGTGAGTACTCGAGGATCGAAGTGCAGGCGACGATGGACCGTAATAGCGTGGAAAGAACGACCATCCCCGCCGTCATGATCGTGTGCGAGCACTGTGGTTTCATCGCGCAGCACGCGCTACAGCCGCTCGGGATATGGGATCAGCCCCGGACGACCACGGACCACAGCAGAGTCTCGTCTACGATCGCATCCGCCTGACAATCAACCAGAGAAGACATCAATGAAAATAGGCCTCATTGAAAAATTGTTCGGCTCCCGCGAAAATCCGGCTGTGAACGCGAGCGCGCTCAAGAAGGAGAAAACGCTGGCCATGATCAACGAGGCCGATCCCGGCGCCAAGCCGCGCGCACGTCGCACGGTTGGTTTGACGGAGCAGCGACTTCGCGCCGCGAACCAAAAGTCGTGGATGACGAGTACCGGAGGGTGGAGCAATTTCTTCGGACGCTTCACCCGGTCCTCGAAACGTTAGGCGCGTAGAGCGCCAAAATAGGAAGAGGAACCGGGACATAAATGCGTACTTCCTATAGAAGGAACGATCACGGGTCTGATTCCAACCCCGAGCTCAGACAGGCGGAGGCGCTGCTCAATGCCGGAGCCCTGCAGAGCGCGATTTTCAATAGCGCTAATTTCTCCAGCATCGCCACCGACGCGAAGGGCGTGATCCAGATCTTCAACGTCGGCGCCGAGCGCATGTTAGGGTACGCGGCCGAGGAAGTCGTCAACAAGATCACGCCGGCCGACATTTCCGATCCGCAGGAAGTGATCGCGCGCGCCAAAGCCTTGAGCCTGGAGCTCGGAACCCCGATTGCTCCCGGCTTTGAGGCGTTGGTCTTCAAGGCGTCACGCGGCATCGAGGACATTTACGAGCTGACTTATATCCGCGAGGATGGAAGCCGGTTTCCAGCCGTGGTCTCGGTCACGGCACTTCGTGACGCTAAGGACGCTATCATCGGCTATCTGCTGATCGGCACCGACAACACCGCCCGCAAGCTTGCGGAAGAAGCGCTGATCAAGGCCGGGGCTCTGCAGAGCGCGATTTTCAACAGCGCTAATTTCTCGAGCATAGCAACAGACGCGAAGGGCGTCATTCAGATCTTCAACGTGGGCGCCGAGCGGATGCTTGGCTATACTGCCGCGGAAGTGATGAACAAGATCACGCCGGCCGACATTTCCGACCCGGAGGAAGTGATCGCGCGCGCGAAGACGCTCAGCGTCGAGCTCGGAACGCCGATTGCGCCGGGTTTTGAGGCGTTGGTGTTCAAGGCCTCGCGCGGAATCGAGGACATCTATGAGCTGACGTACTTCCGGAAAGATGGTAGCAGGTTTCCGGCGGTAGTGTCGGTCACGGCCCTGCGCGATGCGCAGGACGCGATCATCGGCTATCTGCTGATCGGGACAGACAACACCGCCCGCAAGCAGATCGAAGACGAGCGCATGAAACTCGATCAGCGCCTGCGCGACCAGCACTTCTACAACCGCTCGCTGCTCGAGTCCAACATCGACGCGTTGATGACGACGGATCCGCGCGGCATCATCACCGACGTCAACAAGCAGATGGAGGCTCTGACCGGATGCACCCGAGACGAACTGATTGGGGCGCCGTTCAAGAACTACTTCACCGACCCGAGTCGGGCCGAGGCGGGAATCAATCGCGTCCTGACGGAAGGGAGGGTCACCAACTACGAGCTTACGGCGCGCGCCAGAGACGGTACCCTCACGGTAGTGTCGTACAACGCAAGCACGTTCCATGACCGCGACCGCAAGCTGCAAGGGGTGTTCGCTGCTGCGCGCGACATGACCGAGCTGAAGCTCTTTGAGCAAACGTTGCAGCAGAAAAACATCGAGCTGGAAGACGCGAGCCGCATGAAGTCCGAGTTTCTCGCCAACATGTCGCATGAGCTGAGAACGCCGCTGAACGCCATCATCGGTTTCTCCGAGGTTCTCGGCGACGGCCTGATGGGCGATATGACCGATCAACAGCGAGGCTACATCGGGGACATCTTCAAGAGTGGCAAGCACCTGCTTTCATTGATCAACGACATCCTCGACCTGTCCAAGGTGGAGGCCGGCAAAATGTCGCTCGATCTCGAGGCGGTGCAGTTGTCGCCGCTGTTCGCCAACAGCCTTTCGATCGTCAGAGGGAAGGCCGCGACGCGCCACATCACCTTGGTCATGGACGAGATCGAGGATCTGGGCTCGATTCGGGCCGATGCGCGCAAGGTCAAGCAGATCGTCTACAACCTTCTCTCCAACGCCGTCAAGTTCACTGTCGATGGCAGTCGAGTCACTTTGCGTGCGCTCCGCGTTCCGCGCGCCGACGTAGGACAGCTTTCCGCATCGGGAACAGGTCGAAGCTTCCCGTTGGCCGACAACGAGTTCGCGGAGTTTCTCAAGATCAGCGTCACAGACAGTGGTATAGGGATCTCGCCTGAGGAGCTTGAGCATTTGTTCAAGCCTTTCAGCCAGGTCGACGCCAGCCTGGCGCGAAAATTTGAGGGGACGGGACTCGGCCTGGCGATGGTGAAACTCCTCTCCGAATTGCATGGTGGAACCGTGTCGGTAGAGAGTGTCGTTGGCGAAGGAACGTGCTTCAACGTCTGGCTGCCACTTCGGGCGGAAGAGCAAGACGCGGTTACGTCGGTAAGAGCGCCGGCCGCGTCGCCTCTTGAGGCGCAACCGGAAGTTCGCACCGCGCTGGTAGTTGAAGACGACCTCAAATCCGCTCAGCTGATCCGCGTGCAGCTCGAGGCGGAAGGCTTCAAGGTGCTCCACGCCTCGACCGCCGAGGCGGCGCTGGCACTCGCAGTGCAACAGCCGCTTTCGTTAATCACTCTCGACATCATGTTACCCACGATGGACGGTTGGGAGTTCCTCAGTCGTATGAAGCAAGTGTCGGCTCTCAGCTGCATCCCGGTTGTGATCATTTCCATTGTTGCGGATCGCAACAAGGGCTTCGCTCTCGGGGCCGCGGCGGTCATGCAAAAGCCGATATCCCGGAAGGAGTTGTACGGCTCGCTCGTTGAGCTTGGCCTACTACCGCTCTCGCCGGGCGGGACACTCAAAGTGCTCGTAGTCGATGACGACTTTAGGGCAGTGGATTTGATCGGCGCCCGTATCCAGGATTTGGCCAGCACCGTTCTCCGGGCGTACGGAGGCAAGGAGGCAATCGAGACGGCGAAGCGTGAGCTGCCGGACCTGATTGTCCTGGATCTCATGATGCCTGAGGTGAATGGCTTCGACGTAGTGGTGGCGCTCCGTGAAGATGATGCAACGGCTCACATTCCGATCATGGTGGTCACTTCCAAGCGGATCACGGCCGAGGACCGCGTCAAGCTGAATGGTTACGTCGCGACGATCATGGAAAAGGCCGAGTTCGATGGTGCCCGCTTTACGGCAGAAGTCCGGCGGGCAATGTCGGGACGACAAGCGGTCGCCTGACATGGCAACTGTTCTGGTCGTCGAAGACAACGCCGCCAACATGAAATTGGTGAAATTTCTGCTGGAATCGGCGGGCCACACCGTGGTGAGCGCCGCGGACGCCGAGACCGGGCTGACGTTGGCTCGCGACCTGCAACCCAACCTGATCCTGATGGACATCCAGCTGCCCCGCATGGACGGCCTCGAGGCCACCGCGCAGCTCAAGGCTGACCATGCGACCCGCGCCATTCCGGTAATTGCTCTCACTGCCCTGGCGATGAAAGGCGACGAGGACCGCATCCGCGCGGCAGGGTGTGATGGTTATATCGCCAAGCCGCTGGCGTACCGGGAGTTTCTGGCAACGATCGCGGCGCACCTGGTGAAGGTTCCCGCTGTAACCTGAGGGCGATGCGAAGATGAGCCCCGGCCCCGACACCGCCGAGAACCCGGCGCGTATTCTAATCGTCGACGACAAGCTCCAGAACAGAGAGCTGCTGGAAATCATGTTGAGGCCGGAAGGGTTCGTCCTCCTGACCGCTGCGAGCGGCAAGGAAGCGCTCGCCATGGTCGCGGAGGCGCCACCGGACTTGATCCTGCTCGACGTCATGATGCCGGGCATGAACGGTTACGAGGTCGTCGAGAAGATCAAGAGCGACCCCGTCACCAAGAATATCGCCGTCATCATGCTCACGGCCCTGGACGATCGTGACGCGCGGATGCTCGGGCTGAACGCCGGAGCCGAAGACTTTCTCACCAAACCTGTGGATCGTGCGGAACTGGTTGTGCGGGTGAGGAGCCAGCTGCGGCTAAAGACCTATGGGGATAAGCTGCGCCGGACTCTCACGGCCCTCTCGTCCGCCAACGAGCAGCTCGATCGCCGCACCCGAGAGATCGCATCGGCACAGGCGCTTGCGGATGCGGCGACCGCGCGATTGGCGCGACTGCAGAAAATTACCGCAGCGCTCGGCAATACCGTCACGCAGGACAGCGTCGCTGATTCTGTCCTCCGCGAAGCGATCGTGGCCCTCGAGTGCGATTCCGGTGCGGTCGTCGTCACGACAGAGGGAGAAGGTGGGCTCGCGCTCCTGCGAGAATCCGGATCGCTCGACGCGATCATGTGCTCGTTCAAGAGCTCGCAAGCTCCACATGAACGTGATCCATACGACGATGCAGTAAAACATTGCCGCGCGGTCTATCTGGAATCGTTCGAGGAGATGCTCGTCCGTTATCCAGCGTTTCAAAATGTAAGCAAGAGCGACTCGCGCGGCGCCTGGATATTTCTCCCCCTCGAGATTGGCGGCAAGGCCGTCGGCGCTCTCGCGTTCGGATTTGGGGGCGCGCGCAAGTTCACCGTTCTCGACAGGCATTTTGCCGACACGGTTGCACGCTACTGCGCGCAGGCTCTCGATCGTGTGAGGCTTCGCGTTGCCGCCGCGGCCGCGCTCGCGGAAGCGGGCGACGCACGAATGATGGCCGAGCACGCGAACAACGCCAAGACAACGTTTCTACGTGCGATGAGCCATGAGCTTCGCACGCCGCTAAACGCCATCTCAGGCTACACCGAGATACTGGAGATGGGAATTCGCGGGGCGATCAATGCGGAACAGGCGCAGGACCTGGGCCGGATCAAGAGAGCCGCGGCTTACCTTCTGCGACTGATCAACGATATCCTCACGATTGCGAGGCTCGAAGGGGCGAGACCGCTCAACGTGATTCCCATTCCCGTCAATCCCATGCTCGCCGAAGTGGAAGGAATTTGTGCGCTTCAGGCGAAGGCGAACGGACTGACGCTTACGGTCACTCCGTGCGAGCGCGAGACAGTCGTGGCAGCCGACGCCGAGAGATTCCAGCAGATCCTGCTCAACCTCATCACGAACGCGATCAAATTCACAGGTACCGGCGGCAGCATTGACGTCACATGTGATCGCGATGCCGGCGTGGTGCGAATGCACGTGAAGGACAGCGGGGTTGGCATTCGCCTGGTCGACATCGACCGCGTATTCGAGCCCTTCGTCCAGATCGACCGACACCTGACCTCGGCAACGCAGCAGGGCGTCGGACTGGGACTTTCGATCAGCAGGGAGCTCGCCCGCGCCATGCGCGGCGATCTAACGCTTCAAAGCACCGAAGGAATTGGTTCCACGTTCACGCTGACACTTCCGATCGCGTCAGAGATTACACTGGCCTCCGCGATTGCAATGGAGACTCCACCGATTAATGTTCCCCGAATCAAGTCGGCGGTCGCTTCCTAGGAGTTGGGGAACCATCATGGCACTTTCACCAGCGCAGCGAAAACATCTCGAACGGCGTCTCCTGGAGGAGCGCACTCGGGCACAACGTACCCTCAGCAGATCCGTGGCCGAGAATGCCGATGGAGATGAGCAGGGCCGCGCTGGTGACCTGACGTCAATGCCGCTCCACATGGCCGACCTCGGAACCGACACGATGCAGCAGGAGCTGGACGCATCCAACGCGACGCGCGTCTCACGTGAGCTCGCCGAGATCGATGCCGCGCTCGAACGCCTTTATCAAACCCCCGAAAAGTTCGGCCGCTGCGAGGACACGGGTAAAGACATCCCCTTCGCGCGACTCGACATGATCCCGTGGGCCCGCACCTGCGAGCACGCGGAGAAATGACAGCGGAAGATGCAGATTCCATGAGCGATCCGGGCGAATCGACTCAAGCCAATCCGCATCCCATAAGTCAGCACCGGTCGCCGCGTGAAATTGCCGCGGATGAAGCCGGGCCAATCGGACAGCCGGACCTGGATGTCGTAGCGAAAGGAGTTTCCGACGCGACAGCGCAAGAACACCCGCCTAGAGGGCGCGCACTCCGCGCTGTCGAGTCGAAGAAACGGCGCAAGCGCCGCTAAGCGCTACATCGCCGGCTTTTTTGCGGTCGGCGGCAACATCGAGTTCAGGCGAAGATAGTTCGCATACTGACTGTAATGGTCCGCCCAGTCGCCGGTGGTCAGCGTCATGATAGCCGCGCGTGACATTTTTTTGCCACCGAAGAAGGGAAGTGCCTCTCCGAGATTCGCGTCGTTGAGCGATGCCAGCGCCTGGTCGCAGAAGGCGAAGGTTTCACGCAGTCGCGCGAGCAGCGCATCCTTGGTGTCGGTCCCGGCGATTTTGGAGCGCGTCGGCGCCTTCATCCCACCGATTGACCCGCAGAGATAGTCATTTCCCTGGGCGAGGTGAGCCGCGATGTCCCCGACGCTCATCTGCGCGGCCGTCGGTTTGTAGGAGAACTTGTCGGCCGGAAATTCTTCGGCGGCCGCAACGAGATTCTTTGCCGACTCGTGCGCGTAGTCACGAAATGCGTCCGCCACCGGGTTGGCCTGCTGTGCGGTGGTTAATCTCGGCAGCAACACAAGCGCGGCGGCGAGAGCTGCGGAATAAATGCGGGGCTGCATTTGAGTAGCTCCAGTAGTGGGGAGCTAAATTCTGCCTAGCGTGTCGAACTCTGTCCAGCCATTTCGGGCGCAACCGCCCCACGCTCCAGCTACGCCTTGAGCACGCGTGGTCTCGGCCCTGCCGCCGTGGCCTCTCGCAGGACGGCCGGCTTCTCGGTTGAAGGCGGAGCCACCATTCTCAGATCGAGCATCCGGCTTTGACCCAGATACGCCACCGGTTGGCAATCCTGAATGCTGCGAAGACGACGCAAGGTGAACGCGATACGACGAGCTGCTTTGAATATCTGGTGCGCGGATTCCCGGATGTCGACCCTCTTGGACTCCTCCAGGATCATCTCGGCGTTCAGCATCAGGGGAGTGAGACTGTTACCGATCTCGTGAAACGCGGAGAGTGTGGCATCCGCGAACCGTGCGAGCCACGCGTCATGGGAGTCGCCGGCATCGGCCGAGTTTTGCGGAGGAACGCTCTCGACCTGCGCGATGAAGTACACGGGTCCTCCAGGCATTCGCCGCGCGGCGGAAACGGAGAGACGCACCCAGATCACCTGGCCGTCTTTGCGGACGTAGCGCTGCACGAGCTCGTAGCGCCCTATATCCGCCGCTGCGAGTCGACGATTCTGCTCGACTTCTGTCTCGAAGTCGTCCGGGTGCGTAATGTCACCGGCACTCAGCGCGTGAAGCTCACTCCTCTTAAAGCCGAGCATCCGGCAGAGTGAGCGGTTCGCCTGAATGATGCATCCATCGGCAGCGATAAGCGCCATCGCGTTGGGGGCGTTCTCAAATGCATCCGCAAAAAGCGGCTCGCCCTGTCTCCCGACAGCAGCGTGCCGGACTCTTTCGTCCTGTCGATTTGCGGACAAGCTCGCTCCCTTCCGAGTGTAGCCACGACGGAACAGGCCTTGTGAGTACTAGACTCGGGGGATTGCCGAATCCGTCACAATCGGGGACTCATCGTACAAGGGGCGGTCCCGGACTTGTGGGGATTCTGGCTGCGGAGGGTAGCGAGCTGCCCACCATTGTTTCGCCTCTTCCTCGCCCCAGGCGTCAGTCGGGATCCAGTCGAGGGCCTGAGCGAGCTGCGCCGCGCTCTGCGGGCGGTCTTTCGAATCCTTGGCTAGACACCGCAGAATCAGGCTCTCCAGTTCCGGCGAAACCGGCCGGTCGGTTCGCTGCGACGGAGGAATCGGCACTGCCTGCAAATGCTTGGCAATCATCTGAAAGGTCTTTTCCGCCTCGAAGACGAGCTGGCCGGTGATCAGATAATAGGCAACGCAACCGAGGGCATAGATGTCAGCACGTCCGTCAACAGGCTCGCCGAGCGCCATCTCGGGCGCCATATAGGCGGGCGTGCCAACCGCCATCTGACCGGGAATCGTCGCCAGCGAGTTCTCTGCATCGCTCACCTTCGAGACCTCCTTGACCAGACCGAAGTCGAGCACCTTGACGAAGTCGTGGCGGAGTCCGACTTGCCCCAGGTGGATGTTCGCCGGCTTGATGTCCCGGTGCACGAGCCCAAGCGCGTGCGCCTCCTCGAGCGAATCGCACACCTGGCGCAGAATGTGGATCACGCGGCCGGTTGGTAGCTGACCGGTCTCGCGAACCAGTGTCTCCAGATCCATCCCGTTGAGAAATTCCATCACGAGATAGAGAGTGCCGTCGTCTGTCACTCCAAAATCGTAGAGCTCGACGGTGTGCTGCGATCGCAAATTCGCCGCGGCCTCTGCCTCGCGCCGAAAGCGGGTGATCGCGAGCTTCGCAGCCTCTTCGTCGACGGCGCCGAGCGTCTCGGTCCGTATCAGCTTTATCGCTGCCGGCCGCGCCAGCATTCTGTGGGTAGCCTTGTAGACTTCTCCCATTCCTCCACGGCCCAGCAGCTCTCCGAGCTGATAGCTGCCCATCTCGCGCGCCTTCGTCACCTGTTGGCCGAGTTTGGTCATGACGTGAGTGATGACGACAGCTGCGCCCACCAGGATGTAATCCGGATAATGCATCAGCAACACTCGAGTCCACGGGCCGAACTCCCACTTGCCCTGTGCTCTCGAGATAAGCATCGCGAACGGATTCATCGACACGGCGATGAGTCCCGCCAGTAGCATTTTTCGCGGCGTGGTTGGCACCATTGCAGCGAACATCAGCACGACGGCCCCGATCCAGGAGATCTCGGGGAGAACTGATCCGTTTCCGGCCGGCCCCAAATGAAACACGAGCCCGATGGCGAACGCCGTGAACACCAGGAACCACAAGCCAAGATCGAGAATGAACCGCGGGTCTCGCTCTCCTCTTCGCGTGTAGACGAAGAGGGACACCGACAGGATCGCGCTCGCAAGTCCGATCCCATCACTGATGTCGAAGCGCTTCCAGGTCTGGCTATCGGGGTAGATCAAGCGCGCCGCGAGATGGCCGGCCGTCAGGCCTACGATCCACAGCACGGCGAACAGCAGTGACATGATTCCGAGGCGGAGCGATGCCTCTTTGAGCAGATCGTCGGGGAGCTCCCGCGAACGGCCTGGCGAGCGCGTAAGATCCGCTGGTGTCGACGAAGGCGGCGGTGCTATCAGCCGGTGCTCGTGCATCACGGTTGGGGCGCGCCCGCGGTGAGAGCCAGGGTCAATCGCTCCGCCTGAGTCGCGTTATCAGTCAGAAAAACGGCGGCGAGATTGCCGGAGTGGACGAACGTAGGCGAAAAAAATGCCCAGGGGTTTTTCGCGCCGCGCGGCGCCGCCGAGATCGTATCCATCTTCGCGACATCGGCTGCAAGCGCTGATTCGGTCGGATAAATGAAGACTTCGAGGCGCGATCGTCCGAGCGTGTAGACAGCGGGTACCACGCTGAAACCAGCTCGGTGCGGAGCCTCACCGTTCATGCGCCTGACGACGAAACCCGATTGCACGAGCCGGTTCTCGACACTGCAAAGCGCCCACTTGCCGGTGCGAGGACAGTCACCCCTGATCGGCGCGGCCTTGCCCGCAACCGTGGGACGTGCTGGCGCCACACCACTAGATGTGCTCGCGGTGGAAGAGGCTGTTCCGGCACTCTCGGGGGACGATTTTGTGCATGCGGCCAGAGCCGCTAAGGCCAGTATGAGCCAGCCTGGAAACTCTTTCATCGGCTTCAAAGATAGAGCAGGCCTGAAGGCACCGCGATTGCTCTTTATGAACCCATACACAGGAGGGCATATGTCACCCATCCACCGAATACGACGAGGCGCCGCGGCGGCGTTGATGATTGCATCGCTTGGCGCGTGCGCCGGTAACCAGCTCGGAAACATTCTGGGGGGAGTGCTCGGCGGCGGCGCACAATCGGGCCAGCTCAGCGGCACGGTCCGCGGAGTCGATAGTCGCTCTCAACAGATCTCGATTCAGGAGTCAAACGGCCAAACCGTCCCCGTTAGCTACGACAATCAGACGCAGGTCGTCTATCAGAATCAGAAGTATTCACCGACCGCGCTGGAGTACGGAGACCAAGTCACCGCCCGCGTTCAGGCCAACGGCAACAGCTACTACACGGACTACGTTCAGGTGGACCAGTCCGTGACCGGGACCGGAGTTGGCACCTCGTCAAATGTACAATTGCTGCAGGGTACCGTTCGCCAGGTAGACAGGCGGAATGGACTGTTCACCGTCGACGTCAACAACGGCGGCACCTTGACGGTCACACTGCCGTACAACCTGACTAGCAATGACACCAACAGGTTCAACAATCTTCGAAGCGGACAGTTCGTCTCATTCTACGGCACAATTCTCAACAACGGACAGGTCCAGCTTCGCCAGTTCAACTGATCAGACCAATGGGGCACAAAAAAAAGGGGGGAGGGCAATTAGCCCTTCCCCCTTTTTCTTACTGCGCGGCTCGACCTTCGAGCCGAAAAGCTTAGAACATGATTCCGAACGTAACCGGAACAAACTCCATCGAGCCGCCCGTGGTCGAGATGCGGTTATAACGCGCCTCGACGAACGCATGGAATACCGACAGCGGCAGATTGATACCAGCGCCGGCGTTCCAGCCGAGGTGGTTGTCAGTCTGGCTGGGGGAACCAGTAACCGTCGCGGTCGCCATGTAGAGTCCAGCGCCGCCGATCAGGTACGGCGAGATGCCGATGCTCGGCAGACGCCATACGACGTTACCCGTCGCGCTAGCGACGTGGAGCTTGGCTGGGACACCCGCCTTCTGACCAAACTGGTTGTACGCGCCATCGACGCGCAGGCCAACCGGGATGAACGGAAGGTTGATGGCCATTGCAACGGTACCGTTGTAACCGATATCGGTGCTGGTCTTCAGGTCGCTCATGGGCTGAGCAGCGCCGCCAGCAATACCAAGGCTGAACGGCTTCAGTACGCCGAGCTGCGCATTCGAGACGCGCGGAGCTGCGACGAGTGCGATCGTTGCGATCGCGAGGAACAGTGAACGCTTCAAAGCTTCTCCTTGTTCGAGAGTGCGCCGCAATCGAGTCGCCGTTGCGGACTCTTAGGACGCTGTGTAATGCGAGGCAATTGCGTTATGCCCGACCCTTCGGGCCCGGACAGACCTCGCCGACAAGACGACGAGCGAGTTCCTGACCAGTAACGATTGTGAGGTCACCCGCGGGCCCCCCTTTTCCCGGCCTGGCGAATTTGTGATATCGCGGCCGGCGGATCGTCAGAAAGCCGGGATACGTGGGTGCGTCAACGCACCCGCGGTCATTTCAATTCGTTGCACTCACTTCCACTCTTTCGCCTGTCTTATGATGAAAAAACTCGTAATCCTCAGTGCGCTTGCTATCGCGGTCTCAGCCCCAGCGGCCAGGGCCCAGCGGTCGTCGCAACGATCCGGCCCGATCGAGCTCGGAATCGATGGCGGTGTGAGCTTCCTCTTCGCCAGCCCGACGCTCACCCACGTGGCTCTGCCGGTGCAGGATTTCCGTCTCGGCTATTTCCTGAACGAGAAAGCGGAGATCGAGCCGAGGTTCAACATCAATTCGTTGCATGCCAATGGTGGCGGGGTTACGACGTACGGGCTTGAAGTCGGCTTGCTCCTCCTGCCGCACGGTGATCGAGTGGGCAATGGGATCTATCTGCGTCCATTCGCCGGAGTCACCGGTATTAGCGTGACGGGTGGGGGCAGCACCAACAGCGGGAACGCGGGCGTCGGTGTCGGAGTGAAGCTTCCCTTTGCCGATCGCCGCCTCGCGACAAGAATGGAAGCCAACTACGTGCGCGATTTCGATAATGGTGGGATGAACGAGATCGGTGTGCTGATCGGCCTCTCCTTCTTTACGCGCTAGGTAGTGGGGTTCGTCAAACTCAAGCGCTAGCAGACGGCTTCGTCAAACGAAAAACTACTGAGCGGCCACCGTCAGTATCACGGCATCTGATTCATTTGCGTTGGCGCGATTCGATGAGTCGGTTGCCGTGGCGTTGCGGAAGAAGACAGTCGCGGCCGTGGGAATCTGCGAAAGGGCGCCCGAGGCGACCATAGCGTCGCTCCCGCCAATCCTGGCAAAACCCGAGCTCCGATCGTGC
>Ga0137415_10001530_pt1 | contig 23017 bp, 19 predicted proteins | sample CZODoug3_1_1_16f_FD_183082 | JGI IMG/M metagenome (GOLD analysis project Ga0137415, IMG submission 183082) | Vadose zone soil fungal communities from Angelo Coast Range Reserve, California, USA - CZODoug3_1_1_16fungal (Hybrid Assembly) | ecosystem: Environmental > Terrestrial > Soil > Vadose...
CGCTTGAAGCTCAGCGCCCGAGAAGATGATGCGGTTCGACTCCCGCGACACAAAGCCTTCCCACACCTTCTCCGGGGCGGCGGCAATGTAGAAGATATATTTCTGTGGTGCTTGATGGGCCATGATTGCTCCTGACTCTCCTGCGCCATCTTATATCCACAGGTAAAAACCCAACAAGGCAGTTGTGCCACCCGCTATTGTGGGGAGTTCGACCGAGCTTTTGCTTTGAGGTTCGACGGCCCCTGCACAACGCGACGATACGTTTCGCAAATGACCAGGCGTTCAGGGGTGGGAAATCACGGTTAGCCATATTGGAGCACGTAAACGGAATCCAATTTTTTGATAAACCGCTTTTGCGCCATTCTCAGACTTGACGTGAAGAAAAGGAGTCTTGCCCGCTGCCAGAATCCGAGCTGCGAGGAACGTCACGAGGTCGCGCGCATATCCGCGGCCGCGAAATTCGGGATAAGTGCACACCGCGCTGATTTCGGCAAACCCAGTGGATTGTAATCGCTCACCGGCCATTGCAGCCAATCGCCCGTCGCTAGCGCGTATGCCGAAATAGTTTCCCATCTGAATTGTTTGCGGCAAGAACGGGCCGGGCTCCGTGGCAGCGGCGAGCTCCAGCATTTCGGGAACGTCCGTCGTTGCGAGTGGAAGCGGCGCCACAGGCGGGGGGACCAGTGGAGCCTCACAAATCATCTGGTCGATCCACCGAGAGCGGTCGACTTGCCAGTCGGCAGGCACGTCGAAGGGACTGGCGGTAAATAGCGCGACGTGCTCGCCGGGACTGACCAACCGTTGTAAATCGGCGAACGCATCCTTCGTGGGGTGAAGCAGAGCAGCCAGGGGCGAAACATCCGGGGGATACCGCCGCGCACGGCCATGAGAGCGGGTAAGGAACCGGTGTTCCGTCGTCAGCGCGAACCAGATCGGATTGTCGAGAGACTCTAACATCCGTTGCGCGTGATCCCCCTTCACGGGGCCAATGTCTCAAGGCCTCGTGGGGAGTATAGGCCGTTATTTGGCAAAGCTTACTTCCCAGGTCGGATGCACCAGGCTCGGCTGACGATACAAGGACTCGGCCGTTGACACGAAAGACGACAAAATTCTGGCCATCGTCAACGCGTTCTATCCTGCAAGCCATGTGAACCCGAGGCCGTTTCTATCGGTTGTGTCACTAACTGGCCCGTCTCCAATGGCCGTCAGCGTCCGATGACGCGGATCAACATTTCCTGACCGCTGTTTAGCGTGATCTTCTGGCGTCCGTGAAAAGCTGTTGTTCCCAACCCGCCGGCGCCGCCGATTATGGAACCGATGCCCGCGCCTTTGCCGCCGCCGAAGATTCCGCCGAGTAATGCGCCGGCCCCCGCGCCGATCACGGTGTGTTCGATAGTCTTGCGGCCTCGTCCACCCGACTCGATAGCGCCTTCCACATCAACTTTCTCGCCGGAGGGCGCGTGATAGAGCTCCAGGATTTCGGCGCGAATGGGAGCGCGACGCCCGTCTGGCATCACCAAGCGGTCGAAGCGCAGCATCATGCTGGTGTGACCTTTGATCTTTCCAGACATGTCAATTTGCGAGATATGGCCGTACACCCGTGCGCCCTGGTACTCGCCCCTTTCAACCACGGTCGCGCTGAAGGGATCGCCGACCTGGGAATCGGTGCTGGTCAGAGTGTCGTCGAGGCGAATCCGGAGGGCGATGTCATCTGGAACGGTGAAGCGTTGAGTTGTCCCTGACTGCGGGAAAGCCGTGATGGCGAAAAGTGTTGCCACCAGACTGAAGCCTGCCGCAAACCGTAGAACGCGGAATCTTTCCATGGAAATGCCCATGGGTGTCCTCCTTTTTTGATTGGAATTCAGCGCCCGAGCCAGAGCGCAAATCGAATCGCCTCAAACACGGGAAACTGGTAGCGCGCTCGCAAGATGTGATACCAGCCCATGATGGTTGGCAGTTTCCTGGTTGCTTCGCTTACGTTGTCGTTCCCGTGTACGAATTCATCCTCGGTCCCCGAACCGGAACGTGTTGCGAGATTTGCGTAAAAGCTGTTTGTTGTGTCTGACATGTTCAACTCCCCGAAAGTTTCAGTCTTCGTTTGCGTTAGTTCAACAAGCTCCGAGCGAAAACTAGTCCTCTCATAGCCCGCGCCTCAGGTTGCACAATCGAGGCCGGAAAAACATCACGACATCGGATGTTTTTCTTCTACCGTCAAAGCGGGGTCAGCGAATACCGCCATGGTGGTAGTGCATTCCCCCCACCTTGGATTTCTCCAGTAGAAGAGAGCAAGCTGAGGGCCTTTCACAATTTGTTGAAGTGAAAGAATTTAGGTTCGCCATGCGGCGAAATCTCATCGGCCAAGTGTCAATGCTTAGACACCGCGACATCAGAAATTTATCATTCCGTGCCGTCAAAATCGCCAGTTTCCAGCGAGTGTTTCCGGGCGGATAACTCAAACCGTGGCAACCAACCTGGGCTCCAATATGGCGCTTGTTTCGGCTTGGTAGGCCTCGAAGAATAGGTTTGGATGAAAGATAAATTACGCGCCGAATTGTCGCCACACACTGCCTTTCATGACTGGTTGAGGGAGCGCAAGGAAGAGATGGCTGCGCTGCTGGCGGAACTTGTGGCGATTCCCACGGAGAATCCGCCGGGGAACAATTATCGGGCTTGCAGCGACTTGCTGGAACAACGCATCCGGGAATTGGGATTGGAGTGTAAGCGAATTGTTCCGGCCGGAGCGGGAAGCGTGGGCGAGGATGTTCCGGCCTCTCTCCTGGCGAGCTATGGCAGTGGAGAGAGAACGCTGTATTTCCACGGGCATTACGATGTGGTGCCGGCACAATCGGCGGAGCAGTTCCGGCCGATGCGCAAAGAGAATTTTTTGTTTGGGCGCGGGTCTTGCGACATGAAGGGCGGGATCGTGGCGATGCTCTACGCGATGCTGGCAATCAGGGAGTGCGGTGTGGAGTTGAATGGGAAGATCGGACTGATGCTGGTGCCCGATGAAGAGACCGGGGGACAGCGCGGGTCCGGGAGGCTGGCGCGGGAAGGATTGCTGGGGCAAGGCGGAGTGGGGATGCTGCTGGCGGAGCCGACCAGCGGCGTGGTGTGGAACGCGAATCGCGGGGCGATTTCACTGCGCGTTCGAGTGCTGGGAAAATCAGCGCACGTGGGATTGCAGCATCAGGGAGCGAACGCGTTTGAGCGGATGCATCGCGTGGTGGCGCGGCTGCAGGAATTGAAATGCGAGGTGGAGCAGCGTAGCACGCGATGCGCGGTTGGCGCCGAGCAAAGGCGCAATTCAATTCTGATGCTGGGCGGCCAGAGCGGCGGCGGAACCAACTTTAATGTGGTGCCGGAAGAGTGCTGGTTCACAGTTGACCGGCGAATCAATCCGGAAGAAAACCTTGCGGAAGAAAAAGCAAAGTTGCTGGGCGCGTTGGAAGAATGTAAACAGATGGGGATTCCGCTCGAGTGGGAAGTACTGCAAGAGGGAGGCTCGGCGGCATCGAGCGAGGGCGAAGCGTTAGGCAAGGCGCTTTCGCGTAGCGTGCAAGCGGTGACCGGCGAAGCGGCTAGCTTTGAACTGTGTCCCGGGCTGCTGGAAACGCGCTTCTATGCGGCGGCCGGGATGCCTGCCTACGCCTATGGTCCGGGACTGCTTTCAGTGGCCCATGGACCGAACGAGTACGTGGACTTGCGGAAGATGATCGATTGCGCGGCGATCTATGCGCTGACGGCGGTAGATGTACTGAGCGGCTAAATTTCTGGGACACACGTTTTTTTTGTGTTTTAGGGGATGAGAATCAAGGGAGTGCCTCCCGCCTAATCCTGTTCGCCGAGGGTTTGGACGTAGGTTTTGCCGTAGGGGTAGAAGAGGTCTTTGCGGCCTTGCTGCCAGGCGGCTTTTAGTTCGGGGGTGGTGATGTCCCAGTCGGGGCGGCATTTTTTGGTTACGGCGCGGAGGTCCTGGCGGAGATCTTCGACAGTGGGGCGGCCGAGGAACCAGTAGCCGTTGTAGATCTTATAAATGACGAGGCCGGGCTCGAGGACAATCACGTGGGGGATCATGGGATTGTGGAGAGGATCGGTATATTCGGCGATGTCGAGATCTTTTTGGACGATGCGCCCCGCGTCGGATAGGAACGGCCAGTGGGCGTCGACTCCGCTGCGAAACTCATTCGTTTCGGTGATATTGTCCGTGCTGATGGTGACTAGCCGGCAATAAGCGACCTCGAGCTCGCGATGGAGTTCCACCAGCCCCTCGGCTTGGCGGCGGTCCTTGGGGCAGAAACCTCCGCGGCTCAGGACGAGAACCATGGGATGTGGTCCTTGCAGTTCGGAGAGCTTGCGGCGTTTCGCGGTGTGGTCGGAAAGCTCGTAGTCGGGAAAGATCGCGCCTGGAACGATGTCGGATCGCATGGGAACTCCTTGGCAGTTGGATGCGCGACGCCGGGTTATGTCTCAATACTCGGGAATCGGCAGACTCTAATCAAGGTCGCGGGGAGAAGTCCGTGAGGACAAGAAACGTGGAGTCAATTTTCTCGACCAGCTTGCCATTGGCCTCGGACTTGTCGCGTACACTCTGCCATTCCGGATCATCGCGGAAAGCTTGCCAGTTGGCGGTGGCAGCGTCGCGATTCGGATGCGCCAGGATGTACACAAGGGTCTTGCCTTTGAGGGGTTCGTCGGTAGGCGTCCAGTACGCTATGTTTTTGATGCCGTGCTTTTCAAAAAGCTTCATGGTGTGGTCGCGAAAGCGGCGCAGCAAATCCTCGAGCTTGCCCTCAATAACGTGATAGACGCGAAGCTCATAGACCGCCGTTGAGTTTTGCCCGGAGCCGGACTTCTCTTGTAGCGAGGCGGCCCAGGCTGCTGGTGGAAGAAAGGAAAGTGCAGGAAGCGATTGAAGCATGGTGCGTCTTTTCATATGCGCGATTCTAGCAAAGGTTTAGGCCGGGTGTCCCGTCCTCGGGGCGAGTGGGTCACCCTCGGGCGGCCTCCGCGGGCTACCATTTGCCAGCGTGCGCGCCGCCATCTACGTGCAGGATTTCACCGGTGGTGAATGTGGCGTCCGTCAGGAATAAAACTGCATCCACGATTTCCTTGACTTCACCCATCCTATCGATCGGGTGCAGCCCTTTGAGGAATTCGTGACTCTCCGGCTTGTGCATGGGAGTGTTGATGACGCCCGCCGCGACGGTGTTTACGCGAATGCCATCCTTTGCGTATTCGATGGCGAGTGCGCGCGTCACCGAGTTCAAGCCGCCCTTGATCATGATTTGAACGGCCGCCGAGACACCTGCGATTGGCTGGTCAACGAGGGTGGTTGATACGTTGACGATGCTGCCGCCTTTCTGCCGCAACATTTGCTTGACCGATAGCTGGGAAACGTAGAGAAAGCCCGCGAGCGTCGTGGAAACCAACGTGTTGAATTCTTCGGACGTGTACTCGGTGAAGGCCTTCGGGATGAAGACACCCGCGTTGTTGACCAACACATCGATGCGGCCGAACCGGGATACGGCCGTCTCCGCGATCTTTGCGGCCGTTTTCGGGTCGCCGATGTCTCCGCCAACCAGCGCGAGATTCGGCGACGCCGGAAACGGGTTTGTTTTGGCGATGTTTCGCGAGTTCGCGACCACGTTATAACCACGTTTCAAAAACGCGTCCACGAGTCCGGCGCCGATACCCTGGGAGGCGCCAGTGACGATTGCTGTTTTCTGTGCATTTGCCATGGCTGAACTCCTTTCCGCAACGGTCCTATGGGATGACGGTACGGGCGATACCGTTACATCTGGCGGCGCGACGAGCCGAGTTACCGGCGATGGAGACGTCTCTTATCTTGAGAGGGTTACCGCGCCGTGGAGAAATTTCAATAAGATGATTCCACCTACGATCCCCAGGCTCATGCTGAGCAGGGTTCCGATCAGGAAGTATTCGGCGAAACGCACGGACTTCATCTCCGGATAGCGCGCGATGGATTTTGCCGTGAGGATCAGGCCCACGGTCGCCGGAGACTGGAGAACGAGGGCCGTCAAGACAACGAAGCGTTCGAGCCATCCGATGTACATCCCCGCGTTCTGCATTTCATTCGATGTTTCTCCCAGAACGCTCATGTCCTGCTTGGTAAGGGGTTTCACCAGGGAACGAACAATATATCCTCCGCCGAACATGACCGCGATGTAGACAACCGTCACGAATAGCGGTTTCTCGATTGCCGACTGCGCCCACTGGATTTTTGCAAGCAAGGTCACGAAAGGGGGCCGAGCGATCAGCCAGGCCGTAAGGAAGACAGTTAGAGCGTGTATTGCCTGGTCTCCTAAAAATGTCGCAGCGTCGTCCTCAAGCGTGCTGGAACTGACGAGACGGAGTTTCAGCCAGTCGATTGCTAGATGGACTACGGTCAGGCCCAGAATGAAGCCGTAGAAGCCTATTTTGACCGCGAGGCCCGGGATCGCAAATCCCAGGAACAGCGCGGCGGCAACGAAGTGAATCGCTCCATGCTCCGCGTACGCCAGGGCCGCGCCCCGTTTCTTCCGGGTGACCATTTGCTCCGGTTGCAAAACAAAGTCCGTGAGCAGGTGAGCGAGATAAAGGGCCAGAAAGCAGGTCAGGAGTACATGCATGATTTCATGCAATCCTTTCTTGTTTGACGGAATCGTGCAATCGGTGAAAGTGCGAGCCGATGATCTTTTTCATGGAATCCATCATCTCCAGAGTCTGCCAGAGGTGGCTCCGGCCCAGGTTTCGCGAGGCCGTGGACGCATTGATCCTGAGGGCCCTTGCCGCGAGGTCAACGCGGCCTTTAGCCAGGTACGCATCAACCGTGCGCCACTGCTTTTCGGAAAGATTGCCCACCAGGGCATCATGCAGGTTGTAAATCAGATTTGCCACCAAATCAAATTCTTCGTTTTCGGAACGAAACCGTGTGACTTTGCCCGAATGCAGGCGCCCCTCTTTCGTCTCCCCAATTGCCAAACGGGCAAGTTCAAAAGCCTGGCCGCCCAGTTGATTCACGGGCGGCCGCAGATGGCCGGGGATATGGCTAATGCCTATTCCAATCCTCAACTGTAACGGGCGCATCCGCCTTCGCAAATCAAAAATGAGCCCGGGAATCTGGCCAAGATCATGGGCGACGGTTTGAAACTCATCCCCGGCAGTGACGGCGTATGGCAAACGAATTCGTTTTTCCCGGAGATGGGAAGCCGTGACGAGTCGAAGCCTGGCACCGAGGATGGAACGCAGGTCGCGGGTTCGACTCGAGCCAACCACGTCGGAAACAATTACGCCCCAAAGCTTTTCCGGCATATGCACACTCCTATGCAATTATACACAATTGCACATTTACGTGCAATATCAATTTCTTGCACGCCCGAAAAGCCGGCGGCAGGCGCGGCCAAGCGGCGGAGACCCGCCGGCTAATATTTTCAGAAGCCTAAATCGTTGGGTAGCGCCTTTTCATGGCGCAAAAGCCAGCGTTTGCGTTCGATGCCGCCGCCATAGCCCGTGAGTGAACCATCCGATCCAATCACGCGGTGGCAAGGCACTACAATGCCAACCGGATTGGAACCGTTGGCCAAGCCCACCGCCCTGACGGCATTTGGCCGGCCGATTCGCCCTGCGAGCGTGGCGTAAGAAACTGTCGTGCCACAGGGAATTCCCCGCAACGCTTGCCACACCTCGCGCTGAAAAGGGGTGCCGGCAGTTTGCACCGGCAAGGTGTCGATTGCGGTCAAGTCGCCAGCAAAGTAACGCCGGATTGCCTCGGTTAAGCCGCTGGGATGGCGGCCCGACTGGAGTGTGAATCCATTTTTGCCGTAGTGAAGCTCAAGTGAGGGTTGCAAACGTGTCTCGTAGTCCGCCCAAGCTGTTGAGCGCAGATTTCCGTCTTCGTCCGCCACAATCAACAGTTCGCCGAGGGGAGTGTCGATTCGATCCATCAAGAGCTGGAGAACTTTACCCATGGGCCGATTTTCTCACTTGTGAGCGACAACAGTCTCGCGCTTTTCGAACAGGATTACCCGCGGGACCTTCAAACCAGGCCGGCGGCAGATTCTTCTCCAGTTTGTTATCCTAGTATCTACTCGGCCCAACCGCTCTATCCCCGCCCGAGAGACGTTGCGTCGGTGCAACATCTCTTGCCGGGCAATTGATCCTGCGAGAGTTAAAAACGCGGACGCATCCGCTATCCGTGCAATTGCATCCATTCAAGAGAGGCACCAAGAGTGCAGACATCGCAAATTTTGCAAGCGTGGGGAAAAATCCTCAAGGGGGGATACCCTTCCCTTTCGATTGAGATTACGCGGGAGTGTCCGCTGAAGTGCCCGGGTTGCTATGCATACGACGAAGCCCACCTGGGCGGCGGGCAGACACTGCGCGAGTTGAACGATCGGAGAGGCCAAGCCCTGGTGGATGGAGTGCTGGAGGTTGCCGACCGGTTGAAGCCCTTGCATCTATCCATTGTCGGCGGCGACCCGCTGGTGAGGTTTCGCGAACTGGAGCTGCTGATCCCACAGCTGCTTGCGCGGGGAATCCACGTACAAATTGTTACCAGCGCTTTTCGAACCATGGGCCCGACGTGGCCGAGCCTTCCGAACCTGCACGTGGTGGTGTCCATTGACGGTTTGCAGCCGGAGCACGACGCCCGGCGAGCGCCGGCAACCTACGAGCGGATCCTGAAAAATATCGCGGGCCAGCAGGTCACGGTCCATTGCACCATTACCGGGCAGATGATGAAGCGGCCCGGGTACCTGCGCGAATTCCTGGAATTCTGGACGCCGCGCCCCGAAATCAAAAAGGTGTGGTTCAGCATGTTCACTCCGCAGGTGGGTGATCGGATGCCGGAGATGCTGACTGCAGAGGAACGGGCGCAAGCGATCGCGGATATGAAGCAGTTGCGGAAGGAGTATCCGAAGCTGGACATGCCCGAGGTGGTGATCGAGCAGTTTGCGAATCCACCCCATGGTCCCGAGGAGTGCATATTCGCCCAGACAACGCAGACGATTTCGGCCGATCTGGAGACTAAAATTACGCCCTGCCAGTTTGGCGGCACTCCGGATTGTTCCTCGTGCGGATGCTACGCTTCGATGGGTCTGGCTTCCGTTGGAGCCCACAAGTTGGGAGGAGTTCTTGCCGTCGGGACGATTTTCGCTGCTTCAGTGAAGATCGGCAGGAGGCATGCCCAGCGCAGGGGCAGAATGAGGCTTAAGCAGCCACTGCCGATCCTGCAGATGAAAGCAGATGGGTGCGCTCCCTCGGAGCAAGGAAAGAGATAATTTCTGAAACTTGCAACCTCAATTCCAATTTGCCTTCGCAGCGCCCGGGCAATCGGATGGATGCGCCTACCTCGAAATCTGACTCTCGAGATCTTCCAGGCTTTTTCTAACCCCGGGGGCATCCGGGGAATTGGGAACGACCGAGAGGTAGGCCCGAAGCTGGGTAGCGGCGCTCTTCAAGTCGTGCATGCCTCCATATATCTGCGCCAGCAAGAGATGCACCTGGGGCAAGCGATGGAGATGGTCGGCATCAATTGTCTGAAGCGAGTTTTTTTCCGCCGCCGAAAACTGGTTGAGATGAAATTGCGCGATGGCCATATAAAAGTGGCCGTACAAGTTTTGCACGGGATCAAGTTTGATAGCGTGATCCGCAAACTCCAGGGTCTGGTTCCACTGGCGCAATTGGCCGGAAATGTCCGCCAGACAGAGGTAGGCCGGAACAAAATCCGGATCCACGCTGGAAGCCTGAGTACATATGCCGATGGCTTCCTCGGCGCGGTTGTGCGCAGCCATCAATTGGCCCAGCAGGACCATGGCTTCCGCATAGCGCGGGTACAGCTGAACCGCTTTGCGCAGGTGATTTTCGGCGCCTTCGAATTTCCTGTCGCGTAAATCGCCGCAACCTTTTTCGTATTCACCGTGCGCTTTTCCAGGAATTTGCAACGTGGCTGCGCTGACGGTGTTTCCCGGCGCCTCGGCAACCACCCACAACAAGCAGGAACCATTTTTTTGAGGAGCCGTCTGAGGCATCTGGCCCACCGCGTCGGGGAGGCCGTGCAACGGCGCGGAATTGTGCATTGGCCAACCCGGCGTTGCACCACTTGTTGAACTGCTTTGTTGAGAGGGGAGCGCTTTGGGGAATACCGCAAAAAGAAGAATGCAAATCGCGAGTGCGTTTCGCATCGGGCTGGCATAGAGCAGGCAGCGAAGCCTCAACACAGAGCACCTCATGGCGCACCTCCCACTTGAATGCCGATTTTCGGCAGCGCCCGCGGGAAACCGCGGATTGAAAGGAACTGCCGGGTTCGCATATCCGCCCTCCGCCAGTGGCGATTGTACATCCCTTCGCGCGGGGCGGATAGTTCGGGCTAAAGCTTGGACCCGGCTCTTTATAATTGTTTTGAAACCCGCGTTCCTGTAGAATCCGCGGCACTAGATTCGGTGCGAGTAATTTGCCGATACAGATTGCCCGGCGCAGGATTCCGACCATGCTTCCACCGGATGCTCAGCAATTTCAGAAGTCACCCGGCCTGAACAGAATCGCTTTGCCCGGTGAAGCCTCGCAAGATTTCGCGTCCTCTCTTCCCGATTTTCTGGACACCGTAAAATCCGCTTTGACAGGAGCCAACGCGCAGCTGGCCGCGAGTGTCGTGATTGTTGTGGTGAGCTACTACCTGGTTGCCACAACCAGCCTGCATTTGCGATTTGGGGGTTCGACAAAGGCGGCGCTGTGGCCTTCGAACTCCATCCTGGTCGCGGCGCTGCTGCTGACGCCCGTTCGCCGTTGGTGGATGTATCTGCTGGCGGTGGTGCCAGCGCACATCCTGGTGCACTCGGCGTACCACATCGGGGCGATGTGGATAGCGTTTCAGATCGGCCACAACACCGCTCTTGCGTTGGCCGCTGCAGCGATTCTGAAGCGCCTGGGACCCTCGCTCTTCAGCTTTGATCACCTGGATGATGTGCTGGTCTTTCTTGGAACGGCGATACTCGTACCGGGAATTGCGGCGTTGGGATTCGTGACGGCGGTAAATACTTTTTGCTCAGAGGAAACGATCCGGTCGCATGGATGGTCTGCGTCATTCTGGGATTCGCTGAGCCGCATCTGGCTGACCAACACGGTGACTTTCCTGCTGTTTGTTCCGGTGATTCTGCTGATTGCATCACGCGGCCGCTTCTGGATTCGAACTTTGAGGTCCAAGCAGTTGGCGGAAGCGTTCGCGCTGGCGGGGCTGCTGCTTGCAACCGGCTATCTGATTTTTGGACCGGGCTATGCAAGCCCGAGCTGGGAGCCGGCAACATTTCTGATTTCACTGCCGCTGCTGCTGTGGGCGGCGATCCGGTTTGGTTCCGCGGGCAATAGCATGGCGATCGCTGCGATTGCCTGCGTTTCCTTGTGGAGGGCCTACCGCGGAGACGGGTCATTCGCACGGGATTCCTCGATGGCGAAAGTTGAGTCCATGCAGTTGTTCTGGATCCTTTTGGCGGTACCGCTGATGCCGCTGGCGGCCATGATCCAGCAGCATAAGTTTGCGTCGCAGGCTCTCGCGGAAAGTGAAAATCGTTTTCGGCAGTTGTTTGAGCAGGCCTCGGTCGGCGTGGCGCTGGAGTCGCTGGCGGGAAAACTCGAGATCGTGAATCCGGCGTTTTGCGCGATGTTTGGTTATACCGAAGCCGAATTGCATCAAATGAGTTGCGCGCAGCTCTCGCACCCGGAGGATTTCGCGGCCGAAGCGCCCCTTTTCAGTGAACTGTGCGCCGGTAAGCGCTCCAGCTATCAGATCGACAAGCGATTTTTTCGAAAGGATGGAACGCTTGTGTGGGGACGCGTGAGCGTGTCTCTTTTGCAGCCACAGGATGGCACCCAACCGTTTGTTATCGGAATGCTGCGAGACATTTCTCCGCTGAAGCAGCGCGACCAGGAGCTTGTGACGCTGACCGGCCGCCTGATTGAAGCGCAGGAAGACGAACGGCGACGAATCAGCCGGGAACTTCATGACGACATCGGACAGCAGGCGGCGGCCATTGCGGCGGATTTATGCGCGCTGCGCGAGACAATGGCGCGCGGATCGCAAGAATCCGCCAGCAGCCTTGCGGACATGGTTTCGCAATTGGCTACCGAATTGGCGACCAGCATCCACAAGCTGTCCCATGATTTGCACTCTTCGCGGCTGCAATATCTGGGGCTTGCTTCGGCGCTGAGAGAGCTATGCGATAAGCTGGCGGCCCAGCATCATCTGACGATCGAACTCAGCATGGATTGCCAGGTGGATCGCCTGCCGGAACCTGTGGAGCTGTGCATGTTTCGCATTGCACAAGAAGCGCTGAGCAACGTTGTGAAGCACAGCGGTGGGACAACCGCGTTTGTGAAAGTTGCGCTGCACGGCAAAACGGTCAGCCTTTGCGTCGCCGACGACGGAATTGGATTCGATACTTCCGCTGCGCCCGACGGAATCGGCTTGACCAGCATGCGGGAACGCCTCCGCATGGTTGGGGGAGAACTCTTCATTAAGTCATCTTCCGACACGGGGACGGAACTCCTGGCGGAGATTACCTTGCCGACGCGCAAGTCTGCGGCCGCCCACCCTTGATCCTCGCGGGCGTGTACTTCAAACCTCTCACGAACGGATGTCGCCATCACTCCTTGCCGATCCGGAACGAATCAGATGGTTTGCTCTTTGTCCGAAACTGTGGGAAATAGGATGGCGAATAAAATACTCGGAGGACTTCCAAATGCTTTCACCCTGGTTCGGAGAATTTATGGGCACGCTGGTGTTGATTCTGATGGGTGACGGCGTGGTTGCAGGCGTGCTGTTAAACAAATCGAAGGCGGAAAATTCCGGTTGGATTGTAATCACCACGGGGTGGGCAATGGCGGTGATTGCCGGGGTCTTCACCGCGATCGCGTGCGGAAGTCCGGGGGCGCACTTGAATCCCGCGGTGACACTCGGCCTGGCGATTCGCAGCGGAGACTTTTCGAATTTGCTTTCTTTTTTCACGGCGCAGATGCTGGGTGGAATTCTGGGAGCGACACTGGTCTGGCTTCATTTTCTACCGCATTGGAAGGAGACTCCCGACCAGGCTGCGAAACTGGGGGTGTTTTGCAATTCTCCGGCAATCCGTGATTTCCCGGCGAACTTTTTGAGCGAAGTCATCGCGACGTTTGCTCTTGTGTTTGTGGTGTTCGCGATTTTTTCGAAGAATGTGTCGGCTGCGGGGCCGGCTGCAGGGCTTGGGCCGTATCTTGTGGGCAGCCTGGTGTGGGGAGTTGGGCTTTCACTTGGCGGCCCGACGGGATACGCGATCAATCCTGCGCGCGATCTAGGACCAAGAATCGCTCACGCGATTTTGCCAATCGCGGGAAAAGGCGGGTCGGGATGGGACTACGCCGCAATCCCCGTGTTTGGGCCGCTGGCTGGCGGGGCGCTTGCGGGGCTTCTCGTCAAGATTCTCGCGTTTTGACATCATCGGGGAACCAATGACCAAAAAAGTGAAATGGGGAATATTGAGCGCCGCTTCGATTGCGCGAAGGCGGGCCGTGCCTGGCATGCTGCAGTGCGAACTGGCGGAGGTCACCGCGGTGGCTTCGCGGTCGTTGGAGAAGGCACAGCAATTCGCGCGCGAGTTTTCCATTCCCAAGGCTTATGGATCGTACGAGGAATTGCTCAACGATCCGGAAATTGAGGCGATTTACAATCCCCTTCCCAATCACTTGCATGTGGAATGGTCGATCCAGGCGGCGAGCCGCGGCAAGCATGTGCTGTGCGAAAAGCCGGTGGCGCGGACGGTGGCGGAAGCGCGGCGATTGCTGGAGGCTCGCGACGAGTATGGGGTGAAGATTGGCGAAGCGTTTATGGTGCGAAGCCATCCGCAGTGGTTGCGCGCGCAGGAACTGGTGCGTGGCGGGCGCATCGGAAAACTTCGATCAGCGGTCTGTTTATTCAGCTACTTCAACGTGAATCCGGAGAATGTGCGGAATTCGACGGAGTTTGCAGGCGGGGCGCTGATGGATATCGGTTGCTACCCGGTTCGAATGTCACGATTCATTTTTGGCGAGGAGCCGGTGCGGGTTTTGGCTTGCATGGAGCTTGATCCGGGTTTCAAGACGGATCGGCTGACTTCCGCGATTCTGGAATTCCCGGCCGGGCAGTGCATTTTTACGGTGTCCACGCAACTCGTCTACTACCAGCGGATGCAATTCCTTGGAACGGAAGGTCGCCTGGATATCGAAATCCCGTTTAACGCGCCGACAGACAAGCCGTGCCGGATATTTATTGATGACGGAAAGGATTTGTATGGCGGCGCGAGCCAAGTGACCGAATCTCTCCCGATCTGCAATCAATTTACGATTCAGGCGGACCTGTTTTCGAAAGCGATACGCGAAAATCTGGAAGTGCCGAATTCGATGGAGGATGCGGTGCGCAACACGGCGGTGATTGAGGCGCTGTTCCGTTCGGCGCGCTCGGGCAAGTGGGAGACGCCGGAGCGTTTGCAGGGTGCACATTCCTAATTCCAGCCACAAACAACAGAATTGTCTTCCTGAGGGACGCGACGTTTGCGTCCCGAAGGATCTCAACTTAAGAAATTTTGCGCAGTTCTTACGTTGAGATCCTTCGGCTATCCTCGTCGGATAGCCTCAGGATGACAATTGGCCGGTGGGTGTTTAGAAAAGAAAATGACGGTTAGTCGTAGTATTCCTGGCCGAGGTGGGTGATTAGATCTTCGCCGACCATCCAGCGCAGGGTGTTCTTCAGTTTCATTAGCTGGATAAAGAGGTCGTGCTCCGGGTAGAGTTCCGGGGCGGTCATTGGCGATTTGAAGTAGAAGCTGAGCCACTCCTGGATGCCGCGCATTCCAGCGCGCTGCGCGAGGTCGAGGAACAGTACCAGGTCAAGGACGATCGGCGCGGCGAGAATCGAATCGCGGCAGAGGAAGTCCACCTTGATCTGCATCGGATAGCCGAGCCACCCGAAAATATCAATGTTGTCCCAGCCCTCTTTATTGTCGCCGCGCGGCGGGTAGTAGTTGATGCGCACCTTGTGGTGGATCGTCTTATACAACTCAGGATAGAGATGCGGCTGGAGGATGAATTCGAGGGCGCCGAGCTTCGATTCTTCCTTGGTCTTGAACGAGCCGGGATCCTCGAGGACTTCGCCGTCGCGATTGCCGAGAATGTTGGTGGAAAACCAGCCGTTCAGGCCCAACATGCGGGCTTTGAAGGCGGGCGCCAGGACGGTCTTGATGAGCGTCTGCCCGGTCTTGAAGTCTTTTCCGGCAATCGGCACGTTGTGCTTTTGCGCGAGCGCCTGAAGCGCGGGGATATCCACGCTCAGGTTTGGCGCGCCGTTGCCGTAGGCGATGCCGCTGGTGATCGCAGCCCACGCGTACAGCATGGAAGGCGCGATCGAAGGGTGATTTTCCTTCATGGCCTTCTCAAATTTTTCGGGGGTGGTGTGCACGTCGTCCTGCGTGAGGAAAATTTCGGTCGAACCGCACCACAACATGACCATGCGCGAACATCCGTGCTTGGTTTTGAATTTTGCGATGTCGTCCTTGATTTGCAGGGCGATTTCGTATTTGTTCTTGCCCTTCTTGACGTGCTTTCCATCCAGCATCTTCACGTATTCGCGGTCAAAGGCGGCGGGCATGGGCTTGATTTTGGAAAGAAATGTTTTCACCATCGCCAGGTGGTGCGGGTCCAGCACGCCGGCCTTTGCGGCGGCTTCGTAGGAACTGTCCGGGAAAATATCCCAGCCGCCGAATACGATGTCATCCAGCTTGGCCAACTTCACAAGATCTTTAATGCGCGGGGAACGGCCGTCGGTGCGCTTTCCCAGGCGGATCGTCGCCATCTGCGTCAGCGAGCCGACGGGCTGCGCTTTCTTGGTGCGCACAAGTTCCACGCCCGCCATAAATGTTGTCGCAACCGCGCCCATGCCCGGAAGGAGCACTCCCAGCTTTCCTTTCGGCGCGGCAATACTAGTTGGCTTTTCCATGAATTTCCTCAGTTGATTCGTAGGTGGACCACGCAAGGCACAGCCATCTGGCAGGAAAGCTGTAACCCAAACTATTAATGATGCGGGAAGCCCGACGGATATGCAAATGGAAACCAGACGTTACCGGAAGGAAAAGCCTGTGATTGGCATCACATTGCGGCGTTCGGACTTACTGTGAGTTGGCTTTTGTTCCGGCCAATTCAAGCTCCACATTGACGACCGGCTTCACTTTCAGCAGGAAATTGCTGGGGTCTTTGATGCTCCACTTGGTGTAGGGGACGTCAAACTTGGCGGTTCCCTTCCAGTGATCGCCGGCGAATTCGGAGTGAACGTCCGCAACAAGTTCGTGATCCGTGCCGTGGAGCGTGATGATGCCCTTCACTTTAAAATCCGATGGAGCCGTAAGCGAAACCTGGCCGTCAATCAGCATGGGGCGAAATGTCGCTTCCGCAAACTTCCAGGTTTCCAGAATTTCCTTGTGCATGCGCTGGTCGCGTGAATTGTTGCCGGTTTCCCCGCTGACGGCGTTCACCACAATTGCGCCGCTGGCTTTTCCGGTCTGGGGGTCGAATTGGAGCGAGCCACTTTTCAGCGCGAAAGTGCCGTGCACCATGTGCAGCGTGCTGTCCACGTTGAAATGAACTTTGGATTGCGCCGGGTCGAGCACCAGTGCGATTTCGTGCGTTGCGGTCTGCGCGGCTTGCGGGTGAAGAGGGGCAGGCGCGGCACATAGCAGCATCGCTATGCAGAGGATCATTCCCACCGAAGCTATCGCGGATTTCCAACCGTATACACGCATGTTGTTCGCCCTTCTAAGTGGTCAGAAACCGCCATCCGAGCTGCGCGCCAGCAGAAAGCAAGTCTCCCAGTGCCGCGCGCCCTGTATGAAGCGTAAGAAGACGCGCAAAAAGTTGTGGCCATTTTTCCAATATACGGATGGACCGCGTCCGCAGGCTGTCGTTCCTGGCCAACGTCAGTAACAAATTTCCCATAAGCGTGGGCTTCCGCGCCAGTTTCCTGTGTGTGCGTTCGTAGCTCGGCAAATCGTCGTGTTCCATGGCTTCGGCGAGCGCAATTGCCTGTTGGAAGGCGAGTCGCAATCCTTCGCCGGTGATGGCGTCTACGCCGCCGGAGGCGTCTCCAACCAGTGCAACGTTACCCGAATGGACGGCGCGAAGCGAATGCATCTGGGTGATCGCACCCCGCTCGCGGCTGGCAAGCTCCGCGCCGGACAAACGCTGCTTCAATTGCGCGCAATCTAGCAGCAATGAATCGAAAGCGGCGTCTTCGGCGCGCTTTGCCATCACCACGATACAGACTTCTTCGTGGCCGATCGGCGTGACGTAGGCCTGAGCGCGATGTCCCCAATAAATCTCCACATGATCGGACCAGGGACGCACACGGTAGTGCCGACGCGTGGCGTATCTTTGACTCTGCAGCGTCGCCGTATCCAGACCGCTCCAACGGCGGACACGCGAGCCGCTGCCATCGGCCCCTATAATCCAGCGAGAGGCCACAAATTCCCCGGGTAACTGCACTCCCGTTTTGGTAATCGCCGAGACGGGTGTTCGCCACATCAATCGCACTCCGCAGTTCTCTGCCCGGGCGATCAGCCATTCGTGCAGGATCGTTCGCCGGATGCCGACACCCAGGGCCTGCGGAAATTCCGCGCCCACGTGCATCTCTTGTTGAAGAAAACGGACTCCACGGAACCGATAACCGGCGTCAGGCTGGATTTCGACTCCGAGTTCACCCAATGCCACGATCGTTTCGGGCATCAAGCCTTCGCCGCAGGCCTTGTCAATCGGTGGTTCGGTGCCGTCCGCCACAGTGACGGACATGCCTCGTTGACGCGCCGCTATGGCAGCGGCCAATCCCGCGGGTCCTCCTCCAACTACAAACACATCTGCCGTTGATTTGCCGGAGACCACTCCTAGCCCCCATTCCGGTGTTTTTTGTTGCGAACCGACCTTTGCGATCTCGACTTCAGACATTCACCGCGCGGCGAGCCAGGCCTAAGGCTTCGCTCCAAAAAGCCGCTGAAGTGTGCGCCAGCTCCACAACGCTGCGAATGGCGGCCACGAATTCATCCAGCTGCTCTTCTTTCACCACCAACGGCGGCGCCGCTTTCAGCACCATGAAGTTGTTGCCACAGATTTGCGTGAGGATGTTTTTCTCGCGGAACATGCGCATGACCAGGATTTGGCCGAACATCGCCGGATGGATACGGTGAAAAGCTTCAAAGGGCATTCGCAGGGACAACTTTTTTGGCGCCACAAACTCAATTCCGGAGAGGAGGCCCATGCCGCGCACTTCCTTCACCATTTCGAATGGCGCCAATTCGTTGCGCAATTTGGCGCGGAATGTTTCGCCGAGTTCCATTGCCCGCGGGCCGAGTTGTTGCGATTCCAGGACGTCGAGCGATGCGAGACCGGCGCGCATCGAGAGGCTGTTTTCGCTGAAGGTGGAGGTGTGCACGATGGCCCGCCGCAGCGAGGAATAGACGGCGTGGTAGATTTTGTCGGTCATCAGCACGGCGCTGACGGGCATCAGCCCTCCGCTGAGCGCTTTCGCAAGAATCACAATGTCGGGTCGGAGTTCGAACTGGTGGGAGGCGAGGAAGGTTCCTGTGCGGAACATTCCCGTCTGCACTTCGTCGATCACAAATAAAGTGCCTGTCTTGAGGCAAAGCTCCTGCGCCTTTTGTAGATATTGTTTTGAGGGAACTCGAATTCCGGCCTCGGCTTGAACCGGTTCCAGCACCAGTGCTGCATGACGCTTGCTCTGCAAAGCTCCTTCGAGCGCGGTCGCGTCGCCGTAGTCAACGCCTACTGTGTCTTGAAGAAGCGGCCCAAAGCCTTCGCGCCAGAACGCATCGTTCATCAGGGACAAAGCGCCGGCGGTGAGGCCGTGAAAGCTGCTTTTGGCGTACACAATTCCGGCACGGCTGGTGGCGGCGCGTGCGAACTTAATGGCCGCTTCGACCCCTTCGCTGCCGCTGCTGCCAAAATAAACTTTCTCTAATCCGCCGCCCGCAAGTTGGCACAATCGCTTCGCCAATTCTCCGGCAATCTCCGGCACATGGCTTTGCAGCATGGCTGGGCCGCTCTTATCCAATTCGTCTTTCAGCGCCTGCACAATATAAGGATGATTGTGGCCGGTGTTGTGGACGCAATAGCCGGAAAGGAAGTCCAGGATGCGCCGCCCATCTTCGGTAAAAAGTTCGCTGCCGGCGCAACGCTCGTAGCGAACGTTCATATCCAGGATATTCAGCAGGGCAACCCACTGCGGGTTTACGTACTCTTCATAAGAACTGCTCAATGAACGGGCCGGTGAAACCTTGGAAGCCTGAGTTGCCATGGGGTTATGGATGCTCCTCTATTCAACGGAGATGCCTTTGCCGCGGGAATTGCACAAACATTGTGCCTCGCCGCGAGCACTCTAATGCCGGGCAAGTGTCCAAGACTTGCTGTTGACTGTGGGACGTACAGAAACTGCCATACGTTACGCTTATATTGTTTAGCATTTCTATTAATTTGACTGATTCTGCCGGGTCGCTCATCCTTAGTACTTCCGTGGGCGATAGCCTTGCTGCCCGCTGCATCGTTGCAGTTGTGTCTAGCGGACCGATCTTGCAAAACAGCGCGAGCTCTTGGGGATTTTTGCTGGCGGGTGATGGCCGCGCTTGTTTTTGATGGCCGGGAAAGTTTCTGGGGAGGGATTCGGAAGTGTCCGACAGCTCATTGAAACCCCGCAGCAGCGTTCTTACCGATGGCCCGCATCGCGCCCCCGCTCGCGCCATGCTGCGCGCCGCCGGCCTGCAGGATGAAGACTTCACCAAGCCGCTGATTGGCATCGCCAACACCTGGATTGAAATCGGGCCGTGCAATTACCATCTTCGCGAGCTTGCGGTTCACGTTCGCGACGGCATCCGCGCCGCCGGTGGCACGCCGCTGGAATTCAATACCGTCTCCATTTCCGACGGCATCACGATGGGCACGGAAGGGATGCGGGCTTCGCTGATCAGCCGCGAAGTGATTGCCGATTCGATTGAGCTTGTCACGCGCGGCAATCTTCTGGACGGGCTGATTGTTCTGGTCGGTTGCGATAAAACCATTCCAGGCGGCGCCATGGCCCTGGCCCGGCTGAATATTCCGGGCCTGATTCTTTACGGCGGGTCCATCGCGCCAGGCCAATACGAAGGCCACTCCGTCACGATTCAAGATGTGTTTGAAGCCGTTGGCGCGCACGCCCGCGGAAAAATCAACGACGCGCAACTTAAAGAACTCGAATGCGCCGCTTGCCCCGGCGCCGGCGCCTGCGGCGGGCAGTTCACCGCCAACACCATGGCGCTGGTCTGCGAATTTCTGGGAATCGCGCCGATGGGGATTTCGGGCGTGCCTGCCACCGACGCAGGAAAGGCCCACGCGGGAGAACTCGCCGGAAAGCTGGTGCTGGACCTGCTGCGCAAGAACACCACGCCTTCGCAAATTATCACCAAGAGTTCAATTGAAAATGCGATCGCGGGTGTCGCGGCCACTGGCGGATCCACGAACGCAGTTTTGCATCTGCTGGCCATCGCCCGGGAAGCCGGGCTGCCCCTTTCGATTGACGATTTTGACCGCATCAGCTCGCGGACACCCATCCTGGCCGATCTCAAACCTGGAGGACGTTTTGTCGCAACAGACCTTTATGAAGCAGGCGGCACTGCGCTCATCGCAAAGCGCATGCTTGAAGCCGGCCTGCTCCAAGGAAGCTCCATCACCGTCACAGGACGAACGCTTGCCGAAGAAGCAGCACGCGCTAAAGAAACGCCGGGACAACAAGTCGTCCACGGCAAAAGCAACCCAATCAAAGAAACGGGCGGCCTAGTGATTCTCAAGGGGAATCTGGCGCCAGAAGGCTGCGTCGTGAAAGTTGCGGGACACAACACGCAGAATTTTAGCGGTCCCGCGCGGGTGTTTGACACCGAAGAAGCCGCGTTTGCCGCCGTGGATAAGGGAAAGATCAAGGCGGGCGACGTGGTCGTGATTCGATACGAGGGCCCGCGCGGCGGTCCGGGAATGCGCGAGATGCTGGCCGTTACTGCGGCAATTGTCGGCGCGGGGCTTGGCGACGATGTTGCGCTGCTCACCGATGGACGTTTTTCCGGCGCAACGCACGGGCTGATGGCTGGGCACGTTGCTCCTGAAGCGGCCAACGGCGGGCCGATCGCTGCAGTTCGCGATGGCGACAAAATTACGTTTGATCTGCCAAAGCGCACCTTGAGCGTGGACCTGACCGACGCCGAAATTCAGAAGCGCATGACCAACTGGAAGGCGCCGAAGCCGCGATATACGCATGGCGTTTTCGCAAAATACGCGGCGCTGGTTTCCTCTTCATCGCTGGGCGCCATCACCACGGTGCCGGCAAGTTTTGCATCGGACAACGCTCCGATTTCTTCGGGGAGAACTCTATGAAGCTGACAGGTGCGGAAATACTCTGCGAAACGCTCACGCGCCTGGGCGTGAAACATATTTTTGGTTATCCGGGCGGCGCGATCCTGCCCGTTTACGACGCGCTTGGGAAGTCAAAGCTGCACCACATACTGGTGCGGCACGAGCAGGGAGCGACGCACATGGCCGACGGATACGCACGTGCCACCGGCGGCGTTGGAGTGGCGATGGCAACTTCCGGCCCCGGCGCCACCAACATGGTCACCGGGATTGCCACCGCGATGCTCGATTCGTCGCCCGTCGTCTGCATAACCGGCCAGGTCAGCAGTAAATTGCTCGGCTCCGACGCATTCCAGGAAGTGGACATTACCGGCATCACCATGCCGATCACCAAGCACAACGTGGTGATCTCCAAGGTAGAAGACATTGCGCGCACGGTGCGCGAGGCGTTTATCATCGCCAATTCCGGCCGGCCCGGGCCGGTGCTGGTGGACATCACCAAAGACGCACAGCAGGCGACTGCCGAATTCGATTGGGAAGCCAGCGAGCCGAAGCTGCCGGTCAAGCGTCAGCGCAACAATCATGATCAGGAGGAATTTGACCGCGCGGTTGAGCTGCTGAATTCGGCGAAGCGGCCGCTGATTCTGGCGGGCCGCGGCATCATCCTTTCCGGCGCAATGCGCACCTTTGAGCAATTCGTGCACACCAGCAATATCCCCGTGGCGATGACGCTGCTTGGCATCGGCTGCTTCCCTGCCAGCGATCCGCTGAATCTTGGCATGATGGGGATGCACGGCGAGGCGTGGGTCAACAACGCGATTCAGGAAGCGGATTTGCTGATCGCGGTTGGGATGAGATTTGACGATCGCGTGACGGGCGACCTGCGAGTCTATGCGCGCAACGCGAAGAAGATTCACATTGAGGTGGATCGCGCCGAGATCAACAAGAACGTGAAGGTGGATGCCGCAATCATTGGCGACGCGGGGGAAACGCTGGCCGCGCTGCTGCCGCACATTCACGAGCGCGACCACAGCGAATGGATGACACATATCACCGGCCTTAAGGGCGATTCCGCCGTGCGAGACATTCAATCGTTGCCCGACAGTGGGCATCTGTACGCTGCGCACGTCATCAACGATCTTTGGAAGGTGACGCAGGGCAACGCCATCGTGGTCACCGACGTTGGCCAGCACCAGATGTGGGAGGCGCAGTATTACCATCACAACGCGCCGCGCACGCTGATTACTTCCGGTGGACTCGGCACCATGGGCTTTGCGCTTCCCGCGGCGATTGGGGCGAAGATGGCGCGGCCGGATGCGGAAGTGTGGGTGGTGGTCGGCGATGGCGGCTTCCAGATGACGATGTGCGAGCTGGCCACCATCGTTCAGGAAAAGATCAACATCAAGATCGCCATCATTAATAACGGCTTCCTTGGCATGGTGCGCCAGTGGCAGGAATTTTTCTACGACAAGCGCTACGTTGCCACGCCGCTGGTTGCGCCAAACTTTGCGGCTCTGGCAAACTCGTTTGGTATCCGCGGCGAAACCGTGACTGCGCGGAAAGACGTGGTGCCGACTATTGAATCGGC